>VAPH01063720.1_pt1 | contig 54962 bp, 47 predicted proteins | sample 3393861 | NCBI WGS metagenome assembly VAPH01 (sample SAMN08290439, study PRJNA428436) | hydrothermal vent metagenome | isolation source: Deep-sea hydrothermal vent chimney | place: Atlantic Ocean: South-mid Altantic Ridge | reverse complement strand
TATCTGGACAAATTTAACGGCCATTTTGCTTTCCCTTGTCTGGCTTTTTTGTGTGCGGTTATTTTAACATATGACGACCGCTAAGTCCGACAGACTCCTAGGAAGCTGTTATTCACCCCATTAACAGCTCTGATATTGTTTCTTCAATATTCTTTCCTTTTGCATCGCACACTTCAGTACCCAACTCGGCAGAGGTAAAATCCTTACCATTCTTGAGAAACAGTTTATACCTGGCCTCACCGATGGTTAATTTAAGATCACCTATATTGAATGAATCACCACATTCCAGCTTCAATGTTTTGGTGATTTTTTTGCCATTCAGTGCCACGCCATTTTTACTGCCCGCATCGATAATGAAAACACTGGATTTACCGACAAATATATCGGCATGATATCGTGATGCATATTGATCCATGAGTATAATGTCAGATGAAGATGATTTCCCCATGGTATGTCGACCTTCACCCAATTGATGGCTGATGACATTGCCGTGTTTATCTTCTACCAGTAACTCAATCATTGTTTGCCCCCGAAAAATAATATGTATTAAGGCCAGAGCCCCAAACATTGTGAAAAAAACCATCCCCCAATAGTATTTCTCCCTTTTATAATTAACATTGTAAAATACATGACTTACAGATTACTTACACTCCCATCATCTGCTCGCCAAAAATAAAAAATAATTTTGTTTATTTCTTTATTAATCAACAGGTTATTATATATAACCACTTTATATATTGTATCACCGAAATCGGCTGGCGAGAACCAGGCAAATTTATTGGCCTGTGTATATATTTTCGTCTAAATGATCAAATACTGAAGCTTGTCAGGACAAAAAACCTTGTCTCAACAACCCGGGATAACGGGAAACCGTAAACGATTACGCACAAGCTGATTTAAAAGTAACCGGCCGGTGAGAAAACAGGATAAACAACATAATTTTCCACGGCCGTCCCGTTAGCTTTACGAAGTGCATATAAATGTGATGGCATGGAACCGGTATAGCCGGAAAAAGTTCGTATTGCACAATTTAGCTCAATACATACCTTCCGCTTACGTTTCAACTGTATCCGTTACCTGTTAATGGGGCATTAACAGTGATAATTTCTCATAAAAAAACCGGTCCTTGCAAACAAGGACCGGCTCTTGCTTTTCTCAGGGCACCCTAGAATTGCGGTGATTTCATTAACTCAACAAGCGCCTTCTTCTGTGCCGTTGAAATGGCCGTTGTACCATTGGTAGTACCGCTGATATTACCTGCAATGGTTCCCATACCATCTGAAAATGCCTTCTCGAGAGTATTCTGGGCATTCATATCCATCCCCGCTGAGTTTTGCGCTGCAAAACGAGCAAACTCACGAATCATGACGTCTTCCTGTATGCCAAACAAATCTGCATAAGGGCTTGGGATTCCCTGACCGGCATAGTTAGTCCTTGCCGTTGTCCACGTTGCACCATTGGCTGCACAACTGCCACTGTCATTGTCGGTATTGTTACTACAGGTACCTATCCACGTCATTGAGGCCGGAATCGACAGGCTGTCACGTGTATAGGTAACACTTCCACCCGCAGATTTTACACTGGACACCCAGTCTGTAGGAATAACCATCATAACTGGCCAGTTTGTCGGGCTACCATTGGATTTATAGTACTGGAACTCGTTAAGAGTCAAGCCGGTAGAAACACCCAGAGCAGAATCTATATTGGCTATCATAGTCGTGATACGTGCATTTGATGATGCAGTCGCGCTGGTGAATGCAGTAAAAGCCGCATTCATGGCTGCGGTTAATGTAGCATCCGCAGCTGCTACTGCAGCCTGGGTTTCTGAACCGGTAAATACTGCATCAAATGCCTGGAAGGCAGATGACATGGAGGCGATAAGCGCACTGGCCGCAGTCTGGAAAGTGGACAGATCTGTACCCGTCGCACCGAGGGTAGTCAGGGCCTGTGTGTATATTTCAACCGCGCGATCGGCGTTCAGCTTCTGAATTCCGCCACCCACTGTAGAATCAATTGACTGCTTGGTAGCGGCGGTCAGATTTCCATCTGCGACAGCCGTGGCCATAAGGGGCACGACGATGCCACCCATGGCATTAAACGCTTCCAGGACACGGTCCTGTGAAAATCCTGCGTCACTCGCTGCTTTCACCAGATAACCAAGAAGCTTTGCCGCAGCTTCACCTCGTTTTGCCGCCTCAAGCGTCTTGTCAGCAACCGAGGACACATCGACCGAGTCCTTTAATAATTTGGAATAGCCCGTAGTCGGGTCTGCAAGCTTGGCAACAATTGCACTTCTGTATGCAACCAGTTGTGATGCTGTTACACCCTTACTGGCCATATCGGCTACAAAACCGTTTGCACCACTGATACCTTGCCTGATCAGGTTGGCCATAAAAGCCAGTTCAGCAGAAGAAATCCCTTCTGACCTGACAACAGTAAAACCAAATACGGCCATTATCGGGTCATCAGAACTTGCCGCTGCAAATGCAGCAATCATGGCTGCGGCCTGCTTGTTCGTAACGTTGGATACACCCAATGGTATTGTTGCACCGGATGCAGGACAAGGCACGACTGTTTGTCGTTCTGTTGCACCTGAGCTGTTCTTCAATGTAATTACCATAAAATTACAGGAACTGCTATCAGGGATGCTGGATGAAAATGTAAATGCGAGTTTTCCTTTTGCATCCGCCGTTGCCGTAGTAGACAGACCCAGTGATGTTGCACCCGTTGTTAACGTACCATCTGAATTAATCTTTTCAATCGATATTGTATAGATTTCACCAACAGTCAGTGAATATGCCTGCCGAAACGGCATCATTAAAAAGACCGTTGCCACAATCAAGGCCGATAAAACCCGGATCGGGCTTCGATAAATTAGTGTGTTCATGTTTTTTCTCCCGGGGTATTGGTTCGATGACTACTGTGCGCTGCCATTCATGCCTGTGCCTGTGCCGCCACTACCGCCACTACCGCCACAACCTGATAACCCCAGAAACACAGCAAGGATTAATGCAGCAAAAATCTTCATAGTCTTTTTCATGGTTGTTGTTCCTTTTTGTAAACAGTTGTACCGAAATACCTGTTGAAACCTGAAAAATTCAGGTATCACTGGACTATTTACGGCTAAGGAGGACTGGAACTTTAATTCAGGCATGAATGATTAAGTTGCTTCTAACGAATGTTAGAAAAAACCTATTGGTGTCTCAGTGCCAGAGGTGTGGTTTATCGGGTTTTAATTAACAGATCGTGCTTCGGGCAGTCCGGGATAACCTGAAATTTATCAGGAAATCCCGGACTGCCGTCATTACGAGACCAAAGGGCCACGCATTTGAAAATATAAACAGCGATGACGAAATGACATCGTCATGATGCTGATTTGCTGTATTTAAACTATCTGGCCTTGAGAACGATTTCAACCCGCCTGTTTTCTGCCCTGCCGGCATCCGTGCTGTTTGATGTGGCTGGTGCCACAGGCCCAACACCCACCGCTTCCAACCGGTCGCGTTTTATTCCATGCTCCGTCACCAATTCATCAATAACAGACTGGGCACGTCTTTTTGACAGGCTGAAATTATAGCTTCCAGGGCCTCTGTTATCCGTGTGCCCAACAATGTAAACCCTGGCATTACTTTCCTTCCTGAGGTATTTGGCTATGACATGAAGAGAATCCCTGGACTCCGGCTTCACCACCGCCTTGTCATAATCAAAATAAATTCCTTTTAATATCGCCTTGCCATTTTTATTAATGGCATCTGTCAGTGAGTTAACATCGATTGTCACCAACCCCAGATCCATTTTTTCAGGCTCAATAACGTCAAGAGACACTTCAACCGGATATTTGTTGAATATTTTTGTTTTAACCATCAAAACAATATATGCCAGTTTTTTATTATTCTTCAATACGCCTGACCAATAACGGTAATTAGAGAATTTTTCATTTGTATTCCAGGGATCAAAACGTAAATACTGGGCTTTACGTGGTGTTTTTGTTATTAAATCAAGAACAAAATCGGGACCACATGCGGAATTTGAACAGTTGAATATTTTTTTAAACCCTGCTTTTTTGAATGAGTGCAGATAATTTTTAAATACCCTTACTACCGAGTCTTTATTTGTATTGGTTTCGTAGATAATAGTTGTTATCTTGCCTTCGACAGTTTTGACAGGCGGCCGATTTTTCCCCGGTATTGCCGGACCTGTTGCAATATCATATTCATCATATTCTGTAAATGAGTATTGCTTTATATAGGTGTCTTTGTATCGTGAAATTAACGGGTGGTCTTTTGAGTTGGCAACATCACTACCTGCATAAATGAAAGAAGGTGACACAAGCATGATGCAAAATAAAACTAACATTCTTCCCTGACTGATCATTATATGATTACCCCTGAAATGATTTTTATTGATGTATTACTCCATAGAAACGGGGCCCATGTTATCACACAATAAATTCCGGATGCTACCCGTGACTGTCCCGTTAACTTTATGAAGCACATATAGATGTGAGGACATGGAACCTGTAAGCCGAATCAAGACCGCCTGCCGCACGGATGCGGCAGCCGAGCCGCCATGGATGGCATGTTTTGCGTGTCTTGATTCGGCTTACCGGTTTCATGTCCGGATTGCGGGTGAGCCCGAAACGCACTTGCCGCTTACATTTCAACTGTATTCGTTACATGTTAACGGGACAGTCATGGATGCCATCCTGAATTAAATGACCTGAATGATACTTTTACAGGCAGGACACTGATAACGTCGTTGCCCCCGACGTATCATGTTATGACGACGGGTGGTCATTGTGTAACGACGACAATTGCACCGATAGTCAAAACGATGTTCTGAACGAACCGGTATTCCCGTTAAATCATAATCACAAGTTACCCTGGGCTCGACGCCGAACAGTTGCATGACCGACTGCCATTCTCTGCCATGTGGCTTGATCCTGTGAATACCGTGAATCACATCAGCTACATAGTGTGCCACTTCATGTGGGACTGTTACGGCAATATTATCGGCATAATATTTCGCAAATATATACGGGTTATAGCGGATCACCCTTTGTGTACGAACCACTTTATACATACCGGCCATCCGGCCCGAGAGATTAAACTGTACGGGGATAAGAGCAAAACTACGTTGAAAATGGTCACCCGCCATCTGAATATGATGCCGTGTTAATGTGATGACTTCCTGTTGTTGCAAAGATGAAATAGGCTCAATTTGTTGCATGGCCCGAGTATATCATTGACTGGGCATATCCATAGAACGCATGTATCAATTCATCATTTTTTATCATTACTGTCCCGTTAACTTTATGAAGCACATATTAAGGAACCTCTGATCAAGACCGTCTGCCGCATGGATGCAGCAGTCGAGCCGCCATGGATGGTATGTTTTGCGTGTCTTGATTTGGCTTACCGGTTTTGTGTCCGGATTGATCAAATTAGTCCGAAACGCACTTGCCGCTTACATTTCAACTATATTCGTTACATGTTAACGGGACAAGTCGTGGAAGCACATGACAATGTGAGGACATGGAATCGGTAAGCCTGATCAAGACCGTCTGCCGCACGGACGCGGCAGCCGAGCCGCCATGGATGGCATGTTTTGCGTGTCTTGATTTGGCTTACCGGTTTCATGTCCGGATTGCGAGTTACACAGACAGGGTAATTCATTACCCTGATACTCAGGAGCATCAATAAATGCTATCTCAGGCGATTTGATCATCCGCCACATGGTAATGCGGGTCTTCCATCACATTCACTTCAACCAGATCACCCGCTTTTTTTAGCAAGACACGACACTCATCGCTCAGGTGCCGCAAATGCAAGGTCTTGCCTGCCTTGATATATCTTTCCGCGAGGTTATCGATGGCCTCGATCGCCGAGTGATCCGCAACACGTGAATTTTGAAATTCGATTATTACATCACCCCGATCTTCATCCGGATTAAACAGTTCCAGGAAATTTTTTACTGAACCAAAAAACAGCGGCCCATTGAGCTCATGCACGCGTGAACCCTTTTTATCATCATAGGATTTTATATTGATATGCCTGGCATGCTCCCAGGCAAAGGCAAGTGCCGAGACAATAACACCCACGACAACTGCAATTGCCAGATCCGTAAAGACTGTCACTGCTGAAACCAGCACCAGAACAAATGCATCGGTTGCCGGAATCTTACCGATGATGCGTAAACTTGACCATTCAAAGGTGGCCATCACCACAATAAACATCACCCCTACCAGGGCTGCCATGGGAATACGTTCAATCAACGGCGATGCAACAAGTATAAAAGTCAACAGGAACAAGGCCGCAGCAACTCCGGATAAACGCTGACGCCCTCCTGAATTCACATTAATCATACTCTGGCCAATCATGGCGCAACCACCCATGCCCCCGAATAAGCCTGTAACAGTATTGGCAATACCCTGCCCCATGCATTCGCGATTACCACGTCCGCGGGTATTGGTCACTTCATCAATCAGACTCAACGTCAACAAGGATTCAATCAAGCCAATGGCCGCCAGAATAAAGGAATACGGCAGAATGATCATCAGGGTTTCAAAATTAAAGGGAACGGAAGGAATATGAAAATCCGGCAAACCACCTTTTATGCTGGCCAGATCACCGACGGTAACGGTATCCAGGTTCAGGACCGATACCAGCAGACTGACAACAATAATGGCTGCCAGTGATGCCGGAAAGGCCCCCGTCAATTTTGGCAATAAATAAATAATGAACATGGTTAGTGCAATCAGGCCCGCAAAGATCATCAGGGGTTCTCCGCTCATCCATTCCTTCACACCCCCGGGTGATGCCACCTGGAAGCTTTGTAACTGGGCCAGAAAAATCACAATCGCCAGGCCGTTTACAAAACCCAGCATCACAGGATGCGGCACTATTCTAATAAACTTGCCCAGTCGCAACATACCGGCACCCATCTGAATCAGGCCAGTCATAACCACTGCCGCGAACAGGTATTGCACGCTGTGCTCAGCTACCAGACTCACCATCACCACTGCCATGGCGCCGGTCGCCCCGGAAATCATACCTGGCCTTCCACCAAAAATAGCTGCCAGCAAGCCCACCATAAAGGCAGCATACAAGCCAACCAGTGGTTCAACGCCGGCCACAAAGGCGAAGGCTACTGCCTCTGGTACCAGCGCCAGTGCTACGGTCAGTCCGGAAAGAATTTCGTTTTTAAAACAGGCACGGCTGACGCAACCAAGCTGAAACATTTATAACCTCGGGGGTGTGATCGGCATGAAAGATTTTATAGTGTATCAGGATATACTTATATATGATATACACAGACAACGATGAAATTGGCTATCTTTGCTTTGCTAAAAAACTGTCAAGCTGGTTAGCAAAGGCATGTCTGTTTGATTGATTCAACGCATCTGGACCACCTGTCTGAATACCACTGCCGCGTAGCTCATCCATAAGATCACGCATCACCAATCGCTCTTTTATATTTTCAATGGTATAGAAGGTCCCTCGCGGGTTGAGTGCATGACCACCCCGGTCAATGGCCTCTGCTGCAAGGGGAATATCTGCCGTAATGACCAGATCCCCCGCATCCAGATGCTCGGCAATATGCTTGTCTGCCACATCAAAACCTCTGGATACCTGAACAGATTTAATAAATTTTGAAGGTGGTGTTTTTATAAAGGAATTGGCAACCAATACCAGTGGAACCTGAACCCGTTTTGCAGCTCGATATAAAATCTCCTTGATGACATTGGGGCAGGCATCAGCATCAACCCAGATACGCATTGTTTTACCTCTGAAAAAGACAAAGTCATTAATTAATAGTATCATTTCTGTCTGATCTCTTATGAACAAAATCAGGTTGTATGTTTCATAATTCTAACAAAACCACCCTCCCCTGAAAAAGCATGGACCTGCTCTAAAAAAACATAACGATATACCCTTAAATTTCACGGGATAATTATAAAGTTAGATGCTACACTGATAAAATAACCGGTATATTAAATATAGTAAGTCACCGGCTTTAACCAACTAAATTGGTAATATTTAAGGATCACATATGGGTATCGAAAAGAAACCTTCAGAAATTGATGTCCCTATCGACCGTGATATCTTTCTGCGAAATCTTTTACGTGATTTATCCGGTACGCTGGAAACTGTAGTAGGAATTGATGATGCGGCCGGTTTTATCAGTCTCGTCGGTCAGCATCTCGGTGACTGGATGAATGAAGAATACAGAAAGGCTCTCGGGCAAGACAGCCTGTCACTCGAACAGGTCAAGGATGTCCTGGTTGACCTGAAAAAAAGGATACAGGGCGATTTCCATATTGAGTCTGCTGATGATCAAAAAATCATTCTTGGAAATAAACATTGTCCATTCGGTGACAAGGTCATTGACCGCCCTACTCTGTGCATGATGACATCCAACGTTTTCGGAACAATCACTGCCGAAAATCTGGGCTATGCCAAGGTCTGCCTGGATAAAACCATCGCCACCGGCTCATCATGCTGTCATATAACAGTCTTTCTTCAACAGGATGATGAGTCTGATTGCAAGGAAGGACGTGAGTACTTCCAGTCCTGATTTATGAACCTCGAAGATTTTTTTCAACTTTCAAACTCACTGCCTGAAGGATATCTCCTTCTGAAAACTGATGGCACGATCCTGGTGACAAACCGGAAGGCCAGGCGATTTCTTGGTAATGCCGATGTTAATCATGCAGGAAAAAATATTATTGATTATACCGACTCAACGGCAAATGAATTGCATAAAGCGATCAGTGACTGGTCCAGAAGCCGAACACCTATACCAGCAGCAATAAAATGGAAAAACAACGCCAAGAATGACGGCATGGGCTGGCGCTGTCATGGATTCCTGCTAAAGCCTGCTGGCGGAAAAGAGCCCGCATACATTGTTTTGCGCTGCACCTTTGGTAAAACATTGGCCAGTAATTTTATCTCCCTTAACAATGAATTAAACAAGCAACGTGTACTGTTGCGTAAATTACTGAAAAGTCGCGATGAACTTGAAAGAGAACATGAAAAAGCGGTTGTCACACTTCACTCAATAGGTGATGGCGTCATCACCACCGATATTGCCGGCAACATCGAATACCTGAACCCGGTAGCAGAAAAACTGACCGGTTGGGATTCCGATGATGCTGCCGGAAAAAACCTTCTTGACGTATTTAACATCATCAATGAAATTACACGCGAGCCCACAGAAAATCCGGTCGCCCGCTGTGTCAAGGATAACCGCGTTGTCGGGTTGGCCAATCATACAGTTCTGATTTCACGCAATGGCCAGGAATACGTTATAGAAGATTCTGCAGCACCGATACGCAACCATTTTAATAAAATTATCGGGGCCGTCCTTGTTTTCCACGATACAACCGATGATCGTCTGGCGCGCCATCAACTGGAATACCTTGCACAACACGATACATTAACAGGCCTTAAAAACAGACATTTCTTTGAACAACAACTTAAACATGCCATTGACGTGGCAAGTCGCGGAAATCGATATTACTACCTGCTGTACATTGACCTTGATCAATTCAAGGTTATTAATGATACCGTCGGACATGCGGCAGGCGATGAGCTGTTAACCGAAGTCTCATTTTGCTTCAGTAACCGGATACGGCAAGGTGACATTCTGGCCCGCCTGGGCGGTGATGAGTTTGGCATCCTGATTGACTGCATTGATCTGGGCAACTTTGAAAAAATCATTTCTGGCTATCAAAGTGCACTGGAGGGTTTTCGCTTCACCTGGGACAATCACACCTATGATATATCATGCAGTATAGGCAGCACCATTATTGACAACAATATCAGCTCTTCGGCCGAAGCCATGCGCCGGGCTGACATTGCCTGCTACATTGCAAAACAGTCTGGACGAAACCAGGCCCATATCTACCATGAAGAAGATCAGTCTGCTGTCGCATCCATGGGCGAAATAAGTATTGTCAGCGATATACGGGCAGCACTTGCCCACGATCTCTTTTTACTTTATTTTCAACCCATCAAATCCCTGAAAAATGATGAAGTTATTCATGAAGTGCTTATTCGAATGCAAAAAGGAGATGACCTGCTTACACCGGGTGCATTTCTCCCTATCGCAGAACGTCATAACCTGATGACAGAAATAGACAAGTGGGTACTGAAGCATGCCCTACAAATTTTACTCGAACAATATAATAATGGCACACCGCAACGATTAAGCATAAACCTCTCTGGTGTAACACTCGGTAATGAAGACACATCGGAATTACTGAAAACATTCTTCAAAAATCATCCTGAACTGGCACCATACCTGTTACTGGAAATAACCGAAACCTCAGCAGTCGGGCAACTGGATGTTGCCAGCAAATTAATGTATGAATTACGGTCCCTGGGGATAAGGTTCGCCCTTGATGATTTTGGTACCGGTTTCAGCTCATTTACCTATCTCAAGCACCTGCCGGTTGATTTTGTAAAAATAGACGGGACATTTGTCAGGGATATTGTTGATGACCCGGTCGACCAGGCAATGGTTCGTTCGATAACGCATATATCAAACTCTTTAGGTAAAATCATTATTGCCGAGTTTGTCGAGAATGAAGATATACTTGAAGAATTAAAGAAAATTGGTGTAGATATGGTTCAGGGATATCATATTGGCAGACCCAGCCCTGACTTATAAACCAGAACAAACCGGCACCATTTCGACCCGCAATTATCCGACAACAGCATTTTCACTAAATCAACCATTAACATCAACAACTTGCTTTACTAAAGATTATACTCAATCAGCCGAACCTCATATTGATATTGTCTTCAATTACCCGGTTTGTAAAAAGCTGTACAATTGATTGCAATAGAAACATAAGTAGTATTTGTCATGTATAACTAAACATAACCTGCGCCCACGAGAGACTCTTTCGTAACAACCAGACGGAATCTTATAAACTACCTGCGATGAATACAACGATCAATTTCCTAATCAATCAGGCCAATGAGATTATTCTTGGTAAGGAAAAACAGATCAGGCTATCCCTTGCCTGCCTCTTTGCACGTGGGCACCTGCTGATTGAGGACCTGCCTGGAATGGGTAAAACAACGCTGGCTCAGCTTCTGGCCAGACTAATGGGTTTACAGTATAACCGCATCCAGTTCACCAGTGATCTCTTACCTTCCGATATTATCGGTGCCGCCATCTATGACAGAGACAAAGGTGAATTCTATTTTCACCCGGGGCCTGTATTCACACAGGTTGTCCTGGCAGATGAAATAAACAGGGCCACACCAAAAGCCCAAAGTGCTTTACTGGAGGCCATGGAAGAAAGGCAGATAACAGCCGAAGGTGAAACACGCGATCTGCCTGAACCATTTTTCGTTATTGCAACGCAGAACCCGACATACCATACAGGGACCTTTCCCCTGCCTGAATCACAGTTTGACCGTTTTATGATGCGCATCGAACTCGGCTTCCCGTCACGGCAGGCGGAAAGAAGTATCCTGACCGGCAGGGACCGAAGTATACTTTTGCAAACAATCAAACCATGCCTGACGTCTGAACAGGTATTGAAAATTCAGTCACTGGTGCCACAGGTTCATGTTTCGGATGCACTGCTTGACTATCTTCAGGACCTGGTTGATTTCACCCGAAACGATAGCAGTACAAGTAATGGCCTGTCACCCAGGGGAAGTCTGGCCTTGATGCGTAGTGCTCAATCCTGGGCTTTCCTGGATGGAAGGGATGCAGTCATACCTGAAGATGTACAAATTATACTGCCATCTGTTGTCGGCCATCGGCTCAGACAATATACAGACAACCTCTCGGACACCTCCAGTATTGCACAGAAATTATTAAAATCAGTTGCCATCCCCTAGATTTAAAGTCATGACCAGTCTGGCAGAAAAATTATCCACAAGAGGACTACGGGTACCAGAACAGGAACCCATCATTCTAGACCGGAAAAGAATCTATATTATACCTACATGGTATGGCGTATTATTTTCCATGACCCTGTTTATCATGTTGATTGGCTCTATCAACTTTAATAACAGTCTCAGTTTTGCATTAACATTTCTGATGGTCAGCGTAACACTTGTTTCAATGTTGCATGCCCACCGCAACCTGTCGAAAATACACATACGATGCGCAACAACAAAATCTGTTTTTTCAGGCCAGCATGCAATATTCCCGATGCTGATATCAAACCCGGGCGGTACAGATAAACAGACAATAAGCCTTGTGATAAAAAATGAAATACCTGTTGATATCGATGTGCCTGCAGGCAGCACAGTGACCGCACAACTATCCATGAAAACAATGGTCAGGGGAATTGTCCAGCCCGGAAAAATAAAAATATTTACTGAATTTCCGTTAGGGCTGTTTCATGCCTGGTCCTGGTTCTATCCCGATATAAAATGTATTGTTTATCCTGCTCCTGAAAAGGATGCCCCGCCACCTGACTTTCAGTCAGATGGCGATAATAATGCCGGATTGACAGCAAAAGGCCAGGACGATTTCTCTGGATTACGAAACTACCAGCCCGGTGATTCAATCAAGTCCATCGCCTGGAAACAAAGCGCAAGAGGTGACACACTTTATACAAAGCAGTTTTCGGGTGGCGGAGGAAGAACCTTATGGCTTGAATGGGATATTGCCGAAGCCGGTTCAAATGAACAGCGACTTTCAAGAATATGTCGCTGGGTACTGGATTGCGAGGCATCAGGTATTAAGTATGGATTACGACTACCTGACAATAAAATTCTACCGGGCAGTGGTCGTAAACATCAACATATCTGTCTGACTGCACTGGCCTTATTCGGACGAGAATCATAAGGCTCATGACCAGTTCAATTTCTTCAAAAATGATTACGCCTGAAAAAATGCTCTGGATACTGGCATGCCAGGCAATGGTGATCGCCCCGCATCTTCTTCGTATTCCCGTCTGGTTGAGTATCATGAGCGCAGGTGTTGGTATTTGGGGTTACAAGGCAGTATCGGCAAAATGGAAATACCCGCGGCGAATCATACTGCTGCTGATGGTTATAATCGCCAGCACAGGAATCTTTATTAATTACGGTACATTAATTGGAAGAAATGCCGGCGTGGCCCTGCTGATCACCATGCTTTCACTGAAGATACTTGAATTTAAAACTCATAAAGACGTCATATTGTTTGTTTATCTTGGTTACTTTCTTGTAGTCACCAATTTTCTTTTCAGCCAAACAATGCTCATAGCAATCTATATGCTTGCAGTCAGTATCGGGTTAACCAGCACCCTGATTATGCTAAGCAGGCACGGTTCAGAACTGAACCTCGGAAAAAACGTCAAACAGGCTGTCATGATGACAATACAAGCTATCCCGTTGATGCTGGTAATGTTTGTACTGTTCCCTCGTCTGCCCTCGCCGTTATGGTTCCTTCCGGAAGATAATTCACGTGCCGTTACCGGCCTGAGTGATACGATGAAACCGGGTGCCATCAGTGAGCTCAGCAGATCTGATGCGGTTGCCTTTCGCGTAAGCTTCAGTGATGCAATACCACCTGCCTCACAGCTGTACTGGAGAGGGCCCGTATTATGGCAATATGACGGCAAAACATGGCATACTTCATACCAGAAGTTCCTGAAAAGAAACATGCAGGGTAAATATTCAGGGAAAAAATATACCTATACGATCACATTGGAACCCCACCAGCAATACTGGTTGTTTGCACTTGATACACCTTCAAGCATTCCACCAGACAGCTATATTAATAATGGATACAGCCTGATATCCAGAAACAGAATAAGGAATCTGTACCAGTACACTTCAAGCTCATATACGCGTTATATCATTGGTGACAAACTGTCTCTGGCAGAAAAAAAGAGTGCCCTGCAATTACCTGAAAACCTGAACCCGAAAACTGGTAAATGGGCCAGGGAAATAAACCGGAGATTTGCAACGGCTGAGGAAAAAGCAAAATACATCCTCGGCTATTTCAGGGAAAAACCATTCAGCTATACCTTGAGCCCGCCACTGCTGGGTCAGAATGCTGTCGATGACTTCCTGTTTAACACGCGCAGTGGATTTTGTGAACACTATGCGAGCAGTTTTGTATACCTGATGCGACTGATGAATGTTCCCGCACGAATTGTATTAGGGTACCAGGGTGGTGAGTATAACAACCTGGGGAAATATATGATTGTCAGACAATCAGATGCACATGCCTGGGCAGAAATATGGGTCAGGGGAAAAGGCTGGATACGAATTGACCCAACGGGGGCGGTATCACCTGATCGTGTCGAAAAAAGTATAGAAGCCGCTCTGCCGTTTCGTGTTTCATCCGGAGGGCTTATGCGCAGTGACAACCCGGTTCTCAGGACACTGATTTTATACTGGGATTCTGCAAATTATAAATGGCATAACTGGGTGCTGGGTTATGATTCTGCCAAGCAATCCAGCCTGTTGGAGAAATTTGGTATTAATTCAGCCAGCTGGGAGGATATTGCCATCAGCATCATGGTTTCCCTGGGGAGCATGCTGCTGCTTATAGCTCTATGGGTAAATATGAGTAACAGGCGACCGCGAAAAGACCCTACCTGCAGACTATACCTGAAGTTTTGCCAAAAGCTCGGCCGAATCGGGTTCAGACAAATGGCGCATGAGGGGCCCATCGATTACGCGACACGTGTAACTGGCAAGCGCCTCGACCTCAAGGACGAAGTGGATCTGATTACTCACATCTATATAAAGTTGCGTTATAGCCGCAACCCTCCAACCAATCTTTTTTCACAATACAAAAAATGTATCAGAAAATTTCATCCCCGAAGAAATAAATGAAGCTCTCACTTGACAGCTACCAATTGATTATGCAATCTTGTACACATGAATTCGAAACCTGTAATTATTCCGGCTCGCAAGCTTGTCCACGTAATGTGGCCAATCACCTGTCGGTGTGCCCTGGAGATTCAACTATAATTTACAAATAAACGAATCAAGTTATTCAAAGGCCACAGACTCTTGACAGAACTGTGGCCTTTTTTATTGGTGTAAAAAGAATCAGCGAGCCGAAATGTCTATTACTGCAGCATACATAGGAATAATATTAATCTGGTCAACCACGCCCCTTGCCATCAAGTGGAGTGATGACGGAGTCGGTTTTTTGTTTGGCGTCACGTCCCGCATGTTAATTGGTGTATTGATATGCGTGCTGATTCTCGCATTCATGCGCCAGAAACTGCAATGGCACAAAAGAGCTGTCTATACCTACCTGTCTGCAAGCATGGGTATTTTCGGCTCGATGTTGTGTACATATTGGGGTGCCCAATACATTACATCGGGGATGATCTCCGTGTTATTCGGCCTGACTCCGCTGTTAACCAGTATTTTTGCAGCACTTGTTTTAAATGAACGTAGCCTGAGTGCCGGTAAACTGGTTGGTATTTCATTAGGAATACTTGGCCTGGTCATTATCTTCTATTCCGACATTGCCCATAGTGAGAAGGCTAATGCAGGAATCATCGCAATTATTATGGCTGCAACCCTGCACTCATTAAGTACCGTTCTGGTAAAAAAGCTGGACTGCAGGCTTCCCGGCATTGTCATGAATACGGGTAGCCTGATGATTTCCAGTTTATTATTTCTGATTGTCTGGTCACTGAGCGGGGTTCAGATGCCCGAAACCATACCGATGAAAGCAGGTCTGTCAATTTTGTATCTGGGTATACTGGGCACAGTTGTAGGATTTACGCTTTTCTTTTATGTATTAAAGAACCTGGATGCGGGCAGGATCGGTTTAATCCCGCTGATTACACCGGTGCTTGCACTTTTTATAGGTAACACGATGAACAGTGAGCCCGTCGGCTGGGCACTGATCATGGGCAGCCTGCTAATCATGGCCGGTCTTATAGCTCATCACTGGAGTGTCTTTTCCGGGTTTTGGAAGAAAAATTGAAAAATGAAACTGCACCTAACAGGAACACACATCCATGTGAAACGACGCAGTTTAAAATGAAGACAGATGAGTGCCGTGACTTTCAAGTGGGCTGGAAGGCTCAGAGGATGCGGAGGAATTATATTCATCAACAAGTTCCCGCAGTGAAATTCCTTCAAGATACTTGTACATTTTTTTGCTCAATATACCCCACATTGTATCAAGTACTTCCTTCTCGGAACCCTGCTCGGTTACCGTGGTAGCATCATGCTTGGATATTTCATCATTGATCGCCGCAACAATGCTGGCGACATCCAGTTCAGATGCGGGTTTAGCCAGATGGTAGCCGCCACCCGGCCCCCTGACTCCCCGTACCAGTCCCTTTGCGCGGAGTTTGGCAAATAACTGTTCGAGGTAGGAAAGAGAAATTTTCTGGTATTCAGAAATATCTGCCAGCGTAACCGGCTTTTTGTTCTCATTCAATGCCAGCTCCATCATGGCTGTAATGGCATATCTCGCCTTGGTTGATAACTTCATCATCGATCTCCTGTATGCCAGCACTGACTGACATTACACACAGTTCTGGTGTTGAAATTTATAAGGTTACTTAAAGTATTGTTTACCCCTGATGATCAGTCAAGAATGATTCCAGGAAAAATACCAAAATGGGATAAAAAGCAGGCTCCAGATATGTATATATTATTTATTTACCTATTAATCAAATAGATAAACAAACCAGCCAGATTAAAAGAATTTAACATATATCCAACAGTCAATGGCCTGAAGGATGGCAGACTGCCCATGGCCGCATCTGAGTAATTCCTGGGGGGGGTCAGGGTTTGGCACCTTGTTTGATGGGTGCACTCATATCCCGCGAATATTCAGCCATTGACCCATCATAGACCTTTACATTCTGATAGCCCAGATAGCGTAACGCCAGATATGCCTGCGCGGCCCGGTGCCCGCTGTGGCAATATAAAACCAGCGGTGCCTTTTTATCCTTCACGCCTATCCTTGCAAGACTTTCCTCGAGCTCCGTCTTTTTCCTGAATGTGAATCCATTATCAAAATCCACTGAGTCGTCCCAGGGCCACAGTCGAGCACCGGGAATATGTCCCGTACGTTTGTACCTCGGATACCCCATGTATTCTTCTCTGGAACGGACATCCAGAAACGTTACCTTGTCTTGCTTTATATCTTGCTTGACTGTCGCAATTCCTGTTTCATTATTGTAGATACCTTTCCCTGGTATGTAGGCCACCTGTTTTCGCTCAGTTGGCTTGTTGGTAACCTTGCGGCCTTCCAGTATCCATTTAACCAGGCCACCATCGACAACCGAGATTTTTTTATGCCCTATTCGCTCCAGGTTCCAGTAAAAACGGCCTGCATTCAACCCACCCATGTCATCATATATAACGATATGTGATTCCCGACTGATGCCAAGTAAACCCAGCAGTTTGAAAAACTGGTCATCGCTTATCCTGAAAGATACCTTGTCTTTTTTACGTTGTTTGACCAGGTATCCATAACTTACATAAATTGCACCCGGTATGTGGAAACGCTGATACTGCGTCTCATCGGTACTCATGTCAACCAGCACCAAATCCCTGTCATTCAGATGACCTTGTAACCATGCGGTATCAACCATCAAGGGTGATGCATTGACTGCACCTGAAACTGACATCACCCATAACAGGTGAATGAGCAACCATTTATCCATACTTTATTATCCTTTTATTTATATAAGTTCGAGATCTGCGATATGGGATGATACCGCTTTACTGCCCAGTCTTTCAAGGCTAAAGATGTGCCCCTGTTCCAGGGAGTAACGCAACCATTTCTCGACAAAGACATTACTTTTCCAACGACAATCAACATAGGGTTTTCTGTCTTCAGGGCTGTGTTCAACCGGCATAAAACCGGTCTTCATACAGGCAAGGGCTTCAGCCTGACGGGCATCATGATACATCTTGATTGTCAGGTCAGGATCGGCTGTTTTTTCATCATCTGATACAGGAAAATAATATGTAAGCATTATCGTTGTGGTATATTTACAGCGTTCCACGATGGTGAGATGCAGATCCAGAGAGCTTTCAACCCTGGAGACCAGGGAATCAGGTAAATTGTCGAGATCAGGTAATAACCGGCACAATAAATGAAAATTTCGTTCATAAACATCCATCAACCCTGCGAAACTACGCTGATTAAGAAACCTGTTCTTTTGCTTTACTGCACTCATAAATAAATCATATCATACATACAAATATTCTGGAAAATCTTTACAGTTTCTGTATTACTAAATTATATATTAAGGGATAAGCTCAATGCAGGTTGAATCTTTACCCACAACTGCTTATGCAAATCAAAAACCGGGTACATCCGGTTTGCGAAAAAAAGTTTCTGTTTTCAAGGAAAACAAGGGCTATCTTGAAAACTTTATTCAAGCGATATTCGACACTATTACGGATCGTAATGCTTCATCACTTGTAGTCGGCGGTGATGGCCGATTCTTTAATCTGCAAGCCATCCAGATTATTATCAAGATAGCAATAGCCAACGGGTTTAAAAAAGTAATCATTGGCCAAAATGGTATTCTCTCCACCCCTGCAGCTTCCGCTCTTATTCGTAAACGCAAGGCTGTTGGTGGAATCATACTGTCGGCCAGTCACAACCCCGGCGGGCCTGACGGGGATTTTGGAATTAAATTCAATACGGCCAACGGCGGCCCTGCTCCTGAAAAAGTAACGGACAGGATTTTCACCTATAGTAAAAATATCTTTCGCTATCTGTATATTGATAGTGATGATATTGACCTGAAAAAAACAGGTGGACATAGAATAGAAAAAACGCAAATAGAGGTTATTGACTCTGTGCATGATTATGCCGATCTGATGGAAGAATTATTTGATTTTACAAAAATAAAATCATTATTGTCTTCCGGTAACTTCACGATGGTTTTTGATGCCATGCATGCCGTTACCGGCCCCTATGCAATGGAAATCCTTGTTAACAGACTTGGCGCACCAAAAGAAACCGTCTGCAACGGCAAGCCATTACCCGATTTTGGCGGTGGCCACCCGGACCCCAACCTCGTGCATGCAAAAGAGCTCGCAGAAAAAATGTTTTCTGACAACGGCCCCGATTTTGGTGCCGCATCTGATGGTGATGGTGACCGTAATATGATAATGGGGCATAACTGCTTTGTATCACCCAGCGACAGTCTGGCAATCATCACTGCCAACGCAACATGTATCCCGGGTTATTCAAACGGATTACAGGGGGTTGCACGATCCATGCCAACCAGCCAGGCCGTAGACAAGGTTGCCGAAAAAACAGGTATCCCCTGTTTTGAAACACCCACTGGCTGGAAGTTTTTCGGTAACTTGCTGGACGCCGGGAAAATCACTATCTGCGGCGAGGAAAGTTTTGGTACCGGCTCAAACCATATACGTGAAAAAGACGGTCTGTGGGCCGTGCTATTCTGGCTTAATTTAATCGCCGAAAAAAAGCAATCCGTTATGGAGATTGTCAGGGAACACTGGCAGGAATACGGCAGAAATTATTATACGAGATATGATTATGAGGAAGTGGATGCCACCCGGGCAGAAGAGCTCATGCAACACATGCGTAGCAACCTGTCAGAAATAAAGAACGGGGATTATCATGGGGTTACAATAAGCCAGTGTGATGATTTTGAATATACAGATCCGGTCGATGCTTCAGTCAGTTCAAAACAGGGCATCCGTATTTTGTTCGAAGATGGCTCGCGCATCATTTACCGGTTGTCCGGCACGGGCACAACAGGTGCTACACTAAGGGTATACCTGGAAAAATATGAAAGTGATCCAGCCAGACTCAACATGCATACACAGGAAACATTATCCAGGCTTGCAAGGTTCGCCAATGAGATTGCGGACATACCAGGCAGATTAAAACGAACAAAACCCGACATTATTACATAAGGAGTCCCTGATTAATTCTGAACGAAGCAGATTGTACCTGGTAAATACAGATTCAAGGCGTCGAATCGTGCGTAATAGCAAGCTATTGCGAAGATTTGCACCGCAGAAGCTGGATTTTCCGGGTGCAAGATACGAGTTCATGAATTGACCAGAGATCCCTTAAATACTGAATATGGAATATACACGTACATTCTCTGAAATTAGCATCAATGATGTATCCATTGTGGGCGGAAAAAATGCATCACTTGGGGAAATGTTCCAGTCTCTTGCATCTGTCGATGTAAAAGTACCCAATGGTTTTGCCACGACGGCAGATGCCTACTGGCACTATATTGATGAAAACGGGTTACGTGAAAAAATAAATGGCAACCTTGATAACCTGGATACCAATGACATTACCGCACTAAAAAAGGCAGGTGCTGAAATACGTCAGTGGATCATGCACGGCAATATGCCCGAAAAACTTCAACAGGCAATTTCCAGCTCCTATCAACAACTTGAAAATGAGTATGGCGAAAACACTGATGTCGCTGTACGCAGCTCGGCAACGGCAGAAGACCTGCCCAATGCCTCATTTGCAGGTCAGCAGGAAAGCTACCTGAATATATCCGGCATTAAAAACATCATGCTGACCTGCAAACGTGTCTTTGCTTCGCTGTTTACCAATCGTGCCATTGCCTACCGGGTACACCAGGGCTTTTCCCACCGCAGTGTTGCCCTGTCAGCAGGTATTCAGAAAATGGTGCGTTCAGACATTGGTTCCTCCGGTGTCATGTTCACTATTGATACAGAGTCCGGTTTTAATGATGTGGTTTTCATTACATCGACCTATGGTCTGGGTGAAAACATTGTTCAGGGAAAGGTCAATCCGGACGAGTTCTATGTACATAAACAAACCCTTGAGAAGGGATACCGGCCCATACTGAAAAGACAACTGGGTGACAAGGCCATCAAGATGATTTACAGCGGCGATCCACTTGCCGGAATCTCGACCAGAAATGTTCGTGTCAAACGTGAAGAACGTGAACAATTTTCAATCAATGATGACGAGATACTGGAACTGGCCCGCTGCGGCATGGAAATCGAAAAACACTATTCCCTGCGAGCCGGCCATCAACAACCCATGGATATTGAATGGGCAAAGGACGGAATCACACAGGAACTGTTTATTGTTCAGGCAAGACCGGAAACAGTTCAGGCCATGCAGGACCCAACAATTCAGCACAGCTACCATTTAAAAAACCGGGGGAACATCCTGCTGCGCGGGAAAAGCGTCGGGCAAAAAATCTCAACAGGAAAGGCCCGGGTTATTCTTGAACCCGCACACATGAATGAACTACAGGATGGCGAGGTACTCGTTACCGATATAACCGACCCTGACTGGGAGCCGGTAATGAGGCGCGCAGCAGCAATTGTCACCAACCGTGGCGGCAGAACCTGTCATGCAGCTATTATTGCAAGGGAGCTTGGCATTCCCGCTGTTGTTGGATGCGGTGATGCAACGCATGTTATCAAAAATGATCAGGGACTCACCGTATCCTGTGCAGAGGGTGACACCGGGTATATTTACGACCAGATACTCGAATTTGAAATTAAACAAAACAAGCTCAAGCTGGATAAACAACCTCGTACAAAACTGATGCTTAATATCGGCAACCCGGAAAAGGCCTTTACCGCATCATTCCTGCCCAGTGCCGGTGTTGGCCTTGCGCGCCTTGAGTTCATTATTAACAACAGTATCGGTATACACCCCAATGCTATCCTGAATTATAGCTCGGTATCTCAACCGGTCCAGGAAAAAATAGCATCAATCTGTTCCGGTTATCCGAACCACAGGAATTTTTATATCAGCAGGCTGGCCGAAGGCGCCGGCACCATTGCCGCTGCCTTTTATCCCCGCCCTGTTATCGTCCGCATGAGTGATTTTAAAAGTAATGAGTATGCTTCATTGATTGGCGGGGAACATTTTGAACCGGAAGAAGAAAATCCGATGATTGGTTTTCGTGGTGCCGGCCGGTATTCATCAAAGGAATTCGATGAGGCATTTGCCATGGAATGTCAGGCAATGAAAATAATCCGTGAGACCATGGGACTGGATAATGTTTCACTGATGATTCCCTTTGTCAGGACTGTAGATGAAGCCGGAAAAGCGATCCGCATCATGGAAGATCATGGCCTGAAACGGGGAGACAATGGCCTGAAGATTTACCTCATGTGTGAGATACCGGCCAATGCACTACTGGCTGATGAATTTCTTCAATACTTTGACGGATTTTCCATAGGCTCAAATGACCTTACACAACTTACACTCGGCGTAGATCGGGATTCAGGGACCATAACGGGTTTTGATGAGCGCAATGAAGCCGTCCTTAAACTGATGGAGCTGGCAATTGATGCCTGCCAGCGAGAAAAAAAATATATCGGCATATGCGGGCAGGCCCCGTCGGATTATCCTGAAATAACCCGCTGGCTGGTCGAACACCACATTGAAAGTATCTCACTTAATCCGGACAGCCTGTTGAACATGACCCGCGTTGTGATCGACATGGAAGAAGGCCTGAACTAATTCAGACTATCCATGTTAAAAAAATGTTCCCGGTAGTAGCTGAGTTCCTGAATTGAATCCCGGATATCATCCATCGCAAGATGCGTGCCCTGCTTTTTCAGGCCTGACAGAATATCCGGCTTCCAGCGAACGGCCAGCTCTTTTATTGTACTGACATCCAGATTTCGATAATGAAAATAGGCCTCAAGATCCGGCATACAGCGAGCCAGAAATCGTCTGTCCTGACAAATACTGTTTCCACAAATGGGTGATTTCCCGGCCGGGACATAGGACTCGAGAAATGCGATGGTCTGCCTTTCTGCATCCAGCTCACTGAGGGTGCTTTTTCGGACCCGTTCTGTCAGGCCTGAACCACCATGCTGCTTTGTATTCCACTCATCCATGGCACCCAGGGCCTCATCATTCTGATGTATTGCAAGCTCCGGCCCTTCGGCCAGAATATTCAGATTGGCATCTGTAACGATGGTTGCTATTTCAATAATACTATCATTCTGTGTATCAAGACCTGTCATTTCCAGGTCAATCCAGATCAAGTTCGTTGGGTCTTGTGCCATAACATCATCCCGGTTGGTGTCTTGTTTTACGAATATTAACAGAAATCAGCCAAAATGCATGGTGCATCAGAATAAGTTAGAATAACATGTCATTTAAACCAGCCCGATACCCAGACAGTTGAACAATAAGCATGAATGCATTAAGTCAATTTTTTATCATAATGATCCTTTTGACACTGGCCACACAATTCTGGCTGGCGGCCCGGCATATTCGCCATATCGAGAAAAACCGCTCACAGGTGCCCGATGAATTCAGCGGCCAGATTCCGCTGGACGCACACCAGAAGGCGGCAGACTATACCGTAACCCGAACAAGATTTGGACGCTATGAAGCGTTATTTGCGTCGATACTTGCCCTGGCATGGACCCTGGGCGGTGGCCTTGAGCTACTTGATCAGGCATGGCGTTCACTGCAATGGGACACTATCTGGACGGGCATCGTTTTTATGCTCAGTGTTGCCATTATCATGTCTGTTATTGATTTACCCTTCTCTGTATATAAAACCTTTGTTATTGAGGAACGGTTTGGATTCAATAAAACCACCGTAAAGGTCTTTATCACCGATTTACTCAAAGGGACTGTTCTCACCGTTTTGATCGGGGTTCCCTTACTCTGGGTTGTGCTGACGATAATGGAAAAAACGGGCTCGCTCTGGTGGCTGTATGTCTGGGGCGTCTGGTTTGGCTTCAGCCTGTTCATGATGTGGGCCTATCCGGCGTTTATTGCGCCAATATTCAATAAATTCAAACCGCTTGAAAACAGTGACCTGAAAGACCGTATAGAACAGCTCCTGACCCAGTGTGGCTTCAAAAGTAATGGTATATTTGTTATGGATGGCTCCCGACGCTCCGCCCATGGCAATGCGTACTTCAGCGGCATTGGTAATAAAAAACAGATCGTCTTCTTTGATACGCTGATGGAACAGCTCAATGCAGAAGAAATAGAGGCAGTACTGGCACATGAGCTGGGCCATTTTCGGATGCACCATATTCGCAAAAGAATTATCAGCATGGGGGCTATCAGTCTGGCCAGTCTGGCCGTACTGGGCTGGCTGATCCAGCAAAACTGGTTTTATACCGGGCTCGGGGTTAGCACACCATCAAATTATATTGCGCTGGTATTATTTATGATACTGGCACCCCTGATCGGCTTCTTTCTGACACCCATCATGTCGATGTTATCACGCAAACATGAATTCGAGGCCGATGCCTATGCATCAAAACAACGCAATGCCGGGTTATTAATTACTGCACTGGTAAAAATGTATGAAGAAAATGCCAGCACACTGACACCTGACCCGATCTATTCCGGTTTTTATGACTCGCATCCCCCTGCCCCCGTACGGATCGAGCATTTGAAAAAACAACCACAGTTGGCAAACTGACAGCATGCCCGGGATATCAGGCCACCCTGTAGTAAATACATTATTGCCGTAACCCTCCCCTGCAACCCATGACACAAAGAAAACTTAACAAGCAACAACAAAAACGCATCAGCACCAGGCAGGGGCAAGCCCGCAAGCAAACAGATAATTCAGGGACAAACGATTCCCGGCATACAGGCATTGTCATTCAACACCATGGCAAACAGGCCATTGTCGAAGATGAAAACAAGCACCTTGTTAACTGTAAAATACGCCAAAACCTGGGCAATATTATTTGTGGTGACAGGGTTATATGGCAGCTATCCAGGAATGAGGGCGTTATAGTAGCCATCAAGGAACGTGACAGTGTGCTTGCAAGACCTGACTTCAACAGAAAACCAAAACCATTTGCTGCCAATATCAATCAAATTATTATTGTCGCAGCAGTAAAACCGGAACCCAGCCTGCATCTTCTCGACAGGTACCTGATTATTCTTGAAACAGTCGGCTTGCCAGGTATTATTGTTATCAATAAAACAGACCTGCTAACCGATAAAACACTTGCAGAAATAAAAAATACTTTTACTTTATATGGACAACTTGGATACCAGACCATCTACACAAACACCCGGATCACCCATGGAATGGACGGTCTGGCCAGTGTTCTTCAAGGAAATAACAGCATCCTTGTCGGCCAATCGGGTGTCGGCAAATCATCCATCGTCAACATACTCATACCTGATCTTGATATTCGCACGGGTGAACTAAGCCAGTACAATCATGGCAAACACACCACATCAACTTCTGTCCTCTACCATCTCCCCTCCGGGGGCGACATTATAGACTCTCCCGGAATCAGGGATTTTGGCATCTGGCATGTCAGCCATGACGACATTATCAATGGATTCAGGGAATTTCATCCGTTCCTGGGGCAATGTAAATATAATAACTGCCAACATACGAAAGAACCGGATTGTGCAATCAAGGAGGCCGTTACAAATAAAATAATTTCACGGAATCGTTATAACAGCTATACAGACATGCTTGCAGAAATTGCCCAGGGTTAATTCAGGCAATAAAACCACCCCGCAGCAAGCTGACGGGTATGGCGATTCTAACCGGGTGGCCACAACATCGGACGCCCGCCAAGGACATGCAGGTGAATGTGAAATACAGTCTGTCCGGCACCTGCATTGCAGTTCATCACCGTTCGGTAACCCGCTTCTTCCATACCCATATCTGCGGCCACTTTTTTGGCCACAAGGAACAATTTACCAATGATTTTTTCGTGCCTCTCATCCAGATCATTTATTGTACTGACGTGCTCCTTGGGAACAATCAGGAAATGATGCGGGGCTTGTGGATTGATATCATTAAATGCCAGGACATGATCATCCTCATAAACCACGTCGGCCTTGATATCACCATTGATCATTTTACAAAACAGGCACTCAGACATTATTTTCTCCTGAATTATTCTTCCTGTTTTGATATTACTCCTGTGAAGTCATAACAACCAGCCCGGAATATTTTACATTAAACAGTAGAAGCGGCTTTGTACATGGATATACTTATGCCGCGGACACAGGGACGTGTAGGAGCGGCTTTGTACATGGATGTACTTATGCCGCGGACACAGGGACGTGTAGGAGCGGCTTTGTACATGGATGTACTTATGCCGCGGACAGTGTCGTGCAGGAACGCCCCTTGATCGTTTATTGTTACTTCAAAAGAATGGCCCTTTGGCCGCTCCTGCCGGGCCAGACGGGTTAATCAGGCATATTCATCAATCAGTGGGCGGGATTGATAACCGGGAGAAACGATGTCTTCATTTTCCAGATAAGCCTGGATGGCCTGCCGTGTATCAGGATCGAGGGCCGACAGGTCCGGGCGCGGCTGGCGGGTACGTTGCTCAAACGTGTATCTGTTTGATGCAGCATCATTGACGGGCTTCCGTTTGTCACGATCCAGTACCTCTCCCTGCAACACCTGCTCACCCGAATCCCCAACATTGCGTTGACGAGAAGGTATATCCGGGTTGACCTCAGGGGCAGGCTGAAGTGCTTGCGGAAACGCAAGACCAGTGTACGGAACTGGATAGACCGAAACTTCCATATCGTCACTCAGTATTTACGGGTCAGATCATGAGTTTATCGATTGATAATAGCATAACTTTAGAAATAACTGAGGCGGCAAGTATGGCTTTTCCCGTTCTACAGATCGCGCCTGTCAGAAAAGGCATGCGAAAGCGTCCCGCCGTCTACATATTCAAGCTCGCCCCCCAGCGGTACACCATGGGCCAGCCGGGTTGCACGCACCCCTCTTTTTCTTGCCATTTCACTGACATAGTGTGCAGTCGCCTCCCCTTCAACCGTTGGATTGGTCGCCAGGATCAGTTCCTTCACCTCTCCCCGATCCAGCAGAAGTGCCAATTTATCCAGCCCCAGTTCATCGGGACCAATCCCGTCCAGTGGTGACAAATGCCCCATCAGGACAAAATAAAGCCCCCTGTGGCCGGTGACCCTGTCGATCATCATGACATCGGAAGGGGTTTCGACAACGCAGATCATAGTATTGTCCCGGGCAGCATTAGAGCAAACGGAGCATATATCTTCCTCGGTCAGGGTACGGCACTGTTTGCAGTGCCCTATTTTCTCTACCGCATCCTTTAATATGGAGGATAGATTCACCGCACCGGGCTTGTTTCTTTCGAGCAAATAATAGGCCATCCTCTGTGCGCTTTTAGGGCCGACGCCAGGCAGGATGCGTAATGCTTCGATGAGATCATCAATGAGGGGAGATAATGACATCCAGATAATTTACCAGGATCAGAACGGCATTTTAAAACCGGCAGGCAATTGCATCCCTGCCGTCATACCGCTCATTTTTTCCTGGGTAGATGCCGTAACCTTGTGAACAGCATCATTGACTGCCGCTGCAATCATATCCTCCAGCATGTCGCGGTCTTCTTTCAGTAAACTGTCATCAATACTGATGCGACTGACTTCATGTTTGCCGTTCATGGTAACACTGACCATGCCACCACCCGACTGACCACTGACCTCAAGCTTTGCTATTTCTTCCTGCGCCTTCTGCATATTTTCCTGCATCTGCTGCGCCTGCTTCATCAAGTCGCCCAATCCACCTTTCATAGTATCCTCACAATAGTTAAACAATAAATTGATAATAAACCGGCTGACCGGTAAATCATTAATCGGAAGGCCGAATCACAGCGGAATCCAGATCAGCATTAAATACCTCCTGGAGCTCCTGTATAAACGGATCATTTTTTATCGAATCAACTGCCTCTTCCTGCTTTTCATTTTTAACACGCTGATGTTGTGCGGCCGGCGTTTCCTGCCTGGACTTTCCTGTTTTGATATCAACACGAACCGTCTCGCCAAAAAAGGAAGATAACGCCTGCTCCAGTCTTTGGCTGGCGCTTTTTGTACAGGTCTGTTCATACACCGGATCCAGTCGTAACCTGATCTGACCTGCCTCGCGACCTTCCATTATACAGTGTGTGGCGAGTTCTTTTGCCATGGCCTTCAACCCGAGAGACTCAACGATATTTGTCCACTCGGAGTCACTGCCCGGTGCGCCGGCACCACTCTTTTGATACTGGCCTGGTGTTTCTGCGCTTTCCGTAACAGTCTTTTCCTTTTCCTCATTTATTATCCCCGACGTTTCACTGGCAGGCGGGGCCACTGTATTTGATACCTGACCCTGATTCCGGCCCTGGCCAACGGGGGCGGGTGTATTCACTTCGTAGGGTCTGAATGCAATCATGCGCAGTAATACCATCTCCAACCCTGCTTTCATATCGGTTGTTAATGGCAAATCGCGTTTACCAATTAATGCAATCTGATAGTATAACTGAACATCTTCAGCCGGTATTGATTGCGCTATCGACAGCACCGCTTCCCGTCCACCCTGGTTCTCATCAATCGCCTCCGGCACCATTTGGGCGACTGCAACACGATGCAACAGCGAAACCAGGTCGGCAAGTACAGACTGATAGTCAGGGGATTTTTCCGCAACACTGTTTACTTCATCCAGAACCTGTGTTGCATTACCTGATATAACGGCACGTAATATTTTTTCAACATGATGTTGTTCTATCGTCCCCAACATATCGTGAACATCGGAAGCTACAACCTTGCCACCACCATATGCAATCGCCTGGTCCAGTAAACTCAAGGCGTCGCGCATACTGCCATCGGCTGCATTGGCAATGGCTAGCACGGCCGGTTTCTCAAAATCGACCTTTTCCTGACCCAGAATATATTGTAAATGTTCAGCAATCAGGTTCAATGGCAATCGCTTGAGGTTGAATTGCAGACAACGTGACAGGATCGTAACCGGAAGCTTCTGCGGGTCTGTTGTTGCCAGCAGAAATTTTACATGTGGCGGTGGCTCCTCCAGTGTTTTAAGCAGGGCATTAAAACTGTGATTGGAGAGCATGTGCACCTCATCGATGAGGTAAACCTTGAAGCGCCCCCGAGTCGGGGCGTACTGGACATTTTCCAGCAGCTCGCGTGTGTCTTCCACCTTGGTTCTGGATGCCGCATCGACTTCAATCAGGTCTATAAACCGGCCTTCATCAATTTCCTGACAGGCACTACAGGTTCCACAGGGCGTGGAACTGATGCCGGTTTCACAATTCAGTGATTTTGCCAATATGCGGCCAATTGTTGTCTTTCCTACCCCCCGGGTCCCGGTAAACAAAAAGGCATGATGCAACCGGTCGTTATCAAGCGCATTAACCAGCGCCCTGATAACATGCTCCTGGCCCACCATTTCAGAGAAATCTTTTGGCCGCCATTTACGTGCCAATACCTGATAATTCATACTTGATCTCTTGTTACTCGTCTGTTTTTCCATGAAACTGAATGATCAGGATAACATTTAAGAAGGTGGATTATAAAATATTCAGGATGATTAATTTTATGTTCTTTTTCTTTGTTAACAATAAGTTATAAAATTGTCATGCTTATTATCAGGAAAATTCCCCTGTAAATGGAGGCAACCAGTGCCAGCCACACCCCGGCACCCGAGTCCACTGCTGCCGTTGCTCCCTTCCGGGCCTGGCGGGGTTCACAGATTATCGTCGCGAGGGGACCAACACCGGCCACCATTTCAGCGGCTAATGATAACAGACATGATCCACCCACATCAATTTGACAACAGCAGTCCGGGATACAGCGTACATGCAGAAATAGCAACGCTGGTAACGGAGTTAGTAACAATACACAGGTGTGCCGGACAATCATTGCTGGAACCATGTTTCCCCAGCACACAATTTTTAAACCAACAAGAGAAAGGGGCCGGCAAGGGTTTAATCTCTGAGGGTTTAATGCTCCGCTGCTTGCTGCGGGGTGGTTTAATTGCCCGGACCTCAAATTCAACCTGAGAAAACAGTGCGAATAGAACTGTTTTTTTACTGTCGAATCCGGTTCAGGTACTGGCGCCAGGTATTCAGCGATATCCGTGGATTACCTGTGCCATCATACAATCCCGTATCCTTCCATAATCGAAATAGCTGGGCATTTGCCAGAAACTTGAAATCCGATTCCCAGAAATCATCGTAGTCCCTCGTAAAAAACAGGGTAACGAATTTGGCAGACAGGATATCGGCATCGCTCAGCAAACGTTTGATATAGGTGTTCTGGGCCGCTTCATCCGCTGGTATCAATACAATTGTGTTATTGTTAACGTCAGTAATATCTTCTGCCGGCCAGGCGGTTTCGGCCACAGCAAAAGGCTTGGCAGGCGCCAGATCAGCCAGCGCCGAAAAATAATCGGCAGCCAATAGATTAGGGTCGCTTTGTATGGAATAGGGATAGGCACTGACTGCAATCATGTCCGTATAAGGCAGAATCCGGTTAATTGCGGTAGTCTGGTTGATTACATCGCCGTGAAAATAACCTGTTTGTAAAGTCACGAACACGGGTAGATTCGGATGCACGGCTTTTATTGAAGTATAGACACTCCGGGCCAGGTTTATGAACGCTGGCCATTGACCGGGTCTACTGCTATACAACATATTCGCTTCTATGGCATAAGCAAAGTAGTCCGGTGAAAAGGCATCAATCATATTGAGACAGTGCTGTGTATACGCGGCAATGACATCGACATGATCCAGGGCGTAACCACTCCAGGGTGCAATCAGAGCCTCGTTGCCACCCGCACCCCGATGATCGGCCAACCCGTTACGAAAAAAGTTCAATGGTGTGACCGCCAGGTACAACACATGGCCCACGGGGATCTTGCTTTTTTTATAGGCAATGGAATTAAGAAAATTTGTGTGGTAGGTCGTGAGGTAACGGGTGCCGTTATTGACATTATCCAGTGCCTCGGCCCAGGGCACACCATCATCGAAATGCATGACCGCCATGTCAGCATCGTTTGTGATAACCGTAAATGCCGCATTCACAGCGCTGATAGAATTGGCATGGGGAAAGTCGGTAAACCCCATAGCAAAACTTCTGGCAGGCGTCGTACTGGATCCTCCTCCACCTCCACCGCAAGCAACTATCAGCCCACAAAGTAATGCAACCAATACACTTCGAACCATGATCTTTACCCTGTCTATGCGCCACGCTTGACTAATGAGAAAATCGTGGCTTTCCTGGCAAAATAAATCCTTCTGTTAATACACCCCATAGCCATTGGAATGACGGATAAAATGATTCCGGGCCTTGAATAAGCAATGATACAAATGATTATCATTTATCGCTGATCGCTTTTATTTTTTATTATTTACACACATATAACGTGAACAATTCCTGTACCTGTTTCACAAAATCGAAGAAAGAAGACTCGATTACATGGGGTTTTTAACAAAGTATTGATCCATGTCAGGGAAAGGCATGGGAACATATATGCTGGCAATGTAAATGATTGTCATTTAGCACATGAACGTGCATATGCCGTGAAGTACACGGATGAGCGAGAACGGTCGCCCTGCGGGCGCCGCTGTCGCAACGTGCAAATCGCCTTCCATGGCGATTTGTCGAACCCGGCTTAATATAATCGAGGGTTCAAATCCCTCCTGCTATCAATTGAAAATATAAAAAGGGCCAAAAGGCCCCTTTTATATTTTACCTGGCGGAGAAGGAGGGATTCGAACCCTCGATACGCTATGAACGTATACACACTTTCCAGGCGTGCTCCTTCAACCACTCGGACACTTCTCCGGGATAAACTGGTGATTTGCATTATTATTGCTGAAATACCAAGCGCGCAAGATTAACCCAGAACCGGATTCGTTGCAATTTTGATCCGGTCAGATTTTGGCATGGGTTAATAACAATCTATTGCCGGCTTGCCTCAATTGCCTTTGTTGCATATGAACAGATTTTCTTGAAGCGCTCGTAACTCTGCTGGTCCAGATGACTGTCTTTCAGGTGCCGGTCGGCGTAAAAAACCCCGTATGGCTTGTCACCTACAAAAACTGAAATTGCAAAAAACTCGTCCAGCCCAACCAACTCCCTGAAATTCATGGGAATAAGTTGCATCACTTTTTCATTGTTTTTTCTGCTGACCCATATGCTGCGGGGTTTTTTCAGCAGTTGCGTAAATAAATCTTTTTTACCCATGTCTACGTCAATTTCGAACTGGCTGAAGGCGGGATCGCTATCCGCCCCTCTCAGGTGTTTGCCCACTAACTTGATTCGATCTTTACTCAATAACGCAAAGACAGCCCGGTTAAGACCCAGGCCATCATGCAGGCCACGCAAGGTTATATTTATGATTTTGTCAATCCCGGTACTCATTTCACTCGCACTGGACAGCATTTTGACTGTTTCATGGTAAACATGACGTTGTGGCATCAGACAAAAATGCCGGGCAGCACCGGGATCAACTTTTTCGCCCTGTGGCGTTGGCCACTCTGCTGACGTCATTGGCAGCAGGGAAGCGGCCGGCGAGACACCGATAAATTCTGTTTCCCTGGCCGCTTCCAGGCTACACCTGTGAACCCTTTTCACCGTTTCCGGGTATGAATGTTCAAGTAAACCGGATATCGATTCAAGACAATCTACCATCTCATCCGTATACCAGCCTGTTTCAGAGAGATGGGCCATTTGATGCGCCAACCTGACAATCTGGACACGCTGACTATGTGATTCTTCCGGTTGAAGACACTCAACAACCATGTCCGGCAAACCCCATGTTTCTGCCAATTTACATCCTAGCTGCTCCTGGCTAAAGCCCAGTATCACGTACTGCGCCTCATCATCAGGAACCTGCTGCTCCCACTTCAGCTCGTGTATCGCCTCCATATACTCATGACCATATAACCACAGGGCCATGGCCCCAAGGTCGTGCAAAAATGCTGCCACAAATATCTCTTTTGGTGTCATCTCGCCCAGGCACACCGCCCAGTCATAGGCCTGATAGGCGGCATGATAGGCCCGTGAAACCAGCCGCATGTAGCCCTTTTCGGCACTGTTATGTCCGGGAGGTGTTACGCTGGGGTATGCATTTGTTAATTCTCGCATCGCATCCAGCCCGATCATCATGGCTGCATTTTCCACGGTAGGGACAAGGGTGCCCATACGCCCTCTCTTGCCTGAATTGGCCTTGCGGAGAATGGCTATGGTGCCACCCGGGTCATACAGAATTGAGGCACAAATACGATCTATTGACCGCCCGATATCATCATCAGTGAGGTCTTTCAGGCTGCTGGCTGTTCTGTCAAAAACAGGAAATCTGTTATCAACCAGCTCACCCATCCAGCTCTGGAGATCATACAGCCGTTTTTTTTCAGTATTGCCCATTCTCTAACAACCATCCCGATTTTCAGGATACTCCTGTATATATGATGTTTTTACGGCTTTTTAGCTAAAAACTTGATTGTTTACAGGTAATTTAGCATTAATTCCGCACAATAGACCCCGATAACCATAGCTGTATTTCCTGTCAGATAACAAGCATATACCGAAATAGTTTCATTCAAGTTGACCTGGATATGGTCGATATTAAGAGACAATCAGCACAGGAAACAATGTTACGTTAAGGGTTAGGCATGAATCTGATAGTAGGTGTACTTGTTGTTTTTGGGACAGTCTTTGGCGGGTATATCTTGTCTCACGGCAACATGAAAGCGATCTGGCAGCCTTATGAGCTGCTGATCATTTGTGGTGCAGCCTTCGGTTCTTTCATTATTGCCAACCCCATGTCAACTGTTAAGGCGACCTTCGCCAGTATCCCGAAACTCCTGAGTGGTTCGAAATACTCAAAACAGAACTACATGGATCTGCTGACACTGATGTTCAAAATTTTCAACAAGGCACGAAAAGAAGGCCTGATGGCAATTGAAGATGATATCGAAGAGCCCCATGACAGCCCCCTTTTCAATGATTATCCAAAAATTGTCAAGGACCATCATGTGCTGGACTTTCTGACAGACTACCTGCGAATCATCGTCGGTGGAAACATGAACCCGTTTGAACTTGAAAACCTGATGGACGTTGAACTGGAAACCCACCACCATGAAGACTCAGCGGTCTCTGATGCCATTACCCGGGTATCCGATGCCATGCCCGGGTTCGGGATTGTTGCCGCTGTACTCGGCATTGTTATCACGATGGGTTCCCTGGGCGGCCCCGCTGAGGAAATAGGCGGACACGTTGGTGCTGCCCTTGTTGGTACATTTCTGGGTATTCTGTTCGCCTACGGTTTCATGGGCCCAATGGCCAATGCACTCGAGGCCAAGTCTGCCGAGGACGGGAAATTCTACCAGGTTATGAAGATCTGTCTGATGGCAAATGTTAATGGCTACAGCCCACAAATCTGTGTTGAATTTGGAAGAAAAGCCATGCCTACTGCATTTCGCCCCAGTTTTCAGGATATGGAAACCCACCTGAACGAAAACAAGTAACCCCGCCATCAGGTTTCTAACATATGGAAGACAAGAAACAACCGATAGTCATTAAAAAAATAATAGCCGCGCATGGTCACCATGGCGGTTCATGGAAGGTTGCGTTTGCCGATTTCGCAACGGCCATGATGGCCTTCTTTATGGTGCTATGGCTTGTTGGTCAGACAGATGCACAGAAACGTGGTGGTATTGCAGAATTTTTCCAGAACCCGAGTATGGTGCGGGGTCACAGCGAAGCACCAACCGGTTCAATAGGCCCTGGCGGGGCCGGATTAAGCCTCATTTCATTTGGCAGTACAATGGAGGTCCGAAAGCAACAGGATATAGAGGTCGTGGAGAAGATCAGGGATGGTGGTGTGGCGTATGTCTCGCTGGACAAAATTCGTGAACAAAGACGACTAAAAAATCTGCTGGAAAATCTGAAACAGGAGATAGGCCAAAGCGAGGCCCTGACACCGTTCAAGGATCAGCTCATGCTGGAGGTCATACCCAGCGGTTTGCGCATCCAGATTATTGACAAAAAAAACAGGCCTATGTTTGAGCCTGGCAGCGCCAATCTCATGGATTATACAGAGACCTTGTTACGTAAAATTGGCAAGACCCTTAACAAGGTTCCTAACAAAATCTCAATCAGTGGTCATACCGATGCCAGCAAACTGGTCCGCAAAAGAGGCCACTATACCAACTGGGAGCTTTCATCAGACCGGGCAAATGCTGCACGACGTGCAATGGTAGATGGTGGTATGAACCCGGACAAGGTTGCACGTGTTCTTGGACTGGCCTCCACCGTTCTTTATGATAAGGAGAATCCTGCCAGCCCGGCTAACCGTAGAATATCAATCGTTGTTATGAAACGTGAACTTTCTGACCTGGCCAAACTGGAGGAAGAGACGAAGGCCCAGCCTGCTGAATTGACTCAGGGCAGTCTGAATATGGAAAATGTAAAGGATGATTCACCGTTACCATCTGAAAGTGACAATCTGGAATTAACTGACGAGCAACGCGTGAAACATATCGATTCAAGCACCAGAACAGGAAGAATGGAACTGGAACTGCATGGCCTGCGCAAGGAAAGCAAGGTCGAGAGCAGTGGTGGTTCGAAGCTGCTGGAATTTAAGCTACACGATTCCAGTAAAGACAATAAATTTAAAACCAATACAAATATGGATACAGGCAGTATGGATCTTCGGTTCCACGGTGTACGCGACAAAGATAAAAAAGAGATTGGTGCCCCCACTGAAATAAACCCGCCTGCTGACAACAGAAAAAAAGAACGTGGACTACTGAAACCGGGTGCTGAAGGGAAAAGTAATAAAAAAGAGCAGCGTGGTATTAATCCAGAAATAAAAATCAGGAAAAGAAGGTCCGTCATCAAGCTGCCAACGGTGATCAATCCAAACCTGCTTCCGAATATCAGAAGAAACAGAAAACAGTAAATACATACCCGTCAGCAGCCTTGCCGGAATGGCCACAGTATTTTACAATCATGATCGCTTTATCCCGAAAATTTTATAAAGCGTGTCACGCGCTGTCCCGTTAACATGTAACGAATATAGTTGAAATGTAAGTGGCAAGTGCGTTTTGGGCTAACCCGCAATCCGGACATGGAATCGGCAAGCCTGATCAAGACACGCAAAACATGCCATCCATGGCGGCCCGGCTGCCGCATCCATGCGGCAGACGGTCTCGATCAGGCTTGCCGATTCCATGTCCTCACATTGATATGTGCTTCATAAAGTTAACGGGGCAGCAGTAAAAGTGCGTATAGATGTGGGGGTATTATCTGTTAGTATAACGCCAGTGACAGCCCTGCAAGACCACCACAATATAATGACAAACACCAGCGCCCCTGTTGAAGTCTGGCAAATACCCACTGCCGGAAAAGAAGATGAGCTTGATTTCCTCTCAGGATATCTTTCGCCTGAAGAAAAGGCTCGTGTTAAAGGCATTCACTCAAACGAAAAACGACACACCTTCATCACATCACATGCAGTAATGCGAATTGTGCTGGGAAAGTTCATCAAGGAAATCCCGCAACAAATACACATACAGACAGACAGTCAAGGAAAGCCTGTTCTTGAAAGAAACAGGGGCATTTACTTCAACCTTAGCCATACCCATGCCTTTTCCTTACTGGCCGTTTCCGCGCATAATAATATCGGGGTTGATGTCGAAACAATAAAACCGGGCCGAGACTTCCTTTCTATTGCAAAACGTTTTTTCAGCACTTCAGAATATGAGTGGCTACTGGATCTGGCCAGGGAAGAACTGCCTGAATATTTTTATCAACTCTGGTGTTTCAAGGAAGCCTATCTGAAGGGTACAGGCAAAGGGTTGCAGGGTGGACTTGATAGTTTGTCCTTGCCAAAAGGAATGCTACAACACGATCTGCCTGTCAGGCCATTTGCAGATCGACCATGGCATATCATCCCCGTCGTGATTTCAGGTCGGTACAAGGCGGCCCTTGCTATTGAAGGCAAGCCTCCCGTCGTCAATCAGCATTACTGGAACTGTCAGGATTATAATCCAGACTGACTATTGCAGTATCATTATGAATTGGATTGGCTGTGCTTCATGCTTGCATACCATTCTGCTATTTTAACAGTAAAGAGCACTAGTCTGTATTTTCTGAACCCTGCTTATCAAGCTGTTCCCACCTGGAATATGCCTCTGACAAATCTGTTTCGATGACAGCAATTTCGTTCAATATTTCCTTGATAGTATCTTTCCCCTGCATATAAAACCCGGGGTCACTTACTTTATCTTGCAACTGCTTCTGTTCGGACTCAAGCTCTTCAATTTTTCCAGGCAGGCATTCCAGTTCACGTTTTTCATTGTAGCCCGGCTTTTTCCCTGATCGCCGGTTTTTTTCATAGCTTTTTTCTGCAGGAGCAGGAAATTTTTTTGACCTCTGAAGTTCTGCCTGCTGTTTTTTGCTTTGTCGTAGCCAGTCTTCATAACCACCAACATACTCGTTTACGTTGCCATCACCTTCGAATACCAGCGTTGAAGTAACCACATTATCCAGAAAACTGCGGTCATGACTGACGAGCAACAATGTACCATCGTAATCAACAAGCAGTTCTTCCAGTAGCTCCAGAGTGTCAACATCAAGATCGTTTGTCGGCTCATCCAGTACCAGCAGGTTTGATGATTTCACAAAGGTCTTTGCCAGCAACAGCCGGTTCCTTTCTCCGCCGGAAAGTGCCTTGACCGGGGTATTTATTTTTTCGGGGGGAAATAGAAAATCTTTCAGGTAACTGATCACATGTCTGGAGTGCCCTCTGACAACCACATAATCCTGGCCTTCACTCATATTTTCCTTTACGGTTTTTTCCAGATCAAGCTGGTCTCTTTGCTGGTCATAATAGGCTGTTTTCAGTTTTGTACCCTGCACAACCTCGCCTTCTTCGGGTGTGATAACCCCTAGAATCAGTTTAAGTAATGTGCTTTTACCCGAACCGTTTGACCCAATAATACCTATCCTGTCACCCCGGATAATCCGCGTTGACAAATCATGTATGATTACATTGTCATCATAACAAAAACTGACGTGACGCAAATCCGCTACAATTTTTCCTGTTGCTTCACCTGAATCCAGGTTCATATTGACATTTTTTTGTCTGTCCCGCCTTTGAGATCGCTCCTTGCGCATCGCTTCCAGTGCCCGCACCCTTCCCTCATTGCGCGTACGCCTTGCCTTGATACCCTTGCGTATCCATAGTTCTTCCTCTGCCAGCTTTTTGTCAAAATTCTTATTCGCGTTTTCCTCTGCGGACAGTTCCTGTTCCTTACGCTTGATATAACTGTCCAGATTGCCCGGATATGACCTTAATATTCCCCTGTCCAGTTCTACTATTCTGGTGGCCAGGTGCCTGAGAAAAGTCCGGTCATGTGTAATAAACACAACCGCACCCGGGTATGACCGCAAAAATTCCTCAAGCCAGGTAATCGAGCTGATATCAAGATGGTTGGTTGGCTCATCAAGCAACAAAAGATCCGGCTCATTGACCAGTGCCTGGGCGAGGATAACGCGGCGCCTCAGCCCACCTGACATCTGTGCAAGCTCCTTGTCCGGATCAAGATCGAGTTTCGAAATAACCATATCAACCTTCTGTGTAAGCCTCCATCCATCTCCTGCTTCCAGTCTGTGTTGCAGGTCGGACAATTCATGCAACAAGTTATTGTCACCACCCAGTGATACTTCATGCACCAGACTGTGATACCTCGTTAACAGTTCACTGACATTACCCAATCCGCTGGAAACAATATCAAAAACACTTCGGGATTCATTTTCCGGAACTTCCTGCTCGAGATAGGCAACCCGGGTACCATCACGCAGCCATATCGTGCCATCATCGGGCTGGCTTTTGCCACAGACCACTTTCATTAGTGTTGACTTGCCCGTGCCGTTACGGCCAATCAGACAAACACGTTCACCCGACTCAATCTGCAGGTTTACATTATCAAGTAAAGGCAGATGACCATAGGCCAGATTTATTTTATCAAGACTTAATATATTCATAGTAAATATCACTGTTGTCCCGTTAACTTAATGAAGCACATATCAATGTGAGGACATGGAATCGGTACGCCTGATCAAGACCGTCTGCCGCACGGATGCGGCAGCCGAGCCGCCATGGATGGCATGTTTTGCGTGTCTTGATCAGGCTTGCCGGTTTCATGTCCGCATTGCGGATTGGCCCGAAACACACTTGCCACTTACATTATTGATAATATCGATTATACGTCAAAGCGTGGCATGAGTATTCATGTGTTGGTTGTTATTATTCCTGCGGCAAAAGCCAGCTACATTTGTAAGGGAAAATATGCTAACTTGGCCAGACATCACATTAGAAACCAATCAAGACATGCATGGATGATTAAAGTTGAGAATCTGACATTCGAGTATCCTGGTATACGTGCATTGGATAATGTCAGCCTGGGCATCAACAAGGGCGACATCATGGCACTGGTGGGTCCGAATGGTGCGGGCAAAACCACATTACTCCACTGCATGGCCGCACTCGACGCACCGTTGTCAGGGACTATTCTGCTTGAAGGCAGGAATGTGCTTGATGACCCCAGGGCCTGTCATCAAAAAATCGGCTACCTGCCTGATTTTTTCGGCCTTTATACTGAACTGACCATCAGACAGTGCCTGACCTACATGGCCATGGCACATAAAATTCAGCCCACAAATATAAATCAGTCTGTCATCAGGGCGGCACGACGATTAAAAATAGACGACCGGCTTGAGGACAAGGCCGGTACACTCTCACGTGGTCTGAAACAAAGACTGGCCATTGCGCAGTCTATTGTACATGAACCCGAAATATTACTTCTCGATGAACCGGCATCAGGACTGGATCCGGAGGCCAGAAAATCCTTATCCGAACTATTCCTGGAACTCAGGGATCAGGGCATGACACTGGTTGTTTCATCCCACATTCTTTCTGAACTTGAAGATTATTGTACCAATATGATCATTGTACGCGATGGAAAAATCGTTGAGCACAAACTCATAGAGCGTGAAAATGAAAACCTGATAACCATTATTCTGCAAGCCATAAATGAGCAAACAGAAATAATACAGATACTCAAAAAGACTGACCAGGTATCATGTGTTACGCCTGCAAGAGAGGGTGTCAGCTTCAGGTACCCTGGCGACAGGCAGTTGCAAGGCCGGTTACTCAGACAACTGATGGAACAGGGGATAAATATTTACAGTTTCACAACCGAAAAGAAAAATATGCAGGATGCCTACCTGGAACAGGTTGGTAAACTCGGATGATTGAACATGAAAATAAGCCCTGAATTCCTGAGAAATTCCTGGATCGAAATGACGCCACACCGCATGATTGGCATGCCTGCTATTCTTGGCGGCATCTTTTTTCTTACTTACCTTGTCTCTGAAAACAGTCTGGGACTGGCAGGCAATGCCTTTAGAACAGTAGGTATATCTCTCTTTACATTGCTCACAATCCTCTGGGGTACAAAACTTGCCAGTGAATGCGTTGCCACTGAAATAAAAGATAATACGTGGGATCTGCAACGTATGACCTCAATCAGTCCATGGGAAATGACATGGGGGAAACTTTTTGGCAGTACTGTATTTGTCTGGTACGGGGCAGTGTTTACACTGGCGGCCTATCTGTATGGTGTGGCTGGAAATAATCCTGCTTTCGTTATTAAAAATATTTTATTACTGGTTGGTGCCGGCATTCTGTCCCAGTCTGTCGCAATGCTGGCGAGTATGATTTCGATCCGGAAAAACAGGGGGTATACCCGCTCTACTGCATCTGCATCGATGCTGTTAGCCATTATTTTTTCCGCCAGCCTGCTGGGGCCAGGACTGTCAAATGAAACCAGTTATGAATGGTATGGCCAATACTACCACGCGATAGATTTCATCCTGCTATCGGTCTTTGTGTTTTGTATATGGTCCATTCTGGGGATATACCGTTTGCTGCGATCTGAATTTCAGTTTGCCAACAGTCCGCTTGTCTGGATACTCTTCATCTTTTTTGCAGCTTTTTATTCGGCCGGTTTTATCAATTCGGCCTATGCCTCGGATGAGGAAATTTTATCAGCACGATTGTTTGTTGCATTTGGAATTTCACTGATTTCCGCCTACCTGCTGATTTTTTCCGAGCAGAAAGACCCTATGTTCATACGTAAACTGACCTTTTTGGCAAAAAACAGTCAATGGAAATTATTAATACAGACCATACCCGGGTGGCTGGCAAGCATATTCCTGGCCACACTCTTCGGTCTGGTGTTGTTGGCGCGCGATTACCCCGGCATCAATCTCCTGTTCAAAGGACTGGAAATGCATCCCTATTTAATCAGTGCCATTCTGTTTGCCTACAGGGATATCGCGCTGGTATTGTATTTTAACCTGGACAAAAAGCGACAGAGGGCCGATATGACGGCTTTCATCTACCTTGCCATTCTGTATTTCCTGGTTCCGGGCATACTCGGCAAATCAGGTCTGTCGTCAATAGCCGCCTTTTTCGTTCCATTCTCCGGGTCACAAATATACACTTCAATAACCGGGGCAGGCATACAATTTCTTATTGTCCTGGTGCTGGCCTACCGGCGCTGGAAACAGAATTTCTCGATTGTGCAGGAAGTGACCTCCAACTTTTAAAGTAGATTGTTAAACTTCATTTATTCCATCTACTTGAAAACAAATGAATAATAATCTATATCTATATGATAATTATAACAAACATGTTAATTACCTATCATTCGGGCATGTTAGACAGCTTTTAAGTTTGGCTCATAATGCCCGATAATCAGGTTAACTAACGAGCACGAGGCTCCCAAGATAACCCATGCGCCTACTTTTTCTTATCCTGATACTCTGTTTTTATACGGGTTGCTCCGAGGACAAGACACTCAGCCAGCTGAAAAAAATACAAAACGAGGGTGAGCTGATTGTTATTACGCGACTAAGCCCAACAACCTATTACAAGGGTACACACGGGAAAACGGGGCTGGAATACGAACTGGCCAGTCGTTTTGCACGCCGCCTGGGTGTTAAGCTGAAATTAATCGTACCGAAAAATTTTGACGATATTATACCCATGATTATTCGTGGCGAGGCCCACCTGGCCGCAGCAGGCCTGACCATCACAGAGAACAGAAAAAAGGTGGTCAAATTCGGCCCCGTCTACCAGAAAATATCACAACAACTCGTCTACCGGCTCGGATCAAGGCGTCCGCAAAGTATTGAAGATCTGCTCGATGGACAACTGGAAGTGGTCGCAGGCAGTAGCCACGCTGAAAGACTCGTGGAACTTTCGCGGATACACCCCGACCTGCGCTGGAAGGAAAGTCGTGGGCTAACAAGCCAGGATTTAATGAGCCTGGTGTTTGAGCAGGTTATTGACTACACCGTTGCAGACTCCAATGAACTGAAACTGTTTAAACGCTACAACAAGGAAGTAAATGCCGCCTTTAGCCTCACCGAACCACAGTCTCTTGCATGGGCCATGCCTTACCATTCCGATCAGACTCTTTATCTGGAGACAATAAAATTCTTTAATGAACTGAAAAAAAATGGCGAACTGGAACAACTGATAGAGCGTTACTATGGGCATGCTGATCAGCTTAACTTTGTCGGGACACGATTGTACCTGAGACACGTCAAAACAAAATTACCGCGTTATCAGGGCCAGTTTATTCGCGCGGCAGAAAAGTACGATATGGACTGGCGCCTTCTTGCCGCGATTGGATATCAGGAATCACACTGGAAACCCGGAGCAATATCGCCAACAGGTGTACGTGGAATCATGATGCTGACCCAAATAACGGCAGAGCAACTGAAGGTCACTAACCGGCTGGACCCTGGACAAAGTATTGAAGGCGGTGCAAAGTACTTCCGCTATATCCTCAACCGTATACCCGAAAGAATAGATAAACCGGACCGAACCTGGATGGCACTGGCGGCCTACAATGTTGGCTTTTACCACCTCGAGGATGCGCGCATACTGACCAGTGAAGCCGGTGGCGACCCGGATAAATGGATAGATGTAAAAAAACACCTGCCCCTTCTAAGCAGAAAAAAGTGGTACAAAAAAACAAAGTACGGCTTTGCCAGAGGTTACGAAGCAGTGAAATATGTTGAGAATATTCGCATCTATCATGACTTGCTGGTATGGAGTAACAACAATGAAAAATCACTTCTGGACACCCCGAAGCCGGCACTGCCCGCTATTGACTCATCTGTATTCTAGGGAGCCTCTGATCAATTCATGAACTCGCATCTTGCACTCAGGCTTATAAGAAGAATAAAAGGCCTTTCCCCCGAAAATCAACGGTTATATTGGGCAGCTGAGCGTGCCATTTTTCGCCCTGATCGCAGCAAGTCCTGCTGATTTCTACCGACCTTGCTTGAATATTTCCCTAATTTACGCCTATTTCCTGCCAATTCTTGCCCACAGGCCAACAGCTACCCTACCGCTTCCGGCAAGTGCAGCAATTTAATGCATTCACTACACATCTCGATGTCGATATTGAATACCCGCTTGAGGCATTGCGCCCAACTCATCAAGGCCCGGCGTGCTAGTTTTTATGATATCAGCAAGATAACCATGAATTATATTAGCCATATTTTTACCGCCCCATTCTTTCCAGTGAATACAAACCCGGTCGACATCTGATGTCACCTCAAGATAGTCATTTTTCCAAATGTCAGCAATTTTGTGCAGAATCGTATTAAGCTCTTCATTTATTTCGCCTTGTTCCACAACAAGCCTCCAGCCAGGAGGAAAATCTGAATCAGGATCGGTTTCTCGTTGTTGTAGCTCCCATTGGCATGTTGGCGCCTTGCTATAGTTAAGACAATATGAAGGCCAATTTCTTTTTTTAAACTTTGGTGGCTTGGTCAAATCTTCTGATTCCCAGTAGGGAACATCTCTTGTGGTTCTGGCAATTGTTACCCCGAGTTCTTTGGCGCGCCTTCGAGCTTCCTTTATATCTTTGGAGTTTTTTAGCCGCGTAAGGATAATAGCAATAAGGATAACGAATCCACCAAAGACAAACGGGAGTGCAAAATTCATATTTATTAAATACCTATCAAAGTAACATTATTGTGATATTACATGAAAAAGCAGGCCAGGGTCTATTTTACCAGATGGAGTATAGTAAGTATAAACACCCTTTTCCCTGAAAATCCACAAACCGTTGACCGGTTGAGAACTCTTTGTTAACCCGGGTTCTATCGATAGCCTGCTAGCAGAACACGCAGAATGCTGTACAACGGATGGCAATACGGGAGTCGTACGCAATGGCTATTTACCTGCACGAGAACTGCAAACCGGAATAGGCCCGGTGACGGTACAGATCCCCAGGGTGCGCGCCAGGACAGGCGTGCCCGTCACATTTCGATCGGCACTAGTCCCGCCGTATGTAAGAAAAACAAGGTCGCTGGAGGCGGCACTGCCGTGCTTCGGTTAAAGGTGTAAAGGCGTCGGCAAATCTTTACTCGCTGATCGAGACGATTAAAGCCAACAATCTGGAACCATATGCTTATCTGCATTATTTTTTTCTGAGTTACCGGAGCCGGCACTGCCCGCTATTGACTCATCTGTATTCTAGGGGTCTGTCGTCGGATTCAGGATGATTCCCGGCAACTGCTCCATGCGTTGCCCTGCCTCCTGCGTCCATGCAGTCGTACTGCGGCGGCGGGAAATCGACCCATTTTCCCACTCGCCTCGCTACGAACACCTGAATCCGACAGGCTAGCTACCCAGTAATTTATTGAGGTGATCAAGGTCGTTCAAAACCTTCCATTCGCCGCCGCCCGCGTAAACACGTTTTTCCCAGGCATCGAGACGATTTAAATAATCCCTTGGATCAACGTTATCGCTCCTGAGCTTGGTTACATTCAGTGCAACAACCTTGATGCTGACCAACGGTATGGTGAAATCCCTGATATATCCTTTTGCAAGGTCTTCTTCCAGGTCGGAAAATATCAGTATATATTTCTCCTTTGCATTGGTTTCATTCAGATATTCAGATGCCTGTAATACAGCACCGGTAATATCGGTATGCGCACTGGGTTTTGCCGTTGATACAAACTCATCCAGCTTGCGCTTGAACATATGCTTCTGGGATGTTGTCGTGCTTGGCCTTGAATCAAAGGTGACTTTGGCGATAATATCCTTCTCACTAAAGCTGGCGCTGTCTATCTTTGCCATTGCCAGGGAATCCCCGCTATTGAGATTACCGAGCAAGTAGTTTGCTATTTTCCGGGCCTTGTCCAGTTCCATGGTGTACGTTCCCGAAGTATCAATCAGCATATACACGCCTTTTGTCTTTGGTACCTTTTCGCCACAGGCCGCCAGACCCAGCGCCAGTACGACTACAATTAAATTACGCAACTGTTTCATAACTTGCTACCTCCCACAGTTTCATCAACATCATAAACATCTTCAACAGAATCTGTTTTCCTGACATCCTTTATCTGGCGTGCCCATTGCTCCATCGCCAGAGGCAGGAAAATTATCATGTCATACGCATAGCCGATAATATTCCCGGCCTGTTCAGTGGCCTGGCCTGCCATACTCACGATATATGCCAGTGTCCGGATAACCCCTGCAACCACCAGTCCAATCACTGTCCTGCTTGAATGCACAAATGATTCAAGCGGGATAGCGACGAATGCGAGTGCAAACGGTAGAATGAACCCCATTACCATTTGCCCTATAGATGGAATCCATCGAAACTCTGCGTTAGTAACCACAACACCCGCCAGTGACTGGGTGAGTACCTCCCGATCCATTGCCAACAGGTCACGCATATAAGCCAACGACGCCTCGACCGTTGCCAGTATGGTTAGTATTGACAGGGCGACTATCATCATTCGTCTACGCATTTTGTCATCCATGCTGCCAATGAGGGGAAACAGATGGGTTATGCGTAAGGATTCCAGCAGAAACAGGCCCATGGCCACTTCAACCATGATAATGACCATGGCCGCTATATCGGCCGTTCTCCAGCCACCTATCTCGCTGGTACCGCCCACCATCTCTGACATCGGCAGTGCTATTAACTGAAAATTAATCACGCCACCCAGTATCGCTATCACCAACACCAGGCCTGCAACAAAAAACTGGGTCAATGAAGACGATGTCAGTAATCGGGCGACCTTGTCGTCCTCTGCCCTGATTTTTTCATACTGCTGCATCTGGGTATCAATAAAATCAGCCCGCTCACCCAGATCGGTAACAGATTTATTCATATGCGATACTGTCTGTGACAAGCCTCTCCATGATGGCAACATTTTTTTCATTACCTGCAATCGGACAAGGCTGCTTTTACGAAATGCCCTCAAGGTATCTTTATGGGCCTGTTCAAGTGAGTCCTTGATGCTTTCAAGAATCCTGTCTACAGCACTGTCACCATTCCCCTGAATATTTGAAATTGCCTCGACGGCTTCCAGCCACTCAGGTGGTGATGGCGGGGTTTCATTGGATGCCTGATAATCTGCTTCAATCTGATTAATTGCATCCGTAATTTTTCGCTGAACTGTCGGATAAGCACTTAGATCCTGAGCAACAATAGAACTAACGCGGTAAAACTCACGTTCTATTGCACGCTCTGTGGCTTCCGATCCTTCATGAAGGATGACCTGCTTGTTACGTTTTGCAATTCTTTGTTCAAGCGATACCAGGGACTCTGATGTGAACTTCATCACAGAATTCAGTAGCCCGGTAGCTGCATTGATCAGTTTATGGGCAGAGCTGCGACCCAGATACATGGCCACCAGAATCAATATCAGCCATATCAGTGTTGAAACCGCCGGGGTATCCGACCAGATCATTAATAATTCAGATAGTTTCATTTTCTCACCTCATTTACATTTATGTATAAACAACGCGTTCAGGGATAACCTGGCCGGCTTACCCTATTTGTATCAGGGGGCTGTAAAAATCCTGTGAAAAATTTATTCGAATGAGGAAAAAAATTAAAATACCATGCAAGTAGTTGATTTGAATATGCTGGAAATCTCAATTCCATAAGCATAATGTGTGAAACTGCTGGCCTGGCCAGGCAGTGGATAAAATAGAATCTGGTAAACCATGCTGAAGTTGTTAGACCACTATATCTCGTCTTCATCTACATAGTTCTGATCAGATTCATCAAGCTCGGAAATATCATCGCCATGGTAGTCCGGATCCAGCCTTGACTCGACTGTGGGTATCTTGATAATGAACTCCACACCCATGGTGTCTAGTGGTTTAAAAGATATCTCGGCAGAGGATCGGGCCTCCTTCACATCAATAAACCAGGCCGGGCGGTCCACCTGTTCGGGATCCAGAAAGCGGCTTTCCCCACTTGGGTCAAAACGATCAAATATATGCGTCTGTTTGCTGGTTTGCGTCGAGACTTCAATATTATGTATACGCTCGTTTACCTTGAATTTAAATGACTTGGTAATGGTCTCTTCATCATTTTTGCATGAAGGTTTACCATTGATACTGATTACCGTTTCAATGATCTCGTTAATTATTGTCCCGCTTTCACAGGCAACGCGTATGACATATTTTCCTTCGTTGTTCCTGATATTGTTAAAATCAATACTACCTTCATAACCATTTACAATCTGTTTGACAAAATACAACCCCAGCCCCTTGCCCTGGGTCCCTCTGGTCTTTTTTGCTGAATATCCCAACTGGTATATTTTATCCCGACCCTCACCTGCTATTTCCGGCCCGGGATTGTATACTTTTATCACAGCATTTCTGTTTTCCAGACAGGTTCGTACCGATAACTTGGCATACTGGTTTTTATATTTCTTCTGGCCCATATAATATAAACCATTGTTAACCAGATTCTCCATTATCAACACAATATAATTTTCATTACCAAGAAACTCACCAACGTCATCAAGTCGTATCCTGTATTGTGAATCTTCATATAAAAAGCTCTCATCCTGAATCAGCCTGTCTGATCTCACGCCATTAACATCCTCGACAAACCCGTAAAGTGATTTAAGAATTGCTTCACGTACAGAAAAAGACGGGGTGAATGGTGAATCCTGCCCTTCTTCAAGAACCTGGCGAAAATACAGTTCCTCACACTCATATAATTTATTGGCGATATACAAACTGATATTGTCAGTGGTCGAAAGATCCAGCAGATCCCATAGATACACCATGCTGGTAAGCGCATCCTGATATGCCTTACGATCATCTTCAGGAAGCTCTTGCTCAAGCGAATGTTTAAGAATGGATACGACACGATCATAACTGATCACACCATTATGTCGTATTTCAGATGCGATATTCTTGAAGTGCAGAAATTTTTCATCATACTCAATGTATTCGAGAAGCTTGTCACTGATAAAGAGCTTCAGTTTGTCGGCATGACCGGAATACCGATGCACCTTGTTCTGAAGTGCGTACTTGCCCCTGAACAGTTCGTCAATCTGCTCATTCTGGGTTTGCAGTCTCTCATCAAGCTTACGACCCATTTTTTTGCAGCGTAAAAAATCAATTACAAAGGAAATTATAACAAAAACAGAAAATATGAGTTTTGCTGTGTAGCTTTCCAGAAAACCAAGAACAGATTTATCCACTACGGTTTCTGCCTGTGGAATTGATATCAGGATCAGTAATGCAATAAAACTGGAACTTGACAGCACGCCAAACCAGGGAAACTTGATAATGGTTTTATGCAATCTCTACCCCCTGTTATTACTTATTTTTTTCCAGCAATACGAACCTTTCTCACCACAACTGATGATACCCGAACCTTGCTGGCATAGCTTGATAAATTCACCGTGACCGCCATCGGCTGACTCAAATGATCGGCGCAGTGTTTTTATGTGTTGCCTGTATGTTGCGTACGAATATTTTTCAGGCTCAACTTCCAGATAATCTGCTAGTTGCCATGTGCTTACTGGTCTTGGTGATCGCTCAACCAGGCAACGCAATATTTTTCTTGGGGTGGGCGCCAGTGGACGTTTGGGGTTGTCCGGGTTCATCAGTTTTACGCCCTTCCAGTAAACTTCCCAGGTATCAAGATCCATTTTCAGATCACCATTCGACAGGATATTTCCTTTCTGCCCGGGCATCGAGCCTTCACTGATGGCCCTTTGCCTCAAGGCGGCACGCATGCGCCAGCAAAGAACTTCTTCAACATTTTTCTGGTGTTTGGCAATAAAATCCGTAACGCTGTATTCTGTCAAGGCGTCCTTCTCGATTTCAGTTCCGCTGTATTCAGAAAAGAAAATAATCGGCAACCCCGGCCATTTGTTCAGTAGCGCTTCAGAAACAGCAAACCCGGCCTGGTCGTTGCCATTCATTTTGGCATCCAGCAAGGCGATGTCCGGCCCTTCATTCCTGTCCATTAATGCTATCTGCTGGCGCGCCGCTTCACTGTACTTGTAAATTTCAAGTTTATTCGGGTTGCCATCAAGGTCAGCATTTTTCAGAATGTCCTGAAACTTGTCTATCCAGTGCAACTGATCTTCGACCCAGATAATTCTCGCCATCTTCATCAACCCGGTTTTTGTTATGCTGCCTGGATAAAGAATAACCTAAAAAGCATATAGATCAACATTGCTATCCCGTTAACCGATAACGAATGCAGTTGGAATGTAAGCGACAAGTGCATTTTGGGCTAAATTTGGAATCCGGACATGAAACCGGCAAGCCTGATCAAGGCACACAAAACATGCCATCCATGGCGGTTCGGCTGCCGCATCCATGCGGCAGACGGCCTTGATCAGGCTTGCCGGTTTCATGTCCTCACATTGATATGTGCTACATAAAGTTAACGGGACATAGATGGGCCATTAGCAGTGATAGATCAATTATTTTACTGTGATCATCGTCCCTGATAATTCTATATTCTGGCCTTTTCTTATTTTCCGGCGCTTACGCAGCTCTACTTTACCATCCACTTTCACCTGCCCGGCAGTTATCAGCCTGTTCGCCCTGCCGCCACTTTCACATAAACCGGTTACCTTCAATACATTGTTCAACTCGATGAACTCGCTATCCCTGAGTATAAAATCCAGTTTCATCTCTTTACCTGCTCTGATTTAGCATGGCTGATATAATTTTATGGCAGACTTACCGGGCAGCATTCACATAGCGGTTTAACGCGGCAATGCTCTTTTGCGTGTTTCACAATCAGCCCATGAAATTCATTCATATCATCAACATTGCAGTCCAGTGCTTCCTCAACCATTATCCGTAAAATATCATACTTTTCCTCGCCTGTGGCCAGTCCGGTTCTTGTAAACAGTCGGCGTGTATATGTGTCAATAACAAAAACAGGGCGCTTGAAGGCATAGAGTAAAATATCATCTGCCGTTTCAGGTCCGATACCATGCACAGCCAGCAAATCATTTCGTAATGCCAGCGTGTCTGCTTTTGACAGGCCTTCCAGCCCGCCTCGCGCTACGAACCAGCAACAAAATTCCTTAAGCCGTCTGGCCTTGATATTGAAATACCCGGAGGGCCTTATCAGTTCAGCCAGCTCGGGTTGCGAGATTTCATCCAGAAGTAACGGCTCGAGAACACCTGCCCTTCGTAAATTGGCAATGGCCTTTTCGACATTTGACCAGGCCGTGTTTTGAGTCAGGATGGCACCGACCATGACCTCAAAAGGAGCTTCTGCGGGCCACCAGGATTGCTTGCCATATTGTTTGTACAGCGACTTGTACAACCCTTTTATACTGGCATTTTTGACACATAACATCAGCCCTTTGGTCTTGCCCCGCTCTTCCTTTTTCTGGGTGAATATCGTTTCTTGCGGATTGCTGATGACCGGCCAGCAGTCTTTTTCCCTGTTTCTGTTTTCATGCCGGTCATCGACAGCAGGTGGTTAATCTGCGCATGATCCAGTTCCATCCATTTACCCTGCCTTAGTGACCGGGGTAATGTGACCGGCCCGTAACGTACCCGTTTCAGCCGGCTTACCTTGATACCTTGCGACTCCCAAAGACGCCGCACTTCACGATAACGACCCTGATGCAGGATGACGTGATACCAGTGATTTGCACCTTCGCCACCCGCATCCCTGATGCTGTCAAACTTCAGAACCCCATCTTCACATTCCACACCTGACAACATATTTTCGAGTGCGCCGGCCGGCACATCGCCCAGGACACGTGAAGCATATTCGCGCTCAATCTTATATGAGGGGTGCATAAGCCGGTTTGCCAGTTCACCGTCTGTTGTGAATATCAACAAACCGCAGGTATTAAGGTCGAGACGACCGACTGAAATCCATCTGCCACTGGTTAATCGGGGTAAATGATCAAAGACTGAATCAGGATGTTCCGGGTCATTCCGACTGCATATCTCGCCTTCATTTTTATAGTAGGCAATAACCCTGCGTTCAACCTCTGACGAGCCTGACAGATCTATTTTTTTACCATCAATATAGACGCGATCATCAGGGGAGATGTGATCGCCGATCCGGGCGGTTTTTTTATTGACCTGGATTTTACCTTGCCGAATCCAGTCTTCAATCTGACGTCTTGAACCCGTGCCTACGCGCGACAGTACCTTCTGGATTCGTTCAGACACAATTAAATCAGACCTGGCCCGCGTTTTTTACCGGAATCGTGGCATCAGGCTGGGAATTCGTGTCCGCAGGCGCCCCTCTGGAGCGAAAAGTGCAGCTGTCGCTACGATTTGAGCGAAGAGCAAGCATACGGACACGAAGACCAGCCTGAACCGCGACAGGCAGCCTGAAGAAACACTCTGTATCCCGGGCATTGTGCATTTTTTCCATGGTGTTCATTTATTTCCCGTTGCCTTCCGCCGTCTGGTGAGAAATACGGGCTAAATTTCTATGGCCGGACTGTTCTCTGGCAGTTCCTGTGACGCGCCGGGCGGTATCTCAGGCATGGCATTTTCCGGATCAGGCCCGTCTGCTGGCTCCACGCCCTGCTGTACCGGTACTCCCGGTATTTCCAGATCCAGCTCCGCATTGATACTGTCGATGTCGCGCAGTTCGGATAACGCGGGCAGATCATCCAGTGTTTTCAGGTTAAAGTAATCCAGAAACGCCTTTGTTGTACCATACATGGCTGGCTTCCCCGGCACATCGCGATAACCTAGAACCTTTATCCACTCTCTCTCCAGCAATGTTTTGATGATAGAGCTGCTAACACTGACACCCCGAATATTTTCTATTTCACCTCGGGTTATCGGTTGCCGGTATGCCATCAGTGACAACGTTTCCAGCAAGGCGCGTGTGTAGCGTGCGGGTCGCTCGGTCCACAGGCGTGAAACCCATTTGGAATAATCTTCCCTGACCTGGATTCGATAACCACTGGCAACCTGTTTTATCTCTACGGAACGATCCTGATAGTCTTCAGTCAGTTCATTTAATGCTGAACGAATATCATCTCTTGCCGGCTGCTCACTTTCCGGAAACAATGAAAGACACCGGTCAATCGACAATGGCCTGCCAGCTGCCAGCAATGCGGCTTCCAGAATATATTTTAATGGCTTTTCACTCATTCCCAATAACCCTGCTATTTAATTTGACTCGTTTTCAACAAGCACCGGTTTCTGTTCACTGGACGCCACCGCTTTTACGTGTATAGGGCTAAACGGCTCCGTCTGTACCAATTCAATCAACGACTCCTTGATAAGCTCAAGAATGGCCAGCAAGGTAACCACCACGCCCATTTTCCCTTCCTGTACATCAAACAGTGATGTGAATTTTGTAAATTTTCCTGCTTCAACCGAACTCAATACCGCAGACATCCTTTCGCGGACAGACAGGGGTTCCATTTTTATGTGATGATTTGAAAATAATTCTGCGCGATGAAGTACATCCTTGAATGCAAGAAGCAGTTCTTTCAGGTCTACTTCCGGCTCCATTTTTACAGCAGTCTTTTCAACAAAACTCACCCTGACCGGATGCAGCTCACGCCCCATTCTGGCCAATCTGTCTATATCTTCTGCTACCTGCTTGAAGCGCTCGTATTCCTGCAAGCGCCTGACCAGCTCAGCCCTGGGGTCATTATCATCGACATCTGATTCTACGACCCGGGGCAGCAACATCCTGGATTTGATTTCTGCCAGCATGGCCGCCATAACGAGGTATTCGGCTGCCAGTTCCAGCCTCATTTCCTTCATCAACTCGATATATTCCATATATTGCCGGGTGATTTCAGCAATCGGAATATCCAGTATATCGAGGTTCTGGCGCTTGATCATGTAAAGCAACAGATCAAGCGGACCTTCGAAGGCCTCCAGGAAAATTTCCAGTGCGTCGGGGGGTATGTAGAGATCCTGCGGGAGTACCGTTATCGCCTCACCCTGAACAACGGCAAAGGGCATCTCTTTTTGCACCGGCACACCTCTAGCTGGATTGCCCTCTTCCGGGTCTGGTTTGATACCGGAGCCTGGAACCAGGGACAGCTTTGCCTTTTCTTCTTCGCTCATCAGTGTTTGCGTTTTATATTTAATGTTATTTATAAATATTCTAGGGGCCTGTCGGGTTTAGGTGATCGTAGTGAGAGAAAGCTATTTTGAGTCAGATTTTTCGATCATTTGAGGCGAATAGCCGGCCTATTTAACGAAAATGATCGGGAAATCTGGCCAAAATGGATTTTTCGCAGTAGATTCATCCTGAATCCGACAGAGACTCCTAGCCAGTTAATTTTTATATGATAATCCTATCGCTTCCCTGACCTCTTCCATGGTGTCACGGGCTACATCCCTGGCCGCCTCACAACCTTCAGCAATGATAGCACGTAGCGTATTGGGATCCTCAATAAATTGTTTTGCCCGATCCCTGATCGGTTCCAGCTCCTTCAATACGGCATCGATAACCGGCTGTTTGCAATCGACACAGCCAATACCGGCCGTGGTACAGCCCTCCTGGACCCACTTTCTGACCTCATCATCTGTGTATACTTCATGCAACTGCCAAACCGGACATTTAGCCGGGTTACCGGCATCGGTGCGCCTGACGCGCGCCGGATCCGTCGGCATTGTACGGAGTTTTTGCTCTATCACCGCAGGATCCTCCCTCAGGGGGATCGTGTTGTTATAGGATTTCGACATCTTTTGCCCGTCCAGACCCGGCATCCTGGATGCCATGGTCAGCATGGATTCAGGCTCTACCAGGATCATCCTTCCACTGCCCTCAAGGTAACCAAACAGCCGTTCCTTGTCTCCGATTGTCAGGTTCTGTTGTGCGTCCAGCAGGGCGCGGCCCGTATCCAGTGCATCGTGATCACCTTTTTCCCGATATCGGGTTTGCAGGGACTTGTAAAGCCTGCCATTTTTTTTACCCATTTTTTTTATCGCCGCTTCCGCCTTTTCTTCAAAACCCGCCTCACGACCGTATAAATGGTTAAACCGTCTGGCAACCTCACGTGTCAGCTCGACATGGGCAACCTGATCGTCTCCGACCGGTACCAGCCCGGCCTTGTACATCAGAATATCCGCGCTCTGCAATAATGGATAACCGAGAAAACCATAGGTAGACAGGTCTTTTTCCTTTAATTTTTCCTGCTGATCCTTATATGACGGTACACGCTCAAGCCATCCAAGCGGCGTTACCATTGACAATAATAAATGTAATTCTGCATGTTCCGGCACACGTGACTGGATGAATAATTTCGCAGAGCCGGGATTGACCCCGGCTGCCAGCCAGTCTATGACCATATCCCACACATGGCCGTCTATCGTCGAGGCCTCTTCATAATGGGTGGTCAATGCATGCCAGTCAGCAACAAAGAAAAAACACTCGTATTCATGCTGTAGCTTGATCCAGTTTTTCAATACCCCGTGATAGTGCCCCAGATGTAACCCTCCTGTGGGACGCATACCCGAGAGTACCCGCTGTTGCGTAACGACAGAATTCAATGATACCTCCTTGATTCGGTTTTAGAACCCGATTACTTGCAAAATATAGCGGAGTTGATCTACTGACAAGCCAGCAAGATCAGAAAACCACGCCAGAAAATAGATAATTGCCGGCCACATTATGCTGCCCAGTACTCCCATTACCAGTAGCAGGATCAAGATTATAAACCCGTAAGGCTCTATCCTGCCGACAACCGTTGAATAGGGTTCAGGTAATACACCGATCAATACCCGGCCTCCATCCAGCGGCGGCAGGGGCAGCATATTGAGGATCATCAGAACCAGATTGATCAGTATACCAATCACCCCGGTAGCCAGGGCAAACAGGCTTGCCGAGAGGTATTGATCAGGGATAAACGTGGCAAGG
>VAPH01003298.1_pt1 | contig 55544 bp, 51 predicted proteins | sample 3393861 | NCBI WGS metagenome assembly VAPH01 (sample SAMN08290439, study PRJNA428436) | hydrothermal vent metagenome | isolation source: Deep-sea hydrothermal vent chimney | place: Atlantic Ocean: South-mid Altantic Ridge | reverse complement strand
TATAACAAGTAAAATATAATCGTTAGGACTCTTTATTTTTCTATGTTCTTCGACATAAATTCAGAATAGTCGCATACGCTCCTTTCTTCATTCAATTATGACATGAACATATTGAGTTGTCTTCTTTGAGCTCTTTCTGTTGATGCAGTATACTCTTTATTAATATGTCTATTAACGCAGGTATCTTTGGTGACACAACAAGCTTAGACCATCGCTTTATTCCAGAATATGAAAAGCTCGAGGAGCTGGTTGTGTATTGGAAAAAACTTGGTCTTAAAATTGTACTGACTTCTGGCACCTTTGACCTTTTTCATGTTGGACATGCTCAGTACTTAGAAAAAGCAAAAGAACTTGGTGATATTTTGATTGTTGGAGTAGATAGTGATGCAAGGGTAAAAAAAAGGAAGGGTCCAAATAGGCCTGTTGTGCCAGAGCAAGAACGTGTACAGATACTTTCACACTGCAGACATGCGGACGTGATTACCTTAAAGTCTATAGAAGACCCATCTAATTGTCTGATTAAGATTGTCACTCCAGATGTTTTGGTTGTTTCAAAATCTACAAAATTTAAAGATGCTGAAGTTGGAGAGAAGTCTAAGTATTGTAGAAGGATTGTTCTATTAGAACCACAGGCAGAAACTAGTACAAGCGCAAGGATTCGTTTGATGCAAATAACTTCTGATAAGCATGAGTAATAAGATTGCGGTAGCTTATGTCCCAGCTATCCATAAGGGCTACTTGGATTTTTTTGATGAGCTGAAAAATATGGGTATACAAGAGCTATATATAGTAGGTGATTTGATTTTAGAGGAGAATGAAGAGTTGGATTATTTAAATCGTAAAGATAGATTGCGTGCCACAGGTGTTACAGTTGCGAAAAAGCTTGTGGAGGCTGTTACAAGTATGTCCGTGCAAGAACTTGATGTTGATGCTATTAAAAAAATTCAGAAAGAGGGGTGTGAAATAGTTACCCCTAGAGAGGATATTGGAAAAGTAATAGTAGAGAAGTATTTTAGTAAAAACAAAGTTGAGTATATAGATATATTTTTACGATGGCATAGAGATAATATTGGTGAAACAAAAGCTGTAGAATCACACAAAACTATTTCATTAGATAATTTTCAAAAAGAAATCTTTGCAGATGTTATTAACGAATCTTCAAACGCTGTAGATTGGTGGAGGCAGGCTGGTGCTGCACTTGTAAAAGACGGCGAGGTTTTGTTTGTTACACATAATGAGCATATGCCAGAAAAAGAGATGCCAAATATTATAGGAGATACACGGGCTTTATTTAAGCGTGGTATTAATATAAATTATGTTACTTCAGCACATGCAGAAGTTGTTGCTATAGGTGAGGCGGCAAAAAGGGGAATTGTAACTGATGGAGCAGAAATGTATGTAACGGGTTTTCCGTGCCCATACTGCGCTCGCCTTATTGCAAAGAGTGGAATTAAAAAAGTTTATTTTATAAAAGGCTATGCCGTACTTGAGGGTGATAAATTCCTTAAAGATGCTGGGGTTGAGCTGATAAGGGTTGAAGTTTAATTGTCGTCACGCTTCTAACTTCTAACCTTGACGGACATCGGATGTCCGTCAATATAGGGTGTGGGTTTAGTAAAAGGCGTGCTGGTAGGCACACCTTTTGTGTTAAAGTTTGCGAAATCGTCTATCTCTACCATCTGTATAGATTAGTTCATATTTACACATTTCATCAAACTTTTCTGGGGTAACTTCTTTTTCATAGAACTTTGAGTATCGTGCAGTACGCAGGTTTGCTTCGTTTATTTTTTCTAAATCTTTGGCAAGTGTAATTTTCACATTACCTGTTAGGTCTGGAATTATAAAGTTTGCATGAAGATGTGGCACAGAGCCTGCGGTATGTGTAAGAGATCCTTCTCTTATGGCTATACCGCCACCTTTGTTTTTTGCGTATTCATAATTGCTACAGTAGAAAAAATTTACGATCGTTTTAAAGCCGTCCCACTCTTGTTTAATCATTTCTCCCATAAAACGGATATGTCTGAATGGGGCAGCAACAATATGAACTTCAGTGTGCTTGTGTGCAAAGCAATTAATCCAAGCGCTCCATGTTTTTGAAGTGTATATAGGACTGTTAAATTTTGGATCTAGATGACAAAATGTACATTTTGCAGAACCAGACTCGAAAGACTGTCGCATTGTGTAGTATTGCTTATAAGACCTGCTGTTTCTTAATGAACAGAGTTCTTCTTCGTTAAATTCGTTCTTTACTTTCTGTGCCATTTTTGGCCTCCTGTATGTCGTATATCTTTTGACACACTACCACTAGTATTGCAGAAGTCAATTATTAGTGGTAGGCTTTTTTTGGAAACGAGAACATTGAGGAGATATAAAATGACTAACGAGATTTCTAATCTTAAAGAAGACTCACCCTATTGGCCTCATTATGCCACTCTAGGAGACTATCTTCGTGAGCAGATAGAGTATTTACTAAGTGCTATTTATGGAAAAGAAAATTATTCTGTAACTAGAATAATATCTTTTAGTGGGGTAGATAGTATTTCTAAAAAAAAATACAGGGATGGTGAAAGACTTGAGTTTAAAATTAATAGTGAGTCTGATATAGAAAAAGCATTTAAAGCTTTTGAAAAAATGGTACCTATTAAATTTACCGTAGGTGTACATGCAAGGTATGACACTTTTGGTAAGATTCATTTCTTTCGAGCAGCGATACCTTTTGTTTATTATTCATATGGATATCCGCATATTGAGCCGTGCGACATTGCTTGTGATATAGATGACAAAGTATGCATAGTGCAATGGAGCCCTTTCTGGGAAGACTTGGGTCGTATAAAAGTAAACTATGAAGACAAGAATGGAGATGATTGTAATTATGTTTTTACTTATCTAGAAGAGATGCGTTATATTAATGGAGTATTGATATAACGAAAAGGCGGACACTGGCGGACACTTCGTGCCCGCCTTTTATAATTTTTATTACAGATTATTTTTTAAAGCTAACTTCACTTTTATACCCTCTGTATTTTCATTTTTTTCTACACCTGTAAGTAGGTGTGCGTGTAAGTGTTCAACACTACTGCCGTTGTAATTTGTATTTCCGAAACGTATAAAGAAACTACCTCCTTTTATATTAAATTTATCAGTTGCCCAGTTTATGTTTTCAAATAAATCTGCAACAGCCCCTTCTTCCATTTCTGAGGGTAGTGTTATGTGTTTTGGTTTATATACAAAAATAATATGAGTAGTTGTACCTTCGTAAGGGCTCATGTTTTCTGTAACAAACCAAAAATTTGTTTTTTTTAGTATTGGTTTTGGGTGGTATTTTGTAAAATTTTCTGCACAAAATGGACACACACCATCAGTTTCTATTTTTTGCATCAAGTTTTTTTGCTCGTCTGTACGAGCGTTTTCATGATTTAAGAATTTGTCTTTGTTTGTATCTGACATTTTTATATTGCTACAGGTATATTTTTTACTGGTTCACCAGCATCATAATCGTCTCCTAATTCAAAATCGTCTTTTGTAAACGTAAATAAATCTTTTGTTGGATTTGTAAGTGTCATTGTTGGGAAACGTTTTGTTTCTCGTTTTATTATTTCTTTTACTGCTGGTATCTGGTCTACATAAATATGTGCATCAGATATTGTGTGTATATATTCACCAATTTCATAACCCGTGACTTGGGCAAGCATCATTGTTAATGCGGCGTATTGAATCATGTTTGAAGGTACACCAATTGGTACATCTCCTGAACGTTGGAACATGTGTAGATGTAGCTTGTTGTCTAGTATTCTTATATGTATCCAACCATGACAAGGACATACGACTACTTTTTGTTGCTTTCCTTCTCCTCGTATTGTGTATTGAGGTATCCAAGGGCTTATGAAATGAGTTTTTAAATGTGGTTTGTATGCAATTTGTTCAACAATATTTTTGAATTGATTAAAAGGTTTTCCTTCTGTAGTAGGAAAGTCATGGAATGCTGCTCCATATGAACCTGGACCCAAATCTCCTGCCTCAAGTCCACGCTTTGCACATTTTTCCGGAGTTGCCCAAGAGCCCCAAAATTTGCATCCGTACGATTCTAACTCTTCTAATGTACGAGCCCCATTATAGAAACCAATAATCTCACCAATTGCTTGTTTGTAGAAACCTTTAACGCTCCTTTCGGTAATCATTGGAAAGCCATTTGATAAATCAAATCGCATTGGTTTTGCACCTAGTAATGTAATGCAATCTGTTCCATTTGGATTTTCTTTTGTAGTTCCTGCTTGACTTTTTGAACGTATTCCATCATCTAGAATATCTTTTAAAAGCTCTTTGTATTGTTCGTTCGGTGTTCGTTCATTAAATGGTTTCATCATATGTTCTAATAATATCTTTTTTATCTAGCTCTGCCAATTAATGCTAGAATAGCAACATGGAATTTTCAGAATATCAAAAAAAATCACGTAAAACTGCACTATATCCTAATCTGGGAGACAACTTGCCATATTTAGCTCTTGGAATTTCTGATGAAGCTGGTGAGGTGGCTGGAAAGGTAAAAAAGTTTATTCATAATCATAACTTCACTTCAATTTCTGAACTTTCAGAAGAACAGAAAAAAGATTTAGCAAAAGAGGTTGGTGACGTGCTGTGGTTTGCGGCACAGATTGCTACTGAAATCGGAATTGATTTTGGTGAAGTGGCAGAAATGAATATAGATAAGCTCTATTCTCGACTTGATAGAGATAAGATTGGAGGGAGTGGAGATGATAGGTAAAATAATTAGATTTAAATATGGAGGACTACAAACACATTAAAGAGCAAGATAAAGAAGTTTATGATGCTCTTGTAGGAGAGGAAGAAAGAGAGTCCAAAGGACTTGAGCTTATTCCTAGTGAGAACTATGTGTCTAGAGCCGTTCGCGAAGCGAACGGCTCAGTGTTTACCAACAAATATGCAGAAGGATACCCTGGGCGACGGTACTATGGAGGACAAGAATATACAGATATTATCGAACAAGTAGCTATAGATAGAGCTAAAAAATTGTTTAATTGTGAGTATGCAAATGTGCAACCACTTTCTGGAGCTCCTGCTAATGTTGCTACATATTTTGCGCTTCTTGAACCTGATGACACTGTACTTGGTATGCATCTTGAACATGGTGGACACCTAACACATGGGCATCCAACAACATCTATAAACAAAGTATTTAATTTTGTTAGATACAAAATGAAAGATGTGAATACTGGTGAGATTGATTATGACGAACTTAGAGATGTTGCATTGGAGCATAAACCAAAAATGATACTTGCAGGTTTTTCTGCATATTCTAGAGAGCTTGATTATGCAAAATTTGTAGAGATAGCTAAAGAAGTTGGTGCTTATACTGTTGCTGATATGGCACACATAGCAGGACTTATTGTTGGAGGAGTTGCTAGGAATCCATTTGATGATGGTTTTGATGTTATAACAACAACGACGCATAAAACTTTGCGCGGTCCACGTGGAGGTATGATACTTGTGCGAGAAAGTGAAGAAATTGCAAAGAAAATCAATAAAGCTGTTTTTCCTGGTCTTCAAGGAGGTCCACATATGAATGTTATTGCAGGGAAAGCAATTGCTTTTGGTGAAGCACTAAGACCAGAGTTTAAAACATATGCTACGCAGATTTTGAAGAATGCAAAAGCTATGGAAGAGGTATTTCGCACAGCTGACATACGAATGTTAGGAGGCGGTACGTCCAACCACCTTATTCTCGCTGATGTATATGGCTCACTTGGCATAACCGGACAAGAAGCAGAAACCGCACTTGATGAAGTTGGTATCACTCTTAATAAAAACATGATTGCTAACGAAACGCGCAAGGCACTTGACCCTTCTGGAATTAGATTTGGTACACCAGCCATGACAACAAGAAGAATGAAAGAGGGTGAGGCCACTAGAGTTGCAGAGATAATGGTGGAAGTACTTAAGAATATTAATGATGAAGATAAAAAGTCTGCTCTTAAAAAAGAAATGGAAGAGCTTTGTATGAGATTTCCAGTACCAGAATCATTTATCTAAGTTACGTTATATAAAAAGAAACACTCCATGTGAAATTCGTGGTGTTTCTTTTTATTATCTTGAATAGTTAGGTACAATAGTGATGCTTATATGAAGCAACTATATACAAAAACAAAAGCAAATATATATAAGGTAAAAAGGCACTGGCTCACTATAGCTTTTGTCCTTGGTTTTGCGTTGGATAATATAACCCTTAATAGAGTTGATCAGGTGTTTGATAATATAGTGTTGCTTTCGTATGTGATTTTGGCGATGGTTAGTTTATTACTCTTGTATGCGTCTTCTGCAAAAAAACTTCCTGAAAAAATATTACCTTTAGGTAAAAGATATTCGTCACTTTTGCTACAATTTTCTTTTGGCGGGCTTTTGTCTGGAATGTTGATTTTTTATGGACGAAGCGGATCTTGGTTTGAAAGTTGGCCTTATATGGTTCTTATACTTGCTGTTATTTATGGAAATGAAACTATAAAAAACAGAGCTAAAAGACTAGTGTTTAATATCGCTGTTCTTTTTGTGGGATTGTTTTCTTATATTATTTTGGTAATACCTGTTTTGACAGGGAAGATGGGTGCTTGGATATTTGTGAGCAGTGGTCTTTTGGCGTTATTCATTATGATTGGTTTTATAAAATTACTACGTCGTATTGTTCCAAACTTCATACATCTTCATTTGAGAGCGGTTGTATTTACAATAGGAATTATTTTTACATCACTTAACTTTTTCTATTTTGCTAATATTATTCCACCAATACCACTTTCTCTAAAAGATGTTGGTATTTATCATTCTGTCGTACGTTTTGATAATGGAGATTATCAGCTTACGTTTGAAAAGCCTAGGTGGTATGAGTTTTTAAGAAACTCGGATAAAAAGTTTCACTATGAATCAGGGGACAATATATATTGTTTTTCTTCAGTTTTTGCACCTACACGTCTAACTACAGATATTTATAATAAATGGGAAAGATATAACGAAGAACTTGGTAAATGGGAAGAATATGGTCGGTATTCATATCCAATCTCTGGAGGTAGAAACAGCGGTTTCAGAGGGTATACGTTAATTAAAAATTATACTAACGGTACGTGGAGATGTACTGTTGAAACAGAACGCGGGCAAGTGATAGGTAGAGAAAAATTTGAAATTGTAGATGGTGAAAAACCTGACTTGGTGACAAGGTTAGAATAATCAGCTATTCTTTAAGAAATGAAAACAGAAATTCAAGAAGCAATACAAAGAGCATTAAAGGAACTCAGTATAGAAATATGTGATTTTGTTGTAGAGCATCCAATTGAGCCTTCTCACGGTGACTATTCTACAAATATCGCACTTGTTGTTGCGAAAAAGGAAGATAAAAATCCAAGAGAAATTGCAGAAAATATTATATATAAGCTCGGAGACAAAATTGAAAATGTAGAAAGAATAGAAATTGCTGGAGTTGGATTTATTAATTTCTTTTTGACCCGTGATTTCTTTAAAGAAAAAATAACAGAAGTATTAGATGCAAGAGAAAATTGGGGTAAGAATGATTCTTTGAAAGGAAAGCGAATAATGGTTGAATATACTCAACCAAATCCATTTAAAGTTTTTCATATTGGACATTTAATGAGCAATACGATTGGTGAGGCTATTTCTAGAATTATTGAAGCAAATGGTGCAGAAGTATTCCGCGCTAACTATCAAGGTGATGTTGGGCTTCATATTGGAAAGACTATGTGGGGACTTGATAAGCTTAAGTATGATGAAACTGATATAGATAAGGTTGGTGAAGCGTATGCATATGGACATAGTAAATATGAAAAAGATGATGGTGCAAAGAAAGAGATTATAGATATTACAAAAAAAGTGTATACAAAAGACCTTGAAATAATGGCTGTGTACACAAGAGGTAGAGATGCTTCTTTAAAACATTTCGATGAGATATATAATCGTGTTGGCTCTAAATTTGACAGATTGTTTTTTGAGAGTGAGACATGGGAGAAAGGAAAAGAGATTGTAGAAATGCATATTGGAGATATATTTGAGGAAAGTGAAGGTGCTATTGTATATAAAGGAGAAAATGACGGTCTTCATACAAGAGTGTTTATAAACTCTGAAGGTGTAACTACGTATGAAGCAAAAGATATCGGTCTTGCATTTATAAAGAAGGACACATGGAAATTTGACGAATCGATTGTTGTTACTGCTGTTGAACAAGATCAATATTTCAAAGTCATTTTTAAGGTATTAGAAAAATTAAACTCATGGTTTGGCGGACGTCTATCAAATGTGGCACATGGAATGATGATGCTACCTAGTGGAAAAATGTCGTCACGCGAAGGAAATATTGTTACTGGTGAAAGTATGTTAAATGATGCAAGAGATATGGCATTGTTGCGAGTAAATGAGAACAATCTTATAGAGAACAAAGAAGAAATATCAGATATGATTGGCGTTGCTGCGCTTAAATATATGATTTTAAGGCAATCACTTCGGAAGAATACAGTTTATAATCTTGAAAGGGCACTTTCGTTTGAGGGTGATTCTGGTCCATATCTTCAATATACAAATGCACGAATTAACTCGGTTTTACAAAAAGCTGACGAAGTTGGTGTTGTTGTTGATAAGAATAATACTCCAGATGTTATTTATGATATTGAGAAATTGATATATAGATTCTCAGAAGTTGTTGCTGATGCTTGTGTTGAACGAGAGCCACACAAGATAGTAACTTATGTTACTGAATTAGCTTCTGCATTTAACGCTTTTTATGCAAATGAAAAAATTGCAGATAATTCTGATAAATATGCACCATATAAGGTTGCCATAACCAAAGCTGTTGGTATTACATTAAAAAATGGTTTGTGGATGCTTGGCATTAAAGCCCCAGAGAGGATGTAAGTACTTAATAGTGCTTTATCCACAACACATGGCTTGACATGTCAAGTCATAGGAATATGGTGTTTATAGAGAGGTTGATATTTTTAATCTCTATCATGTACAACAACGTGGAGGATTTCACATGTACAATCAAAATGATTTAAATACTTGGGAATCTGTCCCAACAGGAGAATTGCATATTGAAGATGTGTTTAATGCAGTTCGTAATGGTAATAAACTTCGTGTGTCACCTAATGTATTATATGGCTTAGGTTGCGAATATGATGAACAAAAAGTTAGGTATGCAGACGTTGAACTTGCAAACATTCGTGGTTGTCCTGAGCTGGCATATTATCGTCAGTAGGAATAATGACTAAAAAGGCGTCGCACACGGCGCCTTTTTTAGTAGTTTCAAATTTTATAAGAAATGGTAATATAGATTGACGTATCTGATATATACGTTTTTATTTATGTCTGATATACATTAATGAAAAAAGAAAATTTAAATATAAAAAAGAGCGAAGTTGCTCTTAGGGAAGAAGATGTGCTCAAATTTTGGGACGAGCACGATATTTTTAATAAAAGTTTGAAAAAGGAATCACCTTTAGGTGATTTTGTGTTTTATGATGGACCACCATTTGCGACAGGACTACCACACTATGGACATATTTTGACCAGTACAATAAAAGACGCAATCCCACGTTACAAGACGATGAAGGGATATCGTGTTGAACGAAAATGGGGGTGGGACTGTCACGGACTACCAATTGAAAATATTATTGAAAAGAAGCTTGGTCTTGCGACTAAGCGTGATATTGAGGAACTTGGTGTTAAGAATTTTAATGAATCTGCTCACGATGCGGTAATGGAATATGCGGACGATTGGAAACAAATTATTCCAAGAACTGGGCGATGGGTTGATATGGACAAAGACTACAAAACAATGGATTCAAATTATACAGAATCTGTATGGAATGTGTTTTCAACACTTTATAAAAAAGGTCTTGTCTATGAAGGTTTTAAATCAATGCATCTTTGTCCACGTTGTGGGACAACACTTTCTAACTTTGAAGTAAATCAGGGATACAAAGATATAAAAGATATTTCTGTGACTGTGCGAATGACATTACTTGATGATAGTGGTAAAGAAACAGACACATCACTCCTTGTATGGACAACAACACCATGGACACTTCCTGGGAATATGGCTGTAGCTGTAAATAATGATATTGATTATGTAAAGGTTGTTGTCAAAATTGAAGACGGAGAGGAAAATGTAATTCTTGCAAAAGAGCGTCTTGTACAGCTTGGTACAGATGATTATGAAATTGTAGAAGAAATGAAAGGCTCAGAACTAGTTGGTAAATCTTATGTACCACCATTTGATTATTTTAAAAATGAAGATATAGAAAACAGAAAGAATGCTTGGAAGGTTTATCACGCAGATTATGTAGAAATTGGTGAAGATGGAACAGGTGCTGTGCATATAGCACCAGCTTATGGTGAAGATGATATGAATCTTGCCAAAAAAGAAGATGTACCCATTCCACATCATGTTGGTGAAGATGGTCGTTTTCTGCCTATAGTTACGGACTTTGCAGGACAACTAGTTAAGCCAAAAGATGACGATGATGCTGGAGTTACGCATCTTGAAGCTGATATTGAGATTGTTAAAGCTTTGAATCTTTCTGGGAAATTATTTAAAAAAGAAAATATTACACATTCGTATCCGCATTGTTGGCGTTGTAATACACCACTACTGAACTATGCTACTACGTCTTGGTTTGTAGAGGTAACTAAAATAAAAGATAACCTTGTTGCAGAAAATAAGAAAATAGAATGGGTGCCAAAACATGTTGGTGAATCTCGGTTTGGAAAGTGGCTTTTAGGCGTGCGAGATTGGGCTATTTCAAGACAAAGATATTGGGGTGCTCCTCTTCCAATTTGGAAAAATAATGAAACTAAAAATATAAAAGTGTTTGGTTCTTTGTCTGACCTTCGTGAATATGTTCCAAAATCAGGAAATACCTACTTTTTAATGCGACACGGCGAAGCCGAGTCAAATGCAAATGATGTGCCCAGTACAGATATAAATGAAAAGAATCCTGTAACAGAAAAAGGTCTTGGTGAGATTCGTGATGCAATTTCTGGTTTAAAAAGAAAAAAAATAGACATAATTATAGCGTCACCATTTCAGAGAACATATGAGACTGCAAAATTGATTGCAGAAAGCGTCGGTATATCAAAGGAAGACATAGTTTATGATAAGCGTATTGGAGAGATTCAGGTCGGTGAGTTTAATGGTAAACCGATATCTCTATATCATGAGTTTTTAGATTCAGGTGCTAAGTGGTGTGATTGCGCACCAATTGGTGGTGAGTCGTGGCAGGATGTAATGAAACGCACAGGCGATTTTATATATGACATAGATAAAAAATATAAAGATAAGAATATCTTGATTATTTCACACAATAGTCCACTTCGTATGTTTGGCGCAATTAATGATGGACTCTCGCTTTCCACAAGTGAGTTTGATCACGATGAAGATGGTAAGAAGTACGGGAACGCAGAAGTTAGAGAATTACCGTTTATACCAATGCCACACAATGATAAATATGAACTTGATTTTCATCGACCATACATTGATGAGATTGAATTATTTGAAGGTGATGTAAAATTAGAACGTGTTACTGAGGTGTTTGATTGTTGGTTTGAGTCTGGGTCAATGCCTTATGGGCAACACCATTATCCGTTTGATAACTTGGATAAATTTAATCCTAAGAAGGGTGTTGGGTTTCCAGCAAATTTTATTGCAGAAGGTCTCGACCAAACAAGAGGGTGGTTCTATTCACTTATTGTTTTGGGTACAGCACTTTTTGGAAAGTCACCGTATCAAAATGTAATTGTGAACGGTCTTGTGCTTGCAGAAGATGGAAAGAAGATGAGTAAAAGTTTGCAAAATTATCCGGATCCTATGAGTGTTGCAGACAGTGTTGGCATGGATGCTGTACGATTTTATTTACTATCATCACCGGCAGTGCATGGAGAAGACCTAAATTTTTCAGAAAAGAATGTACTTGAGCAACAACGTAAAAATATTGGTAGGCTTCATAACGTGTTAAGTATGTATAAACTCTACACGCATGATGGTGTAAACGCAGACAGTGGATCGGACAATATTTTAGACAGATGGGTAATAGCAAGACTTAATGAGCTTGTTGCTGAAGTAACTTTAGGATTTGAATCATATGAACTTGATAAAGCCACAAGACCTATTACAGATTTTATAGATGACCTTTCTGTTTGGTATCTCCGGCGTTCTCGCGATAGGATTAAGCAGAGCCCATCATCTGGGCAATCTGCTTCGTTGCCATCGTCTGATATCTCCGACGCCGTACAGAAAAGTACGTCTCTGTCGCCATCAGACTCGCGCCTCGCATCTAAATCCCAGATGACTGGTTCTGTGACTTCAGAAGGAGACAGAGATAAAGTACTTGCGACACTCAAGTATGTATTTAAAACACTAGCTCTTGTTATGGCACCGTCTATGCCATTTTATGCTGAGTATTTGTATAGAGAAATCAAAGATAACGAAGATGCTGAGAGTGTACACTTAGCTAATTGGCCAAAAGTCGACGAAGTTGATTCAGATCTAATTAGTTCTATGTTTTTTCTACGTTCATTTGTCACCATTGGTCTTAATTTACGTGTTGCAAAAAAAATAAATGTACGGCAACCACTTCGTACTTTTACTATAAAATATAGTGGAGAGGTGCCGTCTGAATGGGATGAAGTAAAACATCTTTTGTCTGATGAACTAAATGTGAAAGAAGTGCTTCTTGAAAAAGACAAGGAGCAAAATGAAATTGTTACAGATTTTGATTGGGAGATTACTACAGAATTGAAAGAAGAAGGTGATGTTCGTGAGTTTGTTAGATATATACAAAGTATACGAAAGGAACAAAAATTGGAGCCAAATGACCGTATAGAACTTACAGTTGCATGCCCTCCAAAAGGCAACGATTTTATCGAAAAGCACATCTCTGAGATTAAGCGAATAACTGGTACAGAAATACTTACATTAAAACAAATAAAGGGAACTAAAATATCGTTTGGCGAGTACGTATTTTTTGTGAAAATAGATAAAATTAAATAAGATACTAGATTTTAAAACGTAGCATTTATGGCATATCAGACATACATAACAGAAGCACTTGTGTGTGGAAACAGAAATCGTAATACATCAGACAAGGCATACCTTTTGTTTACTCGTGAGGCAGGTATGGTTTGGGCAAATGCGCGTAGTGTGCGTAAAGAATCTTCTAAACAGAGATATGCGCTTCAGGATTTTACACATATACGCTTATCGCTTATTAGCGGAAAGGCTGGTTGGAGAATTGCAGGTGTGGAATCGTTCGAAAATATGTATGCAATTGCAGAAAGCAGAGAGGCACGAACTCTTGTTAGAAATACGGTACGTCTAATGCAACGTGTTATACGTGGTGAAGAGTCTCATCAAGAAATGTTTGATGACATTGTTGAATCTTTATATAAAAGTAATGATTTTGACAGTAAGAAATTTGAATTAATAATTTCTTTGCGATTACTTAATGTTTTGGGTTATATTTCTCCTAAAAAACCGTATAAACAATTTTTAGAAAATATACAATCTTATGATGACATTAAAAATATTGATGCAAAACAAGAGGCTGAATGTAAAAAAGCAGTGGAACACGCATTGATACAGAGCCAACTTTAGATGGGTATAAAATTAGAAAACGGAAATGCCCTTGTGGTAGACCTAGTTTTCTTACGAGTAAAGCGAGTTTAGAAAATGGAAATGCCCTTGTGGTAGACCTAGTTTTCTTACGAGTAAAGCGATGAGTAAAGCGAGTTTAGAAAACGGAAATGCCCTTGTGGTAGACCTAGTTTTCTTACGAGTAAAGCGATGAGTAAAGCGAGTTTAGAAAACGGAAATGCCCTTGTGGTATACTTTTTTGAATGGATAAAGATGCTAATACAGACAATAAGCCTGAAAATAAACAAGAAGATGCTCGTGATAAGGCTAGAAAAAACCTCGGAGACCCTAAGAATATTGAGGAAATGAGGATTCGTTTATATTCCAGAGGAACAAGACCTAAAAAAATGGGAAGGACTCCATTTATTGATACTACAAAACCTGTACCAAAGACATGGAACAAAGATAATAATTACGCTAAAAAAACTGAAGAAGATATAATTGTTGATATGCCCCCTGCGTCTCGCTCTGATATTGTGAGAAGTGGATATGAACCATCAGTGCCAGAAACGCACACAATGTCTGAAGCTGAATATAAAAATAAAGCTATTATGAACAGAAAGAAAAAAAGGCAATCATATAGATTTAAAGCGATTCTTACTGGTATTGTATTTTTTGTATTGGCGTTAATTATATCGAGCTTCTTTTTATTTTTTGGAGGTAACACAATTTCAGGAAATAATATTTCTATTGATATTTCACCTCGTCCTCTGAATATTGCTGGTGGAGAAGAATTTGATTTTCAAGTTGCTGTTTCTAACCAAAATTCAGTATCAATTGAATCTGCCACATTAATTATTGATTATACTGGCGCTCTAGGTACACAATCTGCCGACAATATTGGCAAAGAGTTGTTTTCTGAACGTAAGCAACTTAACAACATAGATACAGGAGAAGTTATTAATATTCCTGTAAAAGCGATATTTTTTGGAGAAGAGAATGAAGAGAAGGTGGTAGCAGTTTCTATTGAGTATCGTGTTAGTGGCTCTAATGCTATCTTTTTTAAAGAAGCCGAACCATTGAGGCTTAAAATAAGTTCATCGCCAATCATATTGAGAGTTGATTCTGTTGAAAGCATTTCTTCTGGACAGGAAATTGAATTTAAAATTACTGTTGAATCTAATTCATCTACAGTACTTAAAGATGTGCTAGTAAAAGCATCGTATCCTTATGGGTTTGATTTTGTTGAATCTGATATAGAAACGGCTTCAGGACAAGATACATGGTTAATTGAATCTATTGAACCAGAAGAAAAATATGTAATTAATATTAAGGGTGTTGTTGTGGGTAAACAAGATGAAGAACGTACGTTTGTTTTTTCTTCAGGCATGTCTAATGAACGTGACAAGTTTAATCTCACTTCTATTTTCTCTAAAGTGACAGCTGAAGTTGTTATGGAACAGCCATTTTTGAATATAGGTGTAAATATAAATGGAAAAACTGATGAAGAAGTAGTTATTAATTTGAAAGATGACGCTAAGATTGTTATAGCATTTAATAATTTTCAAGAAGAGGCTATATATGACGGAGTCATAACTGTTAAGCTTGGTGGCAATGCTCTTAATGAGTTTGAAGTTTATGTACAAAATGGTTTTTATGACTCAAACACAAATACTGTTACTTGGGATTATGTAGAAACAACAAGTCTATCAGAAATTTTACCAGGAAGTTCTAGTCAGGTTAAATTTAGTTTAATACCAAAGGAAAATATTTCACGAACACCTGAAGTTACAATGGAGGTTGCAGTGAAGGGGCAGAGAGTCTTTGCTGACCGTGTACCACAAGAACTTGTAGGTAGTGTCTTTAGAAAATTGCGTGTTGAGAGTTTAGTTTCGGTTGTTACATCTGCACATTATTCAACGGGTGTATTTACTAATACTGGACCAATTCCTCCAGTAGCAGAACAAATTACACAATATACAATTGTAATGTCTGCACAAAATGGGAGTAACGACATCACCAATGTTGATGTTACTGCAATTTTACCGCAATATATGATTTGGTTAGATTTGAAAACTCCTGGAGATGTAGTAACTTATGATTCTGCTACGCGTGTAGTTAGGTGGAATATTGGAGATATGGACGCAAATAGTTCTGAAGATGTTTCTATACAGGTGTCTCTTCGTCCAAGTTTGTCACAAGTAGATACAAGCCCAACAATACTAGGGGAACAACGGTTTAAGGCTACAGACAGATTTACTGGTACAACACTTAGAACAATCTCACCAGCTATTACAACCAAGTTATTTTCTGAATTTGATGAAATAGAAAAGAATGGTCGAGTGCAAGCAGAGTAATTGAATGAAATAAGTAACGTGGTGACTATATTGAAGTTATGTCAAAAAGTATAGAAGAACAGCGATTCCTGAGTAACACGGTTTCCTTACTATCTCCTTACCATAAGACGAATAAAGGAAGAATGGTTATTTAGTTTATTTAAGGTAAGGTATATATATGGAAAATAAAGATGAATGACGAAACGAGCTGTAGCGACTATTCGGAATTTACGTCCCAATTTTCTCACTGCCTAGATAAAATTGCTGGACGGTGCGCTATTGAAAGGTTATAAAGTTACAAACTATGTCAAAAGATAAAAATAATTCACAAAAAGAAGTTGGTAAGATGGAAAAGATAGTTTCGCTATGCAAAAGGCGTGGTTTTATATTTCCTAACTCAGAAATATATGGAGGCTTTGTTGGTGCATATGATTATGGTCCTTACGGAGTAGAGCTGGCGAACAACATTAAGTCTGTTTGGTGGCAAGTGATGGTAAACGAAGAGAAAAATGTGGTAGGCCTTGATTCGGCCATTGTTACACATCCTCGCGTATGGGAGGCATCGGGTCATATTGCTGGTTTTTCTGACCCACTTGTAGAGTGCAAAGAATGTAATACAAGAGCTAGGGCAGACCATCTTCTTGAAGACATAGATGTATTTGCGGACGAAAAGATGACAGTAGAAGAAATTAACGATGTGTTTGATGCAAATCGCGATACTTTGTCTTGTTCAAAATGCGGGCAGAAAAATTTTTCAAAAGTTCGTCAAGTTAATCTTTTAGTACAAAGTAATTTAGGTAATTTTTCAGAAAATTGGAGCAAAAAGCCTGCATATTTAAGAGGAGAGACGTGTCAGGGTATTTATATAAACTTTAAAAATGTATTAGACAGCGCTAGGGTAAAGGTTCCTTTTGGCATAGCGCAGATCGGTAAGGCCTTTCGTAACGAAATTGCACCACGTCAGTATATTTTTAGAAAGAGAGAATTTGAACAAATGGAAATGCAGTTTTTCACAAGTCCAGATAAGGATATGGAAGAATATAAAAGATGGAAGAAGAAACGTTGGCAATATTACTTAGATCTTGGTATTAAAGAAAAAAATCTGAAGTGGCACGAACATGAGAATTTAGTTTTTTATGCAAAAGCTGCGTTTGATATTGAATATAATTTTCCATTTGGCTTTAAAGAATTAGAAGGTATACATGCTCGTGGTAATTATGACCTTACTCAACATCAAGAGTTTTCTGGTAAATCTATGGAATATCTTGACCCATATACAAATGAAAAATACATTCCGCACGTTGTAGAAACTTCAGCTGGTTTAGACAGAACATTTCTTGCAGTGATGACTGAATTTTATGATGAGGACAAGCTTGGTGGCGTTGGTTTGTCTGGAGGAGAGACCAAACGTGTAGTGATGCGTTTTCCAAAGAAGCTCGCCCCTATTAAAGTTGCTGTATTCCCTTTACTTAAAAATAAACCAAAACTTGTTGAAAAAGCAGAAGAGATTTTTGTGATGCTTTCAAAACACATGAGAGCAGAATTTGATGATAATGGTAATGTAGGAAAACGATATAGAAGACAAGATGAAATCGGGACACCAGCTTGCGTGACTATTGATTTTGAAACACTTGAAGGAAACACAAAAGATACTGTTACTGTAAGAGACAGAGATACTGGAAAACAAGAAAGGGTTGCTATTGAAAATCTTGTAGAAAAACTTTCAAATTAGAAATACTATGGAAAGAAAGAAAGAAAATTTTTATTTAACTACGACACTTCCTTATGTGAATGCTGACCCGCATATTGGTTTTGGTTTTGAAATTGTGCAAGCTGACGCGCTCGCTAGGTATAGACGCTTGCTTGGTGATGATGTGTTTTTTACTACAGGAACAGATGAGCATGGACAGAAGCTTGCACAAAAAGCAGATGAGAAAGGTGAGACTAGGCAGGAATATGTTGATTATTATGCAAATATTGTAAAAGGACTTAAGGAACTCTTGAATCTTTCTTATGATAACTTCGTGCGAACTACAGATATTGAGCATAAAAAAGCGGCACAGGAAATGTGGAAGAGATGTGATGCTTCAGGTGATATTTATAAAAAGAAATATAAAGGACTTTATTGCGTAGGATGTGAGGTTTTTTTGAAAGCGAGTGATTTGATAGGTGGTAAGTGTTCAAACCATTTAACTATAGATCCTCAAGAAATAGAGGAAGAAAATTATTTTTTTAAACTTTCAAATTATCAGGAATATTTAGAAGATTATCTTTCTAAAGAAGGTGTTATAGAGCCAGAATGGCGGAGGTCTGAAGCTTTAAAATTTGTACAAGATGGATTAGAAGATTTTAGTATTTCTAGAGAAATTTCTCGTATGGATTGGGGAGTTCCTGTTCCGAATGATGAAGGACATATAATGTATGTATGGTTTGATGCTCTAACAAATTATATATCTACACTTGGTTGGCCAGAAGATAAAGAAGGGAATTTCAAAAAGTTTTGGGAAGAAGGTGAGACTATGCAGATGGCTGGTAAGGATCAGGTGCGTTTTCAGTCTATTATGTGGCAGGCAATGCTCAAGTCTGCTGGATTATCTGCTACAAAAAAAATTATATATCACGGCTTTATAAATAGTGATGGCAAGAAGATGAGTAAGTCTACTGGGAATGTAATTAGCCCTTACGAACTTGTAGAGAAATATGGGACTGAGGCAACACGGTATATATTGCTTCGCCATGTGCATCCATTTGATGATACGGATGTTACTTGGAAGAAAATGGATGAGTGGTATACGGCAAATCTTGTGAACGGGCTTGGAAACCTTGTTGCAAGAGTTATGAAAATGGCGGAGACTCATCTGGATAATCCAGTTAAAGTTAGTGAACCAGATTATACAAATTCTTATTCTAGTGTTGTTGATGGATATGCAGATTTGCAACTTGCTATAGAAGATTTGTGGACCAGTTCCACTTTGCCTAATATTGGTATAAATGTGGTGGATGAACTTATAGCAGAGACAGAGCCGTTTAAGGTGATTAAGGTTGATAAAGAAAATGGGAAGGAGCTTATAATTAAAAATGTAGAATATTTGGCTTCTATAGCTTATAGATTAAAGCCATTTATGCCTGAAACTTCAGATAAAATAATTGATGCAATAAAAGAAAACAAAAAACCAGATAATTTGTTTACACGTATTGAAGTATTATAAGATTCTTTTTAAGAAACCATGAAGTTTGTTGATAAATATATTAATTATATATATAAAATTGCACCAGATGGACAAATGTACCAAAATATTCGTCGTTATATAATTGAACATGAAAAGCAAGATTCACAAGACATTATGCGACAAGCACTTCTCAAAATGGGATATTCAGAACGAGACATAAATAAAAATTTGATACGTCGTGCAGACGAGACAGTTGATATTTTTCAAGATTTAGGTAACCCCTTTAATTGGATTGTTGGAATAATTATTGCTGTGATAATAGTTCTTGATTCAAAAATGCAAACATTTTTAAAACAAGAGATAATAGAGCATGATATGCCAGATTATGTTTATCTATATATATACGCTATCATATTTTCTGTATTTTTCTTTGCAGGTAGGAAATTTTACAAAAAATACAAAACAAAATTTAAACCCAGAACAGCATTTATTGGTGTTCCCGTTATACTATTTTTGATGTGGTTATTTGCGATATTATTGTGGTCAATTTTTATATAGTATTCATTTAATATTTGTATGCAGTATATAGACATTCACACTCACCTTAATTTGGATGCATTTAATGATGATTGGAAAGATGTTGGAAATAAATGTGTTGAAAATGAGGTCGCGCTTATAAATGTTGGTACAGACAAAGAAAAAAGTGAGCGAGCTATTGATATAGCTGAATCTTTTGAAAGTGGTGTATATGCAACTGTTGGCGCTCATCCAACATGTTGTGCATCAGGAGATGAAAATGTTTTTAATATAGAGGAATATATAAGTCTTGCAGAACATGAAAAGGTGGTTGCAATTGGAGAATGTGGTTTAGATTATTTTAGAGCAAGCAAAGAAACAAAAGACAAACAAGAATCTGCACTGATTGAACAGATTGAGTTAGCAAATATAGTTAAAAAGCCACTCATGCTTCATATACGTCCAAGTGAAATGAGTATGGACGCATATGAGGATGCTATTAAGATTTTAAAAAAACATGCAAAAATATTAGGAAATGCACACTTTTTTGCTGGTACTTTAGAAATTGCAAAACAATTTTGGGACATTGGATTCTCAACATCTTTTACTGGCGTAATTACATTTACTAATGATTATGATGAAGTGATTAAAAATGCACCGCTTGAGATGCTTCACGCTGAGACAGACGCTCCATATGTAGCTCCTGTACCATACAGAGGGCAACGCAACGAACCACTATTTGTTCGGGAAGTGTACAAAAGAATTGCTGAAATACGAGAAGAAAATGAGGAGAAAATACGCATACAGCTTATAGATAATGCACAAAAATTGTTTGGTGTTTTGTAAGTGGTTTTTTTGAATCAACATATTGTTTTATGTTATGTAAAAAATAAGACCGCAACAATGTTGCGGCCTGTTTTGGTTCTGTAGGTATGCATTTATTGATATAAGCGCATACCTTTTTTTGTTAACTCACATATCTGGTCACGGATTTCTACGTAACCCCATTCTGTAAGTTCTCGTATTGCGAAATTGTGTTGCTCTGTTGTGTTGTTGCCGTATATAAAACTAGCAACATCTCCCTCCCTCAGTACGTCTTGTTTGATGGTGTTCTCTTGATACACAACATCAAGTATCGTAAGGTGTTCATTTGAAAGAAATTTTGGCTCTGCCTGAATGACAGAAAAATCTCCGTTAGGGCTGTGTATTATTGTGTTGTCCAATGTTCTATCCTCCAAAAAATTTTCGGTAAATTTATATTGCCATATAAAAAAGAAAAGTCAAGTGTTTTTAAAAAGTAAAGCCACATGAAATGTGGCTTTTTCTACTTCCTTTACTATTTATGGTCACGCATCATTTGTTTTATGTATGGCGTTGGTTCGGTCTTTTTTGATACTGTTTTATATGTTCCTCTGCCTGAACGACAGTTTTTTTGTTTTTGTAATTTCATGAAGTTAATTACATTTTGACTAGGCCTGTTTCTGTTTGCAACCACCTTGGCTGATGGTGTTCTTTTTTCTCGTGTGCCAATTACTCGATTGTTTACGCAACCTCTATAGAACATAGACTTCTCCTTTGGTTATTGAATGAATTTCTATATTTGATACTAATCAAATTCTTTAAAAAAGTAAATAGGTTGTATAAAAACAGCGAGCAATCTCTTGCGAAAGTGTGAGGCGCTTTTTCGCTCCTTTACTCAGTCAAAAATAGAAATAAGATATTCGTCTATTTTTCTTTGATCCCAGTCATAAAAAGAATTATTTTTTTTGTCTAAATCTCTAGCCAATTTTTCACCCACAAATCTCCAGTGCCACGGTTCAAATATATAGTATCCATTTTTTTCAGGATATGAGAGTATGAATCCATATTTATGTGCATTTTTAAGAAGCCATTTATATGCATCGGTGTTTTCGAACCCATTAAGTCCTCCATTTATGTCATTGGTTGTGAAATCTATTGTGGTACCTAGCTGATGTTCTGAAAAACCTTGCTCTGCGGAGAATGCATTGGCTCCGCTTCCATATGTAATATTGTAATTACCTTTAAGAATTTCTTGTTCATAAAATGATCTGTATGAAGATACCACCCATAGATTTATATCGTCATCTAATGCATCTTCTACCATGTCTTCAAAAAACGACATTACTTTGCTGTGTAGTTTATAGGTCTTTGATTCACTGTATACATATTTTTTGTCAATTTTTGATATTTTTTCTGGAATGTAATTTTCGTTTAGGAATAAAACTTTTGAATATTTTTGTAGTAGTTCTTCGTCTGTTTTTGATAGCTTGTCTAGTATGCCGACTGTATCTGAAATTGCATCTATTTGTTTTTCAAAAGTTTTGTTCTTTTTCTTTTCTTTACGAAGATCGCTGTTTAAATCATCATTTTCTTCATTAGAGTCAGTAAGTTCATTTGTTGTACTGGATAGCGCTCCATTTAATATTGAAATACGGATTGTTGATGAGGCTAGGTCATTGTTTAGATTATTAAAATCTTTTGTGAGTGTTGAGTATTCAGTTTTTAGATTGTTTAAAGATATCCAAAAAAATATTATGATTGCAAGAAATAATATAGCAAAAAATGAAAGTATATAAAGTTTGTTTTTTTGCAAAAATTCCATGCTAAAAGATTGTATCATGATATTGAAAATGCTTGTTATTTGTGGTACGGTGACGCAACATTATCAGGTTAATGTCACATAAAAAAATGACAGAAACAACAATGCCAGTAGCCGAGGCAAAAGTAGAAGTTCACGACGATGAACGGAACAGCTACGAACTTGCTTTCCACGTACTTCCAACGGTTGCTGAAGGGGAAGTTCCATCTGTTTTTGAGGAATTGAAGACATTTATTATTAAAATGGGAGGAGAAATTACTTCAGAAGAAACTCCTGAACGAATCGACCTTGTCTACGACATAGTAGAATCATTTGATGGAAAGAATCGAAAGTTCAGTAGTGCATATTTTGGTTGGTTTCGTTTTAAAATACAATCTAGCAGTATAGAAGTATTTAAAGAAGAAATTGATATAAATAAATCAATTTTGAGGTTCTTAATTACAAAACTTACTAAATCTGAAGAAGAAAATCCATTTTTTTTTCACGAACTACGAAAGAAAAATAAGCAAGTAAAAGAGGTAAATCTAGAAAAAGATATTTCAGATGCGGAGGTTAATAAAGAAGAGACTGTAGTAGTAGAAAAAAAAGTAAAGGACAAGAAAAAAGAAGCAGATTCTAAAGCTAAAGATGTTGAAGTAAAAGATACTGAGGAAGAGTCAGCTGAAAAGAAAAATTCTGATACAGAAAAAAAGACGACTGAATAAGGGAGCGAAAAAGCGTGAGATGCTTTCGCAAGAGATTCTAGCTATTTTGAAAAAGTAGCAACAATCTGAACAGCTTCTGTAAGAAGTAAGCGACTATTACGAAGTTACGTAGGAAAATGTAATAAATGCGGGAATAAAAAGTAGTGGGATTACTTTTCATCGACTACAATTTATACATTTTAGCTCAAGACCTATTATTATCTAAGAAACAATAGATATGTACATTAACAAAGCAATGATATTCGGAAATCTTACAAGAGATCCTGAATTAAAATCACTACCGAGTGGAATGCAGGTTTGTTCATTTTCACTTGCAACCAATCGTGTTTATAAAGATAGAGATGGAAATAAGCAGGAACGAGTTGAATATCACAATATTACTGTGTTTGGACGTCAAGCTGAAACAAGTGCTCAGTATTTGAAAAAAGGCAGTTCGGCTTATGTAGAAGGAAGACTTCAAACACGAAGTTGGGACAAGGATGGTCAGAAACAGTATCGAACAGAGGTAATAGCTGACCGTGTACAGTTTGGACCACGTTCAGGTGGTGAAGGTGCACCTACAGGGGGCACTTCAGAAACTGGAACAGGCAGTAAAGGTGATGGTACTTCAGAACAGAGTGGAGCGCCGGATTATCCAGAGGAGGACATTAATCCAGAAGACATTCCATTTTAAACAACAAATATACCTAATTTGCTTTGTTGCACTTCAAAAGTTTTTATTAGTCGTACCGACGTACGGCTAATAAAAACTTTCTCGCGCGCATCGCAATTAAGGCATCTTGTTGTTTAAAATCTGCCTTGTAAAATTAAAGTAAATCTATTTAAGAAATTAAAATTATGGAAGATGAAAAATCAACAAAAAATATAGAGCATTTTGACTACAAAGATGTAGACAAACTTATGGCTCACTTAAATCCGCATTCTCGAATGTTCAATCGTCGAAGAAGTGGTTTATCTGCTAAGCAACAGCGAGAGTTTGCGCGCGCAGTGAAGAGAGCTAGATTTATGGCTCTTGTACCTTACGTAAGTAGCTAGAAGTTTTGTAAATAGGCTTTTTCAAAACCCGCGACCGTAGGTCGCGGGTTTTGTTGTTTTTGTTGTGTTATTGGGATTTGGTGGTACACTCGCTGAGGATTGGTGTAAAAAATATAGGAGGTTATCGCTATGTTCGATAATGTAAATAAGACTTCTTACAGACGCATGTATATTTTAGGGGGCGTTTCTTTGTTTTCTACCGCACTGGTTCTTATATTGCAAATTAATGTGAAATGGACAGTGTATAATGAAATATTGTTGGTAGGATTGTTGTTGACGGGTTTTGGTTTTATACGCCTGCCTACGGTTATTGAAAAAGGTACATTTAGATTTACAGCATATTTAGTTACAATAGGAGCTTCACTTGTAGTTATAAGCGCTGTTGTAAGGTTTGTTCTTAACTAGGTGAGGTTTGTAGAAAGGCGTATCCGTAGGATACGCTTTTTTTTATATTAAACCCGCAAAATGACTTGATTTTGCTCGTTTGTTACTATTTAATTAAGCTTTTTCAGACCTTTCTGAGTATTGACCAGATTCTGTATTTATATTTATAATATCTCCTTCATTTATAAACATAGGCACAAAGACTTTTGCGCCTGTCTCTAATGTAACTTCTTTTGTTGCTCCAGATGATGTATTTCCTTTGACAGCTTCCATAGCTTCTGTAACTTTTAAACTTACCTTTACTGGTACCGCTATGCTTATTATTTTTTTGTTAAATGATAATGCCTCTACTAAGCCATTTTCTTTTACAAACTGTATCTCTTTTCCAACCAAGTTTTCATCAAAATTAAATCTATCACTCGGATTATTTGGAGTACAAAAAAAGTATTCTCCTCGGTTGTTGTATAGATATTTAATTTCTTTTTTCTCCATTTCTGCTTCTTCTAGAACATCAGCTTGATGAAATGTTCTATCTACAACATTTCCAGTACGTAGATTTTTCATTTTTACATTATTACTTGCCTTTTGCCTGTCTTTTTTTGATATGTATGAAGAAAGAACAACATATGGATCATTGTCCATTATTACGGTCTTTTTTATTAATATTTCGTTGTATTGAAGCTTGGCCACAGTTTTTTGGTAAGTTACGTTTGATAAAGATTTTAATGCTCAATTTATAACAGAATTAGACAACAAAAACAAATTTGCAAACCTTTCTTAATTTTTACAGTTATATATAATGAAATCATGTTTGGACTTACAACCACAGATGATATTCGCGAACTTTCCGATGAGGAGGTTCTTGCTCGTGCAAAAGGGGAGCCATGGTTGTTTACTGCTCTTTTGGAGCGTTATCAAGACGCTTTTTTAAGAAAGGCAAAATCTATCATATATAACTCTCTTGATGCAGAGGAGGTGGTTCAAGACGCTTTTACAAAAATTTATATAAATGCAGAGAAATTTGAAATACGTGAAGGAGCCAAGTTTTCTTCTTGGGCGTACACAATTCTTATAAATACAGCACTTACACGGTATCAGAAATGTGTTAAGTATGGTGAGAGAACTATGCTTTTGGACCCAGAATACGAACAGCGTATTGCCGATATGAAAGACCAAAACAGTCTAAATGAAAATAGGGACGCTATTGATAGAATATTAAATAGAATGCCAGGACATTTTGCAAAAGTATTACGATTGCATTATTTAGAGCGTTGGTCGCACAAAGACATTGCAACAGAGACAGGAGAGACGGTGGGTGCCATTAAGGCTCGTATTCATAGAGCTAAAGCAACATTTAGGAAGGAGTCTAAAGACGAGCAAATAGAAATGACCCTGTAATAATAAACTTGTAGCTTACTCTATAACTGCGTCATATTTCAAAAAACCTATTCACCGTATATAAAATACGACTCATGATTTTTTTCTTACATTTCTTGTTACAGAAACCATACTAGTTATTAAATATATTAAAACACTCTGTTAAGCAATTCTGATTATCGTGTAACTTTTTATATATTGTTATTGTTATATAAATTAAATCTTCGCGTATGAGTAAAAATATTTTACAAAAAAGAATAATGAGACGAGTGTATTATTCGTTTGTAGTTCGAACAATTATGAATCCTGCGTTACTACATGGATTTTTCATGCTAGGTACTTTAATTGTACTTACATATTTTGTATCTATAGGAAATGTAATACAGAATATGCTAAATATTCGTATAAGCGATTTGGACACATTTGTTTACAATGCATTTACACACACGGAAGCATGGACACTAATTGTAATAGGGGTATTTGTTTTCTCTGCTCTGTCTCTTAGGTTTAATATTTCACATTCGCATATTGGGAAGATTGTTGGATTTGCTAGGTAGTGTAATTAAATAATAAAACAGCCGAGAGCTTCGCTCTCGGCTGTTTTATTATTTAACTCTAGTCGTTCTCTTTTAGAGATTTTTGTACATTTTTTAAAATTTCACCTCGTAATTTTTTGTCTGCTTTCAAGCTCTTTCTTGCAGCATCGTAACCTCTTCCAAGTTTAACCATTGCTGAGCCATCAGCTCCTGGTGGAGTATAGCTATATGAAGCTCCTGCTTTTTTTATAAAACCAAATTTTTCTCCGAGTGCCAAAAGTTCTCCTTCAAGACTAATGCCTTCGTTATATATGAGGTCAAATTCTGTTTTTTTGAATGGTGCAGCAACTTTATTTTTTACAACCTTAACTCTATGACGACCACCAACAACATCATCACCTTTTTTAATTTGAGCAATACGTCGTATATCAAGACGCACCGAAGAATAGAATTTAAGAGCTTTTCCGCCAGTTGTTGTTTCTGGGTTACCAAACATTACACCAATTTGCATACGAATTTGGTTGATGAAAATAATAACAGTCTTTGATTTTGCAACAATAGCTGTAAGTTTTCGTAGTGCTTGAGACATAAGTCGTGCTTGTTTCCCAACATGATAAGCTCCCATTTCTCCCTCAATTTCATCTTTTGGAGTAAGTGCAGCTACAGAATCAATTACAATAACAGCTAGTTTTCCGCTTCGTACGAGTGACTCTACAATTTCAAGCGCTTGTTCACCTGTGTCTGGTTGAGAGATAAGAAGTTCATCTAGTTTTACACCAAGATTTTTTGCATATTCTGGGTCCATTGCATGCTCGGCATCTATGAATGCACATATACCACCGGTCTTTTGTGCCTCAGCAACAGCATGAAGAGAAAGTGTAGTTTTTCCAGACGCCTCAGGTCCATATATTTCTACAACACGCCCTCTAGGGAAGCCTCCGATTCCAAGTGCATTATCTAGGCCAATTGACCCTGTATGTATTACATCTATGTCTACGTGTTTAGTTTCACCAAGCGTCATAATTGCTTCTTCACCGAATTTAGTTTTTATACTTCGCAATGTTTCTGAAATTTCTGAAATACCTGAAGACACTTTCTTTTTTTTATCATTAGAAGTTGTATTTTTTTTAGTTGGTACTTTTTTCTTGGTAGTCATGAGTTATAAATTAATTAATAGTGTCTGTTTGATATACAAAAGATTTAGATAATGATGTTGTTCTGCCGTATCTGTCTTTTGCCTTAAGAGTCATTATAGTATATCCATTTTCAAGTACTAGAGATTCGTTGAACACGCCTGCTCGGTTTGTATATATTTCACGTCCATTTAGAGATAGACGAGTTATGTTTTCTGTTGTTCCGGCTATGGTTATTATTTGCTCATTATTAATTGCACTTGGTTCATCAATTAGTGTAATTCGTGGACCTTCTATAAGATATCTTGCTTGGAAAAGAGAGTACCATACAATAAGGCCAAAGCACGCTAATATAAACACTATACGTAAAGCTGAATTAATGGTGAATGTGTTTTTGGATATATTTTTCATGATTTTAATTATCGTCTTCTTTTTCATCTGAATACTCTTCGTTATCAGCTTCATTTTCAAGTATTTCACGTGGCTTAGAACCATTGGCTGGGCTAATAACACCTCTTTCTTCAAGCATGTCCATTAGTCTTGCAGCTCTGGAATACCCAACTCTAAGTTTTCGTTGTAGATATGAGGTAGATGCTTTTCCTGCCTCGATTACAACCACCTTTGCACTATCATACAGGTCGTCCTCATCTTCATCATCAATTGTTGAAGCAAAAAATGCGTCTGAACTACCATTACTAGCACTACTTTCGAGAGTTATTGAATCAAGCTCTTGAACAGAGTTTTGTTTTTTAAGGTAGCTCACTATTTTTTTGATTTCGTCAGTTGTTACAAAAGCAGACTGAAGTCTGAAAGGTTTATCACTACTAGGAGAAAGGAAAAGCATGTCACCGTAGCCGAGTAATTTTTCTGCTCCAGCTTTGTCTAGAATGGTTCTAGAGTCTATAACAGAGTTTACTCGTAGTGCAATTCTGTAAGGTATATTAGCCTTAATTAATCCAGTAATGACCTTAACCTCAGGTCGTTGTGTTGCAATAATTAAGTGAATACCCACAGCACGACTTTTTTGAGTTAATCGAACAATTAGTGCCTCAAGTTCTCGCGGATAAGCTTGCATTAGGTCTGAAAGCTCATCAATAACAATTACTATGTGAGGAAGTGGTTCTGGCAGATCATCTTTTTCATCTTCAGGAGAACCGCTTTTTTCAAATTTTTCTTTCGCAGGATGATATATGTCTTTATGGTACGAAGATAGATTTTGTATTTTTTCAGTTTCGAAAATCTCATATCTCCTCTCCATTTCCTTTATTGTCCATTTTAGTGAAAGTATTGATGTTTTTGCATTTATTATTACTGGAGTGAGCAAGTGAGGGATTCCATTGTAAAGAGTAAGTTCAACACGTTTTGGGTCGATCATTATAAATCTGAGTTGTTCAGGAGAGTTTCTGAATAGTAGTGAAACTATTAGATTATGAATCGTTACAGATTTTCCCGCGTTAGTAGAGCCAGCAATTAGTGCGTGTGGCATTTCTTCAACATCAGCAAAATGAGCATGTCCAACAATATCACGACCAAGCGCCACAATAAGAGGTTTTGATGAATCAGTGTATTCTGGAGAGGTAAGAACAGATGCAAGCCCGACTGTAGTTTTTGATGTATTAGGAACCTCTATACCAACAAGAGATTTTCCAGGAATTGGAGCCTCTATACGGATAGGGGATGACGCAAGTGCAAGCTCTAGATTGTTTTGCAAGCTTACTATTTTTGATATACGAACGCCTTCTGCAGGTTTGATTGCATATCGTGTTACTGACGAACCAATTGAGACTTCATCCATTTCAACTTCAATATTAAAGTTTTTTAGCGTTCGTTTAATAATGTTTGCATTTGCTTTTACATCACCAACCTTCGCTTTTCCTCTATCCTTTAGAAGTAGTGATAGTGGGGGAGGGTCATATGGTCCAGAAAAATTTGATACTTCAAATCCATTATTGCTAGCACCAAGTCCAATCTTATCCCTAAGATTTTTCCTCTTCGGTTTTTCCTCTTCTTCTGTCACCTCACTAGTTTCTCCTTCTCCTTCTTCTTCATTTTCTTTCTCTTGCTCGACAGAATTTGGATTAAGTAATATATCTTCATCAGCTTCTTCTTCATTTTCTTTCTTTCCTCCTATCTTAGGGAACAAGCGGTGTGTGTTGAATGTAAGAAAAATACCTATTATGATAAGAGCACCAAGACTTACGCCAGATATCATTTTTCCTAGAAAATATTCAAAAGGCATTGCTATAGAATATCCGATAGCTCCACCATTACTGATTAAAAATGAGTCGTTAGAATCTATAAGAGAGAATATGCCAAGTAATGCAAAGAACAGAAGTATCACCCCCACAGTCTTTGATGTGCTTACAGATTCATTGTCTCTAGGCCTTAGTAATACATAAACATATAAGAAACATATTACAGGAGCAATAAATGCTCCCCACCCAAACAAAAACCTCAATGCTTTATTTGTGAATTCACCTGCAGACCCTGCAGTTCCCAGTAATGATGCTATAAGAAAAATACCAAAAACAACAAAGCCAATGGCCGCTATAGCCTGTTTTGTTTGTGGTGCAATATCATCAAAAAAACTTGTTTTATTAACCTTCTTTTTCTTACGCTTCTTAGCCATTGAATGAGATAGGGAATGTAGTGACCATATAGAATTTATACATTTTTTGTAAAAAACCACACAACCACCCACTGTAAATTAATTAATAAATATATACGAAATAATAACATGAACAGGATGTGCGAGTTGTACACAGTACGTGTGTTTTCAAGTGTCTCAATGCTACACACATAAAAACACTCTGTGTTTGTAGTTAGATTTAGCTGAAAAACAACACATCTTGCATGTAAATATTTAAATTAGCAGAATATAAAGAGCGTTTGTAAAGTACAATTAAAAGACAATATATGATATAGTGACTATGTAAAAAGACACCACTTGTCTTAAAGACATAAATCATATCTGACATGTTAGAGACATACAGCGAAAATAAATTAGCTTCTAATACTGAGTATTATGGTAGTATTTTCAAAAAGACAGAAAAGATTGTCTGTGCAGTCTTTTATATTCTAAGACAAAAGCCTTTTAATGAGGACAAAGATGTGCTTATTACAGACATAGAAAAGACAGCTATAGGTCTTTTAGAATCAGCTTTAGACACATTAAACAGCAATTATAGAAGTCCAGATACAAACATATTGAACATGAATCGGCTACTATTGGCTCTTGAAAGCAGGTTGCGCATATTAAATGCAGCAAACTTATTGAGTTCTGAGTACTTACATGTGTTTTTAGGTGAAATAGATGGAGTGCTTAGAAACCTTAGAACATATAGTAAAAATACCGAAAAGGATGCTGTTTCTTTATTTGAAAATGTAGACAGTGGTACGACTGGACGTCGTACACATAACAGTACGCGTAAGAATATAGGATCTGCATTGCATACGGACCGTGTAATATCTGTAAATAATAGTGAGAGCAGAAAAGACGCGATTATTACGATTCTAAAAGACGGTGTTGTAGCATCTATAAAGGACATCTCAGATGTTATAACGGACTGTAGCGAAAAGACAATTCAAAGACAATTGAACACTTTAATAAAAGACGGATTAGTAAAGCGTGAAGGACAAAGAAGGTGGAGTAAGTATACTTTGATTTAATAAAGGTCAATATTTTATTAATAAAAGACTAATTTATAAATATTATACAAATGTCTTTCAAAAGCCCGACTTATAGCTACAGCTATGAAACAAAAGTTTCAAAGCTGTAAGTCGGGCTTTTTTGGTTTATATCTTAAATCTGTTAATAAAACTACTTTTTATCAAATATACCAGACAATGCTTGCTTTTTTTACATATTTGTTGACTGATTATAAGTTATAGTAAGAACTTATCTGCAGTGTCGTCATCATAGTCAGGAAGAGTGTTTTTTGATTGACTTTAACGCCATAACAGGGTATTTTCTTGTTGTTGTTTTATGTTTTTGATAGCAAAACTATCAAAATATCCACAAGTAAATAACAAAAGATAACATTAGTTATGTATACTATTGTTAATGCGTTTTGACGCTATTTTTTATAAATAGCAAAGTTGTCAAAAGCAGTGAGGAGGTTCATTGACAGTACATTCTATATGAATGTTATAAAAATTTCGTACATTAAGAATGTACGCACAGCCACTCTATGTTTAGCTATGTTTAGTTGAATGAGATTAAGGAGCGTAAGCGACTATATCGAATTTAAACGACAAAGTGTGTAGAAAAATAACGACTCCTAAGGAGCGAGAAAGTTTAATTTACTTTCACAAGAGGTTATCAGATATTTTGAAAAAATATCGTCAACCTGAACAGCTTCTGTAAGAAATATTTTTCATACTTTTAGATAGATAGAGGTGGTTTTACTGAATGACCTAGTCCAGTTTTGGTGGTTAATGATATGAAAATCAGTCCTATATCGTAACTAGCTTTTATGTTTTTATATAATGTTGGGAAATATATTATATAAGAGTATTTAAGATAGTGATTTGGTGAGCGGTCTAAGAAGCCGTTCGCAAATAAGAATTAATTCTTATTATAAGTGAGATAGTCTTGAACTAATTAATTATGGTGATGGATTAACTCAAAAATTTAACAATAATTACTTAAAAGTAATAGAAGTTATGACTAATTTATTAAACAATGTTGTTGCAAAGCTTTCGATAGCTCTTGTAGCAGTAGCTATGGTTTTCTCAATTTCTTACGCACCAGCGAGTGCTCAGACAGCTGGGGAACTACAGCAGATGATTAATGATTTGCTTGCACAAATTGCAACACTACAGGCGCAGATTGGTGGTGGTGCAGTAGCAGCAAACTCATGCGTTTCTATTCCAGACCCACTTACAATGGGAGCTCAGAATGCAAACGTAACAGCCCTACAGAATTTCCTTATAGGAGCAGGACAGTCAATTCCTGCTGGAGCAACTGGTTACTTCGGTAGTCAGACTCAAGGAGCTCTTGCAGGGTGGCAGGCAGCTAATGGTGTTGCACCAGCTGTAGGTTACTACGGTCCAATTACTAGAGCAGCTATGGATGCACAGTGTGTACCTGTAGTGGTAGCACCAGCAGATGATTCAGCAGATGATTCAGCTGACGATACTGAAAATGACGTCATACTAGGAGGTGAAGCTTCACTAGATGATGTAACTTCTGATTCAGCTTCAGATGACAATATCGAAGAAGGTTCAGAAGATGCTGAGCTTGCAGTATTCACTACAACTTTCGTTGATGGTGATGCATCAATTTCTCGAATAGATGTTGCTCTTACAAATTCAACAGCAGGTGCTGATGCATGGAATGCATTTGATACTGTGTCTCTATGGGTAGATGGTGACAAGGTGGCTGAAGAAGATGCTAATTCACGAAATGACTATCTAGGCGATGAAGACAATGGAATTATCCGATTTTCAGGTCTTGATGTTGTTTCTCTAGAAGACGAAGATACTGACATCACAGTATCTGCGACTATTCAAGATGGTCTTGATACTGAAGAACTTAGTACGTGGACCGTTGGTCTTGATGGACTTCGATTCTTTGATGGTACAGACGTAGCAAATACCGAGAGTGGTACTCTTGTTACTGCAAACACTGAAAACTTCACGCTTGAGACAGCTGGAACTGACGATGAACTTCTTGTAAAGAGTTCATCAGACGACCCAAATGCTACAACTTTCGAACTTGAAGATAACAGACGGTCAAGTTGGGATACAATATTTGCGTTTGATCTAGATTCAAGAGACTCAACAAATGACATTTCACTTAACCAAGTTGAAGTGACTATTATTGTTAGTTCATCAACATTTGATGGTCTAGTAAACGATTACGAATTGGTAATCGATGGAGTCTCAATCGACAAACTTGCTGATAACAACGGAGCTACTGCTGGTAAATATACCGATGGTAGCACTACTACGTTGCTGTTTGATGTTGATTACGATGTTGTGATTGACGCTGGTGATCGAATCGAAGCAGAACTTAACTTACGATTTAATTCACTAGCAGTTGGTGACGAAGGTACAACAATTCAAGGTAAAGTAACCCCAGCAGATACTGCCGCTATTGATGCTGATGGTGCTGATACTCTTAGCGGTACACAGCTAGCAGGTACTGCTACAGGTGACGTGCATACTCTTCGAACATCAGGAATTGATTCTGATATGACAAGTTCAAGTGCTAATCAGGTTACTGATGCAAATGACACAAATAAGAATTACGGTAACTACGTTATCGATCTTACTGTTACTGCGTTTGGAGAAGATGCTTGGATTCCACTTACTTCAGCTCGTGACGCTTCATCAACAGTTGGTGTAGCTTATGAGATTGAAGATAGTAATGGTGTATCTATTGCTGGAACTGGAACAACCACGCAGTCTCTACAGAGAGTGAGTGGTGGTACAGTTGAAGGAAACTATGTACACGTTTCAGAGGGTGATTCAGCTAACTTTAGACTTACGGCTACATTTGACACTGCAACAGCAGGTCAATATCGAGCACAAGTTCTAACAGTTGGATTCAACGACGTTTCAGCTGCAGTTCCTACAAGTACAGACTCTGCATTGCCAGAGGAAGACTTTGAGACTGCAAACATTCTTATCTCTACTTAGTCAATTGACTAATGTGATAAGAGAAGTTTAGAGAGTTCTAAGTTTCAAGATTGCATGAAAATGTAATCAGCACAGAAACTCTTGGGAAAAGGAGTGAACGTGCAAACAAAAAAGCCCTAACAAACAAAAAAGGTTAGGCAACAAAAAAGCCCCCCGATTTATTTCGGGCGGGCTTTTTTGTTTGTTTTATTAATTAATCCCCAATTCAAGGCCGGACCGGAATTCAAGGCCGGACCTTGTACAGCTTTGAAGCTGTACAAGGTCCGGCCTTGAATTGTATGAGATGCCAGCTAGAATGTAGGTTAATGAGTCAAAGGAAAACATCACTTGCAGTTGGAGAGTATTACCATATTTATAATCGTGGAAATAATAAACAAAAAATATTTTTTGACATTTCAGATTATATTAGGTTTCAAGAACTATTGTATGCTGTTAATACAACCAAAAGCATTACACTTCGATTGATTGATAAAGATGAAAGATTTCTATTTGATAGGGGAGAACAAATTGTTGCAATAGGGGCATACTGTTTAATGCCAAATCATTTTCATATTCTAATAACTCCATTAATAGAAAATGGCATTCAAATGTTTATGCAGAAACTTTCTACTGGTTATTCAATGTATTTCAATAAACGTTATGAGAGAACAGGGTCTTTGTTTGAAGGTAGATTTAAATCAGAGCATGCTGACAATGATGAATATCTAAAATATTTATTTTCATATATTCATCTTAATCCAATCAAACTTATTCAGTTAAATTGGAAAGAGAAGGGAATTTTGAATACTGATAATGCATTTGATTACCTACAAAAGTATAAATATTCTAGCTATATAGACAGAGTTCCCACAGGTCTGACCCGTGGGAATAGGCCTGAATCTGTAATTTTAGACATAGACTTTTTTCCTAAGTATTTTAATAATGAGAAATCATTTTTAGATGACACAACAGAATGGCTGACGTTTAACAATGAAGACGCTGTATAGTTGACACCCTCCCCGTAGATACAGGTGCAGTGTCCGTAGCTGTCTTGTTGTGTATGTAAGGTTTGCTTTACTATATAAATCATGTAAAATATGTAAACAAAAATTAATAATGTTATGGAATTATTGAAAAAGTCATTAAAGTGCATAGAAGATGTAAAACCAACACCAAAATAGGTTGATTATGCATTGCTCGTGTTGCGTATTGTTGTGGGTGTTTTCTTTATAAAATTTGGATATGGAAAATTATTCGGAGTAAAGAGGGGTTGAAGGTTTTACAGGTATGCTTACTGTGTTGAGTTTCCCGCTACCTTCACTTTTTGCTTATCTTGTAGGTATTGCTGAATTCTTTGGTGGTATAGGTATTTTGTTAGGAGTGGCTACACGCTTTTCAGCTTACATTAGTTACTTTTTTGCATGGGCTGGTGTAAAAAGTTTTGGATTAGACATGGTTACTGAATTACCGAACGGTAATTCTTTTGCAGGAGGCGCAGTTGATTGGGCTGTATTAGGGTTAACTATTTCACTACTTATTGCTGGGTCTGGCGCACTTTCTGTTTCCGCACGCATGAATAAAGGAGGTCAAACTGAGGATGGAGAAATGTAAATCAATAGGTTTAGTAGATTGATTCTATAGGCCTCACGTTTAAATGGTGTGAAGCCTATATTTTCTCTACTTACTATTTATGTACGCTATACTAATAATTATGTTCAATAAAACGTTTTATAAATTTTTGTTTGGATTTTTAACGATTATTGCTTTGGTTCTTATTTTGATATTAGTAATTGGTACTAAAACTTAGTCATACAAATAGATACTATGATAAGAACAAGTAAATATGGTGCTTTGGTATGTGGGCGTCCGCAACAGTTATTTTCTTTTACATGCTTACTCCGTATGCATTCTTTCCAATAATAATGTTAGCAATATCAGGAGTAGTTACATTTTTCCAGCTAATTTCTAGAATTGTTGACATTAAGGAACAGCAGATTCAAAAAGATATAAAAAATTATAGTTTTTGTTTTGACTAAATATATGAACAGGAGTAGTCTCGTATTTGGATAGTACATTTTTAACTTAAGATTATGGGGAGAAAATCTCATGCATACAATATTGACTGGTATTTGTAAGCAATGGAATATTGTTAATACTTTGACAGCTTCTAGAGCTTTATCGGTTATTCCTGCTGTACCACTTATATACTATGAACAACACGTTGCACTTTTTTGGCTAATCGTGTTTTCTGCTGCTACAGATGCAGAAGGATATTTAGCTAGATTTACAAATACAACTACACGATTGGGTAGAGTGTTCGACCCTCTTGCTGACAAGTTGTTTGTAAATACAATGCTTTTAGCATATACGTTTACATATATGAATGTTTGGATAATGTTATTGTTTGTGGTAAATATCGCATATGATATTGATAACACGAGCAGGCGTTTGCGAGAGATAATTGATTCTTGTGGAAACAGAAGTGGTATTGTTTATGAAAATATTCCAGTTACTTTTGTATCAAAGAGTAAGACATTTATATTATTTTTGCTTGTAATCACAATTTTTGGGAATAATGTGGTTACACTTCCTGTATATGTTATAGACCTGACTATAACAATGTCATTTTTTGCAGTGATTATGTCATGGTGGCAAAATCGTAGTAGCACAATAATTAGTTGGTTTTCGTAGTTAATTATAAAGAGCGTAGATATGTTTATCTACGCCCTTTTAATTTTTTATATATCTGTTATAGTATTTCGCAACAGGCTAATGACAGCTGGTTCTGCTAAGCAGAGTAATTGATTTAATTATCAGCCGGCCTAGGTCCAGCTACATTTAATTTGTAATTGGGGGTCGAAGTCGCAAGTCGCGGCCTGTTTTATTACCCAAAGTTTTTATAAACTATGGCAATTACAAAAGAGAAAAAACAACAAATTCTTTCAAAACTTGAAGGAATTAAGAATGATGCAGAAACATTGGTTTTTGTTGGGTTCAACGGACTTACTGTTTCAGAATCAACAGAGATGCGAAATAAATTACGCGAAGAAGGCGTAAGTTATTTTGTTGCAAAAAAGACGCTTATAAAACGAGCGCTTGATGGAGCTTATGAAGGAGATGTACCAGAGTTTGAGGGAGAAGTCGCTCTTGCTTACAGTACAGATGCTATAGCGCCGGCACAAAATGTACTAGAGTACGAAAAGAAATACTCAGAAAACATTTCAATTTTAGGAGGTGTTTTTCAAGGTATTTACAAGACAAAAGAAGAGATGACAAAGATTGCATCTATCCCAGCACTTCCAGTATTACGGGGCATGTTTGTAAATGTTATTAATGCTCCTATTCAAGGTTTTGTTCTTGGATTAAATGCAATTGCAGAAAAACGCGCATAAGCTCGTTTTGATGGACATCGGATGTCCATCAACGCACATAAACGAATTATTTACTCCGGCTACTTTGTTGTTCTGCAAAAAATTTTGTGAGTCGTATGTAAATACGATAAACAAAATTTTTTGCAGAACATCTCGTATTTGAAGCAAATCAAATCGTTTCTAAAAATTAGACTTAATTAATTTTAAAAAATATTATTATGGCAGAGGACAAAAAGAAAGAAGATGTTGTTGAAGAGAAAATTGAGATTGAAAAAGTTAAAGAGGAAGCAAAAGAAGAAGCCCTTGTAACTCCTGCAACAGAAAAAGAAAAAGAAAAAACCCCAGTATCTAAAGAAGCAAAGAATGAAGTTAAAAAAGATGTTGCACTAGAATCTGATATAGACGAAACTGTAAAGGTACCAAAGGAATTTCAGAAACTTGTTGAGCAGGTTGAAAAAATGACAGTACTTGAACTTAATGAACTAGTTAAAATTCTTGAAAAACGATTTGGTGTATCTGCATCAGCTGTTGCTGTTGCCGGTCCATCTGTTGCTGGTGACGCTGGTGGTGAAGAACAGAGTGAGTTCACAGTTGAACTTACTGAAACTGGAGGGGCTAAAATTGCTGTTATTAAGGCCGTCAAGGAAGTTTTGGGACTTGGACTTAAGGAGGCTAAGGAAATAGTAGACTCAGCACCGTCTGTTATTAAAGAAGATGTTAAAAAAGAAGATGCTGAAGAGCTTAAAGTTAAGCTTGAAGAAACAGGAGCTACAATTACATTAAAATAATTTTTAATGTAATTGTAGGGGCGGAAACGCGCTTCAGAAAAAATAGCCTGGGAGGCTATTTTTTTGTAAGCGTTGAGCCGAGGTCACGAACACTTAGCAGATTCTGAGCAAAGCGATAGAATATGTTTAGTGATTTGGGACACAGTAACTTTAAAATAAATTTTTAAAGTTGGTCATAGAAAAAACGCGAACCGAAGGTTCGCGTTTTTTCTATGACATTTACCAGTTTTTATGTCCAGTATCGTAGCTATGCCTACATGCTATAATCCGTCATACATTTATTTATTTCATGATGGATCCCCTTTCGATTTTATTTGGCAGTAACTCACGAGTGAAACTACTTCGTTTTTTTCTGTTTAATCCTTCACAAGAGTTTACATTTGATAATATTTCAAAGCGTGCACGTCTGGTAAGAAGGACTGCGCGTACAGAACTAAATGCACTTGAGCGTGCAAGTGTAATAAAAAAGAAGTCTTCATATATCAAGCTTCCTAATGAAGACAAAAAGACACGAGCTCAATGTTATGTTTTGAATAATAAGTTTCCACAATTATCATCACTTCAAACATTTTTATTTGAGACTGCACCAATAGACGGTAAGACATTACTTAAACATTTAAGAAAAGCTGGAACACTTGATTTTGTCGTGGCGACTGGAGTGTTTGTAAAAGAGTTTGATGGCCGTCTGGACGTTTTAATTGCTATGAAGAAATTAAATGAAACAAAGATAGAGGCCGCTATAAGGTCGCTTGAATCTGAGATTGGTGTTGAAGTTCGTTATGCAGCATTTAGTTCTGAGGATTTATTGTACAGAGTTGGTATGTATGACAAATTAACTCGTGATGTTTTTGATTATCCACATCAAATTTTGATTGATAAAATAGGTATTAGAGATGAAATAAAAAAGACATAAAAATCTCCAAAAAAAACTGTTTTAATAGGTATTTATATAATATTGAAATACTTGACTCTTAAAATCTTTCCTATATAATAGCGCCTACATGTTTATGAAATTTTACTTAGAAACCACTTAGCGGAGGCGAGATTCTTGTAGGTTCTTGTTACCGCCGTAAAGCGGTTTTTTTAGTTAAAAATTTCAAAAAGAAACGTGCGGTCATTGACAACACCTAATGAGCGAAAGTCGTGCAAAGTTTATTTTTGTATGACCGAGCGAATGGGGGTTGTATGCTTGTCATACAACTGCATATCTATAAAGGTCCGGATCTAGGATTCCGGATCGAAAAGTCCTGTGTGTTCGACGCGCACAGGCATTTCAAGTGTGTTGTATGTAGATGCAAACACATTTGAATAGGTAGTCTGTTGTGATTAAGACAATTAGTGTTTTACGCTGGGTCTTTTCGTCCATAACAGACAATCAAAATTCGTACTAAAAAATTTCTTCGAAATTTTTTAGTACGAAAACACAAACCGTCATATTGAAATTATGTATTTTATTTCATATGACATGTTCAAAAAATTTCAAAAAAATTTTTTGAACAACACTCAACTTGTATCGGAAACGATACAAAAAAATTGTACAGCGGTGTACAGCATTCCCTATGGGAATGTAAGGGTGTATGGTGGATGCCTAGGTTTCAAGAAGCGATGAAGGACGTGATATGGCTGCGATAAGTTTCGGTAAGATGCCAAATAATCTTTGACCCGAAAATGTCCGAATGGGGAAACCCACCTATCTTCGATAGGTACCCTTGTATGAGGGAGCGTACCCAGGGAAGTGAAACATCTCAGTACCTGGAGGAATAGAAAGCAATATATGGAACTTTCTTTCTGGTTGGATATGTCTTCGGATGTACCATTATAATCAGGAAGAAGGTTCTTGCGATTCCCTAAGTAGCGGCGAGCGAAACGGGAACAGCCCAAACCATTCGTATTTATACAAATGGGGTTGTAGGACAGTAGTGTCATTTAGTTGAGAAGAGTTATAAATTGTTGTGATAACAAAATGTGTTGGAAAGCACAACCCTAGAAGGTAATAGTCCTGTATGTGAAATTACTCCAACTCTTTTATTATTGTTCCTGAGTAGTTCGAGACACGAATAGCTCGAATGAATCTGCCGGTACTAACCGGTAAGGCTAAATATTCTTGAAGACCGATAGTGAACTAGTACCGTGAGGGAAAGGTGAAAAGAACCCCGGAGAGGGGAGTGAAATAGATCTGAAACCATACATCTACAAGGAGTCGAAGCCTTGCGGGGCGACGGCGTGCCTATTGAAGAATGAGCCGGCGAGTGTATTTTTGTCCTTTGTCTAAGTGGTAATCCCACGGAGGCACAGTGAAAGCGAGCGTTAATAGCGCGTACGAACATGGCAGAACATGTATCGCAATCCAAAGATGATTTTGACTTGAGGAAAAAATAATGAAGACGAGTGAGACATACTTTAGTATGTCGAATGAGTAATGAGTTATTTTTTACCGAGACAAGAGCATCGACGGTGCGAAACAAATAAAGCCAAGAACATTATTACTTTTGTGGTACATGTTTTGTCATGTTCGAGGGCAGGAATACGACCCGAAACGGGATGAGCTTGCCATGAGCAGGGTGAAGCGGAAGTAAAATTTCGTGGAGGCCCGAACCGGTTGACCGTACAAAATCATCGGATGACTTGTGGTAGGGAGTGAAAAGCTAATCGAATTCCGTAATAGCTGGTTCTCTCCGAAACAGCTTTAGGGTTGGCGTCGTGTGTTTCTCCTGGGGGTAGAGCACTGGAAGAAATGAATAGGGGGAAACCTCGTCATTTTTATCAAACTCCGAATACCAGGTAGTTAAGCACGGCAGTTAGACTGTGGGGGAGAAGCTCCATTGGTCGAAAGGGAAACAGCCCAGATCGCCAGTTAAGGTCCCTAAATATATACTCAGTGCGTCTTGAGGAGGTGAGGATTCACCAACAGCCAGGAGGTTGGCTTAGAAGCAGCCATCCTTTAAAGATAGCGTAACAGCTCACTGGTCGAGAGTCCTCGCGCCGAAGATGATCGGGGCTAAAGTATATTACCGAAACTGCGGATTTTATCTTTCTTCGGAAAGATGAAGTGGTAGGAGAGCGTTCTATTCTGCGATGAAGCCAAGGGGTAACCCGCGGTGGAGCGTATAGAAGTGAGAATGCCGGCACAAGTAACCGCAACACGGGTGAGAACCCCGTGCGCCGAAATACCAAGGTTTCCTTCGCTATGCTGATCAGCGAAGGGTTAGTCGGTCCTAAGCCGATCCCGAAGGGGGGAGGCGATGGATAGCAGGTTAATATTCCTGCACACTGCTGCGTTTCGATGAAGGGACGGAGTGCTGTACTCTCTGCATCTTATTGGATTGATGCTGGAGCTATGAGGATGTGAGGTAGGCAAATCCGCCTCACATAAGTCCGAGTAGAGTCTGAATGTGAAGCTACGGCTGAGCAAAAGAGGGGAGCGCACTTCCGAGAAAAACTTCTAAGGTTAAACGTAGTGGTTCCGTACCGTAAACCGACACAGGTGGTAGAGTCGAGAAGACTAAGGCGAACGAGTGAGAGGTCCTTAAGGAACTCGGCAAAAAAGCGGCCGTAACTTCGGGATAAGGCCTGCCCAATACACCACTTTGCCCTCAACAAAGGAGGTTAAAGTGAGTACACAAACCATTACAACTGAAGTGAGAACAACTACGATTATGCCAATCAAAAAACCGCGTCGGTTGTTTTCCAAAATTGAAGCCATTGAAGATACCAGAACGCGCACGGTGACTGTGCGCGCATTCCAGGGCAAATCACTTGCCATTGAACAAGTGTTTACCGCACAACATTAGAAAGTGAGGTTACGACGCAAATAAAATAAAAGTTTTTTAGTTCATCAACACAAAGAAGGTTGAGGCTAAAGTGGTGTATTGGGCCGCAGCGAAAGTTTTCCTGGCGACTGTTTATCAAAAACACAGCTCCCTGCGAACACGTAAGTGGATGTATAGGGGGTGACGCCTGACCAATGCCGGAAGGTTAAATACGGATGGTCATATGTATTTATATGTATGGCTGGGCTGTATAAGCCCCGGTCAATGTCAGCGATAACTATAATCGTTCTAAGGTAGCGCAATTCCTTGTCGGGTAAGTTCCGACGTGCACGAATGGCGTAACGACTGGGAAACTGTCTCAAGGACCTGCTCGGTGAAAATACAATCCCGGTAAAGATGCCGGGTACCTGCAGTTAGACGAAAAGACCCCAGGAGCTTTACTGTAGTTTCGTATTGGGGCTATTGAATTAATGCGTAGCGTAGTGGGGAGACTTTGAAGCGGGCTTTCGGGTACCGTGGAGTCGTCAGTGAAATACCCATCTTTATTTTGGTAGTCTCTAACCGGTTGGGAAAAACCCAATCGAGACAGTGCGTGGCAGGCAGTTTTAGTGGGGCGCTACCCTCCCAAAGAGTAACGGAGGGGTCTCAAGGTCGGCTAGGCGCGAATGGAAACCGTGCCGATAGTGTAATGGCACAAGCCGGCTTGACTGTGAGTCGTAGATGACAAACAGATGCGAAAGCAGAGCATAGTGAACCGATGGTCCGCTTTAGATGCGGCCGGAGATTACCCGATAAAAGTTACCCTGGGGATAACAGGCTAGTCGTGCCCAAGCGTCCATAGCGACGGCACGGTTCGGCACCTCGATGTCGGCTCGACTTATCCTGGGGCTGGAGCAGGTCCCAAGGGTTTGGCTGTTCGCCAATTAAAAAGTCACGCGAGCTGGGTTTAGACCGTCGTGAGACAGGTTGGTCTCTATCTACTGCAGGCGTCGATTTTTGATGAGATTTGTCCCTAGTACGAGAGGACCGGGATGAACTGACCTCTGGTCTATCGGCTGTCACGCCAGTGGCACTGCCGAGTAGCTATGTCGGGAATGGATAACCGCTGAAAGCATCTAAGTGGGAAGCCAACTCAAAGATTAGAAATCATTAAGTCTCCTGAGAGATGATCAGGTTGATAGACACTAGGTGGAAGTGCAGTAATGCATGTAGCCGAGGTGTACTAATTAGACGTATTTCCCATAGGGAATGTTGGACGTGGCTGTACAATTTTATTGTGAGTACGTTTGTGTTAATTATAGATATGCAGTGGATATTACATATTCTGGATGGTTCTTGAAGAATGGGAATGTAGCTTAGCCCGGTAGAGCACCGGACATCAAATCCGGAGGGTAGTGGTTCAAATCCACTCACGTCCCTTACTAATCTTTTTGATTGGTATTATCTCAGAATATGTAATAAAAACAGTCAAATTAATTTTGTAAAAAAGTAAGAAAATTAATTAGTTAAAAGTTCTAAGTTGGTGCTTTGGCAGAGAGGGTACACCCGTTCTCATTCCGAACACGGAAGTTAAGCTTTCTAGCACCGATGGTACTTCTTTTGAGGGAGAGTAGGTCGGCGCCAACTTAGAGTTTTTAATTTTCAATTTTTAAAAAACTAAAACCAGACATATGTCTGGTTTTAGTTTTTCTGAAGTACCACTATGCTTATTTTAGTGTAATATATTCTGTAAATATATGAGGAATACTATAGTTCATCCAGGAGCAACAAATCTCGTTTATGAAATACGAGAGATTGTTGACGTGGCAAAAAAGATAGAAAAGTTCGGTGTACCAATTACATGGGAAAATATTGGTGACCCTATTGAAAAATCTGAAGAAATTCCTGATTGGATAAAAAATCACATTGCCGATGCAATGAAGAAAAATGATACTTACGGTTATTCTCCAACAAAAGGTTTAGAAAAGACTAGGGAGTATATTGCGCATGAAAGAAATATTGAGGAAGGTATTCAGATTACCGCTGACGACATTTTATTTTTTAATGGTCTTGGAGATGCTATATCAATTTTATATAAAAACTTGAGACATGACGCTAGAATTATAGGACCTAATCCAGCATATCCAACACACTCTTCTGCAGAAGCGGCACACGCTGATGAGCCACATATTACATACTCCCTTAATCCATATAATAAATGGCAACCAAATCTTGAAGAGATGGAAGAAAAGATTAAAGAAAACACTTTTATTGTTGGTATTCTCATAATTAATCCTGATAATCCAACTGGTTTTGTATATGAAGTTGACACTATGAAGCAGATCGTTAAGATTGCGCGGAAATACAATCTTTTTATTATTTCAGACGAAATCTATTCAAATCTTATCTACGGTGATATTGAATATAAAAAGCTTGCGTCAGTAGTAGAAGATGTTCCTGCAATTGGTATGCGAGGCATATCAAAGGAATTTCCATGGCCAGGAGCTAGGTGTGGATGGGTCGAGTTCTATAATAGAGACAAAGATGAAGATTTTAATTCTTATACCGAGGCACTTATTAATTCAAAGATGCTTGAGGTATGTTCTACAACGCTTCCACAAAGTGTTATACCAGAAGTAATGGGAGATGAGAGGTATTTCCCATATATCGAGAAACGTTGTGAACAATATAAAGAACGAGCAAAAATAGCCTTCGATATTCTTTCAAAAATTCCAGAGTTGATAATTCATGAACCACACGGTGCATTTTATATGACAACAGTATTTAGAGATGGAGTTTTAAAAGAAAACCAGACACTTAAAATTGAAAACGAAGATATAGAAAAATTAGTAAAAGAGATTACAAAAAATACTAAGGCTCTTGATAAAAGATTCGTATATTATTTGCTTGCTTCTACAGGGATTTGTGTTGTTCCGATAATGTCTGGGTTTAATTCAACATTTCATGGTTTTCGTTTTACATTATTAGAATCAGACAAGTCGAAGTTTACCAAAACAATTGAAACGATTGCAACATCTATTAGAGAATATATTTCATCGTAGATAATACAAATTGACATCTGATATAATATTCACATGATTCGTTGGTGGGCATTTTGGAGGCGTATACAGTATCTTACTGGACTCAGTATTTTTTTAACCCTTATATTTACAGGTGTCTATTTCTTATATTTCTTTACGTCACCTTCGTGTTTTGATGGTATACAAAATAATGCTGAGCGTGCGATTGATTGTGGTGGTACATGTACGCGCGTATGTGCTTTTGATGTAATCCAGCCCAAACCTTTGTGGACACGCTCTTTTGAAATAAAAGATGGTGAATATAATTCGGTTTCATATATTGAAAATAAAAACTTTAATATTGGTACCCCAGAAATTGGCTATACATTAAGTTTGTATGATGACGAAGGTCTCATTGTAGAAAGGTCTGGCGTAACGATTCTTCCTCCAGATAGTGTATCTCCTATATTTGAAGGCAACATCAACACTGGTTCCCGTGTGCCTACAAAAACATTTATAGAACTTTCTGATGCAGAACTTTGGCTTCCGTCAAAAAGTAGTAGAGACCACTTTATTATAGAAGAAAGGAAACTGTCTAGTGTTGATGGTAGACCACGACTTGATGTTTCAATAACCAACACCGCTATTACAGAAGCAGAAGATGTTGAGGTTGTTGTAACCATTTTTGATAAGAATGGTAATGCGCTTACGGTATCACGTACAATCGTACCAAGATTTCTTGGCAAAGAAACAAAAGATGTTGTATTTACTTGGCCTCTTCCAATAGCAAAAACACTTAAAAGTTGTGAAGTTCAAACGGATGTCGTACTTGCAATTGATTTGTCTGGAAGTATGAATGATGATAGTAACAATCCACCAGAGCCAATTACTTCAGTACTTACTGCAGCTAGAACATTTGTTGATAGTTTGCGTGAAGGTGATCAGGTGGGGGTTGTTACGTTTGCTACAAATGCACTTTTGGCAAATAGGCTTTCTGCTAATACAAATGCAGTTGGAGATGTAGTTTCTGGTCTTAATATATCTCCAAGCAATGAAACTGGAAGCACTAACACAGGAGATGCAATTATTTTTGCAAAAGATGAACTGTTGTCGGAAAGACACAGTCTAAATGCCAGAAAGGTTGTGGTGCTTTTGACTGACGGTCTTGCAAATGCTCCCGACGACAATCCAGAAGATTATGCGATAAGCGCAGCTAAATCACTAAAGAGTGCTGGAGCTGAGGTGTTTACAATAGGTTTGGGCAATAGTGTAAACGAAGTATTTTTGAAAGAGATAGCATCTGATGCTAATCATTATTATCCAGCCGCTTCAGCTTCAATTATTGATAGTATATATCAATCCATTACTACCTCTATATGTGAAGACGGCCCTGCTGTAATAGACATTGTTCCAAAAACAAAAACTAGTTTTGAACAATTGCAGTAGTACCTTAATTGAAATGTTAAGAACATTACATATTTTTGTGACAACCTTGCTCCTTTTTTAATTCAACAGCATAATAGTATCTATGAAAATAGTTAAGGTTTTATTTAAAGGTATAGACATATGGCTTATCTCGTCTGTTATTTTTTTGTCATTACTCGGGCTTGTCACTATGTACACATTTGATGGCGACAACTTTTATTTTAACAAACAGATAATATGGATTGGTGTTGCAGTGATAGCGTTTTTTATTTCCTTGGTGCCTGACTATCGTATATTACGCTCTGGCAACACGACGTTTTTTTTATATTTAGGCACATTGGCACTTTTACTTCTTGTACTTTTTGTTGGCGAGACAGTAAAAGGTGCACAAAGTAGATTCGATTTAATATTTTTTTCACTACAACCATCTGACCCAGCAAAGATTATTTTAATAGCTATTTTGGCAAAGTATTTTGCTAAAAGACATGAACTTATTGGAGATTTTAAACATATTTTAATATCCGGTGTTTATGCCTTTTTAGTTTTTGCTTTAGTGTTTATTCAACCAGACTTTGGTTCAGCTATAATCTTATTTTTGGTTTGGTTTGGGATGGTATTGGTTGCTGGTATATCCATTCGGCATTTGGCTGTTGTGGCTGTTATAGGTGCAATTGCTTTTGGTGGTTTGTGGAATTTTGGATTTCAAGATTATCAAAAAGATAGAGTTTTAACATTCTTAAATCCGCTTCAGGACATACAAGGAGCTGGCTATAATGCATATCAATCAACAATCGCTGTTGGTTCTGGGCAGGTGTTTGGCAAAGGAGTTGGGTATGGCACACAATCTAAATTACAGTTTTTACCAGAATATGAAACAGATTTCATATTTGCTGCATTTGCAGAAGAATGGGGGATTTTAGGTGTAACAATGCTGTTTGTATTGTTTGCTATTGTGATATGGAGACTTCTTCATCATGCCATATTGGGTGCGACTAATTTTGAACGTTTGTTCGCGTCTGGCGTGGCTATACTTTTTATAAGTCACTTTACTGTACACATAGGTATGAATATTGGCCTGCTTCCTGTGACAGGCACCACAATTCCTTTTTTAAGTTATGGTGGGTCACATTTACTTACGGAATTTGTAGCAATTGGAATGGTTGTAGCTATGGGGAGATATACAAAAGCCCGCTATATATCTAAAAATATTTTAGAATAATTATCTGACTATGACGTATGAATTATTATTAATGTGACATGCACCCGTTGCATTTCCATCGTCTTTATTTTCTAGGTTATACCACAGCACATATTTAGTAGAAGTGTTGCAACCACTAGGCGAGCTTGTGGCGTTCCAATAATAGTATGAGTTTAAGTCAGAAGAGGAACCGTCCCATACGGGGAAGCTCCCGTCTCCATTTGGGTCATCCAGAATTTTTTCTATTAAGTTAGTGTCCACTAGTACACTAAGTACACCAACTGAACCATTTATTCCTTCGGGGTATGAGCCATATACATTTCTATATACTGTAAGTGCAAGATTTATTTGTTCAATACTTGCTTCTCGAGTTGCATTTCGAGATTTTTCTCGCGCTTTATCAAATGATGCAAATACTATTGCCGATATAATACCTATAATAGTAACCACTATCATCATTTCAATAAGTGTAAATGCTTTTGAATTTATTTTATATAGTTTAGTCACCTACAAATAATACCAACATTAGTGTGTATAACAAGTAAATAAAAATAACATCAGCCTATTATTAATATAATTCAATCGTTGAACTAAGCATTTTTGAAATAGAAAAAGTTTGTTCTGTTGACGCTTTTAAATTAGCTCCATATTTTTCTCCAAGATGTCTGTCTGATATTAATGTGCCAACAGCCTGTATTATTGTATTTATATCATTTGGGTCAATAAGTAAGCCATTTTTTTGGTGTTTAATAATATCTTTAACACCCGATATATTACTTGCAACCACAGGCAAACAAACATTTGCCGCCTCAAGAAGGGCATACGGGTGCCCCTCTTTTTGTGATGTAAGTGTAAACACATCTAGAGCGCTTAAATATGATTGTGCATTTTCCACAAAACCAAGTAGATGTACGTGACTTTTTATATTCAATTTATCAATAAGATTTTCCAGCTTTTTTCTTTGTGTGCCTTCACCAAAAACAAGGAAAGAAATTTCATTATTTTCTTTTAGCAATTTTTTCAAAACATACATCATGTTTACCAACCCTTTGTTTGGTGTTAGTTCAGATATTGTTCCTATCCATGTGTGGTTTTGTGGTATTTTTATATAGTTTTCTGAAATATAGTCACGTGCATTTTGTTTGGACAAGAAAGTATTTGCCTGTATTGCATTATGTATGAGATGTGTTTTGTTTTTTATAAATAACATTTTGTCTGCACGTCTTTTATTTTCTACAGATATAAGAATTATTTTGTGAGATAGTACAAAAGTAATCCATGTAAGTATTCGTAATATACTTTTACTTATAAAACCTCTGTCTTCATCTGATACAAGGCCGTGAGATGTGAATATTATATTTTGTATACCTGCAAATCTTCCAGCTATTGTTCCAAGTATTCCAGCTTTTGAGCTATTCAAATGTATTGTTTGTGGTTTTTCTAATTTGAATACTTTGTATAGCTCTATAAGAGCAGATAAATCTTTAATTGGATTAATATTTCTCTGTAAATTTTGTATAGATATTGTTTCTATACCTTTGTTTTCTAGTTTATTTTTTAGTAAATCATTACCTCCAAAAGCTACGGATATTTTATATTTTCTTCGTGCATGTGTGGCAAGGTCGAATACGTAGTGTTGGGCGCCACCAAAATTAGATTTTGTAATGACATACAGTATCTTTTTCTGAGTATTGTTTTTCATATTTGCTCTGTGTAAAGCGTTCGTGACATTTTGGTGGCTATTCTGTAGAGACGCCCCACGTTTCTACAGTCAAAATTGCCTTTAATTATTAAATACAAAAATTCTTTTCTTTAAGTCTTGCATATGTGTATTTAATTTAACCATGCTGAATTGGCATAAGTTTTTCTTTTTAGCTTGCAGAAATTAATGTCTACCGTATTATACCTAGTAATGTATTTGTTTACTCGTGGAAGTACAATATTACTGCTTTTAGGAGATTTCGCAGTTTTTTCTAGCGCTCTTATTTTGACGTTACTTTTGCGTTATCAAGAAATTCCTTCCGAGTCTGTTATACAACAACACTTACGCCCATTCATCTTTTTGTTTTTTATATGGATATTGGTATTTTTGATAGCTGGTCTATATGACCGTTACGTTGCACTTGCTAGAAAAAGAATTACAGCACTTATATTTAAGGTGCAGTTCGTGAACACCCTACTTGCCGCTGCAATATTTTTTATATTACCGCTTGGTATTGCGCCAAAGGTAAATTTAGCTATTTATCTTGTCGTATCCACAGCACTTATCGTCGTTTGGAGATTGTATATTTTTCCACTTATAACAACAGGAAAACCTGTTAAGGCTCTTATTATAGGCGATAGTTATGAAGCAATATCTATTGCAGAAGTGTTGGCTTCAAATACGTTCTTCAAACACATAAAACCATTTTCATTAAAAAAAGCTGATACAAATAATTTTGAAGAATTTAGAATGTCATTACTCAGTTTTGCAAAAGAGGAGGGCGGTGAGATTATTATTGCTGACATGCGTGATGAGTATGCCTCTAGGTTAGCTAGGGATTTTTATCTTTTAGCATTTGAAGATCGGAACATTAGATTTTTCAATCTACCTACCATGTATGAACAGTTACATCATCGGGTGCCACCAAGTTTGATTGAAGAGAATTGGCTTCTTGAAAACATAACATCTGATTCACCACATTATGCTTATGATTTTTTTAAACGCATAATTGACATATTAGGAGCGCTTATATTACTGGTACCGGCTCTTATTATATTTCCGTTTATCGTTTTGGCTATTAAAATTGAAGACAGAGGACCAATTTTTTACAAAACCGATAGAATAGGCAGATTTAACTCGATTATTTATATACTTAAATTTAGAACGATGACAGGCAGAGACAGCGCAGACGACGCACTTGCGAGTAAGCTTAAAATAACTCGCGTTGGTTCTTTTCTTCGTAAGACACGTATTGATGAGTTACCACAGCTATTTAATGTATTTATGGGAGACCTTTCATTTATTGGTCCGCGCCCCGAAATGCCAGCACTAGCACATGTGTATGCTGAAAATATTCCATATTATAATATGCGACACCAAGTAAAACCGGGTCTTTCTGGCTGGGCACAGATTAATAATTTCGATGTGCCACGCGGTGGAATAGATATTGAAAGAACAATAGATAAACTTTCTTTTGATTTGTACTATCTAAAGCACCGTTCGTTATTATTGGATGTTGAAATTGCACTTAAAACTATAAATACACTTTTGCTCCGCACAGGAACATAAAATATAGGCACTTAATTATTCTATTGAAATGATACGACATCATGTTAGGATGCTCAGTAATTAAAAAGTTTAAACACGTATTTAATACGTTAATGAAAGAGAATATTATTTATGATTATAGACGGTAAAAGTATTGCTGAAAAAATATATAGTAAGCTTGAAAAAGATTTTTCAAAAATGAATGTAGCGCCAAGCCTTACTGTTTTTACTTGTAATCCTAATTTTGAGACTAAAAAGTTTCTTGGAATTAAACAAAGGGTCGCAAATAGAATGGGAATAAAGGTTGACGTTGTAATGCTTCCGTCTGATGTGACTACAGATTATTGCATAGAAGCTATAAAAAATGTTGAGAATAATACTAACGGTATTATTGTTCAACTTCCATTTCCAGATTATGTAGATATAAAATCTATTTTGGCTACGATTCCTGATTCACATGATATTGATGCTTTTAATATAAAAGACGATGATGTTGTCTCGCCAGTTTTGGGTGCCGTACAAGAAGTGTTAAACAAAAATAATATTGAAGTAAGAGATAAAAAATGTGTTGTTGTTGGAGCTGGCAGATTGGTTGGAGTGCCTGTGGCAGAATGGTTAAGTAAGATTGGCGGAGACGTAACAGTAGTTACGTCTCAGGATACAAATTTAAAAGATAAAACTTTAGAGGCTGAAATCATTATGCTTGGCGCCGGTTCACCAAGCATCCTAAAACCAGATATGATTTCAGAAGGCGTAGTTATAATAGATGCTGGTACTTCAGAATCTGCTGGAGAGCTAAAAGGAGACGCAGACCCAGAATGTGCAAAAAAAGCATCACTTCTCACACCTGTACCGGGTGGAATTGGTCCGATTACAGTTGCTATATTATTTCGTAACTTGCTAATACTTACCAAACGTCAATAAAAATATAAACCCGCAAAATGTTCCACATTTTGCGGGTTTAATATATTTCAGGCAATTTTTAACATGGATTAGTCAATAGACTCTTAAGCTAAGAATTGGTATAAATAATGCGTTATGTCTACAGATAATAAAAGTGAAAAAGAAGGAGAGGGTATGATTAGAGCCTTTAGAGCAATTATCGTATTGATTTTGGGTATTGTAATAGCTTTTTTTGTGTACACATCGACAACAAATCCTGATTCAAAATATCCATTTAGATTAGGTTTAGACCTTGCTGGAGGAAGTCATCTTATATACGAAGCAGACGTTTCAGACCTAGACCCGACAGAAGTCCCAGAGCTTATGAACGTACTTAGAGATGTTATTGAAAGACGTATAAATATCTTTGGTGTATCTGAGCCAATAGTCCAAGTAGAAGAAAGTAGTTTTGTTTCAGATTCTCCCTCACAAAGGCTTGTCGTAGAATTACCAGGTGTTTCTGATGTAGATGAGGCTATTAAAGAAATCGGACGAACACCACTCCTAGAATTTAAATTAATTAACCGTGAAGCAACCAAAGCGCAAGAAGCTTTAAATTCAGGATTGCCAGACCAAACAGCAACTTCTGCTATAGAAGAAGTACCAGATTTATATATTGAAACAGGTTTAACAGGTCGCTATTTAACGCGTGCTGAACTTATATTTGGACAATCTAATGGAAGTGGCTTGTCTAATGAGCCAATTGTCAGCATTACGTTTGATGATAGAGGTGGACAACTTTTTGAGAAGATAACAAAAGAAAATGTTGGTGAACAGCTTGCAATCTTTTTAGATGGAGAAGTTGTGTCTGCACCACGAATAAATGAAACTATTACTGGTGGAAGCGCTATTATCTCAGGAAATTTCACAGCAACAGAGGCTAGAGACCTTGTACAAAACTTAAACTTTGGAGCTTTGCCTGTGCCGATAGAACTTCTTAGCACTCAGACAATAGGTGCTTCATTGGGAGCTGGAATACTTGAGAAGGGTGTTAAAGCTGTACTTGTTGGTCTAATGGTGGTCATTGGTTTTATGCTTCTTTGGTATCGCTTGCCGGGTGTTATAGCAGGTATTTCTCTACTCATATATACAGCTTCTATGCTTGCACTATTTAAATTGATTCCAGTGACACTTACGGCCGCAGGGTTGGCAGGGTTTATTCTTTCCGTAGGTATGGCAGTAGATGCAAACGTTCTTGTATTTGAGCGAATGAAAGAAGAATATCTAAACGGAAAAAATAGTCGCGAATCTGCACGTATTGGATTTAAAAGAGCATGGAATGCAATTCGTGATGGAAATATTACAAGCATACTTTCATCAATAGTACTATTCTGGTTTGGAACATCAATTGTAAAAGGGTTTGCACTTGTATTCGGAATGGGTGTTTTGGTGTCAATGATTACAGCCATTACTTTCACTCGTACATTACTCATTTCACTTCCATCTGAAAAACTTTCCGATAATACATTTTTCTCAAAACTATATAAGTCTGGACTTGGTAAAGAGAACAATAAAAAAAATTAGAATTATCATGTTTATCATTAAATATACAAACAAATTTTTAGTTGTAGCGATTATTATTTTTATTGTAACTATAGGAATAATTTCTATATTCAAACTTAATTTAGGTATTGATTTCACGGGTGGCGCACTCACTGAAGTGGCGTATGGTGAAAGACCACAAAAAGAAGATGTTGAACAAAAATTAGATGAACTAAGCTCAGGTATAAATTTAGGTGGCTACTCACTACGCGCTACTGTAGATGACTCTGGCAAAGACGGTTTTATTTTAAGGACACGGTCACTTGAAGAAAGTGAAAGACAAAACATTAAAGATGTAATGCTTTCTGTAGGTACTGGTGCGGAGATTAGCAGATTTACTTCAATAGGGCCTGTAATTGGTGAGGAATTAAAAGGAAAGGCTTTGTGGGCTATCGTAGCAGTAGTGCTTGTGATTATATTGTTTGTAACTTTTGCATTCAGAAGTGTTTCAAAGCCTGTTGGTTCTTGGATGTATGGTGGTATTACTATTTTGGCGTTGGCGCATGACGTACTTGTTCCAACAGCAGTAATGAGTTTGCTCGGATACTTTGCTGGAGTAGAGGCAGATGTTCTGTTCATAATGGCACTACTTGCTGTACTTGGGTATTCTGTGAATGACACCATTGTTGTGTTCGACAGAGTTAGAGAAAACCTACTTTTAAACAAAGAAAGGCAAAGGCACGAAATATTTGAAGTTGTTGTTGGCAGGTCAGTAGGGCAGACAATCACACGTTCAATCAACACTTCTGTAACAACTATATTTGCATTAGGCGCCCTGTACTTTTTAGGTGGTGAAGTTACTCAAACATTCTCCTTAATACTTATAGTTGGAGTTATAGCTGGTACATATTCATCAATTTGTATTGCAAACCCACTACTTATATATTTTGGCAAAAGAAGTATTAAACGAGAAAAGAAAACCAAGAAAAAATAAGTTGGAACCCCGACTTCCACAAGCCTGTGGTTAAGCCACATATTGTTTAGAACGAGATGATTTAGGAATTTTAAATATCGACAAGGTGTACAGCATCTGTAAGATGCAGATGGCTCTCTGTATCTGTAAGACGTGTTGTTGATATATAATTATATTTAATATGATAATAGGAATCACTGGTACAAATGGCTCTGGAAAAAGCACGGTAGTTAAACACTTACTCAAGAAAGGCTACGCGCTTCACCATGCACGCAGACTATTTACTGAAAAAATAAAAGAAAAAGGACTTGAAATAAATAGGTCCAATATGCGCATTGTGGCAAATGAAATGCGAAAAGAACATGGAAACGATGTTGTTGTTTCTCTTTTTTTAAAACAAGCCAAAAAGAATGGTGAAAAAAATATCATTATTGATTCTATTCGCACGCTGGCTGAAACAGAAACCCTAAAAAAGAATGGTGGTATTTTAATTGCCGTGGATGCAGAGCAGTCACTACGTTATGAAAGAGTGCAAAATCGCAGGTCAGAAACGGACAAGATTACATTTGAACAATTTAAAGAATATGAAGAACTTGAAATGAATGACCCAGACCCTCACGGCATGCAAAAACAGAGAGTAATAGGTATGGCAGATTATGTAATTAAAAACAACGGAACCATAGAAGAAATGCATACAGAAATTGATGAAATTTTAGAAAAGATTAAATAAAGAAAAGTAAGTAAAAGGCCGACAGCTTCGCTGTCGGCCTTTTAAATTACGAACCTGACGCTACGCGTCAGGCTAACTTACCGTATCTTTATATCACCCTCAATACAACCCAAAGCTTTCACACGCTCTGCTTCTTCTTTGAGGCTTGAGTCTATCCAAATATCTCCCCCCACAGACAGATTATCTGGAAGGGTTTTGATGTTTGTGTTTTCTAGGTCGAGATGTCCTCCCACAGACAGATTATCTGGAAGGGTTTGGATGTTTGAGTTTTCTAGGTTGAGATATCCTCCCACAGACAGATTATCTGGAAGGGTTTGGATGTTTGAGTTGTATAGGTCGAGATATCCCCCCACAGACAGATTATCTGGAAAGGTTTGGATGTCTGAGTTTTCTAGGTTGAGATATCCTTCACACAAAACAGTACCATCATCATTAAAGGTAAAGGTTTCGTCTACCCATGCTTCGTCTTTGTCTGCAGTCTTTGCCCATTCTATATAGGCGTCTCTGTTCCAAGCTTCTGCTTTAGCTTCGGCTTCTTCAAC
>VAPH01033212.1_pt1 | contig 57556 bp, 45 predicted proteins | sample 3393861 | NCBI WGS metagenome assembly VAPH01 (sample SAMN08290439, study PRJNA428436) | hydrothermal vent metagenome | isolation source: Deep-sea hydrothermal vent chimney | place: Atlantic Ocean: South-mid Altantic Ridge | reverse complement strand
GCCAAAACATCATCCAGCAATTTCTCTGAAAAATCATCAGTTAAAATTGCTTCGCCAATTGCTTTCTGCAAAACCAGCTGCAGTTTTCCATCCGTAACTTTTTTATCTACGGCCATGTGTTCACGCATTACGGCTACTGACAGTTCAGCTGGGGCGCAGATTGGCAACTTTGCCATAGATAGTATTTTTTCCACTAGCACTACATCCGCTCGTTTCAGCCAACCCAGGCGACATGATAATTCCGCTGCCATCACCATGCCGGCAGCAACGGCCTCACCATGTAACCAGTTTCCGTATCCCATTCCTGCTTCTATGGCATGACCAAACGTATGACCCAGGTTTAACAAGGCACGACCACCCTGCTCCAACTCGTCCTCAGCAACAACTTCAGCTTTGTGTCGGCAGGATTCATAGATTGCATGAGATAGTGCTTCCGGCTCGCGCGCTAGTAACCTGGCCATATTTTCTTCCAACCATGATAAAAAATTGCGATCCCTTATCAGGCCGTATTTAATTACTTCAGCCATCCCTGCGGATAATTCCTTATCAGGCAGTGTATCGAGCGTTGCCGTATCTATCAGCACACATTTAGGCTGATAAAATGCACCAATCATGTTTTTACCGCGCTTGTGGTTAACACCGGTTTTCCCGCCTACCGATGAATCAACCTGGGAAAGCAGGGTGGTAGGTATCTGGATAAATGGCACACCCCGCATATAACACGCTGCGGCAAAACCTGCCATATCACCAATCACACCACCGCCCAGTGCAATTAAAGTTATTTTTCTGTCGCACCTGGCAGCCAACAGCTGATCAATAACCGAATCAATCGTACTTAATACTTTATATTTTTCACCATCTGGCAGGATAATACTGGCAGGATCATAAGACGCAAGTGCAGTCGTTAATTTTTCAATATAAATTGGCGCAACAGTCTCATTTGAAATAATGGCAACACGTTGCCCGGATATATACTTTCTTAAAATTTCCCCATCGGCATAGTGATTTCTACCAATGAAAATTGGATAACTGCGCTCTCCCAAATCAAGGCTTAATGTTTTCATATTATCGGGATTGATTTTGAATGTGGGCAGCCACGTCCCTGGCAACAATTGCCGGTGGCCGGTTATCTGTCTTCACAACCAGGTCTGCCTCCTGGCGATAAAGGGGGTCCCGTATGGCCATCATGTCAGTGAGTGTTTTTCGTTTATCTTCAGTTTGTAGTAGTGGTCTGGACTTGTCTTTCCTGGTGCGACCGACAAGTGTTTCAACATCTGCTGAAAGATATAATACAAAACCATTCTTTCGCAATGCCTGGCGGTTCTGTTCACTGAGTATGGCGCCACCACCGGTCGCAAGCACCAGGTTATTTTTAGTGGTCAGCTCTTTTATAATCGCACTTTCTCTTTTTCGAAACCCGGCTTCACCTTCTATCTCAAATATTAACGAGATATCAGCCCCGGTCCGCTTTTCAAGCTCATGATCAGTATCAAGAAAATTCTTTTTGAAAACATTGGCAAGATGACGGCCGATGGTGGTTTTACCCACCCCCATTGGACCGATAATAAAAATATTGTCTGGCATTTCCATGACAGCAAGATATGCCAGCTCTGAATGGAGAAATCAAGTAAAGAGAAATTAAGTGAGGGTAAAAGTACCCTCACTTGAGAATTATCGAGCAGAGGCGAGCTCAGCCATAATCCTGGGCGTCAGGAATATCAACAACTCGGTCTTGTTATCAATCACTTCCTGATTTTTAAACAACCAGCCTAGCAAGGGAAGATCGCCAAAAAACGGGACCTTGGTATCAGTATCATTTCTGTCCAACTCGTAAATACCACCAATTACAATGGTCTCGCCATTATCCAGCAGTACCTGGGTTTCTATGTCCTTGATGTTCAGAATACCCCGAACAGCGTCAACAAAGTTATTTTTGCTTACTTTAACATCCATAATGATTCGATCATCCGGTGTGATCCGGGGTACAACTTCCAGGCTCAATACTGCTTTCTTGGTCACGACTGTACCCACACCTAAAACACTGGTAGTAAACACACGTTCCTGACCTTGTTCTATCTTGGCCTTCTGGCCATTGGCAGTAACAATCCTTGGGCTCGAGATAATTTTACCTTTGCCTTCCTGCTCCAGGGCCGATAATTCAAGCCCCAATACTGCCCCGGTACCCAGTTTTGCGATGGTGAGCGCCAAAGCACCGGCTTCCTGGTTGCCAATACCCGGTGAGGGCAAATTAACATTAAGGCCATCAGCAGTGCTAAGGCTATTATTGCCGTTCAGTATGGCTGCCTGATCAATTTGGGAGCTGCTGCCGGTGAAATTATTACTTGTGCCCAGCTTGGCGCCAAGTGATTTACTAAAAGATGATATCGCCTCAACCAATCGGCTTTCAATCATCACCTGGCGTACGGGCTGATCCAGTTTGGCAATCAGTTTCCTGACTTCCACGATTTTACCCGGTGTATCCTGGACTAAAATGGAGTTGGTTCTGTTATCTACGGTGACCTGCCCCCGGGGAGATAACAGGGTATTTGAATTGGTGCTTTCCTTGGTGATAGTGACACCGCTATTAAACACGGGGTGCTGGGCCGATTCTGCGCCAGTTGTAATCGCCTTAATAGATTTTAACAAATTGGCTATATCACTCGCCTTGGCATAATTAATCTGGATTAATTCAGAGGTAAGGGGTTCGAGATCCACCGCGGCCTTGGCCGATTCGAACGCTGCCTTCTCCTTGGCCGCAACTTCATCCGCCGGGGCAATTGATAAAACATTTCCCCTTTTACGCATGGATAACGCCTTGGCATCAAGAATGATATCCAGCGCCTGATCCCAGGGCACATCCTTAAGACGCAAGGTCAGTTCGCCGGTGACTGTGTCACTAACCACAAAATTCAGACCGGTAAAATCCGCCAATACTTGCAACGACGCCCTGACCTCGATGTTCTGGAAGTTCAGGGAGAGTTTCTCACCACTATATCCAAACTCATCCATACGAGATTCGTCTTCATCAACGGTGATGGGTTTGATACTAAGCGTAAAGGTGTTACCTGTTTGATAGGCAAGGTGTTCGTACTTCCCAGTCGGTGTAATGATCATCCTGGCATTTTTACCCTGGCCAAATACATCAATTGTTTGCACGGGGGTAGCAAAATCTACCACATCAAGCCTGCGCTCCAGATTTGCCGGCAAATTCGTATTCAGAAAATCGAGAATAATATCACCCGCTTGATCCTTTACATCAATGCCGATTGAAGGATCTGACAAAGTCACAATAATTTTCGCATCACCGGCCGGTCCACGTCGAAAATCTATATTCTTGATTGAATAGCGGGCGGCAACTGTTTTGGTAGAAAAACGAGTTCTGTTCTGCGTCACTGCGCCACCAATTGCTGTAACCGGACTATCAAGGGTAAAAACCAGGTCATTATCAACTATACCGGTTTCATATCCGACGGGTCGCACAAGGTTCAACACGACACGTGTACGGTTGCCAACTGCCACGGCATTGACACTAACCACAGCGCCGACACCCACACGCAGTGTCCGTTTGGAAGCATTCAATCCGGTATTATCAAAATCAAATGCAATCCTGGCGGGATTAGTAATAGTAAACGCCCGTGGTTTGACTGGTGTATTCGTCATTTTTAATCTTATTTGTACGCGGCTGCCCGGTAATTTTACAAATGAAATATCAGTTATAGAGTTTGCTGGACCCTGGCTAACAGGCGCTGGTTCAGTAGCCGGTGTCGGTACGACTGGTGCGGCCGCAGCCACCACAGGCGCTGCGGTTTCTAGTACTTGTGCGGGCGCAGCAGCTGTTGCCACCTCTGCCACCTCCGATTGGGATGCCGTAGTTGCATCAGTCGATACTGCTGCCACCTGGTAACCAGAACCAGTTTTGGTGACGTTTAACTTGCTGGCTGTTGTTGCCAGGATGTCAATATTAACCGTGGCACCGTTATCGGCGAGATAAGGGTAAACACCCTTGATACCGCTGCGTCCACCCGGCTCGGCAACATCTGCACCCAGGGTGCTGCCTGGAAAGCTGATTCGCAATCGTTTTCCGTCTTCAAAATCCTCAACTTTGTATTTAGCGTTACCCGATACAGCAATATCAAGAACGTTATCGCTCGCCCATGACAGGTTGGTAATTTCACCTGCAGACAGGGAACCAGACGCCACCAACAAAAGTGCCAGTACCGGACCCGTTACAAACGAAAATGAAATTTTACTAAATATTTTTTTACTCATAGCTGTTAGCCTCTTGCTACTCTATGCTTATGCTGGCTTTGCGTTCAATCCATTCACCAAGAGGATCCTGAATTAACTCAACCAGCTCAACTTTTTCTTCATTAATTTTTAATACTTTGCCAAAATTCTGACCCATATGGTTGCCTACCTGGGCCCGGTGGACGGTGCCATCCGGTGCCTGAATTACAGCCCAGTTTTCGTTTCCCCTCGATAAAGTACCCACCATTTTCAGCGAATCCAGCGGATAGTCTTCCAATGGCTCTCTCCGGCGATGCAAATCCGGGCTCGGCCCGCCGGCAGTAGAAGTGCCCCTGGGCTTGAGATTAAATGACGCGAATGGATCAATACCATCTTCAGCACTGTAGGCAAAACTCTCGTAGGTTTTGACCTCAGGCAAAGGCTCTATTCTTGGCTTTTTGTCTTTATGGGCATCACGGACAAAACCACGTAAATCATCGAGGTGATCACTGCCACAGCCGGCAATGGAAAGCACAATCAATATCAAACCCAGACGATAAAACGTGCGTCTCTTCATCGACGCCTCCTGCCACGTTTTGGTTTGTTTTTGGCGGCCTGGGCGCTGATCTCATCTTCATCAAGGTAACGATAGGTTTTGGCCTTGGCTGACATGGTCAGTTTTCCTGACCCCTTAATACTGACACTGCCAAAGGTTACAATTCGAGGCAGGGCGGCCACATCACTGATAAATTGTGCCAACTCGTGATAGGTGCCTTTTACCTTGATACTGATAGGCAACTCGGAATAAAACTCGGCAGGGCGTTCTCGTTCAGGCTTGAATAACACAAACTCTAAACCACGACCGAGACCTGCCTGTGTTATATCGACTAACAAGTCTGGCACCTCGGCCGAGTCGGGGAGTTGCCTTAACAGGCTACCAAAAGTTTGCTCCATTTCGACCATTTGTTGTTTGTAGGCGGGTAAATTGATTGCAAATGCCTTTTTGGTCAAATAGGCCTGACGAAGGTTTTGCTCTTCCGCTTCGAGTCGTGCCAGGTTTTCCCTGTCCCCTTCAATACGCAGAAAATAACCAGCGGCAAGAATCGCAATACAAATCGCAATAATCGCGCCAACTTTAATCGGCAACGGCCAGGAAGCTGGATTTTGTAAATCTATATTATTGAGATCTTCTAGATTCATAAATTTTACCTGGCTCTGGCCGGAACAGGGGCACCGGATTTATCCTGACCTTTTTTGGCGCTTTTATCGGTTTGGGTGATTTTTAACTTGAATTGACTGACACGATCTGTGCCCTCATTTTTAACATTAATCACTTCAAGATTGGGGGCAGTGAACCAGTTAGATTCGTCAAGATTGCGCATGAGTGCGGAAACACGAGCATTTGATTGAGCGGTCCCTTCTATGGATAGCAAAGCCCCCTTTTGCACCAGGCTCTTGAAATAAATACCCTCAGGCATGAGCCGAACAAAGTCCTCAAATACATGGACAATCTGGGTGCGGCTACCTTGTAACTGGTAAATTACATTCATACGGGATATTAGTGCCTGGCGTTGTTTTTTAAGTTCTTTGATCTCGTTTATCTCTTTTTCTACTTTTTTAATTTCTTCTTTGAGAAAGTTATTCCTGCCAGTCTGCACTTCAATCAGGTTGCTGTGATACAAGTAGGCCTGAAACACCAGTAACAGCATAACCACAGCGGCACCGGTACCGATGCCCACCAGCTTCCGGTCCATTTCTCGTTGGCGCATTTCGCGCCATGGCAGTAGATTAAGTTTAGTTGCCATAACTCAGTTATTCGTCAAAGCTTCTGACTGCCAGGCCACAGGCAATCATGAGTGAGGGCGCGTCATTGCTTAACATTTGTGGCTTGATTCTTGATGACAATGACATGCTCGTAAAAGGGTTGGATACCATGGCAGGCACGCCAATTCGGGCGGCCACCAGTTCATCAACCCCAGGGATCTGGGCGCAGCCGCCAGACAACAAAATCTGGTCAACGCTGCTAAACGGACTTGAAGAATAAAAGAACTGCAAGGCACGCATAATTTCCTGGCACATTGCCTCCATAAACGGTCGTAACACGTCTGTCTGGTAATTATCAGGCAGGCCGCCCTGTTTTTTGGCCAGGCCCGCTTCTTCATAAGATAAGCCGTAACGACGCTGGATTTCCTCTGTCAGCTGACGACCACCAAAGGCATGATCTCGTGTATAAACAGACCGATTGTTATGAACAACATTTATATTAGTCGTGGTGGCACCGACATCCATAATGGCGACGGTTTTTTCCATGCCGCCGCCCGGCATATGCTCAGCAATTAATTCGTAAGAATTTTCCATAGCATAAGTTTCAACATCTATCACTTTGGGACTTAATCCCGGGCCTTCAATAACAGCGATATAGTCGTCCACAATTTCTTTTCGACAAGCCGCAATCAGGACATTATTTTCTTCAGGATTTTCTTCGGAAATACCCTGTATTTGGTAGTCCAGATTGACTTCATCCAGGGGGTAGGGGATGTAGTGATCCGCTTCCATTTCTATCTGGGTCTGTAATTCCTGCTCACTCAGGTTTGCCGGCATTTTTATAGACTTGGTAATCACATGAGTAGCGGCCACGGCAACCGCAGCATTTTTACATTTAGTACCGGATCGTTTAATGGCCCGTTCGACTGCATCTGATACCTGCTCAATTTCAGTAATGGCATGTTCAACCACTGCATTCTGAGGTAGAGGCTCAGCAGCAAAACGTTCGACCCGCAATTGATTGCCGGACTTGCTGAGCTCCAATACCTTGACAGCAGATGAGCTGATATCGATACCGATCAACGGTGGTGACTTTTTTGCGAACGATTTAGCTAACCAAGACACGTGTCATATCCTTAAATATCAATTAGTTATATTGTATACATGCAACTATGCATTAAATACTACCTCCAAATATAGTCCAAGACAAACAAAAATGACAATTAACCTTTCTAAGTCTTTGAACGGACTATATACTCGCCCCCTTATTGAACCCTCAAGCCCCTATTTTAGCTTCTTTTTTTGACGAAAATGGAAAATCAGGATAGTCCCGGGAGCGACATCAACCCACCCCAACGCACCAGAAAAACCTGGCAAATTACCGTACTTGTTATTATAGGTCTGGTTTTTTCCGGGATTGCGGTATTTTCCCTGCTTAGCCTTATTTTAACGCCCACTCTGCCTTCTCCAGACGAACTCAGGGGCGGTGGCCAGCTCAAGGTGCCCATGCGAGTCTATACCGCTGATGGCGTACTCATTGGCCAATTTGGCGAGGAACGACGCCTGCCCAGAAAAATCGATGAAGTCCCACCGCTGCTGATTCAGGCCATACTGGCAGCTGAAGATGCGGGATATTATGACCACTATGGTGTCAGTTTCCTGGGCATCGCCCGCGCGGCCTGGATCAACTTTCAGTCAGGTGGTCACCGCCAGGGCGCCAGCACCATCACCATGCAAGTTGCAAGAAACTTTTTTCTCAGTCCCGAAAAAACCTATACCCGCAAGCTCAAGGAAATCCTGCTGGCCTTCAAACTGGAACGGGAGCTGAGCAAAAACGATATTCTTGAGCTCTATATTAATAAAATTTTTCTGGGTCATCGTGCCTATGGTTTTGCCGCTGCCAGTCGTATTTATTACGGCAAACCCCTGGCCGATTTGACCATACCCGAAGTAGCCATGTTATCCGGTTTACCGAAAGCCCCGTCACGAAATAATCCCCTGACCAACCCGGAAACTGCCAGGGACCGACGCAACTATATTCTCAGTCGCATGTATAAACTGGGCTTTATTGATGAGGCCTATTACCGGGAAGCCAGGTTTGCGCCATTAACGGCCAGCAAGCACAAGCTGGCTTATGATGTTGAAGCACCCTATATCGCAGAAATGGTGCGCCAGTACATGATCAAGACCTATAAAAATAAAGTTTACGCCGGCGGTTTTAATGTCTACACCACCCTTAACTCCCGCTATCAACAGGCCGCCAACCAAGCACTGCGCAAGGGCTTGCTGGCCTATGAACGTCGTCATGGTTACCGCGGACCATCCGGCCATGTCAGCATTCGAGGAGATATCGATAAATCTCACCTGGATATCACCCTCAAGGATTATCGCTCGGTGGGCAGCCTGATTCCGGGCATAGTCATGCTCACCGATGATCGATCTATCACTGTTTATACCCAGGATGGTTATGTCGCCACCGTCGGTTGGAACGGACTTTCCTGGGCAAAAAAATACATCAACGCCAATGCCATGGGCCCGAACCCGAAAACTGCTGCCGACATTGTCCGTGTTGGTGATGTTGTATACCTGGAAAGTCTTACGGAAGGTCGCTGGTTACTGGCACAACCGCCCAGGGCTGCCAGCGCAATCGTGGCCCTGGACCCCAAAAATGGCGGCATCCTGGCACTAAGCGGTGGTTTTGATTTCAGGCAAAGTAAATTCAACCGTGTGATCCAGGCCCGTCGCCAGCCAGGCTCAAACATTAAACCTTTTATTTATTCCAGTGCCCTGGAAAAAGGCTTCACCGCGGCCAGCATGGTTAGTGGCGCACCCATTGCCATTGAAGATGTCAATCTTGAAGATGTCTGGCGGCCAGAAAATTACAGCGGTAAATTTTTTGGGCCGACACGATTACGAAAAGCCCTGACACTATCCCTGAACCTGGTATCGGTACGATTATTACGCGCCATCAAACCATCCTACGCGGTCAAATATTTAGCGCGCTTTGGTTTCGACCCGGAAAAACTGCCTAATAACTTGTCGCTAGCGCTTGGCTCGTTATCTGTTGAGCCCATCAATATGGCGCGTGCCTTTTCAGTCTTTGCCAACGGTGGGTTTTTGGTTGATCCCTATTTTATCAGCAGGGTTGAGGATGGGGACCACAATTTACTGGAATACGCCAATCCAACCCTGGTCTGTCGCGACTGTCCTGAAACAAAAAAAGTAGCCAGTAAATACCTCGAGGCAGAATCGGATACCAAGCAACAAAACGAAAACAAGGAAGCCGACGCAAACGAGCAACCCGCTACCATCGAACCACCGGCAATAATTCGTGTTGCAACCAGTAAAGAAAATAAGGAAGAGACTGAAGCATCTGCTACAGCATCAGGCCGGATACAAATTGACCAGAGACGATTAGCGCCCCGCACCATTACCGCTGAAAATGCCTTTGTTTTGACGACCATTATGCAAGACGTGATCAAGCGCGGTACTTCCCGTCGTGCCCTGGTCCTGAATCGTCCGGATCTGGCGGGCAAGACCGGCACCACCAATGAATTTCGTGATGCCTGGTTCTCCGGCTTTAATGACCAAATCGTGGCCACTGCCTGGCTGGGTTATGACCAACCTGAGACACTGGGCAGGGGGGAGGCTGGGTCCCGTGCAGCACTACCTATCTGGATAGATTTCATGCGCGTGGTGCTGGATGGCATGCCTGAGAACGGCTGGCCAAAACCTGCCAGTATTGTCACACGCTTTATCAACAAGGAGTCTGGGCAGCCTACTGGGCCCGATGATCCGGAAGGATTCGAAGAATATTTCTTTGCCAGTCAACAAACTGAGTCCGATGCGGCACGATTGGCCACGGAAAATGCCCAGGATTCAATGCCAGCAACAAACAACCTCGACCCCTCGTCTGGAACCGCGCCAAATGACCAGCAGCAGATCCCGGAAGACTTGTTTTAACCTGTCAAAATAAATTTCGTGCCCATGAAACGACACCGCGAACGAAATCGCGGCCATTCAAACCAGCTAGCGACTACCCAGGAAATATCCAGGCTGGCAGCTAAAATACTGGCGGAAGAAGGCATCAACGACTATTTACTCGCCAAGCAACGAGCAATCCAGCGACTACATTTACCGGCCAAAACGAGCTTGCCAAAAAATAGCGAAATCCATAAATATCTTGCTGATTATATGGAATTGTTTGATAAAAACGGGCTGGCCAGACGCCAGACACAATCCAGGAAATTAGCCCAGGAAATCATGGATATGCTGGAAGATTTCCAACCCCTGGCAGTAGGCTCTATAGTTGACGGAATCATAACCAAAAGCAGCCGTTTACAAATTCACCTATTTGCCCCCACGCCGGAATATGTTGCCACCGCCTTGATGGAGAAAAATATCCCCTACCAGCTCACTGAACAGGTTATTCGATACACAGCGACCAAAACTGAAAATAAACCTGCTTACAATTTTTTAATGGGTGACACGCCCATAAGCCTCTATGTTTTTAGTGAAAATGAAAGGCGCAAAATACCGATTGACCCCATCACCGGCAAACCGGCGGAACGATGCAGCTTAATTTCCATGAAAAATATACTATAATTAAAACGTGCAATTCTGAGAAAATTCTGGTGTTGAAAATAGTCGGCGTTTGACACCGTCCTGTAAAAGTTTATAAATCTTCAATAATAACAGTATGTTAATGGAGTTCTCTGAACTGATACATGAATATTTGCATCTAAGCTGAATGTCGTCTAATCTTTAAGACGTACTGCAACGAGCTTCGGCTTTTTTGCTCCAATCAATATGGGAATCTATAGATGATTGCTTACAAAACAGGATCAAGAGATGATAATTAAAAAAATCATTCAAATCACAATTGCCGGGTTAATACCGCTTCTATTGTTAACAAGCTGTGGCAACGATAGTACCGCGCCATCAGATGGTTCGATTAACCTTGCGCCCACTGATTACACGCTCACAACTGCTGCCATCGCGGCGTGTCCTGATGTTTACCCCCCCGCATCTTTTATTACCAGTGATTTTACTATTTCCGTTGTTGATAGAAATGGGAATCCACTCGGAAACGTTGATATTGAGATTAATGCATCTTTTTCCTCAAACAGTAGCAATTTTTATCGCCGTCTTTGGTTGTTTGATGATGAAGCAGGAAATAATGATGGTGATATTAGAGATCCGACCGGCACTTTACTGGATGATGCCGAACTCGTTAGCGGAATAGGCAATCCGACCACATATAGGACAAAAACAAACTCAGCTGGCACTAAGAAAATTTACATCGCCGTACATGCCGACGGAAGCTGCGGCTTCACTGGCCAAATAACTGTTTCAAGCGGTGTGTTATCAAATTCGTTTGATATAGCTTATACGGCGTCGTAATATATCGGGATTCTCAAATGAAACAGGGTGTGTGAAGCGAAAAATTTACCGAATACAACATATCAAAAAAAACTGGTAGAATACTAAAGCTTTATTACTTCTCTCGTATCTGGAATACCCTGTAGACTCTGACCTCTTTGACACGGCTCGGACGCTAGCCTTGAAAATTTTTCTAAAGAATTTACTGGAAAAAACATTTACCAGTATTACTGAACTTCGTGCTCATCCTTTTGACCTAGAATCAATTGTTATAGAACGCACGCGCCAACAATCTCATGGCGACTTCTCCTGCAATATCGCCATGGTACTGGCCAAACAACTAGGCACCAACCCGCGCCAACTGGCCGAAAAAATAATTGCAGTCATTCCCAAGTCAGACCTGGTTGAAAAAATCGAGCTGGCTGGTCCCGGCTTTATCAATTTTTTCCTGGCCCCGGCGGCATATCACCAGGTTGTTCAAAACATTATCGAACAGGGCGACAACTACGGTTTTAGTAAAATCGGCAAAGGCAAAAAAATCCTGCTGGAGTATGTCTCGGCCAACCCAACTGGGCCCTTACATGTGGGCCATGGCCGTGGCGCCGCCTATGGCGCCACCCTGGCGACCTTGCTTGAGACGGTGGGTTACCAGGTGTCCCGGGAATATTATGTCAATGATGCCGGCCGGCAAATGGATATCCTGGCCACCAGTATCTGGTTACGTTACCTGGATTTGTGTGGTGAGAAGTTCGCCTTCCCGGCCAATGGTTACCAGGGCGATTATATCTGGGACGTAGCCGCCACCTTACACCGAGAGAATAACGACGCCTATCAACACGGCGTAACCGCTGTTTTTCAAAACGTGCCCGCAGACGAACCAGCCGGCGGCGACAAGGAAAAACATATCGACGGCTTAATCGCCAATGCCAAAAAATTGCTGGGCGAAAACATTTACCGCCAGGTGCTGGACACCGGACTCGATGCGATCCTGGGTGATATCCGCAAGGACTTGCAGGAATTTGGTGTCGTTTATGACGAGTGGTTTCGGGAACGGACACTGGTTGATAGCGGCGCCTTAAAGCACGGCATCGAACGCTTGAAAAATACCGGCCATACCTTCGAGAAAGCCGGGGCCCTGTGGTTTCGTTCCACGGATTTCGGTGATGAAAAAGATCGCGTGCTGATTCGTGAAAATGGTGCACCCACTTATTTTGCCTCTGATATCGCCTACCACGTTAATAAACTGGAACGGGGCTATGACCAGTTAATCGATATCTGGGGCGCCGATCACCATGGTTATGTGCCCCGGGTAAAGGCGGTACTGGCAGCCCTGGGTGAGGCGGCAGAAAAACTGGATGTGGCCCTGGTGCAGTTTGCCGTGCTTTATCAAAATGGCAAAAAAATGCAAATGTCAACCCGCAGTGGTGAGTTTGTAACCTTAAGGGAGTTGCGCCAGGAAGTAGGCAACGATGCCGCCCGCTTTTTTTATGTCATGCGTAAAAGCGAGCAGCACATGGATTTTGACCTGGATCTCGCCAAGTCCCAAAGCAATGACAACCCGGTGTATTATATCCAGTATGCTCATGCCAGAATATGCAGTGTTTTTCGGCAATTAAAGGAAAAACGGTTAAGTTTTGACATTAAGCAAAACGACCTGGATTTTAATTTTTTAAATGAAGGCCACGAGCGTGATTTAATGGTTACGTTATCAAAATATCCCGAGTTGATAGAAAACGCAGCGCAGAGTCATGATCCGCACCATGTCGGTCATTACCTGAGAGACCTGGCCAATGATTTCCATACCTACTACAACGCTCATACCTTTATCACTGATGATGCAAAAATCAGGGATGCGCGACTGGCCCTCATCTCTACCGTTCGCCAGGTAATTAAAAATGGATTAACGATACTGGGTGTATCAGTCCCGGAGAGTATGTAGCAAACAAGGTAAGGTATGCCGAACTATGCAAATTAAAAAAAGGGCTAAAAAAAATACCAAGCGACGCTCGGCAACCCGTCGTGGCAAACCCAAACCATTACCGACATGGGTAATGCTGGGGATTGGCCTGGTTACTGGCGTAATATTTGTGCTCTTGATCCAGCTTGTTATCAGCAGAACCGGTCAGCCAGGCAGTGGTTTTCATAACCTGCTAAACGCTGCCAAACAATCACAAAATAAACATGACCAGCAAGACAGGGTTAAAAAAGAAATTAAAAAAACAGCAAAACCCCATTTTAATTTTTATACTATCCTGCCAGAAATCGAGACGGTCGTATCTGAATCAGATGTTAAAAAACTGCCGCCAGAAAAAACTGCAAAAAACGTACGTTACATTTTACAGGCCGGCTCATTTACACGCTTCCAGGATGCCGACCGACTCAAGGCCAGTCTCGTGCTCAATGGTTTAAACGCCAGGATTCAAAAAGTCACCATTGAGGGCAGGGGCCAGTTTCACAGGGTCAGGCTCGGGCCATTTACCAGCCTCAGCAGCCTGGAATCAACTAACCAGAAACTCAAACAAATGGGCATACGGGCTTATTTATTGAAAGTAAAATCCGGCGATCATTAAAATTTAAATAATTTAAAAAAAATAAACCAAAGACATGTTGGTAGTATTATTTCATTCACGAAAATTAATTTTTCAGATAAGTGTAAGACGCTAACCCGCGCCTGATTGTCGTCAACAAAGACTCTCTGGTTGAATCCTGTAAATGCGATGCTGCCTTTACTTTTTGTTCCAATGCCACGGCCAGGACGGTCTGGTCGTAGTGCACGTATTCCAGAACAGATGAGACCGTGTCACCACGATCAATTTCGGATAGTTTAATGCTGTTTTCCCCCGTGATGCTAACATTTACAGAATTGGTATCGCCAAATAAATTATGCATATCACCAAGAATTTCCTGGTAAGCACCCACCAAAAATATTGCAATTAAATAGTCCTGGTCATTGTCCACTTCATGTAGCGGCAGACTGGCCTCAATGCCTTTGTTATCCACATAATGATCAATACGGCCGTCGGAGTCACAGGTAATATCAACAATCACGCCGCGCCTGGTGGGCTCATCTTTTAAACCCTGCACAGGCATGATCGGAAAAATTTGCTGCATGGCCCAAATATCAGGTGCCGACTGGAATACAGAAAAATTACAAAAATATTTATCTACCAGTTTTTCATTTAATAGATCCAGGATCTCGCCTTTAATTTTTTCAGGTTGCCCATGATTGGCCAGGTCCAGTATTTCTCTTATGGCAACACAAATAGACACATAAATGCTTTCTCCGGCAGCGCGATACTCCAAAGAACATTGTGCCCGTGAAAAATCCCCCTGTAATTCTGATAAATACTGGCCTGCCTGGTGGTAAGTTTTCGCTACAACTTCGCCAGACAAGCTCTCTGGTAGGGTCTCTTGCATGATCTTTGGCAGTGATTGATATAAATCCAGTAATTTTCCCAGAGCCACAGGCAGTTGGGATTTTTTTATATCAGTCAAATTCCCGGGCTGGAATCGAGGTGGCTGCTCCACCTCAAGGACGTTGGTAATCAACACCGCATGGTGGGCCGTCAGTGACCGGCCTGATTCACTATATATCTCAGGCTCCGGCAAATGATGCCGGGTACAGGCCTCCTTAATGGCCGCCGTGATAGTACGGGCGTAGTCTTCTGAGCTATAATTTTTTGAAAAATAACTGTGCGACTGGGTACCTTCGTAATCCACACCGAGGCCGCCGCCCACATTAATCACGTTCACCGGCCGGGTTAAGGTGCAACACTGAACGTAATACTGGACGGCCTCTTGTAAGCCTTTGCTGATATCATCGAGATTGGCAATTTGCGAGCCCATGTGAAAATGAATCATGTTGAAACAGTCTTCCAACCGGGCCGATTTTATTTTTGTAATTGCCTGCAGGATCTCGCTGGCGGCCAGGCCAAATTTGGATTTATCTCCACCACTATTTTGCCAATTACCGCTGCCAACTGTTGCCAGGCGAACACGTAACCCGATGTTCGGCTTGAGGCCGACTTCCCGGGCCACTTCGATTAACAAATCCAGCTCGCTCAGTTTTTCAATGACGACAAACACCCGAAAACCAATGGCAATCCCGGCCATGGCAAGCTCAATAAATTCCCGGTCTTTATAGCCGTTGCAAACAATGACGCCGCCAGGCGCCATAGTTGACAACATCGCCAGCAACTCAGGTTTACTGCCGGCCTCAAGACCCAGTCGGTCACCGCCAGCCTTGAGCAAAGTTTCAACCACACTGCGTTGCTGGTTAACCTTGATCGGGTAAATCGCTGTGTACTTACCTGTATAGTCGAGACTATCCCGGGCCTGATCAAAGGCGGTGATCAAATGTTGCAGACGCTCCCGTAAAATACCTGAAAAACGGGCCAGTACGGGAAGCTGTAAACCTTCATCCCTGATTGCTTGTACCAGTTCCGGGAAGGACAGCTTGCTGGTCTTTTCAGTCTGTTTCCGGGACTGTTGCTGGCCCTGGTCACAATACTCCAGCTGGCCAGACTCGTTGATGTCGAAAAAACCATCGCTCCAGCTAGCAATATTGTAGACCGCACGCGCCTTGTCGATTGACCATTTGCTCATAAACGTTTCTCAAAAACTAAAATAACTAATTAATTGGGGCTCACGCCTTGTTTTGTAGCGCGATTATGAGGCAAAGTCCCTGGTGCTGGCTAGAAGGCGTTACCAAAAAAACTGAGTATACTGAATACGGAACGACATTATGACACTTGATAAAACCTGGTACACAGAAAAATGGCAAGGGCAGGGCGCGGCCATTTCACTGCGCGTAACCGATAAAATTCACGACGAACAAACTGATTACCAGCGAATTGAAATCTATGAGACCGAATCATTTGGTCGTTTGATGACCCTCGATGGCCTGGTCATGGTGACTGATCGCGACAATTTTATTTACCACGAAATGATGACTCATCCCGCCATACTCACGCACCCGAATCCCAAAAAAGTATTAATCATCGGCGGGGGGGACTGTGGCGCCCTCAAGGAAGTCCTGAAACATAAAAATATCGTCCGGGTGGACCAGGTAGAGCTGGATGCGGGCGTCACCCGGGCGGCGGAAAAATTCTTTCCAGCCCTGTGTACATCAAATAACGATACCCGGGCCAACCTGGTATTCGACGATGGCATTAAATGGATTCAGAAATCCGCGGCTGCAAGCTACGACCTGATCATTATTGACTCAACCGACCCCGTGGGTCCGGCAGCAGGACTGTTTGAACATGGGTTTTACCGTGCCTGTTTTGCGGCATTAACAGATGAGGGGCTGCTTATTGCCCAGAGCGAGTCGCCCCTGTTCCATGATGCGCTTATTAATTCGATGCGCCAGGACATGAACAAATCCGGATTTGAAACACTATCGACACTCTTATTCCCCCAATGCACCTATCCCTCAGGCTGGTGGAGCGCCACACTGGCAAGCAAGGGCAGTCTCAACCAACCAAGGACATGTGACGTTGATACGCTTTATTATTCCAGTGGCATCCACGAAAGCGCGCAGGTTTTACCGCCCTTCCTGAAACGAAAACTCGAACAAAAAATCTAAAATAAATAATCTTACGATAAAAAAAGACGGGCTTGCGCCCGTCTTTTCATGTTGCTAAAAATAAAAACCGAAACTTACAGAACCAAATACTACAAGTTGTAACCGCGCTCGTCGTGCAGTGCGATATCCAGTCCCTCGGTTTCCTGATCTTCATTAACACGCAGACCCATAACGGCATCCAGTACTTTCAGTATTATCAGGGTAACAATACCAGTGTAAAAGATGGTAGCAATGATGCCATAGAACTGCACCCCTACCTGCTCACCGATACTCTTGATCTCACCACCGAAGCCAGCACCACCGAGGGCGGTAGCCGCGAACACGCCCGTGAGCAGGGCGCCGATAATGCCGCCAACGGCATGGACACCAAAAACGTCCAGGGCGTCGTCATAACCAAACGCGCGCTTGATCTTGGTGGAAGCAAGAAAACAACCCACACCTGCGGCCAGACCAATGGCGAGGGCACCCATGGGACCTACGTAACCGGAAGCCGGGGTGATGGCCACCAGGCCAGCAACCGCACCGGATGCAATGCCCAGTACGCTGGGCTTACCATGAGTTATCCACTCGCTGAACATCCAGGTCGCTGCTGCGGTGGCTGCGGCTATTTGCGTTACTGCCATCGCCATTCCGGCAACCCCGTCTGCTGCCAACTCGGAACCAGCATTAAAGCCAAACCAGCCCACCCACAACATGGCCGCACCAATCATCGTCAGGCCCAGGTTATGGGGAGGCATAGCGGTTTTTGGATAACCCCTGCGTTTGCCCAGCACCAGGGCTGCCACCAGACCGGCAATACCGGCATTGATGTGCACCACGGTGCCACCGGCAAAGTCGAGAATACCCTTACCACCAAGCCAGCCACCGTCACCCCATACCCAATGGGTAATCGGGGCATAAACCACAAGCAGCCAGAGGGTCATGAAAATCAGCATGGCTGAAAATTTCATGCGTTCGGCAAAGGCACCGACAATCAATGCCGGAGTGATAATGGCAAAGGTCATCTGGAAGGTCATAAACACGGTTTCCGGGATAGTGCCACTCAGGGAATCAACAGTTACACCCTTGAGAAACAGCTTGTCGAGACCGCCCCAGAAAGCACCTTCACCACCAAAAGCAATGCTATAACCAAAAACCACCCACAGGATGGTCATTACCGAGGCAATGGCAAAACACTGCATCAATATCGAGAGCACATTCTTGGAGCGAACCATACCTGCATAGAATAATGACAAACCGGGGATGGTCATAAACAGGACCAATGCGGTCGCTGTTAACATCCACGCAGTATCACCACTATTCAAGACAGGCGCTTCTTCAGCCAGGACCAGGCCGGGTAAGATAACAAATCCCGCCACTGCCAAGCTTGCAAGCTTTTTAAATAAATTTGTAATAATCATGATTATTTCCCCTGGGCTAAAGCGCATCTTTACCGGATTCACCGGTACGGATGCGGACAACCTGTTCAATATCAGACACAAAAATCTTACCGTCACCGATCTTGTCGGTCTTGGCTGCTTTGACAATGGCCTCAATAACCTGATCAAGTTGGGCGCTATCAATAGCGATTTCCAGTTTCACTTTAGGCAAAAAATCAACCACGTATTCAGCACCGCGGTAGAGTTCAGTGTGTCCTTTTTGTCTGCCAAAGCCTTTCACTTCGGTAACGGTGATACCTTGAACGCCAACTTCTGACAAGGCATCACGTACGTCATCGAGTTTGAAAGGTTTGATGATTGCTGTGACTAGTTTCATCAATCTTTCTCCTGTTTACCTGTTTATATTAAGCACGATAGGTGCTTTGAGTTACTTAAGCAGTGTGAAGTCTTTGGCATAGGTAACGTAAAGCTTGATGCGATCATCCAGGTCAAAGTTAGTGCCACTGGCCTTTATCTTTGCGCTGTTTTCAAGGGTGGTATCACTGATAACAAATGACCATTCTTCATAACTCAGGCTGATATTCATATCAACATAATCGTCATAACCGGAACTGGTTTCCCTGGCCGAGTTAAATGTCGCCTTTGCCCCATCAGATGCGTCCACATCAAAAATATAAGTGCCAACATGGGCGCCTACGGTTGCACCTTTAACGCCAGGTAAAGCCATTTCAGCTGCGGCTTCTAGATACATGGCCGACTCTTTGGTACCAAAAACGTTTTGGGTGTAATTGAACTTGCCAGAGATATCTACCGGACCGGCAGTTGCACTAACCCCTGCATAAGCTTCCAGCCAATTCGTGTCAGCCTCGTCATTGTTGGTTGTTGGATCATCAACACCGTGAAACTGTGGATAACTATAAGAAATAGCGCCGACATCAATACCAACGGGGCCAAAATCTTTTGCCCAACCGGCATAAATATCCAGCTCCTGGGAACCAAAAGCAGTATTGGAGACCCATGCACCAACATAAATACCAAATGGTGCATTGTAATCAACACCACCAGAGATAGCCGCTGTGTTAGCGGTTTGGGTGACACCACGCCAAACGTAGTTACTGGTTGCGGCCGCATTGGCGATAACGCCTGCTGATGCTATTTGACTTGCTATGCCTGTGGCCATCAAAGCACCGGCCAGGCAGGCCATTTTTATTGCTTTATTTTTCATTACTCACTCCTGAATTGTTTATATTTATGTAGATTAAAAAAGACACGACCCTGTGTTTAACAGCCCACTACCTGGGCCCATGGGCTACAGTTAGCATATCCCATGCCAGCTAATAATAGGTATATATAACAATAAGTTACCGTAAATAATCGTTATTACTATCACAACATTGCACCATTATAGGGAAAATAATTTGGGTGGCTGCACTGAAATAGTGCAGCTAAAAAACATCTTAATTTCTGATGCGGGCCCTCTGAATGGGACCGAGATAGGTAAATCAGGAGCATTGTCTAACACACTTCCCCTCCACATAACCGAACAAGGGATTCCGAAAATGCCGTACTTTTGTCGGTTGGGGTGAAACATGAAGCTCAACAACGGAGCGTGCAAATATGCTGCTGACATATCGTATATTTTTGTAGGTTCGTGCCTCAGCACCAACCTACGACATGGGTTCTCTTCATGTCCAGTAGGGTCACGATTGCATTAACTTGATTCCCAAAAGGTCCAATCGATATTAAGTTTAGTTTATGGCGCAGAACCTTGAACCGTGCCTGGCCTGAGATTGGATTTGGCCTGGCAGGGAGCTGTGAAAATAGAATGGTTAAGTTCAATGAAAATACTAGAAATGGGCCACTAACGATAACCACCAGCTATCCCGTACCAGGTTACGATTATCATCGGGTCGCTCATCTTTATCGGTGGTGGTGTAGTTAATAGAAACATCCAGCGTTTCAATAACTTTTTTTATTTCAAAACTGGTACTGGTACCCAGGGTAACAAAGGCATAATCCTCTGCTGCTTTATCATCTAGACTGACATAACCCGGGGTTAAATAAACATCAAAACCCTTACCTACATCAAGCACGCCCTTGGCCTCGGCAACCAGGTCTCTGTTACTCCAGTCATACGAAACCTTGGCCACCACTGTCAGATGATCTTTCCAGGGATCAAAACTGGCGCTAACATAGGCCTCATCAAAATTATCCTGGCGCTGGTTAAACCGGTAAGCAATCAGGCCTGCATCCCAACCAAAACCCAGTGTTTCATACTCCTGGCCATACCCGGCATAAATATCAAATTCCGCGCGCGAACCATCTTTGCCCGGTCTTTGATAAGGGTCTGTATTCACATTCGAGAGAAACACCCCGGTATACATACCAAGTGAATGACGATATTCGGCCCCGGCTTGAATCGCTGGCCTGTTTTCTGTCAGAGAAACGCCACGAAAAATGTAGTCAGTGACCACACCGGCATAGGCATCAATACTGTCAGCAGCCTGGCTCATGGTTGACATGATTGTTAAGCTGGAACCCAGCACTAAGCCACAAATAATATTTCGCCTCACACCATTCCTCCAAAAAATTCAAATTAATACCCGGGTTGCGCTGGATTGTACGGTCTAATGTTTGGCAATCAAAGGCTTAAACCCTGGCAATAATAAATTGACTGGATAAATGGTCTCTAGTCTTTGATAATCGGGTTATGAACAATGCCGCTATACTGGATCAATTAATGAAGGCCTTGACCGGGGTATTGCCACCCGGCCTGACCAATGACATTCGTGATAACATGCAGGCCGTGTTAAAAGCACACCTGACCGACCTGGGCCTGGTCACGCGAGAAGAATTTGAAATCCAGTCGGCGCTGTTGGCGCGCACCCAGGAAAAGCTGCGAGAGCTGGAAAAATTAACCAGGGATCTGGAACAAAGGCTAAATCACTAAAAAAACTTAAAACCAGGATAGTTTATAAATTTTTTTAATATCAGTCATTTAGGGTAGCTCTGATCAATATATGCTTGTCATTCCGACCGAAGCGGAGGAATCTTGTCACTTCCTGATACGATTGAAATTCTGTGGGTTGAGATCTCTCGGCAACTGCTCCATGCGTTGCTCTAGCTCCTCCATCCATGGAGTCGTCCACTGCGGTCGAGATGACAATTGATCAGAGCTTACTTAGTTTTTTAGTATTAATCACAACCACCAGGGAAGGGGGTTTTATGTCACTTGCTGTTGTCTACAGCCGCGCCATGTCAGGCGTGGATGCACCACTTGTTACCGTTGAAGTCCACCTGGCCAATGGCCTGCCGGGCCTGTCTATTGTTGGCCTGCCGGAAGCCGCAGTCCGCGAATCCAAGGACCGGGTACGCAGCGCCTTACTAACCGCCGGCTTTGAATTCCCGGCCCGCCGCATCACCATCAACCTGGCACCGGCGGATTTACCCAAGGAGGGCGGTCGTTTTGATTTGCCTATTGCCATTGGCATTCTCGGTGCCAGTGACCAAATACCCGGACAAGCTATCGCCAACCACGAGTTCCTGGGAGAGCTGGCCCTGACCGGTGCCTTAAGGCCAATCAAAGGCGCCCTAACAGCGGCCTTACAAGCAAAAAAGAGCAAGCGACAATTGATACTGCCCACGAGTAATACCAACGAAGCAGCGCTAGTGGTAGACAGCCAAAGCATCGGTGCCGACCATTTACTGGAAGTGACGGCCCACTTGTTGGGGGAATCGACCCTGCCAATCCATCAAGCCGAGCCGCCGCCAGCGGCCAGCAACGGGCCAGATTTTTCAGAGGTAAAAGGCCAGCAGCAAGCCAAGCGAGTGCTGACTATTGCCGCTGCCGGCGGCCACAGTCTGCTCATGATCGGCCCGCCAGGCGCCGGCAAGACCATGCTGGCCAGTCGTTTACCGGGTATTCTACCGATGATGACCGATGCCGAGGCCCTGGAGAGTGCCGCTATTCAATCGGTTAGCGAAAAAGGTTTTGACGTCAAAAACTGGCGTGCCCGCCCGTTTCGCTCACCCCATCACACCGCTTCAGGAGTTGCCCTGGTTGGTGGTGGCAGCCACCCAAGACCGGGGGAAATCTCACTGGCCCATCACGGCGTGTTATTTCTCGATGAGTTACCGGAATTTGATCGACGGGTACTGGAAGTATTACGAGAGCCACTGGAGTCCGGCTCCATCACCATCTCCCGGGCAGCCCGCCAGGCAGAATTCCCGGCACGTTTTCAATTATTGGCCGCCATGAATCCTTGTCCCTGTGGTTACTTTAATGATCAATCCGGCCGTTGCCGTTGTACCCCGGACCAGGTACTGCGCTATCGCGCCCGGCTCTCTGGCCCGCTACTGGATCGCATTGACTTACATATTGAAGTGGCGCCGGTCCCGAACGAAATACTGTTGGACAAGCAAAACAATCAGGATGCTGAATTTACTTCTGCTGCCATACAAACTCGGGTCAATGCTGCCCGTAACCGGCAACTGGCTCGCCATGGCAGGGCCAATGCCCTGCTAACCAATCGTGAACTCGATGAATTTTGTCAACTGGATAAAGAAAGCAGGTCGCTACTGGAAGCATCAATTAACCGGCTGGGCTTAAGTGCCCGGGCCTTTCATCGCATTATCAAAGTAGCCCGTACTATTGCCGATCTGGCCGGTGAAGAAAACCTGGCAAGCAACCATATTGCCGAAGCGATTCAATACCGAACCCTAGATAGGCCGCTATTTTAGAGCATAGATCATTATTTTAAGGCATAGACCGCTATTTTAGGCGGGCAGAGGACTAATACTGCAAGATCATTGTCGAAAGTATATTTATGGGCAACATAAAAAAAGACCCCGGAAACCGGGGCCTTTTTAAAAATATTAGCTACTTTTATTGAGCACTACTTGGAGCTTTTTACCATGTAATCCACAGCGGCTTTTACCTCGGCATCACTCAGGTTCGAGAAACCACCCTTGGCAGGCATGACGCCTTTTTTGCCCTGGAAGCCACTAATAGCATTCTTATAAAGTGTCTTGTTACCAGCAGCAATACGCGCTTTCCAGGCTGCTTTATCACCTACTTTTGGTGAACCGGCTACACCTGTCGCATGACAAGCACTACAGCCAGATTCATAAACTGATTTACCATTAGCCGCGGCATTAGCAGTAGGTATCACTGCGTTCAACACGGCACCGGCAATGCTTACTTTGCCAACAGGGGCGATACGCTCTGCGACATTGGTAGATTTGTTGTCGGCGGTCTTTTCAGGTTCACCACCAATAGTGTTGGCCAGTACGTAAATTATGCCAGCCATTACTGCCATGGCGACAAACATATAGGTCATGTTGGATGTGACGCTGTCGTCACTCATGTTGCTGTTGCTCATAATTAAAATCCTGTTGGTTCATTAAAATCAAAAAACTTCCCGCACCCTGCCGGGTGGGACCCAAAATTCGGTGAGAATTATACCTTAATCGTTTGCTAATATACTAGCGCACGTCAAAGCTAATGCATGGAAAATGCCAACTTCGCAAGAAATGTCATACCAGGTTTTTTGCTATAAAAATCATGTAGATAACGATCTATGTTGCACATAACCGACACAATTTTATGCCCAGCTGCCAAATTAAACCCAATATTTGTAACAATTTTAGACACAAAAAGGCTCACCCTGGCTAATTTTGGGAATAATTGCGGGTCTGGAAAAATTTACCTGGAAATTTCTATATCGATCTAATTAGTTTTCAGTATCATGAGCGTCTGCTGCAAAACTTTGCTTGAGCCAACGACTCAAGCCAACCAATGGCGCCAGGCTGACCCGAACCGCAGCCCGTAACCCATCCTGACTTCGCAGCCATACCGCCGCCGGTGGGCTGTACTCATAATATAATTCAACAAAACGCCTGCCCGGCCCATTAGTCAGCAAGTAATGATCCCGGAAATAGCGTAAAAAATTGATATCTACTGCCAGTGCTGTGCCATAAGCCGCGGTGGCAATGAAGCACCCACCGCCTCCGCCACTACCGCCGGGCGCACCAGGTGTGACCACCGTAATGGTGACGGTATCTGTATCGAGCAACGGCGTCGTCAGGTCATCGTCAGTCACTGTCAATTGAAAAGTAATCGTGGCGGGGGTTGAGGGCGCGGTAAACGTTGGCCGTGCCGGGTCGGTCAAATCCAGTACCGTGCCTGTCGCTGTGGTTTCCAGCCAGGCATAATTGGCGATCGCCCCTTGAGGGTCGGTGCTGGTACTGCCATTAAGTGTCACCGTTTGCCCGAAAACAACGGCCCTGTCTGGTCCCGCCCTGGCAATGGGCGGCAGGTTTTCATCGCTGGTAATGCTTACCGTGGCAGCGCTGTTGGCGCCCACGGTGTAATTAGCGCTGGCAGATAAATTCAGGGTAGCAGTTTCGGGCAGGACTACATCCGCATCATTTATGGGCGTTAATGTCACAGTCGTCGTTGTCATTGTGGCTGGTATGGTAGCAGTACCAGGTAGGGCAATATAATCAGTACCGGATGTGGCACTACCACTGGCGGAGTATGTCACAAGCAAGCCACCAGCCGGTGCCGGTTGATCACTGGTTATGGTGTAAGTACCCGTATCTAATGGGAATTCCGCCGCCATGGCATCTGTTGCGACCACGGTCACCGTCGGCCCACCAATGCCATTCAAGGAGACGACATTGGGTTGATTAATGGCATCACTGGTAATGGTCAACGTAGCATTACGGACACCACTGGTCGTGACCGGCGAAAAGGTGATATCAATGGTGCATGACATACCGACAGTCAGTGGTGTTGTTGGGCATGTTTCAGCACTGACTGCAAACTCCAGGGCACTGGCACCAGAAATGTCCATGTTATCAATGACTGTATCGATATTGATGGCAGCTGCGACACTGGTGTTAGTCAAGGTAACGGTTTTTGCTGTAGCGGTAGTATTCAGAGCTGTGCCTGGAAAAGACAAGACGGCTGTATTCGCTTGTAATGTCGCCACCCCCATCGCCAAAGTCACGGCCGCGGTGGCATCCAGCATACCGGCACCACAATTGGCGCTGGTACAATCCCGGCCAGTGCCGGTAATAAATGGCCGGGCAGATGTTTGTAAAATCGTCGAAACCTCGGCCGGTGTCAATGTGGGGTCTACTGACAACACCAGTGCCGCTACCCCGGCCACATGGGGTGTCGCCATACTGGTACCGCCCAGCCACGCATAAGCATCGGCTACAGGCGTGGTAGTACCGGAATTATAGGTTGAATAAATATAATCACTGAACGCTGGCCCATCACCACCTGGCGCTGCAAGCTCAACGGTGTTGCCAAAGTTGCTATAACTGGCCCGGGCACCATCCCGAGACAAGGCGGCAACCGTGACCACGTCATCGCAACTCGCAGGAGAGGCATTGGCTGCATTCACAGACTCGTTGCCCGCAGCGACCACAACCAAAGTACCTGCAGCAGTTACATCGTCTACTGCCATTTGAAAAGTTGGCCCGCAACTGCCACCGCCACCGAGGCTCATATTAATCACCCGGGCAGGGTTAACCGGGTTATTTGGGAAATCGGTAACAGTTCGACCAGCGGGCCGCACCAATATCCCGGCCGCCCAGCGCATACCGTCTACTATGTCAGAGACATACCCACCGCACTTACCCAGGACGCGCACGGGCATGATTTTCACACCGCCGGTGCCGGTACCGCCACCGGCTACCCCGGCTACACCTAAGGTATTGTTTGTTTGTGCGCCAATGGTGCCGGCCACGTGGGTACCATGCCAGCTACTGTTATCAATACGGCAACCAGCTAAAACTCCGCCACTATCAAAACCTAAATTTTCAAAATCAGTAATCCAGTCACCGGGATCACGGGCATCGTTATCACGGCCGTCGCCGTCATTGGCCCGGAAAGAAGAAATGAGCGCACCCTCTTCATCAGTGGTAATAAAATCATAACCAGCCACCACACGACCACTGCCATCAGAAATATTGCTATCGATATCCGCGTGTTCGGTAATGCCCGTATCAAGTACGGCCACAATAATTGCAGGAACACCAGAGGTAACGTCCCAGGCCAGGGGTAAGTTGGCCGCAGCAGGCTCGGTACTTACATCCTTATAGTGCCATTGGTTACTTGTATATCCAGGATCGTTGGGCGTGAAAAAATGCCGCATTAACTGATCAGGCTCGGCATATTCGACTGTCGGGTCATTCGCCAACCGGTCTGCTATTTGCCGGACTTCAGCCAGACTGAGAAAACCTGGCAGTGAAATAACATGGGCACCACCGGACATGGGCCGTAGCATTATTAGCGAGACACCCGCCAGGGAACTTAAACTTGGCAACTGACTGCCGCTGTTATTGTTAACGGCTGCCCTGTACTGCTGACGATAACGAACAATAATCCGGTTGGTGACACTTGTTTCTGAGCTGGTCTGAACTAAAGGCAAGACGGGAGATTTCGTGTCCGCTGCCTGGACAGGGGTGAACAAAACCAGCCCGGTTATGAGCAAGAAATTAATTAATTGTTTGGCAGATCGATCCATAACCGGGACTCCATATCCATAGAATGAGATGCTAATACTTAACTATATATTACCAGTCAGTGATTACCTGATGTTTCATCGGACAAATAGCCCCTTTAGCCCGTCTATCGGACAGGAAAACTTTGAATTTCGTTGTTTTTTTGAAAAAACTAAATTAACCCGTTAAAAACCTGCGGATTTTGCAAATTCGCCCTAAATTACAGGGTACGCTTGACCTGTGCCTAGCACATACCTTTTACCTTTATCTTCAGTAGAAAATTGCAAAAAAGTGAGCTTTCTCATGCTTTTAAAACGGATAAGCCAAAAAGCCGCCTCAGGAATAGTTGTATGGTCTGGCTGAAGTAATGACTGTAAATAGCAAATTCTGACCGAAAAGTATTAATGAAAGTATTAATTCAATATCGATGATGTAACAGTGGGTTTTTAGCGAACGTACATGTACGCTGCCCACACTTTAAATAATAAATAACCTGGAGGAAATAATAATGAGAATTAAACTCACGACTGTAGCAGTGGCTACCGCTGTGTTCTTGGGCCTGGTGACTGGCCCATTATTGGCAAAAAAGGAAGCAGGCCACAACAAGGATTACCGGACATTTTCAACCGGCGGTAAAATCGAGTACGGGAAAATCAGTGATTCCTACAAGGCCGACCTGGTGATGTACCTGGCCGGTAACCAGTTTATGGTCATGGAGAAACTGATTCAGGATTTTCAGAAAAAAAATCCAGGCATCAAGAAAATATTTGTCGAGACCATCCCGCCCGGTCAAATTTTCAAAAAACAGCTCCTGAAACAGGGCAAGATTGATGGTCAGAAAATTGCAAATAATCCGGACGTTTTTGCCAGTGTCAATATTAACCATCTCAAAAAACTCAAGTCCAAGAACATTATGGATGTCTACATAATTTACGCCCATAACAAACTTGAGCTCATGGTGGCGAAAGGCAATCCCAAGAAAATTAAAGGCGTCAGGGACCTGGCGCGGGATGATCTCGTTCAGTCGCACCCCAATCCCCTGACCGAGGGTATTTTCAAGTTTTATGGCTCGGAAATGCTCAAGGATCTGGGCCTCTACCAGAAGGTAACTGCGGGTAAAAAATGTAAGAGTTGCTGGGCGATACCGGGCAAGGTCTGGTTTACTTCCCGTCATCACCGGGAAACCCCGTATCGGTTAGAAAACGGTGAGTCCGATGTCGGCATTGTCTGGGCTACCGAAGTAGAATATGCCGTGGCCTCGGGTCGTGGTGTCGAAGGCGTATCGATTCCCGCGCCTTATAACAAGCAAGATAAAGTGGGTTATGCCATTGGCAGATTAGTCAAAGGTCGCAACCAGGCCAATGCCGATAAATACCTGGCCTATCTTGCCACCAGTGATGCCCAAAAAATCTATGCATCATACGGTTTCATTAATGCTACCGCTGACGAACTTAAAGTCAAACCTTTGAAACCGTTCAAAAAGAAAAAGTAACTAAGAAATGTAAGTAGGAAGAGGGGCAGCATTTGCTGCCCTTTTTTTTCATTTAGAGTTCTGGGCTGTTAAATCTCGTAGGTTGGGGTAAGCGTTTTCTGCGAACCCCAACACACCAAACCGCGATGCAACCACCAAACGTTCAAAATAGGTTCCTCTCTTCAACATCGAACATATTAATTTTCCGAATATAAATCGTTTTTTTGCTGAACCATTTTTAGTTATTTTGCATTAAACCCGATCGCATTTTGTTGGGCTTCATAGAAAACATTCACCCCAACCTACGGGCTTTTATTTTTCGAATTTTTTATGTAAAAAAGCCGGGTTATTACAATTAAAATTAAGGCTATCCACCCACCAGTTTTTTCATAGTCGATCCCATTTCGGCCGGTGAATGGGTGGTGGTGACACCGGCTTTTTCCAGGGCGGCGAATTTTTCTGCCGCCGTGCCTTTGCCGCCGGCAATAATGGCACCGGCATGACCCATGCGTTTGCCCTTGGGTGCGGTGACACCGGCTATATACGCCACCACCGGTTTGCTGACTTCGCTCTGGATAAATTCTGCTGCGGCTTCCTCGGCACTACCGCCAATCTCGCCGACCATTAAAATGGCTTCGGTCTGGTCATCTTTTTCGAAGAGTTCCAGGCAATCAATAAAATTCATACCGGGAATGGGGTCACCGCCAATGCCGATACAAGTACTCTGACCAAAACCAATATCGGTGGTTTGTTTGACGGCTTCATAGGTGAGAGTGCCGGAACGGGAGACCACGCCTACCTTGCCGGCCTGGTGAATCTCGCCAGGCATGATGCCAATCTTGCACTGGCCCGGCGTAATAATTCCCGGGCAATTGGGGCCAATAAGGCGGGCACCGTTTTCCTTGACTACCAGTCGCGCTTGTAACATGTCCAGGGTCGGCACACCTTCGGTAATACAAACAATTAATTTTATGCCCGCATCGGCGGCTTCCAGGATGGCGTCTTTACAAAAAGGGGCGGGCACGTATATAACAGTGGCATTGGCCTGGGTTTCATTTACGGCCTGCTGCACGGTATCGAAAACGGGTAAGTCCAGGTGGCTATTACCGCCCTTGCCGGGGGTAACACCGCCGACCATATTCGTGCCGTAAGCAATTGCTTGTTGGGAATGAAACGTGCCTTGCCTGCCGGTAAAACCCTGGCATATCAGGCGCGTGTTTTTATCCACCAAAATACTCATGCCATCATACCCATTGCGTCATACTCACTATGGCCAGGCTCACTTGGTTATGACCCCGGCTGCTGCCACGACATCCTGGGCGGCCTGGTCCAGGCCCTTGGCCGTGGTCAGTTTTAGACCACTCTTATCCAGGATCGCCAAACCCTCATCGGCATGGTTGCCTTCCAGGCGCACCACCACCGGCACTTTTATACCGACTTCGGCAACGGCACCAACAATGCCTTCGGCAATCATGTCGCAACGAACAATGCCACCAAAAATATTCACTAACACGGCGTTAACGTTTTCATCAGATAAAATAATTTTAAACGCTTCGGCGACCCGTTCTTTATCGGCGGTACCACCAACATCAAGAAAATTAGCCGGGTTACCGCCGTGTAATTTGATTAAATCCATGGTCGCCATGGCCAGGCCGGCGCCATTGACCATGCAGCCAATATTGCCCTCGAGGGCGACATAACTCAGATCCCATTCCCCGGCTTCTACCTCCCGGGGGTCTTCCTGGGTAACGTCACGCATGGCTTGCAAATCTTTATGGCGATACAGGGCGTTGTCGTCAATATTAATCTTGGCATCGAGACACAACAAATCACCCGTGCTGGTAATCACCAACGGGTTAACTTCCAGCAGGCTGAGGTCTTTTTCCAGGAATAATGTTGCTAAACGATTCAACAAAAAACCGAGCTGTTTAACCTGGTCGCCATTCAAATCCAGACCAACCGCCAATAACCGGGCCTGGAAAGGCTGGACGCCGGTAAGCGGGTTAATGGTTACCTTGAGAATTTTTTCCGGGGTTTCCGCCGCCACTTTTTCGATCTCAACCCCGCCTTCGGTTGAGGCCATGAACACAATACGCTGTTGTGCTCTGTCGATCACTGCGCCTAAATATAGTTCGCGTTCAATTTCACATGGCGCTTCAATTAATACCTGCTCGATGGGTTGACCCCGGGCATCGGTTTGAATAGTCACCAGCCGTTGGCCGAGCATGCTGGCAACTGCATTTCTTGCGTCTTTATCACTACTAACAATTTTGACGCCACCGGCCTTGCCACGACCGCCGGCATGAACCTGGGCCTTGATTACCCAGCGGTCACCGCCCAGATTTTTTAACGCATCATCCACCTGGTCCAGCCGGGTGACCACCTGGTTGTCAGGCACAGTCAGGCCAAAGTTTTTAAACAAGGCCTTGGATTGATACTCGTGTAGGTTCATATTCGTTTTTGATGCTGATTCCGTAATTGTTTGTAATCTTGAGCCCGTGGTCGAGTATATTCATAAAAGTAAAAATGTAACAGCAGCCAAGAACCGCGGAAGCGGAAATCCAATCAGTAACTGAAACTGCCCATTAAAAACCTGGATTCCCGCTTCCGCGGGAATGACGAGTTTATAGGACAGTAGTACAACCGGTTATAATCTCACTTTATATTTTTACCGGCGGCATTGGGCAATCGAGTACATCTGAAAATGTTCGTAAAAGTTCGACTTCAACCGGGGAAATTTTCTGGTCGTGGGCAATACTGGCAACACAAGCCTTCAGGAATTGCGGTTTGACCAGGGGTTTTAACATTGCCAGTTTTTTCAGTGCCCGATCCATATTCGCCAGGTTAATTTCATTTCTTGCCAACAATTCCAGCCCACCAAAGTCCAGTGTTTTTGCAGCGGCATTAAATGCATTTTTTACATCTGTATCATTTTTATTACCGGCATGAGCCAATACCGAGAGTACCATTGAGGTTTCCTTTTTTAACTGTTTAAGTTTCGAATAACGGGCTTTTATGCGTGTCAGTTTAAAAAATTGTGCATCAAGATGGTTAAATAATATTTTCTGCAGTGACCATTCCATCAGGTCAACCTTGTCATCCATTTTTATCAGTGCAATCAGGTTGGCTCTGAAAATTTTGTACTGGTTAGCAGATAACTGTTTCAGTGCCGGTATCGCCATATCCATAAGCGGCAGTCGATGTTCAATTTTCAGATTTTCCAGCTCTGGAATAAATTTTTGTGTTAACACGAACACATCAGGATCGGCTTTCTCCTGCAAGTATTGCAACTGTTGCCCGCGCACATCCTGTCCCTTATCCAGCACCATGGAATAAATTAGTGCCCGGGCGCCATAGGGCTCGCTGGCAGCAGTGGCGACAACCGCAGGCATTTCTGCTATCAGGGTACGGGCATGACTGATTGTTTCCTGGCTGGGATTACCAATTTGATCAATGGCGTTAGCAACGTCAGCAATCGCCGCCCCGGCAAGAATGGTGGTCATTTTATTAGCGAGTTCTTCCCGGCTCATGCCGGCTTTTTTATCGGCCTGTTTCTTATCCTGCTGCTTTGGTTGCCGATCAGTTTTGTCTTCAGTATCAAACTTGCCGTCCCAATGGGGATCAATGGCCTTGATGCGTTTGGCCAGTGGTGGGTGGGTGGCAGAGAGTGATGACATGAAACCTGAAATCCCCTGGGCAAAAAAAGCATGGCTGACTTCGGGCGCGCCAGGGTTTTCTATTTTTGAACCAAACTCCAGTCCGCCAATTCTTTTTAAGGCACCGGCAATGCCGTCCGGGTTGCGGGTAAACTGGACTGCGGAGGCGTCCGCCAGGTATTCCCGTTGCCGGCTCACCGCGGCCTTGATCAGGCCACCAAAAAAGGTTCCGGCAAAGCCGAGTACCATCAACCCAATCGCCAGTGCCAATATTCCGCCCGCGCCTTTGCCGCTACTTCGTCCGCGACCCGAAAAAGAAGCAGAATACAACATATAGTACCCAATAAGCCCTATAATCAGGATGCCATTCAGGATGCCCATTAAACGAATATTTAGCCGCATGTCGCCATTAAAAATATGGCTGAACTCGTGGGCTATAACACCTTGCAGCTGATCGCGGCTTAAATGATCAATAGTCCCCTGGGTAACACCAATGACCGCATCCCGTGGCGTAAAGCCGGCGGCAAAGGCATTGATACCTTGCTCACCGGTTAACAAATAAACCGGTGGCGCGGGCGTGCCGGAAGCGATGGCCATTTCCTGTACCACGTTCAATAGTTTGCGTTGTTTCAGGTCATTGGTGTCTTGCGGGATTAGTTGCCCACCCAATGACTCCGCAACTGCCTTACCACCGGCCGACAAGGTCATAATCTTGTAGAAACTGCCCACCAACACCACGGTGCCGACGGCAATACTGATAACAGCAAATGTTTGCCAGTCCATTTGCAGGAGCAATTCCCCGCCATCTTGCACTTGCTGACTATCGATATAACCGAACACCACCATGACCAGAAGATTAGTCATAATAATTAAGGTGACCACCGCTAAAGTAAACAGAAGTACCAGCCGGAACGTGTTTTTGCGTACACGGTCTTGTGATTCAAAGAAATTCATTTAAACGCCTGGAATATTTTTCGTTACTTGTTATTAAAACGAAACCTTGGGTGCCGCCTGGATGGCAACGGTATCTTCAAATTCAAGCAAGGTGGCATCTTTACCGTGACCAAAGCCCACTGCAAAAAAGACGGCTGGAAATGTTTGCTTAAAGGTATTATAAGCCATGACGGCATCATTAAAGGCCTGGCGGGCGAAAGAAACCTTGTTTTCAGTCGAAGTAAGCTCTTCGCTTAACTGCATCATATTCTGGCTGGCCTTGAGATCAGGGTAGGCCTCCATCACCATATTAAAATTCATCAGGGCCCCGGCGAGCTTACCTTCGGCACCACTCAGTTTTTTCATGGCATCAGCGCTGCCGGGGTCGGCGGCTGCGTTCGATAGCATGCTTTGTGCTGTATTGCGTGCTTCGACCACCGCTTCCAGGGTTCCACGTTCGTGCTTGATGTAACCCTTTGCGGTCTCGACAAGATTTGGAATCAGGTCGTAACGACGTTTTAATTGTACCTCAATCTGCGCAAAGGCATTTTTATAGCGATTCTTAAACGTAACAAGTTTATTAAAAATCCCGATTATGTAAAAGATAATGAACGCAACAATAACCAGAATAACTATTAATGTAGTACCCATATTGATTCGCCTTTATTGGATAATTGAACTCAGTTGATGGGGCCATTCTACACCGTAAACAAGGGTTACGTGCAAATTTCATAGCTTAAAAAGTGCCTGATTTTCTGCTACGGCAGCACGCCAGGGATAATAAACAGGGCCCACCATGGTGGGCCCTGTTGTTGCCGGGCGGGTAATGCTTAATATTATCCCCCGGATTTTTTTCAGCTTCTTTTGCCGACTTTTCCTTTTTTACCTTTTTTACCGGCCTTACCCTTTTTGCCAGTATTGCTTGCTTTACCAGTATCGTGGCAGGTATCAGTACGCTTTAACCCATGGTGGTCGTTTTGTGCCAGGGTCTGGCCATGCATTGTATTGGTGTTGCCATGGGTGGGTTGGCCGTGCATGGTATTCTGGTTGGTCTGGCCCATCATGCTGGTGTTTTGGTTGTAACCCATGTGAGTATTATCCTGGGCGAAGGCTATTGTTCCCATGAACAAACCCAGGCCAGCAATAGCGCCAACAATAGCTGTTAATATTGTTTTGCCTTTCATAATAATTCTCCTGTTGATTGGTTAATAATTTATCTTACGGTTGTTATTAAAGCAGTTGCATGTAACTGGCAAATGACCGAAACAGGTGTTTTTGTAACAAATACTGTCTCCATGGGGTACTGTTACAATATGTTACAAATTAGTGCTGACCCTGTTTGGTTAATTCTGTAGAACTAATTATATGAACAACAAACAACGCAAAGACCATGTCCTGGTCGTAGATGATGATGCCGAGATTCGCCAGTTGTTGAAGGCTTACCTGGAAACTCATGGTCTTCGCGCCAGCACGGCCGCTGATGGCAAGCTAATGTGGGACGAGCTGGACAAAAAAAAGATTGACCTGATCGTGCTGGACCTGATGTTGCCCGGCGAAAGTGGCCTCAGCCTGTGCCGAAAACTGTGTGCCGACTCACAGATCCCGGTCATTATGCTGACCGCACTGGGTGAGGAAACCGACAGGATCGTTGGCCTGGAAATGGGTGCCGATGATTACCTGGCCAAACCCTTCAACCCACGGGAATTGCTGGCACGCATTCACAGCGTATTGCGTCGTGCCCGTGCTTTGCCGGGTTCAAGCGAACAAACTAAACAAAAAGGTCGATTACATTTCGCAAGCTGGACGCTTGATACCGTTGCCCGTCACCTGATCTCTGCCGATAATGTAGTCGTGCCTCTCAGTGGCGGCGAATATCGTTTGCTCACAGTTTTTCTTGATCGACCAAACCGAGTACTCAGTCGAGACCAGCTGCTGGAATTAGTTAGTGGTAAGGAAGCGTTGCCATTTGACCGCAGTATTGATGTCCAGGTGGGTCGCCTACGCAAGCGACTCGGTGATGACAGCCGTGAGCCACGCTTAATCAAAACTGTTCGCAGTGCCGGTTACATATTCACCGAAAAGGTCCGGGCGGAAGAATAATGCGAGTCTTGCCAAACTCCCTCTTTGGCCGACTGGCACTGATTTTATTATCGGGCCTTATCCTGGCGCAGTTGGCGGGCATTGCCCTTGAATTTCGTGACCGCGGACAGCGCATGTTCCAGGCCAGTGGCGTGTACAGCGCGGAACGCATTGCCGAGATTGTTCGTTTGCTGGATGATGTCAGTCCCAGTGAACGCAAACGGCTGGTATCAATACTCAATATACCAACGCCCCGTGTATCGTTAACAACACCTGCCTGGTCTACAACGGAAAAAGCGTCCGAAAGCTGGCCAACGGTGGAGTTTCGTAAACGCCTGCAACGGCAATTGGGCCCAGCTTATGCCTTGCGTGTTGCGGTCAGTGATCAGCCAGCCCGGGGCAACACAGGCACAATGAGCAACATGGGTGGCATGCATAAATTTGGCGACCGTGGTGGTGGTCACATGCAAAGCATGAATATGGTGGCGCCTGATACGCTGTTATATTTGGCCCAGGTGAAATTGACAGATGGGGCCTGGGTAACTTTTGAGAATCGTATAGACGACGAAATTTTTGCTGATTCGTCAGTATTACTACTAACCCTGGCGATACTACTGGCCACCGTAATAATCGTCTCACTACTGGCGGTACGTCTTGTAACCCGGCCATTAACCATGCTTGCGCTGGCTGCCGACAAACTGGGCAGCGATATAAACCAGCCGCCACTACCGGAAACGGGGCCGCTGGAAACACGTCATGCGGCCCAGGCGTTTAACGCCATGCAACATCGCTTACAGCGCTTCATAGAAGATCGAACACGATTGTTATCGGCAATCTCCCATGATCTTAAAACACCAATCACACGCATGCGCCTGCGTGCAGAAATGCTCGACGATCCCGAACAGCGCACCAGTTTCATTGATAACCTGGACGAGATGCAGGCAATCGCGTCCGAGACCCTGGATTTTTTGCGGGCCGATGATAGCCGAGAGCCATTACAAGTTATGGACGTGTGTGCGCTACTGGAAACAATAAAAGATGATGGGGCTGAACTTAAGCAGGAGATTGAGATCGATGGCTGTCAGTTGACGCCTTTCCGGGCGCGCCCGTTAGCATTAAAACGTTGTATCGTTAACCTGGTTGATAATGCCATCAAGTACGGTAGCAACGCCCGGATTGCAGCTAGTGACAACAAGGAAACATTGGTCATAACCGTGACTGATTCCGGCCCGGGCATACCGGAACAAAAACTCGAGACAGTATTTAAACCGTTCTACCGACTGGAATCCTCACGCAACCGCGAAACAGGCGGTACCGGCCTGGGCCTGAGCATTGCCCGCAATATCGCCCTGTCCCATGGAGGGGACCTGCAGCTGCGCAATATCTCCCCAAGTGGGCTTGAGGCTACCCTGACCTTGCCGCGCAGGCCCTTGTAGCCCCTTGTATTTGTCTATTTTGAATTTTAACGAATCTGGATAGAGGCATAAATAAATCACTAAATACCAGCTTTGACTGGCCATGACGATCCTTTTTCTCTGATTAACTTTACCCCGGGTTTCATTGCCCATAGAATTACGGTAATAATCTACGTATTGAAGGTTTGTAAATTTTATGACAAAAAAACGAGTTTACCTGCCCGCCATTATTGGCTTTGTATTAATTATTCTGTCCATACTGGCCGCCATGTCCGGCCCCATAGGCAGTCGTATCGGTTGGTGGGATTTCGATTACGCAGTGGCAATTGCAAAATGGTCTGCTTATGTCGGGATGTTTGCTGCACTATTATGTTTTTCCGGATTAATTTTTGCGCGACCTGGTAGTAACCGCCGGGGTTTTGTTATTAGCCTGTTAGGCATTATTTTACTTGTGCCCATGCTGCTGTTTCTGCAATCGTGGAAAGAGGCCAAACTGACACTACCCCCTATCCAGGACATCACAACGACCACAGAAAACTTGCCTACCTTCTGGTACGCACCCAATTCCCGGGATTATGGTGGCGACCTGGTCGCGGCATTACAGGAAGAATTTTATCCGGATATTAAACCTTTAATTTTGCCTGTTACCACTGACAAGGCCTTTGACCTGTCTGTTGAGTTAATCAAGGATCGAGGCTGGCAACTCTGGACCCCAAGTCGTGAAGAAATGCACATTGAAGCCACGCACAAAACATTCTGGTTTGGCTTCAGCGATGATGTTGTTATTCATATTACGAAAATTGACCAGGACAGTAGCCGAATCGACATGCGCTCCACATCCCGTTTTGGTGGTGGTGGTGATGGCGGTACCAATGCAAACCGGATACGAATATTCTTTGAAGATTTAAAGGAGCGCAGCCAGCAGTAAAAGATTCAACGCCGGTTATTTCTTGCTGTTAGGCATATGGATGGCGCGATTATCCACGGCCAGGGCCGCTTCGTGAAAAGCTTCTGATAGTGTTGGATGGGCAAACATGGTCATGGCCAGGTCTTCACTGCTGGCACCAAACTCCATGGCAATCACTGCCTGGCCAATAAGCTCGGAACACCTGGCGCCAATCATGTGGACACCGAGTACACGATCGGTTTTTGCATCGGCCAGGACCTTGACCAGTCCGCCAGTTTCACCCGCTGCCTTGGCGCGACCACTGGCTAAAAAAGGAAAACTGCCGCTTTTATACTCAATACCTGCTGTCTTGAGTTGTTGCTCTGTTTTTCCGGCCCAGGCTATTTCCGGGTGGGTATAGATTACGGACGGGATAGTTTCATAATTCACCCGGCCAGATTGGCCGGCAATAATTTCGGCAGCCATTACCCCTTCTTCCATGCCCTTATGGGCCAGCATGGGGCCACGCACGGCATCACCAATAGCGTAAATATTTTCCTGGCCGGTATAACAATGTTCATCAACATCGATAAAACCCTGCGCATTTATCTTTAAACCCGAGTCCTGGTTAAATAAATTAGCCGAGTTTGGCTTACGACCCACCGCAACAATTAATTTATCAAAAGTTTCGGTTTGTTTACCTTTATTTGTTTCAAACGCGACGCTCACCAGTTCGCCTGATTCTTTTGCAGACAAAACTTTTGCGCCCAGTTTAATATTAAGGCCTTTCTTTTTGAGCGTCCTCAATGCCTCGCGACTAATCTGTTTATCAGCCATGGGTAAAAATTCTTCCATAGCCTCGAGAATCACGACTTCGGCGCCGAGTCTGTGCCAGACACTGCCCAGTTCGAGACCAATGACACCGGCACCGATAATAGCCAGGCGTTTGGGTACTTCATTAAAACTCAAGGCGCCAGCAGAATCGACAATGGTCTTGTTATTAACAGGTGCAATACTTATCTCTGCTGGTTTTGAACCTGGCGCTAAAATAATATTTTTTGCACTAATATTTAATTTATTATTATTATTTTTTCCGTCGGACACTTCGACAGTATTTTTGTTTTTTAGAAAACCACGACCACTGATTGAAGTAACACCGCAGGACTTGAACAACCCTGCTACACCCTGGTTTAACTCGGAAACAATTTTATTTTTCCGCGCCATCATGGTTGCAAGATTAAGGGTGGTGTTATCAACCCCTATGCCATGTTTTTCCAGTCCTGTTTTTGTATCTGCATATTTCTCTGATGATTCCAGCAAAGCCTTGGAGGGGATGCAGCCGACATTCAGGCAAGTACCACCCAGTGCCGACTGTTGTTTATCGTTTAACCAGTCATCGACGCAGGCAGTTTTCAGTCCCAATTGAGCGCAGCGGATTGCCGCAACATAACCTGCAGGCCCGGCACCAATTACAATGACATCGTATTTTATCATGATGGGCTTTGATGATTCATTTTAAATATCGAGCAGTAATCGATCGGGGTCTTCTAGTGATTCCTTGATATGGACAAGAAATTGCACCGCACCCTGGCCATCGACAATACGATGGTCGTAAGACAAGGCCACATACATCATCGGTCGGATGACAATTTCTCCTTCGACGACAACAGGTTTGTCATCGATCTTGTGCATGCCCAGTATTGCGCATTGTGGCGGGTTCAGAATCGGTGTCGACAACATTGATCCGAAAACACCACCATTGGTTATTGTAAAAGTACCGCCAGTTATTTCTTCCATGGTTAGTGATCCGTCTTTTGCCTTGTTGGCGTAATCAACAATTTGTGACTCAATGCCCGCCATGGTTTGAACATCTGCATTACGTAAAATTGGCACCACCAAACCCCGCGGCGAACCCACGGCAATGCCGATATCAAAATATCCGTTGTAAATAATATCCTGGCCATCGATGGAGGCATTGATTTCAGGATAATGTCTCAGTGCCTCTGTTACCGCCTTGACAAAAAATGACATAAAACCGAGCCGTACACCGTGCTCTTTTTCAAATGCCGCTTTATATTTTTTCCGCAGAGTTACTATCGGCTGCATATTAATTTCATTGAAGGTAGTCAGGATTGCCGCGGTTTGCTGGGCCGCCACTAAACGTTCTGCCACCCTGGCACGCAGGCGTGACATGGCTACCCGTTTTTCCGGACGGCCGTTATCGCTGATATCTGCCGTTAAAGTGCCAACTGGCGCTGATTTCGCTGGAATTGCCGGGACATCGATATCGGATACTTTTTGTCCTAGCACCCTTAACACATCTTCTTTTAATACCCGGCCACCTTTGCCGGTACCAGTAACCTGTTCGTCCGTGAGGCCATTTTCCTGCATCATTTTATATGCCGAGGGATTGATAATTGGTCCAACTGTTTCGTTAACTGGTACAGGTTTTTTTTTCGTTTTGGTTATTTTATTTTTCACCTTGCCAGTACTATTAACGGGCTGCTTGCCTGGTTTTCCCTGTAATTTATTTTGCGAACCCTTCTTACTATCATTAAACCGAGCCAGTACCTGGCCAGAAACGACGGTGGCGCCATCCTGTTCAAATATTTCTTCCAGGACGCCGTCAACCGGTGCCGGTATTTCAAAAACCACCTTGTCTGTTTCTATATCAGCCAGTACGTCTCCACGACTCACTGCTTCACCCGCTATTTTCCGCCAGGCAACCAGTGTGCCATCAAGGATTGATTCTGGAAAAACAGGGACGGTAATCTCCAATGACATAAAATATCCTTTTCTTGATCTTGCCTGTATCTTACCTGTCGGCCTTAAATTTACCCAACTAATTATGGCTTAGCATGAGCTGTACTGGAACTACCCGGCAAGCGCCGTATTGAGTAAATCCTGTAATTGTTGCTTATGTAAAGAACTATAACCTACTGCTGGTGCTGCCGATAAGGGACGACCCGCATACTCAAGGTAATTATCATCACCAATCTCCGCACGCATGTGGTGTTGACTGGTATACCAGGCACCCTGATTTTTTGGCTCTTCCTGAACCCAGATAAATTTTTTAGCATTTTTATAACGATTAATTTCCTGTTTCAATAAATCGGCCGGGAAGGGGTATAGTTGCTCGATACGTACGATGGCAACATCGTCTCGTTCTTGTTGCAAACATCGGTTGACTATATCAAAGTAAATTTTACCACTACAAAATAAAACACGCTTGATTTCAGCGTCATTTTTCCTGTCCTGGTGACCAATAAGCTCCTGGAATCTTCCATTGGTTAATTCGGCCGGTGAACTGACGGCCAGCTTGTGTCTTAACAGGCTTTTTGGCGTCATCACCACCAGGGGTTTGCGAAAGGGTTGTTTAATTTGCCGCCGTAATAAATGAAAAATTTGAGCCGGGGTCGTAGGCACGCAAACTTGCAAATTCTGTTGCGCACAAAGTTGCATATATCGTTCCAGCCTGGCTGAGCTGTGTTCCGGCCCCTGGCCTTCATAGCCATGGGGCAGGAACATGACCAGCCCACACTGGCGGCCCCATTTTTGCTCGCCCGCACTAATAAACTGGTCAATCACCACCTGGGCGTTATTGGCAAAATCCCCAAACTGCGCCTCCCAAATTGTTAAGGTTTCCGGGTCTGAAATAGCATAACCATACTCAAATGCCAGTACGGCCTCTTCCGAAAGTAATGAATTAATCACCAGAAAACTGGCGCTGGTTTTTTTCAGGTTACGCAATGGCACATAAGAACTGCCATCTACCTGGTTATAGAGCACAGCATGCCTGTGAAAAAAAGTACCGCGACCACTGTCCTGCCCGGACAACCTGACATCATATCCTTCTGATAACAAACTGGCATACGCCATAATTTCTGCATATCCCCAGTCAATAGGTTTACTACCGCTTGTCATATTACTACGGCTGGCAAAAATTTTAGCCACACTATGGTGTAGTTCAAAACCCTCGGGCAACTTTGACAACTGTGCACTTAAATCTTTAACCAGGGACGGGGAAATTTTCGTCTCAATATTTTCATCGTGCCGTTTGCCTTTATATTTTTTCCAGTCTGCCGCATTGGGATAAACTGATTCATCTTTCATCAGGTTAGGCGCTATAACATCTCCTGAATCCAGTAATTCGTAATACTTTTCTAATAATAAATTTGCGTCGTCGTCATTAATGGTCTCATCGTTTAGCAGTTTTTTGGCATATAATTCACGGGTTGTCTTTTTTTGTTTAATCTTTTGGTACATCATTGGTTGCGTTGCCAGGGGCTCATCCGCTTCACTATGGCCATGACGCCGGTAACACACCAAATCAATTACCACGTCTTTACGAAATCTTATTCGATAATCAAGTGCCATACGGGTAATAAACAAAACCGCTTCGGGATCATCTCCATCGACATGAAATATGGGCGCACCAACCATTTTCGCAACATCAGTACAGTACTGGGATGAACGGGCGTCCTCATGGTTGCTGGTGGTGAAGCCAATCTGGTTATTAATGACAATATGTACCGTGCCTTTTGTCGAGTAACCCCGTGACTGGGACATGCTAAATGTTTCCATGACCACGCCCTGGCCAGCAAAAGCGGCGTCGCCATGGATCAATACCGACATCACCAGGTTACCATGGCTATCTTTACTCCGTTCCTGGCGCGCCCGTACCGAGCCTTCGACCACGGGTCCTATTATTTCCAGGTGCGAAGGATTAAATGCCAGCACCACATGGCATGGCCCACCTGTTGTTTTTATGTCCGATGAAAATCCCATGTGGTATTTGACATCGCCGGAACCATTACCATTTTGTCTGGACTTGTTTTCAAACTCCAGGAACAGGTTGGCCGGTTTCTTACCCATAACATTGATCAATACATTAAGCCGGCCACGGTGGGCCATGCCAATAACAACTTCCTTCAAGCCTTTGGCGCCAGCTCGCTGAATTAATTCATCCAGCAACGGAATCAGGCTTTCGCCTCCTTCCAGGGAAAATCTTTTTTGGCCAACATATTTCCGATGCAAATAAAGTTCCAATGCCTCCGCTGCTGTTATTCGTTCTAACAGACGTATTTTGGTTTCTTTTTCCGGCCTAACTCTTTGGGTCCTGCCCTCGAGTCTTTCCTGGATCCAGCGCTTTTCGCTGGTATTGGTGATGTGCATGTATTCAGCACCAATGGGACCGCTATAGGTCTCTTCTAAAAGAAGAATAATTTCCCGCAGGCTGATTATATCGGGGGCAACAAGCGAACCAGTGCCAAATTTAGTATCGAGATCAGCCGGGCCCAAACCATGAAACTCAAGATTCAGTTCAGGCAAGATTAGAGGCTCTGTGGCTACCAGTGGGTTGAAATGGGCCTGTTGGTGACCACGGAACCGGTAGGCATTGATTAACTGCAATACCCGAATCTGTTTGCCATCATCGGGAACCACACTGTCCCTGGAGGCCCTGATACTGGTGCTGCTCAAGCTCCCGGTTGCGCGTGGTAGCGACCGATGCAGGTTTTGTTTCTGGGCCAGGTGGCGAAATTGTGAACGTATATGTTCATGGGAGTGATCTGCTGCTGCACCATTTCCCCCGGCAAACACAGGGGGCAATCCAGCAAAAAAATGTTGCCAGTCAGGGCTGACCGAATCGGGGTTCTCTAAATACGACTCGTAGAGGGATTCAAGATAAGGCGCATTGCCGTCGCCAAGATAACTGCTTTGTTGCAGCTCTGCAAAAGTCTTTAGCTTGGAAGCTGTGTCCATATTATTCCGTTTTGTTCATGGTTAAACCAGTCACTTGTAAAAAACGGGTACTACCTATACAGACTCTAGCACGTTGTGGTGGCCAGAAAAGCATCAATTTCAGCACTTATCGGGCCATAATATTATTTGGTAATAAATATTAAATCGGGCAAATTTTTTCGCCCAGTTTTTCGGTTAAACGCATGTTTTCGTTGTAATCAACCGGGCAATCGATAATGCTGACGGTATTATCGGCCAGCGCCTGTTTCAAGGTTGGCAGCAGATCTGCCGTTTTTTCAATACGGTACCCTTTGGCACCAAAAGATTCGGCGTAGGTAACAAAATCCGGGTTGTTAAATTTGATGTTCGAGGTACGTTTGAACTGTACTTTTTGTTTCCATTCAATCAAACCATAGGCGCTATCAGTCCAGATAAGTATGACCAGTGACAATTTCAGGCGCATGGCCGTTTCTATTTCCTGGGAATTCATTAAAAATCCGGCGTCACCAGTGACGGCCACGGCCTTTTGTTCTGGCAAGGCATAAGCTGCGGCAATCGCCCCTGGTACGGCAATACCCATACTGGCAAAGCCGTTGGAAATAATACAAGTATTGGCTTTTTCAGCCGGGTACATGCGCGCCATCCACATTTTGTGTGCGCCCACATCAACCACGGCAATGTCTTGCGGGCGTAAGGCTGCGCGTAAATCACGAATAATGCGTTGCGGTTTAACCGGGAAGGTTTCGTCATTTGCATCTTCGTTTAACTCGTCCATGATGACCTGGTGCAAATGCTCAAAATCATTACCATGATGGGGGTGAGCCTCACCTGCCAGTTCCTTCAGTGACTCTGAGATATTGCCAACTATGCCAGAGGCAACAATATAACTGGCATCAACTTCAGCCGGCGTGGTATCAATATGGATTATTTTACGATCGCGGGTCTTGTGCCAAAGGTAGGGATGGTATTCAACAATGTCATAACCAATACAAATAATCACGTCGGCACGATCAAAACCGCAAGAGATATAATCATCTGCCTGGAGGCCGACCGTACCCAGGCTCAGGGGGTGGGAGCTGGGAATGACACCCTTGGCCATGAACGTAGTGGCAACAGAAATATTTAATTTTTCTGCGAATTCAATCAACATATCCGAGGCATTGGCCCGAACAATACCATTGCCAGCCATGATTAGTGGAAATTTGGCTTTGGAAATAATTTCGGCAGACTGGGCCAGTTTGTGCTGAGTCGGGCTGGGGGCGGCGGCAGATTGTACATGTAATGGCTTGCTGTCCGTTTTCATAGCCGCGATGTTTTCCGGAAAATCAATAAAACAGGCGCCAGGTTTTTCTACCTGGGAAATTTTAAAGGCCTTGCGAACAATTTCGGGCACAATTTCCGGTTCCAGGATTTGGGCAGCATATTTTGTAATGGGCCGAAACATATTTACCAGGTCAAGCACCTGGTGTGATTCTTTGTGTAAACGAGTCGTGGCGGCCTGACCGGCAATAGCCACTACCGGCGCATGGTCCATATTGGCATCGGCTACACCGGTTACAAGGTTGGTGGCGCCCGGTCCCAGGGTTGCCAGGCAAACTCCGGCTTTACCTGTCAAGCGTCCGTAAACATCAGCCATGAACGCGGCGCCTTGCTCATGGCGCGTGGTAACAAATTTAATACTGGAATCAAGTAGTGCATCCATTACATCCAGGTTTTCTTCGCCGGGAATACCGAAAATGACTTCAACGCCTTCATTCTCAAGACACTTGATGAAAAGTTGTGCAGCATTCATATATGGCCTTTACCTTAATTTAGTGTCCCAGTGATTTATTAACTTAAAGCAACCAGAAATTATTTTTTCTGTTTCGCGATTTTGTCCACCAGGTAGTCAACCACTTGCATCATTTTTACCTGGCTGCCAGCACTGTCCGCGCCGATGACATAACGACCGTCGACAACCATGTTGGGTACCGAGCGTATGCCGTACTTCTGGCCCAGTTGCTGTGCTGTTCTGATTTTTTTATCCACATCAAATGAATCCCAGGCCTTGAGAAAATCGGCCTTGTTAACACCGTTACTGGTAACAAAACTGACAATGTCCGCTTTGTTGCTCATTTTTTGTTTACTGTTTTGAACACTGGCAAAAAACTTACCGTGCAAGGCGTCCACTTTATCCAGCGCTTCCAAGGTATAATAAAGGCGCGCATGAATCTCCCACTTCGGCAAAAAAGCAGGTGTCCTGACAAATAATGCGGCCTTCGGTTTGGTTTTCAACCACTCTCCCAGTAAGGGCTCAAGACGGTAACAATGGGGGCAGCCGTACCAGAAAAACTCCCTGACCTCGACTTTTTTGCCTGTATTTAACGAATCACTAAATGGAATTTCTATGTAATGCTGGCCCTCGATAAACTTGGCGCCATTTGCAGCTGGCAGTGTCAAACCGAACAGGGCCAGAAGTATCACAATCTTTACCGTAAAATTTTTTGTTATCATTTATATTCTCCAAAACAAAGTGCGACCAAAGTATGGGCGCCTTGCTAATTTAATTGACAGTAGATTTTAATAAAAATTCATTACCAGGCATGCTATTAGGTGATTATATTTTATTTTAAGCGATCCAGTAAACGCTGGTGGATACCACCAAAACCACCATTGCTCATAATAACTATATGGTCTCCGGCCAGGGCACTTTTGGCAATGGCCTCAACCGCCCTGTCAACATCCTCAGATAAAGTACAGCTTTGGCCAAGCTTCCCGGCCACACCCTTAATGTCCCACTGTAAAGCCTGGGTAGTCACAATATGGACCTGGTCAGCTACGCCTAATGCAGGTGCCAGTGTATCCTGATGGATGCCCATCCGCATAGTATTTGACCTTGGCTCCATGACGGCAATGACCCGCGCTTTGCCCACCTGGTCACGGATAGCTTGCAGGCTTGCCGATATTTCGGTGGGATGATGGGCAAAGTCATCATAAATAGTTATACCATTGACAACACCCGTCACCTCAAGCCTGCGTTTAACACCTTTAAAAATAGCCAACGCCTCGATACTTTTGGCGACAGGTATGCCGGCATGATCGGCGGCGGCAATAGCGGCCAGTGCGTTCATCATATTATGTTGGCCAGGCATCGACCACACCACTTGTCCTGCGCATTTGTCCTGCTGCCAGATTTCAAATTCGGTGTTATCCTGGTTTAGTGTTTTGACGTGCCAGTCATGATTGCTACTCAAACCAAATGTTCGTCGCTCGGACCAGCAACCCATTGCCAGTAAGTGCTCAAGGTTGTTATCGTCGCCATTGATAAACAAGCGACCGTTTGCCGGTACGGTACGAAGAAAATGATGAAATTGTAACTTCATTGCTTCCAGGTCACTAAATATATCGGCGTGATCAAACTCAAGGTTATTCAGGATGGCTGTTTTTGGCCGGTAATGTATAAACTTGGATCGTTTGTCAAAAAAAGCCGTGTCATACTCATCTGCTTCAACTACAAATAATTTTCCCTTGCCCAATTTGGCCGAGAGACCAAGGTTGTCGGCCACGCCACCAATTAAAAATCCGGGCGCCTTGTCGGCATGGGTCAGAATCCATGCCAGTAAACTGGCCGTGGTGGTTTTACCGTGGGTACCGGCAATGGCCATGGTCCATTTGTCCTGGTACAGGACGTGTTCTGCCAGCCACTGGGCCCCGGATGTATAGGCAATGCCTTTGTTAAGTACGGCTTCCAGCTCCTCATTGCCACGAGAAAGCGCATTGCCAACCACAACCAGGTCTGGTTTTTGTTCGAGGTTTTTTGCTGAATAACCCTCAAACAAAGCAATGTCCTGTTCATTTAATTGGGTACTCATGGGCGGATAAACACCGGCATCCGAACCCGTTACCTGGTGGCCCATTGCGCGCGCAATCAGGGCCAGGCCGCCCATGAAAGTACCGCAGATGCCAAGTATATGGATGTGCATTAGTTTATGTTCTCGCTACCAGTGATGACGTTTAACCCTTCACTATTTTCCTCAAAGTGAACTCGAAACACGTAGGTAAATTTTTTCTTCCGTAAAGTTCCTGGAAATGACTCAACAACTGCGATTTCAACATAGGAGCGGTTGTTTTCTAAATTGGTACGACGCGAAACTTTGTAGTCAAGGATCTGGTCTTGCTTGACTCTTGCGCGCAAGTAATTAAGGGTATTCTGACCATGAATTGCAGGGGTAATATTTTTTGCCGACCATGATTTGTTTAGCGTCACTTCAAATAATTGTTTTTGATTATCAGGTTCGGTAATCAAGATTTCAATTAACCCTTGTGCCCGGCTGCCATTGCTACTCAGGATTTTGCTACAACTTGTCACCGACAATATAGTCGTCAACAGCACAACAAATAAGTATTTATTCTTTTTGATAACCAACTGCATTAATCAATCCGCTGACTTAACTTCTCGGCTCGAGACATTACTTGCCATTCTGTCGGGATTTAACTCAAGCACATAAAGACTGCCAGCTTGTTTCATTGTGCCTGCCAAATCCCGCGCCCTGCTGCCGCGCCCAAAAAATACATCGGCACGGACAACGCCCTTGATGGCACCACCGGTATCCTGGGCGACCATCAAACGCTGATAAGGCCTGGCTTGTGCTCCCGGTAATGTGGTATCGACCCACAATAGTGATCCCAGCTCTGTGAAACGCCTGTCAATTGCGAGACTGCGCTCGGCGGTCAACGGTACGCCCAAAGAACCAATCGGGCCTGCTAATCTACTATCGCGGACCGAAAAAAATATATAACTTGGATTGCTGAACAGGACCTGATCGAGCTCCCGCGGATTTTCTGCCAACCAGTTTTTTATGGTGTATAAACTCACGTCCTCCGGTTCTATTACGCCGCGACGAATAAGGCTCAGGCCAATGGACTCATACGCGTGGCCATTCTGGTCAGCGTAACCAACAGCAAGCATTTTTCCATCCGGCAAGCGGATCCTGCCAGAACCCTGGATATGCAAAAAGAAAAGATCAACTGGATCATCGACCCAGGCTATCTCCAGCCCGGCGAGCTGGTTACGGCCATTATCAATTTCGGCCCGAGAATAAAATGGCACGACATTGTTACCATCCAGCCTGCCCCTGATAGTTTTACCTGCCAGTTCTGGATATAACTTGTCCAGCTTAATCACAACAAGATCTTTGGGACGTCCGTAAACCGGGAAACGATATCGACTATCCGGCGTCAGGCTGCCATTGAGAACAGGCTCGTAGTAACCAGTGATTAAACTTTCCTTATTATTTATGCTTACCAGTTCCCGGGCTACAAACCTCGTTTCGATAAATGCACGTATTGTGTCAGGCGCTGCCTGGCCCATCATGGAAATCTCGGTACAAGTATTTTTCCATCCCGCGGGTAATTTTTTTGTCAGGCAATTATTTTTCAGTGCCGGCCAGACTGATTCCAGGTTGTCCTGCTGCCATCCTGGCAGTGCTTGCCACGAGATAATGTCGCCACGCCCAGGCGATATATCACCGGTAGAGGCACAGGCAGATACCAGTAACAATAAAATTATTGCTGAGTTACGAATAATTAAATTTTTTTTTGTTTTCATTCCCGGCACCACAGGCTATAAGGATATCAAGAAATTAGTCGCCAAATCGTAGCCGAGTTTTTTATCTTTCGAGGCCGGTCTGGAACGCTTATTAATACACTACAAACTATTAAACCTATTCAGCTTCCGTTTCTTCTTCGTAGTCTTCATAGGCTGTTATATATTTGCATTCTTTCTGAGGGCAAACTTTTTCTGCACCGCGTCGTTTGGTTACCTTCACGGTCAGCATCGGAAATGCGCAACTTGGGCAGACCTCGTTAAGCGGTCGGTTCCATACAGCGTACTTACATTCAGGATAGTGCTCACAAGAAAAAAATATTTTTCCGTAACGGGATTTGCGTTTTAGCATGGCCCCTTTTTTGCACTCCGGGCATTTAACTCCGGTATCCTCAGGGGGTTCCAATGGCTCCATGTGATTACAATCCGGGTAACCGGAACAACCAATAAATTTTCCATAACGCCCGCGTTTGATGACCAGGTCAGATTCACACTTGGGACATTTTCTGCCTTCAACAATTTCTGGCTCATTGGTGGCACCGGGCTCATCATCGACATTTCGCGTGTAGTCACACTCCGGGTAACCGGTACAACCCACGAAATAACCATTGCGACCAAGTCTTTTAGCGACCTGTTTATTACATTTTGGACATTTTTCTTCCATTAGCTCGACGCCGGGCCGATCAACATCTTCTTTTGAATCTACTGTTGCTTTAAATTCAGTCCAGAATTCCTTGAGCAGGGGCTTCCATGTTTTCTCGCCGCGCGACACGGCATCCAGATCGTCTTCGAGACGGGCGGTAAAATCATAGTCCACGTACTTGCTGAAATGCTCGGATAAAAACTTGTTCACAACCCGGCCGACATCAGTTGGCGTAAATCGTTTCTTTTCCAGAAGCACATATTCGCGGGCCTGCAAGGTAGATATAATACTGGCATAGGTCGAGGGCCGGCCAATACCATGGGCCTCGAGAGTCTTGACCAGGCTCGCCTCAGTATATCTCGGTGGTGGCTCGGTAAAATGTTGCTCTTTCCTGATTTCTTTTAATGTGACTTCATCGCCCTTTTCAAGTGATGGCAACAATGCCTGGTCAGAATCGCCGCCTTTACTGTCGTCCTGCCCTTCTTCATAAACTGCCAAAAACCCAGGTTTGACCACGGCTGAACCGGTGGCACGAAAAATATTTCCCGCCCCTGCTTCCAGCTCGATCGCCATGGTATCCATGGTTGCATGAACCATTTGGCAGGCAACTGTACGCATCCAGATTAAATTATAAAGTTTAAGCTGCTCTTTATTTAAGTATTTTTTTGTGTCCTCGGGAATACGGGCTGCCGAGGTTGGCCGTACAGCCTCGTGCGCTTCCTGGGCATTTTTTGATTTATTTTTATAGGCTTGCGGCTCGTCGGGTAAATTTTCTTTACCGTACCGCGAGACAATTAATTCCCGGATCTCTGTTATCGCCTCACCTGCAAGACTGACCGAATCAGTTCTCATGTAGGTAATCAGGCCCGCCGTCTCGCCATCAATTTCAAAACCCTCATATAGCTGCTGGGCGATACGCATGGTTCGTTGGGCAGTGAACCCAAGCTTGCGGGCCGCTTCCTGCTGCAAGGTTGAGGTTGTAAAGGGTGGCGATGGATTTCTTTTACGTTTTTTCTTCTCAACAGTAATGACTTTTAATTGGCCATCTGCTTTTTTGGTGAGTGCTTTTTCTACCTTATTGGCATGTTTGTCGTCACTGATATCAAACTGGTCGAGTTTTTTATTGTCGAAATGCGTTAATTTTGCCGAGAAATTCTTTTTCTGGGCGTTCAAATCAGACTCAATCGTCCAGTATTCTCTTGGATTAAACGCCTCTATTTCGAGTTCACGCTCAACAATCATTCTTAATGCCGGACTCTGAACCCGGCCAGCAGACAGCCCGCGCCTGACTTTTTTCCACAACAAGGGGGATAAATTAAACCCTACCAGGTAATCAAGGGCGCGCCTGGCCTGCTGGGCATCGACCAGGGTTTGTGATAATTCCCGGGGTTGTTTTATGGCTTGTTGAATCGCGGACTTGGTGATTTCATGGAATTCCACACGGTACACCGGTTTTTTATCAAGCACGCCTCTTTCTTTTAGAATCTCGTACAAATGCCAGGAAATGGCCTCACCTTCACGATCCGGGTCAGTGGCCAGGTAAAGTTCGTCGGCTTTTTTCATGGCCTTGGTGATGGCATCGACATGTTTTCGATTTTTTTCGATGACATCGTATTTCATCGCAAAATCATTTTCCGTATCAACGGCGCCCTGTTTCGGTATTAGGTCACGAACATGGCCATATGATGCCAATGCGGAAAACTCCTTGCCCAGGTACCTGGTCATGGTTTTTGCCTTGGCAGGCGACTCGACAACGATTAATTTTTTAGACATAACTACAAGGTATTTAATATATAAACTGTTCAGTGTTTAGAAAAAATTATTGTCCGCAAGAAGCATAGGAGTTGTGCGTTAATTGCCCGGGTGGGTACTTAAAAAAGAAAATCTCTATTTTCACTCACCACCCAATCCTCCAGAAGATCATACGCCTGTTCCTGCCCCGGTTGATTAAATAACACCATAAGTACAACCCATTTGAGCTGTTCAATATCAATCTCTTCTGCCTCAAGTGCCGTCAGGCGATCTATCACAATTTCCCTGGCTACAGAGTCAAGCACACCGCTTTGTTCAAGACGCAATAATTGACCACGACACGACATGCTTACTTTTGCAGACTCGTAACCTGAAAAAAATCGGATAGACGATGATCGACTACTTGCAACCACACCGACAGGCTTATCATCACGTAAACTCGACAACTCTTCCAGCCAGTTAAAGGCCTTGTTTATCTCTCCCTTCGGGAAACCCGCCTGGGATAATTCAAGGATTAATGCGTCCTGATCTGGACTAAACTCATGTGAGTCATCCATATAATTCTCGAAGATGTACATTAAAACGTCCAAAACCTTTTCTTCTTTCATGTCCACCCTTGTTAATTTATTGCCCTTATATAGCGACCACCGGGCCCACTTTCAACCTGACCCAACAGCTCCATACGCAAGAGCATGGATGAAATCACATCTGCCGTCAATCCACTGCGTTCTACCAGCTCATTAACTGAAACAGGATCAAAGCCCAAATAGGCCAACAGGGGTTCTGCCTGGCTGTCTAAACTATCTACTTGTGGATCAGTGACATCCTTACTGGTCACTGTTTCTACTGTTGAATAGCTGAGCAAAACACCCAATTCATTCAGAATGTCTTCGGCGGTTTCAATGAGTTTGGCGCCCTCACGTATCAGAAGATGACAACCCCGGGCCTGGGGTGTATGAATCGAGCCGGGTATGGCAAAAACTTCCCGGCCCTGCTCCGCCGCCAGGTGGGCAGTTATTAATGAGCCACTGCGAACCGTCGCTTCAACAACCATTACGCCCAGGCTTAACCCGCTTATTATTCTGTTTCTCCTGGGAAAATTTTCACGTCTGGGTGTACAGCCAAGGGGAAACTCTGATACCAGCGCACCTGACATCCTGATTTTTGTTGCCAGCTCTTTATTGCGAGCGGGGTAAATGACATCAACCCCGGTACCGGCAATTGCCAGGGTCATGCCGTCCTTTTTTAGTGCGCCTTCATGGGCGGCAGTGTCAACACCCAAAGCCATGCCGCTGGTGATTGCCAGACCCCTGGCGGCTAAATCAGAAGAAAAAAGACCGGCATTGATTCTGCCCTGGGCGCTGGGACTACGGCTGCCGACAATAGCCAATTGCGGCATTCGCAAAGCGTCGACATCACCATCTATATATAGTATCGGCGGTGGATCAGGTATCTCTTTTAAAAGTTTTGGGTAACCCTCGTCCTCGAGCATTAAGATATGGTGTTGGGGCTGTGCCAGCCAGTTCAGGGTTTTCGCAAACTGGTCTTCCAGAAGGGGTTTTGCAATGGCACGCTCTACCAGGCCGGCTTTATGGCCCAGCAATGACTGTAGTGAACGGGTGGATGCCTGACACAGTGACTGTATCGAGCCATAATGTTGCATAATTTTATGCAGTGATATGTCACCAATACCAGGTGTTGCCTGTAGTGACAGCCAGCGTAGTAGCTGTTCGTGATCCATAGCCGTGACCTCCTTGTCCTGGCAATACTGTAAAAAGTCTTAACTTCTTCCCTATTTTATTTTCTCTGAATTATTTTCCGGTTTCAATTTAGCTTTCTATATTTCTCTGGCTCATCCCGGACTTAACTTGGACTTAACTTGCCTGGAAATTTTTATATACATAATTGCAAGTGCAACTCCCTAGGGAGTCTCCACCTTGTCTCCAACTTGTATGGGTCCGTCGGAACTCATGACCAGCCCGTAGCTTACCCTCTTAAATACCTTGAATACCAGCAGTATTCCGCTCTCTTCGTTCGGTAGTTTGTAAAAACTTTTAAGTACCGGGTCCCGAACCCTGACGCCAGTCCGCAATATTCTCAGCACATGTCCCTCTTCCAGTCCTTGTGAGCTGCCAGTGCTGATTGCCACAATTGCTAATGGCCCAAATTCATCAACTGCATTCTTTGCCAGCAGAATTTCACCTTTAACTTTATTTTTAGGTGCGCGTGGCTGATAACGTGGTAGTGGTGGCGCCTTTTCAACTGGCAACAACCTGTCACCAGGCAATATTTCAAGGTTAGCACTTGAGACCACTAACTTGCTTACCTTGCCAAACCTGATTAGTTGGGCATCACCAAGATAGACAGCCTCATACCCAAACACCTTACCCGAACTCTTTTCCCGTAATACCTCACCATGCCTGAAAATGTAGTAATACTCATTTTTCTTATCGGTAAGGCCACGGGCATAAAATACGCTTCTATCGCCTAACGCCCGCCTGTTATCGACACCAATCCCGACATAACCCGCGTCATCGAGCAAATCATCAGTTATCACCAGTGGTCGCGTTAAAAAGGGCGCGATCACTTCAGGCCTGATAGTGGGTATGGCCGAGGCGAGCGATTTGCTACGAACCCTGGGCTTAAGCTTCTCACGGTTACCAATGGTTTTTCTAGGCCCGCCTGGGGTGGGAGTTTCTTCAGTGCCTACGGTAATACCCTCATCGGTACCTTCAACCACTGTGACCTGTCCGGGCTCCTCATCCTGAACAGGCTGTTCTTTTCTTAGAACGGTAAGCTGCGGCTGACCATCAACCCAGCGTAATAAAATCACGTCACCCGGGTAAATAAGATGGGGGTTGGCTATTTGTTCGTTTATTTTCCAGATTTTTGGCCAGTGCCAAGGGCTCTTGAGAAATCGAGTAGCGATATCCCATAATGTGTCTCCTGGTACCACCACATACCGATCAGGGTGATCGGGTTGCAGTTCCAGCACATCAGCCCTGACGGGTGCGACAGGTGTGAGAATTATCCCCAAAAAGAGGGTAAGCGCTATTATTAGCGGATTATGATTGCGCGACATAGGCGGTGTTTCCGTATAATCTTGCACTCAGTTTAGTCGAATTTTTTCCAAAACCCCAAGTCATTGAACGATTTTATGACAGGATTTTCGCTTGTTATTCAGTAGCCTTTGAACTAATAATAAACCAGTTTCACAAGAATGGAAACCAACTGACTGAATTTATATTCATTCAACAATATCAATAATTGACCTTACTATAATATAACAATGGCTTTGCTTGAAATACTGCATTATCCAGATTCACGATTACGAACCCTGGCAGCGCCCGTCGCGGATATAAATGACGAAATTCGCGCACTAATCGATGATATGGCTGAAACTATGTACGCCGCACCCGGGATAGGCCTGGCTGCTACTCAAGTAAATGTTCATAAACAATTGATTATAATAGATATTTCTGAAGACAGGGATCAACTCCAGGTTTTTATTAATCCTGAAATTCTGAGCAGGGATTCCGAAGTCGCAATGGAAGAGGGTTGTTTGTCAGTACCCGGTATTTATGAAACCGTCACCCGTGCTGAGACCATCACTTATCGGGCGTTGGGTGCACAGGGCAATAAAATTGAGGAAAGTGTCACTGGCCTGCTTGCCGTTTGCATACAACATGAGATTGACCATCTTAAAGGTAAGGTTTTTGTGGATTATTTATCACATTTGAAACAGCAGCGCATCAGTAAAAAAATGCTTAAACAGCAGCGCCAGGCTATGTAGCGCAGTCCCGTGAATATTATATTTGCTGGCACGCCTGATTTTGCCGTTCCCAGTCTCCAGGCCTTGTTGCAGGCCGGCCTTGATGTGGTCGCGGTTTATTGCCAACCGGATCGACCCGCGGGCAGGGGCCGGAAAATAAAACCGGGTCCGGTCAAGGCGACTGCACAGGTGGCCAATATCAAGACCTGCCAACCACAAAATTTTAAAGACCCGGCAGAAGTCTCAAGCCTGGCTTTATTGCGACCAGATTTAATGATTGTGGTTGCCTATGGCCTGATTTTGCCAGAATCGGTCTTAAAAATTCCCCGCCTGGGCTGTATTAATGTCCATGCTTCAATACTGCCCCGTTGGCGCGGCGCGGCGCCCATCCAGCGGGCTATAGAATCTGGTGACAAGACTAGCGGGGTTTCCATTATGCAAATGAATCAGGGCCTGGACACCGGCGCTGTCCTGGCAACCACTGAAATTGAAATTCTGGCAACAGAGAATGCGGGCCAGCTTCATGACAGGCTTGCCGAAGCGGGGGCTGAATTATTGCTTGGGGCCTTGCCTGAAATAAAGGCCGAACAGTTACATGGCACTGTCCAGGACGAAGGTTTGGCGACTTATGCTAAAAAACTGGAAAAAAGTGAGGCCCGGCTCGACTGGTCTTTACCCTCTGACGTTATTGCCAGGAAAATTCGTGCATTTAATCCCTGGCCGATGGCCTACACCTGCTGGCAACAGAACCGGCTACGGATATGGGATGCTACCGTCTCCGACCAGGGTAGCGCCAAACCTGGAACAATATTGGCCGCTAGTGGCGAGGGCATCCAGGTAGCAGCCGGTACCGGTAGTATCAGTATTCAGCGCCTGCAACCACAAGGCGGTAAGGCTATGTCCGTTAAAGATTTCCTGAACGGTCAGCTTGTCTCACCAGGAGATGTGTTCAATTAATCAAGGATGCCATGCGACTTGATCAAAAAATCAACGACAAAGTACGTTCCTCTCCCAGGGCGCAGGCTGCCCTCGTAGTAGACGCAGTCTGCCATCATCAACAACTACTGGATGATGCACTGAATGAGCTATTTTCGCTGAACCCGGACGAAAAACTAAAACCGATTATTCATGAGCTGGTATATGGCGCCGTGCGTTGGTGTATTCAGTTACAGTGGCTGACAACACAGTTGCTCGACAAGCCGGTCAGAAAAAAGGATCGTATTGTTCAGGCGCTACTGCTCGTAGGGTTATATGAGTTACGGTTTATGGGTACGGCCAGCCATGCCAGCGTCAATGAAACCGTTGCGGCGGCAACCATCCTTAATAAACCCTGGTCAAAAAATCTGGTTAACGCCTGCCTGCGTCAATACACACGTTCAGAGCAAGATTTTAATATCAGCATATCCACAGATATTGGCTTGCTGCAAAGTCATCCGCAATGGCTCATTGACTCAATAAAAAAAGCATGGCCAGAAAAATGGCCGACAATTCTCGATGCAAATAACAAGCGGCCACCGATGGGCTTACGAGTTAATAACAAGCTGACTGACCGCGTCTCGTATATCAAGCAATTGACTGAGGCAAAAATAAAAAATAGCGCTATGCCATTTTCTGAACACGGAATATTGTTACCAAAACCCACGCCTGTTACGAAACTACCCGGGTTTGCTGCCGGCCTGGTCACGGTTCAGGATGGCGCCGCCCAACTAGCTACCATCCTGCTGGACTTGCAGGCAGATCAATCCATTCTTGATGCCTGTTGCGCCCCTGGCGGCAAACTGGCCCACATTCTTGAGGCCATGCCAGATGACGCCGATGTGACAGGCCTGGATATTTCCAGGGACCGGCTCGACCGTGTCAAAGAAAACCTGCGGCGATTACAGCTCAATTGCAGGCTTATTCAGGCAAATGCCAGTAAAATTAATAATCAAAATGAACAAGCAGGGCAGACCGACACCTGGTTTGAAAAATCTTTTGACCGAATTTTGCTTGACGCCCCCTGCAGTGCCACCGGCGTCATTCGCCGGCACCCGGATATCAAACTCCATCGCCAATCACAAGATGCGGCGAAAGTAGTAGTACTCCAGGCCCAATTACTGAATAGTTTATGGCCGTTACTGGCCTGTGGCGGTAAGCTTGTCTACGTTACCTGCTCAATTCTGCCTGTTGAAAATGACGAGCAAATTGACAAGTTTTTGAAAGCACACGCGGATGCCAGTGTTTTAACGCCCGACGAAATGTTGTCAGGTGAATCATTTCGAAATAGTACACTTACGACTCAAGCAGTAAAGATTTTAAGAGCGGCCGTCATTCAGAAACCGCATGGGTTCCAGGTATTACCAGGCAGCCTGGATATGGACGGGTTTTATTATGCATGTCTGAAAAAAAATACCTGAAATAAACAAATGCTGAATTACTAAATAATGAAGATTAATAAATTATTATTGGCTATCCTGTTTTCCGCAATCGTGCTTGGTTTAAACAAACCTGGCACGGTTTTGGCTGAGTTCAGTGTTACAAAACCCGGCGCTATCCTGACCGATAAAACTATGGAGCTATCCGGTCAACTACGTCTCGATTTGAGTGAAAAAACCGAAGAAGCACTGGGTAAGGGTATTCCCCTGGTCATTGAGGTCGAATACAGATTGTTTCGGATACGAAAAATTATTTGGGATGTCCAGCTTGCTAGCTGGTCATTTACCCATTCTATTCAATACCATGCATTGTCACGACAATACCTGGTTCGTGGCCATGGTTTGGATGCCAG
>VAPH01036811.1_pt1 | contig 58628 bp, 55 predicted proteins | sample 3393861 | NCBI WGS metagenome assembly VAPH01 (sample SAMN08290439, study PRJNA428436) | hydrothermal vent metagenome | isolation source: Deep-sea hydrothermal vent chimney | place: Atlantic Ocean: South-mid Altantic Ridge | reverse complement strand
CTGTACGCACTTCGCGGTCGCCGAGGAGGACGCTGATTTCACCGCGGTACAACTCGGCCGGTTTGTCGATGTCCTGGATCGTCTCCATGAGACCGGGACTCAGCCCCCACTCGTCCATGCCGCCAACACGGCAGGAGCGCTGGGTGTTCCCGAGTCCCGATTCAATCTTGTCCGCGTTGGGCTGGGTTGTTATGGCCTGTATCCACATCCCAGTCAGGCAAGCATTGTGGACCTTAGACCGGCGATGCGTGTCGTTTCCCATGTGTCGATGGTCAAGACGGTCGAGGGTGGTGAACGACCGAGTTACGGGCGTCGTCGGCCACTGCCGGCAACGGGGCGTGTTGCGACGGTTCCAGTCGGGTATGCCGACGGGGTACCCCGTCGACTCTCGAGTCTCGGGGCTGAGGTTCTGATCAAAGGGCAGCGGTTTCCGTTTGCCGGCACAGTCACGATGGACCAGATCGTGGTGGACTGCGGTACTGCCGACATATCCGTCGGTGATGAGGTCGTGTTGCTCGGTTCGCAGGGGGAGGATCGGATCCCGGCTGAAGAATGGGCTGACATGCTCGGCACCATCAACTATGAGATCGTTTGTCACTTCGGTCCACGGCTTCCCCGGCGCCATCTTCGCTGACGGATGGTGTCGCGTCCGGGTCCGCAGGGCATGGGTTCATGCGGGTGTCCAAAGATCCCTTGAGAAAGTGTGCAACGCTAGGGGTAGCTGCGACGTGGGTTAGGTGTGGTCGACAAGGATGAGATGATCTACAACACCCTCAGCGGAGAACTAGTCAGGTACGCAAGTGCCCTCGTGGGACCCGACGATGGTCCGGATCTGTTGTCCGCAGTGATTACGCGCCTGCTTGCGAAACAGCGCCTCTCCGACCTCAAGGATCCGCGCTTGTATCTCTTCAAGGCGATTGGCAACGAAGCCAGGTCCCACAAGCGCCGATACGCGACCCGTCAGGTCGTGAGTCTTCGCCGCCCAGAGGCAGGGGCACCGTCCGGCCCCGACTTGGTCATCGATGTGGTGATGGATCTCCCGATTCGGCAACGGTCCGCAACGTACCTTGTGTACTGGCTCGGGTACACGCCGACCGAAGCCGCCGAGGTGATGGACTGTAGGCCTGCGACCGTGCGTCGTTATCTCTACCTTGCGCGGGCGAAATTAAGGCGGTCGCTCGATGTCTCGTAGAAGTCGCAACGGACCTCGCGACCTCTTCCGTACCGCCTACCGAGAGATGGCCGACAGGGTGCCGCTAGCTCCCGACTGGTCCGCTGTTCGGCATGTCGACCTGGATCCAACTCCGGCGGGCCGCGGCAGACTGCTCGCCCTGATGACGGCGGTTGTGGTGATCTTCGGCGTGGTTGGTTTTGCGGTGTGGCCACGCACCGCTGTCCCGACGTCGCCGGGCGAACCCGGGGCGTACGTGAGTGCTCCCGACGATGGTGTCGCCGGTCCGGGGACCACGAGGACTCCGATTGACTTTGGTGACTGCCCGGTGACAATTCCTCCGCAGCCCGGGTTTCAACCTCCTGACGGCTATCCCGCAGAACCCATGTCTGGTGTCTGGTACGGCACCGAGGGTCTCTGGACGTTGCTCGAACCGGACGGCGCACAGGGACAGCGCAAGACGCTGCTGTGGAGCGTGAACTTCCCCGGTGGGCGCCTGGAGGCACAACCCAATGTCGATGTCAGGTGGCGAAGACTCGACAGCTCAGGCGAGTTGATCTCGAACGAGGGTCACGCGACGAACGCCTACACCCCGGCGGATGGGGATTTCATGATCGCCGGTCTCGACCCTTACCGACCGGGCTGCTGGGAGGTGACCGCAACCTACAAGGGAGCGACGCTGCGTTATGTGTACTTCCTTCCTGGTCCCACATCCCCGTCGACCACGGTTCCGGGCTCCGCTTCTTCCTCAACCGCGGCTCCGACCCCGGTCGATCCCGTCTTCGGCGAGGACCTGCCGTGGGTATTCCTGTTCGACGACGGGATCGATGGTGTGCTCGCAGTCGACCCCACTAACCGAGTCGCTTCGCGCAGCGTCATCGACGGTCAGCGGGCCGGTGATCAGCCGTATCGGCTTGAGCTCATCGAGAATCGTTTGATCGTCGGTTGGGGTGAGATCTATGCGGCCGCCATCTACGGCCGAACGTCGGTGTTCCTCGGTGAGGCCACGATCTACCTTCCGGCCTTTCTACCGGACCGCGTGTGGCTCATCGACTATCCCGGGGGCAGGATCGGAGCCGGTGTCCCCCTGGCCTGGCAGGTGTCGGTCGTGACAGGGGACCGACTCTCGGAGCCCACACCGCTCGACGTCGCCGGTTTCCCTACGATCGGCATTCCGGGAGGGCTTGCGTTGGAGACGGACACCGGGATTGCTCTGTGGGATGCGGATACCGGTGAGGTCGTCAAGGTTCTTGGGACAGGGCCCGCTTCCGTTAGCGATGTCTCGAGAGATAGCGACGCCCGGATCGCCTGGTGCGAAGATCCGTGCACCGAGCTTCACATTACGACCATCGGAAGCGGTGAAGACGTTGTCGTGACCTCACGGAGCGGCGAGCCGTTCGACGCTCGATCGGCACGGTTTGGCAGCGACCTACGGTTTCTCGCCGCACCGGCCGGTTCGACGGTAGTTGTCGTCGATTTCGAGGACATCACCGACTACTCCGAGTTCTCCGTTCCGGGGACCGACCCGTTCGTCTTTGTGAGTTGGGCGCCATTCGGACCCGACCTGTTCGCCAGTACGTACTCGTATGGGGGCTTGTCGACGACCGTCGTCTGGCACAACGCCCTCCATAAGACGACGGTGAGTGCCGAGCTTCCGCTTGGTGGGGCACTGTCCTTCGTCGTTGTCAGCCGAGATCAGGCGTTCGGGTTCCTGGGTGATGGGTCGCAGTCGCCGGACGACTGCCCGGTACGGATTGGGGAGTCTGACGAGAAATCAGGGATCTGTTCCTTCGGGTTCTAGTGGTGCGTCGTCGGACAGCTCGAACCTACCGGCCGACGAGGGCTGCGATCGAGGCGGCCGCGCTGGTGCGGTTGTCGGTGCCCAGTGCCTGAAACACTCGCTCAAGATGTTTACGTACCGTGCCGGTGGCGATACCCAACTTCGAAGCCAGCTGGTCGTTGGTACCGCCGTCCAGCAGCGCAATCGCAACGTCGGCCTCTCGGGAGGAAAGTCCGGCAGCCATCAGAGCCTCACGAGGTTCGAAGTTAGCCCTCACCAGCAGCACATGAGGTGACGTGGGGCTCGCTACGACCCGGACGCTGAGTGTCTGTTCGTCGGTAACGACGGTGAAGGGATCAGATGGCGCTGCGATGCCGATCTCGTGCACGAGGTCGAGACGCGTTTCGAGTGCCTTCTTTAGATCGGGCACAAGAGCGTCGTTTACCGACAGGCTCGCCAACAGTTGCTCGCTGTGGGGTGTGACATGGATCGGGCGCCCATCGTCGTCAACGAGTAGTACGGCCCATCCGTCGGCGGTAAGAACCGAGCGCAGCCGTTCACCGTCCTGGTGGGCCTGGACGTGGCGGTAGAGGTTAGCGAGGTGCGGTCCCAACATATTGAGAACATTCCGGTCCCGCTCGCTGAACCCCGAAGCGTCTCGATGGAGACTGAAACCGATGAGGATGCCCGGGGGTGCGGGCAATGCAATGACCATGGCGGCTTCGAGGCCCATCTTGGCGTTGCACGCCTTGTAGACGTCTAGCTGCTTAAAGCTTTCGAGATCCATGAAATCGGACACCATACGAGCGCTCGTATCGCCCGTCTTCGTAAAGTGGTCGACGAGCGGGTGCTCGTGCATGTGCTCGGCGAATCCGGCATCCATCTCCGCCTGAAGTACCGGATCCATTTCGGGGAAGACATAGGTGTTGACGGTCTTCGTGAGACGGTTCACCTCGTTGTACACCGAGGCGAGATTCGGGATCAACGAGTGGATGCCCTTGAGCGCCGTTCGCGCAAAGGATTCCACGTCCTGTGTGGTCCCCACTTCCTCGACGAGCGCAAGAACGGCAGCAGCATCTTCGGCGGAGAGATTGAGCATGGCGACATTGTGTTTGATCGCGGTGCGATACGTCAAATGACGTATTGCACCATCACGTCGATATCGGTATTTTGAATCGACAGGGGGATTTCGGAGTCGCGTCCGGAGAAATCCGTTCCAGGTACCGGTGGGGGGACCTGGGCCGGTTTTTTTTTGCATCGTTGCAACGATTGTGGCGGCAGCTCGAGCCCCTTTTTGGTAGCGTTTGGTGATGTCTAGTGGTGCCGCCAAGAATGCTCATGTCAGGTCGACGGAGCTCTCGATTCTCGCGGACCGGGCTGCGTCGTGTACCCAGTGCGAACTCGCGGCGACTCGGACCACGGTTGTGTTCGGTACCGGTGATCCCGACGCCTCGCTCGTCATCGTTGGAGAGGGTCCCGGCAAGAGCGAAGACGAGCAGGGGCTGCCGTTCGTAGGGCGTTCCGGTGCGCTTCTGGACAAGCTGCTCGGGGAGATCGGACTCAAGCGCGATGGTGTGTACATCGCCAACGTCGTGAAATGTCGCCCGCCGGGGAACCGGGATCCACGGCCCGTGGAAATCGATACGTGCAAGCCCTATCTCCGGCAGCAGCTCGTTCTTATTGATCCGACAGTAGTTGTGACACTCGGCAATTTCTCGTCGAAGCTGTTGCTGAACACCGATGTCGGCATCACCAAGCTTCGTGGGCAAGCGTACCCGTGGTGGGGGCGATATCTGGTGCCCACGTTTCATCCTGCTGCGGCACTCCGTGGAAGTGCCAGGGTGCTTGAAGCGATGCGAGAGGATTTCATCCGCATCCAGGTGATTCTCGACGATACTGAGTGCAATAAGATAGAGAAAACGGCACCCGTGTCGTCGAACCTTCGTGAAACCGAGCAGCCAGATCCCGAGCAGCTAGATCTCTTTTGAACACTTGTGCCCCGTTTTCCATCACTGTTGACTCACCAGAGGCGACTTTTGCGCTTGGCCGACGTCTCGCCCCGCTCCTCACCGACGGAGATATTGTGTTGTTGAATGGCCGTCTCGGAGCGGGCAAGACACTCTTTGTCGGTGGTGTAGCCGAGGGGCTTGGAATCACCGATCACGTGACCAGTCCGACATTTGTCATTGTGAAGCAGTATGTCGGTTTCCTCCGGCTCACCCATGTAGACGCGTACCGTCTCGGCGGCACCGCGGAGCTCGCGGACCTGGACCTGATGGATGACTCGGGCGTGCTCATCGTTGAATGGGGCGAAGCGGTCGAGTCGAGCATCGGGTCCGATCACCTGAACATTCGTATCGACCACCTTTCTGAGACAAGTAGGGCGATACTGTTCGAACCGAAAGGGACCTGGAAGACCCGGCAGATTGATCGGGTGCTGCCGTGAAGATCCTTGCAATCGACACCGCCACACCCGCTTCATCAGTCGCGATCGGCGAGGGCGACAATCTTCTGGCGATGAACCTCCGCGTCGACCGGATGGGCCACCTTTCTTTTCTCACTCCGGCGATCGACATGTGTTTTGATCAGGTTGGATGGACGCCCCGTGATATTGACGCAGTTGCTGTCGATGTCGGGCCGGGGCCGTATACCGGTCTCAGGATCGGCATTGCGGCCGCTCAAGCGGTGGCAGCTTCGCTGGGTGTTCCCATCGTCCCTGTCGGGTCGCTGACGGCCCTTGCTTGGCGGGCCGCTACCGGACGCCGTCGCATCTGGCCCGTCGTTGACATGCGTCGCAACCAGGTTGCGACTCAGGCTTTCATGCCGGTACCGGGCGGTGTTGTGGCAGACGGCCCGGCGCAGGTTATATCGGTGAGCGAATTCCAGGCGTTGCTCTCAAGCGACGGGATCGAGACGCTCGTCGTCGGTGATGTCGCCGCTGTGGGTGATGGATTCCTCCGTGGTGTCCAGAGAGCCAAGCAGGGTCGCCCGCGCTACCCGACCGCAGATGTGATCCTTGAGATAGCGAACTTGCGGGCGCAGTCCGGTGAGTATTCATCGGTCGATGAGATCCGCCCCCGGTACATGCGCGAACCGGACGCTGTCATCCGGTGGAAAGAGTTCCGAGAAGAGGGCATCTGGCCGGGATCGGAAACCCCATGAGCGGTGTGCGGATCCGCGAGATGACCGTTGCGGACATCCCGATAGTCGCTGCGCTCGAACGGGTGGTATATCCCCAGCCATGGTCAATGCGGGTCTTCTACGACGAACTTGCGCTCGACTCCCGCACCTACATCGTTGCGGAGCTTGGCGATCGGATCGTTGCCTACGCCGGACTTCTGATAGTTGCTGAAGACGCCCACGTCACGACTGTTGCCGTTGACCCCGAGGCTCGTCAGCTTCGCGTCGGCACTCACCTGATGCTCCATCTGGTTGACCGCGCACTTGCATCCGGCGCACGGCATCTCACCTTGGAGGTACGAGTATCGAACGAGGCAGCCCGCCAGATGTACGAGAGGTTCGGATTTTCACCGGTCGGGCTCCGCAAGAACTACTACCGCGATGAGGACGCGTTGGTCATGTGGGCGATCGATATCGACACCGATGACTACGCCGCACGACTGTCGGCGATTCGCGCGTCGTTGGAGGAGGCAGCATGAGCGAACCGCTGATACTTGGTATTGAGACGAGTTGTGACGAGACCGGCGTTGCGGTCCTTTCGGGGAACGAGGTGTTGTCTTCCGTCCTTGCGACCCAGGTTGACGAACATGCGAGGTTTGGAGGGATTCTTCCGGAGATTGCTGCCCGGGCGCACGTCGAGGCGATTCGTCCTCTCGTGCATCAGGCCTTGAACCAGGCTGCAATTCACCATGACGAACTTGATGCGGTTGCGGTGACACGTGGCCCCGGCCTGGTCGGCGCCCTCGCTGTCGGGTACGCGTACGGCAAGACGATGGCATGGTCCCTGGGCAAACCGCTAATCGGTGTTGACCACATGGAGGGCCATCTGTTTGCGCCGCTGTTAGATCACAGTGACTACGAGCCGCCGGCAGTCGTCGTTCTGGTGTCCGGCGGCCACTCGATGATCGTGCACATGCGAGCATGGGGTGACTATCACGTGATGGGCCAAACGCTCGACGACGCCGCCGGCGAGGCCTTCGACAAACTTGCCCGTTTCATGGGTCTCGGTTACCCCGGGGGGCCGGCGATCGACCTTTATGCCACCGGCGGAGACCCGGATGCGATACCGTTCCCCAGGCCGATGCGAGATCGCCCATACGACTTTTCATTTTCGGGACTCAAGACGTCGGTCGTAACGTTTCTCGAGAAGGCGAAGACAGCCAACAGTGTTCCGCCGCTCGAAGATGTTTGTGCCTCAATCCAGGAGGCGATCGTCGATTCAATCGTGAGTAAGACCTTCAATGCCGTCGAGGCAACCGGTGTCGAGGTTGTTGCCGGGGGTGGTGGAGTGCTGGCGAACCGGCGTCTCCGGCAGAAACTCCGCGAAGAGGCCGACCGGCGCGGGGTGAACTTGTTGCTCCCGAGTCCGCAGTTGTGCACCGACAACGGTGCCATGATTGCTGCTGCCGGGCGGTTTCACTACGACCGCGGGGTGTTTACGCCCTTGGGGAGTGACGTCGACCCGAACCTCAAATTCGGGCAGTAGGACACCGGGATTTTCTTCGACGAGAGTTAGCACTCACACCGAGAGAGTGCTACGCTAGGTTAGCAATCAATGCACCCGACTGCTAAGTCAGCCTTGAAGGAGGAAGTCGGAATGAACCTTAAGCCTCTCGGCGATCGTATCGTCGTGAAGCCGCGGGAAGAGGACGAACAGCGCACTGCAAGTGGCATCGTCATTCCCGATACGGCCAAAGAGAAACCACAGTTGGGCGACGTGCTCGCTGTCGGGCCAGGTCTCTTTGAAGATGGTGAGCGTGTACCGCTCGATGTCAATGTTGGTGATGTTGTCTTCTACTCGAAGTACGGCGGCACCGAAGTCAAGTACGAGGGCGAGGATTACCTGATCCTGTCTGCCCGTGACGTACTCGCTGTGTTGGGTTAGGAGGAACTAACTACATGGCTGCAAAAGAAATTCGTTTTGGTGAAGAGGCCCGTCGAGGTCTTCAAGCCGGTGTCGACAAACTTGCCGACGCAGTAAAAGTTACGCTCGGCCCTAAGGGTCGTAACGTCGTTCTCGAAAAGAAGTGGGGCGCACCCACGATCACTAACGATGGTGTCACCATTGCTAAGGAGATCGAGCTCGACGACGTATGGGAGAATATGGGCGCCCAGCTCGCCAAGGAAGTCGCCGACAAGACCAACTCGGTCGCCGGTGACGGAACTACCACCGCGACTGTGCTTGCTCAGGCAATGGTGCAAGACGGACTCCGCCTTGTTGCTGCCGGCGCAAATCCTATGGAGCTGCGTCAGGGCATCAACGAAGCCGTTGAAAAGGTCGTTGGCGCTATCGCCGACATGTCCGAGGAAGTAGGCGCCAACGATAAGGCCAAGATGGCTTATGTTGCCGGCAACTCCGCGGCAGATCCATCCATCGGTGATTCGATCGCCGATGCGCTCTCGAAGGTAGGCGGCGAAGGTGTCATCACCGTTGAGGACAGCCAGACCTTTGGTGTTGAGCTGGAGATCACCGAGGGCATGCAGTTCGACAAGGGCTACATCTCTCCATACTTCATCACAGACGCCGACCGTCAAGAGGCTGTGCTCGAGGATGCCTACATCCTCATTGCAAACCAGAAGATCGGGTCCGTCCAGGACCTGCTTCCTGTCCTTGAGAAGGTCAGTCAAACGGGTAAGGCCATAGTGGTCCTCGCTGAGGATGTCGAGGGCGAGGCCCTTGCAACGCTTGTGGTAAACCGTCTTCGTGGCACGTTCTCATCCGTAGCGGTGAAGGCTCCCGGGTTCGGCGAACGTCGCAAGGCAATGTTGCAGGATATTGCGATCCTCACGGGTGCAACTGTGATCTCGGAAGAGGTCGGGTTGAAGCTCGACGGTGTCACTGTTGACATGCTCGGTCGCGCACGCAAGGTCGTCGTCACCAAGGATGCCACTACGATCGTTGATGGCGGCGGCTCCAAGGCCGACGTCAGTGCTCGGGTTGCACAGATTCGCCAGGAGATCGAGAACAGCGACTCCGACTGGGATCGTGAGAAGCTCAGCGAGCGTCTTGCGAAGCTTTCCGGTGGTGTCGCGGTCCTCAAGGTCGGTGCTGCTACCGAGGTCGAAGCGAAAGAGCGCAAGCACCGCATCGAGGACGCCATCCTGGCGACTCGTGCGGCCATCGAAGAGGGCATTGTCCCCGGTGGTGGTGTTTCGCTGCTCCGTGCGCGTGATGCTATCGGGACTCTTCGCGGCAACACCGATGACGTGAAGGCCGGTCGGGCGTTGGTAGGTCGCTCCCTTGAGGCTCCGATCCGCCAGATCGCTTCGAACGCCGGGTTCGAGGGTGGCGTTGTGGTGAACAACGTTCTTTCGGCTAGCGACGGTTCCGGTTTTAACGCCGCAACCGGTACGTACGAGGACCTGATGGCATCCGGCATCATTGACCCGGCCAAGGTGACTCGTGCAACGGTGCAGAACGCTGCGTCTATTGCATCGCTCCTCATCACAACTGAGGCCATCGTGGCCGAGGTTGCTGTTGACGAGCCGGTCGGTGGCGGTCATGGCCACGATGGCGGCATGGGCGGCATGATGTAGATCACGTCTTACCGGATGTGAGAGAGGGGTCGCGGAGCAATCCGGGACCCCTCTCTACGTTTTGGCGTCCATCTGTGCACGATGATGCAGGTGGACGCAAAACAGAATGAGGGTGAGGCTCAACGCCTCACCCTCATTACGCACTCGTAAGTGCTTGTAACCCCACGGCAAAGCGACGTGTCGAGGAGAATCCTTAGCGGAACTCCTTGTGAAGGGAATGGATTGCCGACCGATGGTGGTGATGCCTGGCCGGGTCCATATCGCTTCGCCGTTTTGGGGGTTACCCGTTCGCACTGGAACTGTCGGCCACGCCGGGCGCTCTTAAGGGATTTCTTGAGGAATCTCGGGAACCTATCCGTTGGCGTTTCGCCACTCCCGAACTTGTGCTTCCCAGTCGGCGCGAGTGACAATCACACAGCGAGACCCGATCGGTTCCCAAAAGGCATTGCAGTTTCCGTTTATGCGGTATTCGGCCGATTCCACGGACGCGAATTGGAATACGTTGGCGTTTATTGAGGCGATAAAGAATGCCGCCTCATTCTCGTCCAGCGGACGGTCGAGGAATGTTCGGGAGAACTCGACGGTTACCCTCCCATCGTTGAGAAACACCGCATCGAACGCGTCCGCGGTCGATTCGCTGAAGAACGAACGGAACCCCGATGACTGCTCCGCCTCGGTCGGTCCCTTTACCAATTCGGTGAGCGTTGCGGTCAATGACCGATTCGTCTGCTCGACCCGGCGGACGACTGATGTGTCCGCCGTAGGAAACTGTTGCGAGCCGCACGTATAGAACACCCTTACCAATCGGCCTCCGTCCTCTGCCGGTCTCGGCATGGTGCAGGAGCCTGCGATCACAACGGTTGTTGACGGCAGCACTGTTGACGTCGTCACGGTCGCGGGGGGCGCCGCTGTCGTCGTTGTCGTTGCTGCGATCGTGACGACTGTGGTTGGCGGCGCAACGGCGACGGGATCGTTGTTCTCGACGATCTTTCGAAACGAGGCGATCGCGACAAGAAGCAGCACGATGGCGATGAGTGCGAAGAGTACGCGTTGAGTTATGAGGACGATTCGTTCGTTCACGGGGGCATTCTCCCACGGCTTCGAAGAGAAGACGTTACACCTGGGTGTTCCAGTTCCCGAAGACCCCTCGCCTCAATGGATTGTGGCGCCGGTTACCGCCGTACTGGAGCGCTATGCCCATCCGTTTGCCGCGTATCGTGCACGCTCGACGAGCCACTCCTCGGCAAGCAGCGACCAGGCTGAATGATCCAGCCACTCCTCGCCCACCCGGACCTCTTGTCGGAGTACCCCTTCATGGAAGAAACCGAGTTTCTGTGCGACCCTGTCGGATCCGATATTCCCGGTGGCGATGCGCAGGGTCACTTTGTGCATGTCGAGTTCGTCGAACGCAATCTCAAGGAGGCGCGCCGTAGCCTCGGTGCACACTCCCTGTCGTGACGACCCGGATCTCACCCAGTACCCGACCTCGCCGGTCTTGTTGGCTTGCGAGGTAAACCAAAGTGAGACATTGCCGAGGTGGCGGGCCGGATCGCCGGCCGCTCGAATGGTGAAGTCGAATGCACGGTTCTCGTTCCATGCGTTGAGACTCTCTTTGATGTACTGGAGTGCGTCGTGGCGACCGTAGGTCCCCTGCGCCCATGGCAGCCACGGTTTGAGGTCGCGCAGGGATTCGTTCACGGCCTCCTCAAGCGCCCCGACGTCGCGTCGCCGAAAAGGGCGAAGCATGAGAGCCGGTGTGAAACGTGGCGTGGTGGACAACATCGTGTACAGCCTATCGTCGTAAGCTGGGGAGATGCTTGATGTTTGGTCAGCGGTCGAGAACATCGGCCCAATCTATGAACTCGACGACGCCCGATCAGCGGTACTTGTTGTGCTGTTTAAAGACTCCGACGGAGATGTGCGGATCATTCTGACCCGCCGCCCCGATGACATGGCCACCCATCCCGGCGACATTGTCTGTCCGGGGGGACGGCTTGAGCCGGGTGAGTCGGTCGCTGCCGCTGCCCTGCGCGAAGCCCACGAGGAGATCGGACTCGACCCGTCAACTGTCGAGATCGTTGGTGGCTCGGAGCCGTTTTGGACGAGAAGTATCGACGAGATGATTGTTCCCGTCGTCGGGAGGGTACGCGGTGATCCACCGGTGTTGACACGCAGTGAGCGTGAAGTCGCTGAGATTCTCACTCCACGGATCGACTTCTTGATGACGACACCGGAGTGGCACTCTCAGCAGTGGCGGGGTCACGAAATCTGGTTTCTCGAACTCCCCGAGGGCATCCTGTGGGGGGCGACCGCAGGCATGCTGCGCCGCCTCTTCACACTGCTGGAGGAGAACGAAAAAGATGAACAATGAAACTTCGTAGCGGGATGGCAGCGGTCGTCACGGGAGCGGCAAGCGGCATCGGTTTGGCGTTAACCGAGGCGTTGTGCGGTCGCGGGGTGAGCGTGTTGATGGCCGATATCGATGCTGACGCCCTCGGAACAGCTCGGACGACCCTGGGCGAACTCGCCCCGCTCACGGATACCAGGGTGTGTGATGTGTCGAGCGAGTCGGCCGTCGGCGCGCTCGCCGACGCTGCGTTCGACGCGTATCCCACAGTCGACCTCATTGTTAACAACGCTGGTGTGAGCTCGACCGGATCAGTGTTGGAGTCCACCGTCGAGGATTGGGAGTGGGTGCTGGGCGTTGATCTCTACGGCGTGATCCACGGGATACAATCGTTTGTGCCCCGTATGGTCTCTCAGGGCGGCGGGTACGTCGTCAACACGGCATCGGTCGCGGGGTTGGTCTCAACCCCCGGGATGGCGCCCTACAACGTCGCCAAACACGGCGTCGTGACCCTGTCCGAGACCCTGTATCAGGAGCTCCAGCTCGCCGACACCAACGTCGGAGTTACCGTCGTATGTCCGGCATGGGTATCCACCCGCATCGTAGATTCCGACAGAAACCGACCGGGAGGGCCCAGGGAGGACTCGGTTATGGGGGCCCGAGTGCGCGCGGCGGTTCGCGATGCAACCGAACACGGACGAACCCCGGAAAGCGTTGCGGACCTGATCGTGGCGGCGGTCGAGGCTGATCGGTTCTATGTTCTCACCCATCCCGGGATGGTGGCGTTTATCGAACGTCGCCACCGCGAGATCGAGGCCGGTGACAATCCGACCGTGGACACACAGATCTGACCGAGCTCGTGCCCACTCCGATCTGCGTACCGGACGCTGAATCGTCTATGAGTCATACCCGGCGCGGAGCAGACCGAGGACGAGACCTTCGACGACGGCCTGCCATGAGGCATTGATGATGTTCTGGTGCACACCGACTGTGCTCCACTGTTCTTTGCCGGCAGTGTGTGTCGTGAGGACGCGAACCCGAGCACTCGTCCCGTCGGACGAGTCCAGGTCCCGCACGCGGTAGTCGATGAGCCGGATATCAAGGATTTCCGGATATGTGTCCTCAAGGGCGGCCCGCAGCGCGCGGTCAAGTGCACTCACCGGACCATCGCCCTCACGGGTCATCACGACGCGTTGCCCCTCTACGGTGAGTTTCACAGTGGCTTCCGATTCAACTCCGGCGCCGTCAGACACGAACACCCGGTATGACTCAAGGTCGAAGAAGGGTTGGGTCCAGCCTCTCACCTCGCGAAGCAGCAGTTCGAAACTACCGTCAGCGGCCTCGAACTGGTACCCCTGATGCTCAAGCTCCTTGACCCGGTCAACGACGACCTGAGCATCAGCGTCGGTTAGCGTCATCCCTCGAGCCTTCCCCTTCGCCACCACCGTTGATCGACCCGCCATCTCCGATACGACGACTCGCGTCGTGTTACCGACGTCGGCAGGTGGGAGGTGTTCGTAGGCGTCGGGGCGACGAGCGAGTGCCGACGTGTGGAGACCTGCCTTGTGGGTGAAGGCCGACGCTCCCACATAGGGGAGATGTGGGTTGAGTGTGATGTTGATGATTTCGGCAACGTGATGCGACACCGATGTCAGCCTGCTGATCTGTTCATCGGTGACGACCCTGGTGTTCATTTTGAGCTGTAGGTTCGGAATGATGGAACAGAGATCGGCGTTTCCGGTTCGCTCGCCGTAACCGTTAACGCAACCCTGTACCTGGGTGACTCCCGACCGTATCGCGGTAAGACTGTTCGCAACGGCCATTCCCGAGTCGTTGTGGAAGTGGGCGCCCAGCACGGCGTCGCCAAGTGCCTCACCGACCTTGCCGACGACACGCTCGACCTCGTGCGAAAGCCAGCCGCCGTTGGTGTCGCACATGACAAGTCGCTCGGCGCCGGCTGCGTGGGCCTCGCGGAGCACTGCGAGAGCAAAGTCCGGGTTGTCGCGGTATCCGTCAAAGAAATGCTCCGCGTCGAAGAATACCCGACGCCCCTGGGATCGGAGATACCCAACGGAGTCGGCGACCATCGCGATTGCTTCACTTTCGCTCACCCGCAGCGCATGTTCGACGTGGTAGCTCCATGACTTTCCGACGAGACACACAACGTCAGTTTCCGCTTCGAGGAGTGCCTGGAGAACGGCGTCGTCCTCGGCTCTGGTGTTGGCGCGGCGTGTCGATCCGAACGCGACAAGAGTCGCGTTGGTGAGTTCAAGCTCAGTCTTCGCTCGTCGGAAGAACTCGTCTTCCTTCGGGTTCGCACCCGGCCACCCGCCCTCGATGTAGTGCACCCCGAGGCCGTCGAGTAGGTGTGCAATCTTGAGCTTGTCCCGGGCTGTGAGCGATATACCTTCTTGTTGGATACCGTCTCGCAGGGTTGTGTCGTAGATTTCGATAGCGGGGGTCATGGGGTTCTCCGTTGGTCAGCGCGGCGGGGCATAAGAAAACCCTCCGCTTGGGCGGAGGGCGATGGGCGCACACACGTTTCTTGAGGCGTGTACGCCTACGTAATAATCTCGATGCGGGCTGTGCTGTTCCGATTCATCATGCCCGCCAGTATGCAGTATCCGACGCCGAGCGTCAACAGCGCTTATCGGGCGGCATCGTTTACGCAGCTCGTTGTCGTCGCACACGATGTGAGGTCACCAACGGCTGATGCGATCAATTCGGCGTATACCCGCTGACCGTCCGGGCTGAGATGAACGTTGTCCCTGCCGAGCAGGCTGCGGTCCGATTCGGCGAGGAGCTTCCAGTCGATGACCCGCACAACCGCTACGGACTCGGCCCGTTCGCGGATCAGTTCATTGATACGGGACTCCCAACGTCTGTCGATCCGAACGGTGAGAATGTAGACCCGGCGTGCTCCGGTGGTCGCGTCGATAAGCGCATCGAGCATGTCGGAGTTCACCGGCCCGTTGTAGCCGAGGTGCACAACCACGATATCGTCAACGTTTCCGTCTCTGAATCGCGTGCGCAGCGCTTCGATGCCGTTCGTCCATGAACGCGCCTTGAGTGCGTCGACCTCAATGGCACCGCTAAACGCCGTCTGGAGTTCCTCCATCGCACCGAGCATCACCGAATCACCGATCGCAAGGACTGTGGCAGGTACCGGTGCGGCGGTGGGCTCGCGCTCTCTCGGTGGCATCGTGCGAAAAACGGTCTCGGGCGTAGTCGTAGGGACAGAGGTCGTGGGGAAGGCTGCGAGCGTGACAGGTGTCGCCGTGAGTGGCATTTCAGAGGTTTGGACGATCGCGACTTCCTCGCTAAACGTGGGCGCCTCCGGGGGAGGAGATGCGAGGACAATCGCCAGCGGCATCGAAAACAAAGCGATATACGTCGTGACAACAACACGCCACGCTGAACGCGGAACCAGGCGCTCTTGTCCGGAGCGGACTCGCTGCCACCAGCGACCGAGCGCTCCGTTTCTCGCCGGTGTCTCTATCCACCTGTAGGAGATCTCCGTGAGAACGAGCGCGCCGGCGAGTCTCACCACTGTCACGACCGTCGGGTCCCAGAACACATCGATGTTGGGACGCGTGAAGACGACCACGGGCCAATGCCACATGTAGAGGCCATACGATCTGAGGCCGATCCAGCGCATCGGTGCCGCTCCGACGATCGACCGTAGAAATCGTGATCCGACCACGCCGATGATTGCTGCTGCCGATGCGACGGCTGTGAGGAGGAATCCGCCCTGGTACAGCCAGGGATCGAAGCCGTTGACCGCCACCACCATCCATGTCAACGTCCCCAGGCCGGCCATGCCGACGAGCAGAGGCCAGCGGCGCTTGTGCTCGACAACGGGTAGCCGGTGCCGGATGAAACCAAGGATTGCGCCGACGAGGATTCCCGTCGCACGAGTATCGGTGCCGTAGTACACACGCGACGGATCCTCGAAAGGCACAAATAGGTTGGCCATCCACCATGTGGAGGCAAGGGCGAGAACCCCGATCAGTGCAATGACCAGGGCCGTCCGAACCTTTCTCAGGACGACGAACAGGACCGGCCAGACGATGTAGAACTGTTCCTCGACGGCCAACGACCAGAGATGCCGCCACAGTGAGGGTCGGGCGAATGTCTCGAAGTATGACTCGTTGTACCCGATGAGAAACCAGTTCGTGAAGTAACCCAGGGCCGGAATGAGTTCCCGTTGGACTCTGTCAACCTCCGTCGGAACAAATGCAGCTACATAGGCCGCCGTTACCGCGAGAAAGACGAAAAGTGCCGGAAGCAGACGGCGAGCACGACGTTTCCAGAATTCTCGGACATCGATTCTTCCGGTCCGTCGGTACTCTGCGACAAGAAGCGAGGTGATGAGGTACCCGCTGATGGTAAAAAACACGTCGACACCGAGGAACCCGCCAGGGGTGGAAAGCCAGCCGAAGTGGTAGGCGACAACAGCGAGGACGGCGAATGCACGAATGCCGTCGACACCTGGTTCGTAACGGAGGGCTAGAGGTTTCACCGGGTCAGTCATCGAGAGGGGCAAGAAATGGTCAAGGATTGTATCGGCACCATGCTTGCATAACCCGAGCAAAGTTGCTTTTGGCGTCCAATCGTGCACCATTGTGCGTTATTGGACGCCAAAAGATGCAACCGGGTGGTCTCAGTCTGAGTCACCCTGTATGCTCCGCCCATGAAAATGATTGACATGCAGTGGTGGTGGGTCGCTTAACGACACCTCCATCGCGCACGAGTCTGTAACGCCGCCGGAGGAGATCCGACGGCGTTATTTTATGGAACCGATCCACACTGAAGTCACAGCACAAGGAGCACATCGTGGAGACGAGAAAGAAGGTCTTCTCGGGTCTGCAACCGACCGGGAACATCCACATAGGCAACTACCTCGGCGCACTGAAGAACTGGGTGAGCTTCCAGGACACCTACGAGACGGTGTATTGCGTCGTTGATCTCCATGCAATCACGGTTCCTTACGATCCGGCAGAGTTCAAGAAGGACCGCATCGCAGCCGCAAAGGTCCTGCTCGCGATGGGTATCGACCCCGAGCGTTCGATGTTCTACTTCCAGAGCCAGGTTCCCCAGCATGCAGAGCTGTCATGGATCCTCGGGACAATGACACCGACGGGTGTCTTGAACCGCATGACTCAGTTCAAGGAGAAGGCCGACAAGGCCGGTTCAAATCTCGGCCTGTACTCCTACCCGGTACTGATGGCTGCCGACATCCTGTTGTACAACGCGGACCTGGTGCCTGTCGGCGATGATCAACGTCAGCACCTTGAGATGGCGCGGGATCTTGCGGAACGGTTCAACAACCGCTTCGGTGAGGTGTTTCATATCCCCGAGGCATACATTCCCGAGATATCGGCTCGGATCATGTCGTTGTCCGACCCAACGGCGAAGATGTCGAAGTCCGATCCGAACCTAAAGAGCATGGTGCTCGTGCTCGATCCTCCGGATGTGATCAACAAGAAGATCAAATCTGCAGTGACCGACTCCGACCCCGTCGTGCGGTACGACCAGACAGCCAAACCCGGGATCTCAAATCTGCTTGCAATCTTGTCGGCCTGTACAGGATCGTCGGTCGAGCTACTTGCAGATGAGTATGCAACAGGCGGGTACGGTGCCTTCAAACAGGTCGTGGCCGACGCGGTAGTCGAAGAGTTTGCCCCGATCAGGCGGGCGTACGAGCGGCTGGACGATGCTGAAGTCGCTCGCATCATGCACAAGGGCGCCCTCGACGCACGTACCGCTGCCGAGAGACACCAGGCGAAGGTCCGCGAGGCGATAGGTCTCGAACGGATCTGATGCGGGGACCGCTCCCGGTAGCCTGTCAGCCCGGCTGCCGGGTCTCTCCGACGGGACTCGAGGACTCGTCCTGACCCTCTCTGAAAACTGCATTGTGTCGAAATCGGGAGGGTGTTGGTGCTGGTAGCCTATGGCGCAGCGCCAGCCAACCCGGAGGATCTTCGTGGAAATCGAGATCGGTATCGCCAAGTCAGGTAGACGAGCCTGGGGGTTCGACGACATCGCGATCGTGCCGTCACGTCGAACCAGGGATCCTGAAGACATCAACCTGTCGTGGGAGATCGATGCTTTCACGTTCAAGCTTCCAATGATGGCTTCGGCGATGGACTCGGCGGTCTCACCGACGACCGCTATCGCCCTTGGCGAGCTCGGTGGTGTCGGGGTGCTCAATCTTGAGGGACTCTGGACCCGGTACGAGGACCCTGCGGCGGCGTATGCAGAGATCGCTGCGGCATCTCCGCAAGAGGCGACCCGCACCATCCAGAAGGTGTATCAGGCGGACGTCAACCCGGATCTCATCACCCAGCGGGTGGAGGAGGTCAAAGCGGGCGGTGTCCTCGCCGCCGGAAGCCTCACGCCGCAGAACGTGGCGAAGTACTACGACTATGCAGTTGCGGGAGGCCTCGACCTTCTTGTTATTCAGGGAACCGTCGTTTCGGCCGAGCATGTTTCCACCCGGACCGAGCCACTTGACCTGTTCAAGTTCATCGGCGGCTCGGATCTTCCAGTCATCGTCGGCGGTTGCGCCTCTTACGCAGGCGCGTTGCATTTGATGCGTACCGGCGCAGTAGGCGTTCTTGTCGGAGTCGGTCCCGGGGCAGCGTGCACGTCTCGTGGAGTGCTTGGAATCGGTGTTCCCCAAGCAACAGCTATCGCTGATGCCGCCGGTGCGCGTATCCGTTACCTCGAAGAAACCGGTCGGTATGTCCATGTCATTGCGGACGGGGGCATGCGGACGGGCGGCGACGTTGCCAAGGCGATTGCCTGCGGTGCTGACGCGGTCATGCTCGGCTCGCCGATTACAGCGGCACAGGAGGCGCCCGCTCAGGGGTATCACTGGGGTATGGCGACCTTCCATCCGGAACTGCCACGCGGTACGCGGATTCATACCGGTCAGCTTGGGACGCTCCGCGAGATCTTGATCGGACCTGCCCACGAAAACGATGGACGCCGCAATCTCTTCGGAGCACTTCGAGTTTCGATGGCTACGACCGGTTACGCCAACGTCAAGGAGTTCCAGAAGGCCGAGGTCATGGTCGCGCCGGCGATTCAGACCGAGGGGAAACGTCTTCAACAGAATCAACACGTCGGGATGGGGTAGTCGGGATGTCATCCCCCGCAGGGCATGCGTCGACGGGAGACTTCGACAAGGTAATCGTCATCGATTTCGGTGCGCAATACGCCCAGCTGATAGCTCGCCGCGTGCGCGAGGCTCATGTGTTCTCCGAGATTGTTCCGCAGGACATTACGGCGAAGGAGGTCCGTGATCGTGATCCTGTTGGAATCATCTTGTCGGGCGGACCGGCATCCGTCTACGCCGAAGGGGCCCCGGAACTCGATGCCGAGATCTTTCAGCTCGGTATCCCGATACTGGGCATCTGTTACGGCCATCAGGTGATGGCGCAGACACTCGGTGGTGTTGTCGAGGGCAACGATATCGCCGAGTACGGGCGCACGGAACTCACCGTGGAGTCGGGATCAGAGATCTTCCGTGACCTCCCGGAGAAGCAGGACGTGTGGATGAGCCATCGCGACGCCGTTTCCGCTGCTCCAGCAGGTTTTACTGTGGTCGCCTCGACGCCCGACTCACCGGTCGCTGCGATGGAGGACCGGGAGCGTCGTCTGTACGGCGTCCAGTTCCATCCAGAGGTCGGCCACACGCCCCGCGGCCAGGACGTGCTCAAGCATTTCCTCTACGGCGTGTGTGGCGCTCGTCCGAACTGGACTCACGTCGGCATTATTGAACGGTCGGTTGAGGCTATTCGCGATGCCGTTGGTGACGCTCAGGTGATCTGCGGTCTCTCCGGTGGTGTCGATTCCTCTGTCGCGGCTGCTCTGGTCCACAAGGCAATCGGCGATCAGCTCGTGTGTGTGTTTGTGGACCACGGGTTGATGCGCGAAGGGGAGGCCGAGCAAGTGGAGGCAACCTTCGGGTCGACGTTCCACATGAACCTCATCCACATCAAGGTAGAGGACCGATTCCTTGAGAAACTTGCCGGGGTCACCGACCCTGAGGAAAAGCGCAAGGCGATCGGCGAAACGTTCATCCGGGTGTTCGAAGAGGTCGCCGCAAGCATCGATGGTGCTCAGTTTCTCGTCCAAGGCACGCTGTATCCGGACGTCATCGAGTCCGGTACGAAGGACGCCGCGAGGATCAAGTCCCATCACAACGTCGGCGGGCTTCCCGATGACATGACCTTCGAGCTCATCGAGCCGCTACGCGACTTGTTTAAGGACGAGGTTCGTGCCATCGGAGAGGAGCTCGGCCTTCCTGAGGAGATCGTCCAGAGACAACCCTTCCCGGGTCCCGGTCTGGGCGTGCGAATCATCGGTGAAGTGACGAAAGAGCGTCTCGACATCCTGCGAGCAGCCGACGCGATCGTTCTTGAGGAGGTTCGTCGAGCGGGTCTCTACCACGAGCTGTGGCAGTCCTTCGCCGTGCTGCCGGCGGTTCGGTCGGTCGGGGTGCAGGGCGACGTGCGCACATATGCGTACCCGATCGTCATTCGTGCCGTAACGAGCGACGACGCAATGACTGCTGACTGGGCCCGGATCCCATATGACGTTCTCCAGCGAATATCGTCGCGGGTGATCAACGAGGTATCCGGAATCAATCGCGTGACCTACGACATCACGTCCAAGCCGCCGGGCACTATTGAGTGGGAGTAGGTGTGTCGGCCGCTTGCCATCTCGCGTTTCCGGTAAGGGACATTGAATCGACGCGGGCGTTCTACCGGGACGTTCTTGGCTGTGCGATTGGCCGGGAGACGGATCGCCGGATTGATATCGATTTCCTCGACAACCGGATTTCGGCGCATGTTCCCGGACTGCACATGGTCGAGCGTAGTATCGGGCAATGGTCCGTCCGTATCGCCCCATAACCTACGTTCTTGTAGCCCTCGGCGGGTTTGTGGTGCTCTTTTTTGCCGGCGGTATGTCAGGATGGTGGACCCCCGCCGCCAACGAGCAGGCAATAGGAGAGGTCTCTCGGTGGTGTGAGCGTGTCGCGGGAGGCATTCTGCGTGAGCCGTCGAACACCCTGGGCAATCTCGGGTTCGTCGTTGTGGGCCTGGCAATGTTCGTCGTACTCGCACGCGACACCAAAGCCGAACGACCCCGGACGAATCGATTCATCGGGAACCAACCGATTGCCCTTCTCTACGCCGGCGCCGTCGTGTTCCTCGGACCGGGATCGATGGTCATGCACGGCAGCCACACGTTCTTCGGGGCGTGGTTGGACAACCTGTCGATGGTTGCTTACATTCTCGTTCCGTGGATCTTCAACCTGGCGATTCTCGGTCGCTGGAAGGACCGCAGATTCTTCATCGTCTACGGGTCGACCCTGACAATCTACGCAATCGGGTACTGGACGCTTGGCTCCGATCTCGGTATCGGGCTTGACCTGTTCGGCCTGTCGATCGCCCTGTGGGTCATCTCCGAGGTGTTGTATCGCTTCTGGTCACGGGCGTTGCGCCTTATCTCCGGTCTCGTCGGGTTCGGGGTCGCCGGAATCTTTGGTATTACCCCGGCTGTCATGGTCAACGACATCGGTAGGTACTGGTGGGTTCTGTTGTTCTGGATGCCGGCCGCGTTCGCAAAACATCCTTCGAGCACACGGCGGACCTACACACCTTGGTACTGGGCGGGTTTCGTCTTCTTCATGGTCGCCTATGCGATATGGACGACAGGGGTTCCTGAGAGCCCTCGATGCAATCCCGATTCGATCCTGCAAGCTCACGCCGTGTGGCATCTGCTGACCGCTCTCGCCACCTGGTCATTCTTCAAGTTCTTGAGAACCGAACGATGTGTTGGAGCGAGATCGGTCGAACACGAACGCGTATGACGCCCGGGTGCCGGGTGCGGCATGTGTGAGAGGGTCGGCGGTTCTTGTCTGTCGGTCCCATTGCCTTGGGTTGCCCGCAACCCTCGGGCTTTGGACCTACGGGAACTAGCCAAAGGGTTGCGGTCGGAGGGAGCCACGGTCAGTCGAGAAGAAGGCCGACCTTGGCAAGTACAACTGACCGGAGACTGTCAGGTGCACTGGGCTGTATTTCCGACCGCAACCCATCGGTTCTTCCCCCGGCCTCAGGGAGCCAGGTTTCTTGGAGCGAATGACATGGTTTCCTTGAGATCCGTCGTGCCGATCTTCTCCACGGTTGCCGCGGCGAGCTTGAAGTTATTTCTCAAGTTCAGCGGCTGGAGACTGGTGTCCGCCGATGTGATGGAGTTGGATTCGCTTCCTGGGAACATCATGTAGGCAAACGTCACACCGGGTGGCACTATGTCCGAGACATACGCCACCGCAGTGAAGGAACCGGTGACGCGTTCGCCGACAGGACTCAGCACGTTCTGCGATGTGATGCTCAGCATGTCGCCGGATTCAACTCCCCACGTCTTTGCATCCTCCGGGCTGACCTCCAGGAAGTTGGACGGCCACCGCTCTGCTGACAACTGTCGTCGAGTGTTGTCCGACATGTTGTTCCATAGAGCGTTCACTCTGCCGTTGAGGACCCACACCTGATCGTCAAGTGGCTTGAGGATGTTGTTGCGCTCGGCCACGACCTCCCAGTCGGCGAACACGAAGTTCGCCTTTTTGGAGTCGGTCTTGAACTTCAAGTCGGAATGTAGGCGTTCGGTCCCGACAAGCTCGCCACCCTCATTCTTGATCGGGGTCTGGATGCCTGTTGTGCCGTAGGTCTTGAGAAGTTCGTGGGCACGCACACCTTCGGCCTGCGCCTTCTTCACCAGCTCCTCGTAGTTCCGACGCCCACTGGCAGACCGAGGCGCAGCCTCCTCGAAGATCTCGTTGGTATCCTTCCAATCGAATCCATCGAAGCCCATCTTCTGCGCCACCATGGCAAAGATCTGCCAATCGGGTTTGGCGTCCCCCGGGGGATCCATGATCTTCTCGTAGAGACGTAGGCGACGTTCGGAGTTGTTCCTGGTGTAGTTGTCTTCACCCCAGGTTCCGGCCGGCAGAATGATGTCAGCAACGCCGGTGGAATCATTCGGATAGGCTTCCTGATGCACGATCACCGTGCCACCTTCGTCCATCCGAGCCTTTAGCTGTGCCAGGGTGCGAGCGTAGTCGGTCGTGTCTACCGGATCGCCGATGCTGGTGAGCTCGATGACACGCCGACGTACTTCTTGAGAGGCGCCCATGGCGCTGATCCAGTTCGTGCCCACGATCCAACGAAAGCGAGTATTGCCCTCGTACAACCACCGCTCGGTGTCCATCTCAACTGCTTGTTCGGGGGTCTCGAAGAAGTGCGGAGACTTGTCCTTCGGATACCCGGCCGCCGACTGACCGCCACGTTGATGACCGCCCATGCGTCCTGTAGCACGCCCGACTCGACCGGTTGCACCGAGGACGAGACCGAGGTTTCCGATCGCGGCTGTGTTCTCGTAGTTGTGAGACCAGTACACACCCTTTTCGAAGAGCACCATCGTGTTGGGTCGGTCGAAACCGGCTCCTGTCATCATCTCGGCTGCCTTGACGATCTTTTCGACAGGCACACCGGTGATCTCGGATGCCCGTTCAAGTTCAAACGCCGGCTGCGATGCCAGGTCGGCCTTGATGCCGTCAAAGGAGCGCCCGAAGCGAGCCCGACGCCATTTGCCCTCCGCCGCAACCTCCTCGGTGGATGCAATGTAGGCGTCAATGAACTCGGTGTCTTCCCAACCCTGGTCGATGATGTATCTGATGAGCGCGCTGTACAAAACAACGTCGGTGCCGGGCTTGACCTGGAGGTGGAGACCTCCGTTGTTCTCTGCGTAGTTCGCGGTGAACGTCTTGCGGGGGTCAACGTAGATGAGCTTCGCTCCGCCCGGTACCTGCCAGGTTGTGAACCGCACTGTCTTCGTCTCATACGGGTCGGAACCCGAGATGAAGATCACATCCGCCGCTTTGTCGTCGGCGTACGCGGATCCGAAAGCATCGATACCGCAGTCCGAGAGTCCCGGGACATCGTCACCGGCCGCGGGAGCGTGATGCGGAGAGAAGTTAGGAGTGCCGATCATCCCGAGCGCAAGTTTGGTTCCGGAGAACACGTTCTCGTAGAACTGGTACGAGTAGATCTTGAAGCCCCAGGCAAGCTCATCCCACGTTTCGATGGTGTACGTGGAGAGTTCGGCGACGAGATCCGTGGCCATCTCCCACGAGATCGGGATGTGTTCGCCACTGACCTTGAGTAGTGGTGTCTTGTACCGGTCGGCGGTGAGACCATCGGATCGGTACAGCTTCTGTGCGAGAGCTCCTCCGCGCACCGAGTGGGTGCCGCCGAGGTTGACCGCTTCAATCTCATAGTCCGGCATGATGATGACGTTGGTTGCGACACCCTTGATGTCGACGACCGTATGCATGTTCTCTGATACCCAACGCCCCGACAGCGGGGTAGTCGGGAGATCGGTGTTTAGGGCGTTATCCGCAGCCGTGGTTCCGCCCTGGGAACCGACGGGCCACATGAAGACCTTGTACCCGCATGCCACGGGACAGTATTCACAGCAGATCTGCTTGACCTCGGCATCCACCGGAGGGATCGGTACGAGTGATGGCAAAGCGCTATTCATGTGTTGTCTCCGACGAGTTGTGATCCTTCAAGGGTGTTGGCGTAGCCATAGACGAGGCGGAACACTCCGTCAGCGGCCACGTCGCCTGCGTCGTTGACGCTCAGCAAGATTTGGGGAAGGTTTTGGGTCGCCTGGCCCATCGAAACGATGCCACCATGGACGAGGTCGAATGTCGTGTAGTGACAGGGGCACGGACCGAGCACCTTGTGCTCGTGTTTGTAGTCCGGCACGACGCAACCCATGTGGGTGCACAGTCGACTGAACGCGACGATGTCTTCGTCGGGTCCGACTCCACCAATGACCGGCTCGCCCATCTTGACCAGGATGTTTGACTGCCCGACCTGCGGATAGTCGAAGGTGACCGGCATACCTTCTTTCAGGTCTGACAGTGTCGCGACGGTCACACTCGGGAAGAACCCGACCAACGCGGCACTTGCATCGGGGTCCGGTGCCATCGTTGTCGTGGTGGTCGTGGTTGGCGGGGCGGCGGACGGTGGTGTTGTTGTCCCCGGAGCCGCCGGCGGGGTGTTGTTCCGGTCTGCGATCGACATGGGGATCAACACCCCGACCGCAGCCACTGCACCGCCGGCCACGCCGGCGAAGAAGAACTCTCTACGTGTAACTCCCAAAATGAACCCTCTCCTCGTTTCTCGCCAAACTACGAATTCCGTAAATCGACGGTTAGGGCCGAACGGCACTAGTGAGCGGCCGCCCGGTATTGTTTCCTAGGATGTCAAGATAACGTTGTCGGATACGGAAGTTGTGCATGGATGGTTGAACAGCAAGAAGAGGGGTCGGAGCTCTCCAAGGGTGGTTGGGTCGCCCTCGGCGCATTTGCCGGCGTCGCGGCGGCAGTCGCGGTTGGACTTATCACACTGGCGGTGGGCGTCGGTTCGTCGGGCGACGCCAGTGCCGGTGCCGCGGACACTCCGACAACCGTTGTAACACCAACGACTGCGGCCACATCAGCCCCGGTTGCGTCCGGTGGTGGTGTCGCCCTTGATGGTGATGCCACAAATGGCGAAGCGATCTACAGCGCGTCGTGTGCGGCATGTCATGCAGCGGGAGCTGTTGGTGTTCCCGGGTTGGGTCTCCCCCTCGTGGGCTCGGAGTTCGTCAACGCTCTTGCAGATTCCGACCTCGTTGAGTTCATCAAGGTTGGTCGCGGCCCATCGGACCCTGCGAACACGACCGGAGTCGGTATGCCGCCCAAGGGTGGCAATCCGGCGTTGGACGATGCTGACCTTGCGGATGTCGTCGCCTATATCCGATCGCTCAATCCCTAGATTCCCGAGTCCTATGCGGAATCGGAATGGAACCCGGTCTGAGCTACCACTCGGACCGGGTTCCTGCTGTTTCGAATAGCCCGTCCAGTATCGCAACCAGGATGTTGAAATTGCTGTGTCGAAAACGTCCCGGTTTCGGGTCTGATGTCTCAAGGGCCGGGGCTCCGGCGTCGATAGACAGATCGAGACAAACAAGCAGAAAGATAGGGTTACGTGACCTGGGCCGCAGATCCCGAGTTGCTCGAGATGTTCCTCGGCGAAGTCGAGGAACGTTCGGCGCGCCTTGTCGAAGGCAGCACTGCGATGGTCGAGGGATCGCTCACCGAACAGCTCTCGGGGGAGATGGTGCGACAAGCACACACCATCAAGGGCACCGGTCGAGTGATGGGGTTCGACGCGATCGCGCGAGCAGGCGACGTACTCGAGCGGTTGTGGCGCGAGATCCAGCAAGGTTCACGGCCCTCCGACGAGGAGCTCGGTGCCCTGATCAAACGGCTTGTGGAGGAGTTGACTCCGGCCAGCCGTGCGAACGCCAAGATTGGTACGCTCCGACTGTGGAAGAAGCTCAACGCCGTCGAAGAGGCGGTGGAGTGGGAGTTGTCTGAACCGGAGGAAGACACCGTCGACCCCGATCTCCCCGAGGACGGCGGTGCCACTGCCGCCGCGGATACACAGGACATCCTTGATTTGCTCGACAAGGCTGTTGCCGGCCTGACACCAGCGGTTGCTGATTCTGATGAAGATGTCGACCAGAGTCCCGACGAGACCACCACGTCGTCACAGTTGTTGAAATACGCGGACACGAACGATCTCGGAGGGTTGCTCGGAGCGTTGAACACATGGGCGACGGAACAAGCAGTCAACGTGAACGCCGGGTCCCTTTATCGAATGATCAACAACGTCGCAAGCATCCGTCTCAGCCTCCAGGCCGCGTTCACCGAAGCTGCTGCCGATACCTCGAACGCCATTCCGGATTCGATGATCGAGGCTCTTGCGGGTCTCGATCGGGCGGCAGTGAGTCTCGAAGTGGACGCTCTCGCTCTTGCTTCGGTTCCGCTGAGTGACGTCACCGCAACGCTGAACCAGTTGGTTCGTTACCTATCGAAGAAGCTCGGCAAGGATGTGTCATTCGAAATCGATGCTGACCCGGATATATTCATTGACCGCCAGGTACGCGAACGCATCGCCGACCCGCTGCGTCAGATGGTCGTTAACGCGGTGTTGCACGGCGTCGAACTGCCGACTGAACGCGAAGCAGCCGGTAAACCCCGAAGCGCAAAAGTAGTTGTTCACGCAGTCCTGAAGGAGAACCGGTTGGAGCTGCTGGTCGCTGATGATGGAGCGGGTATCGACTGGGAAGGTGTCCGCAAGATCGCGGTCGATCGCGGGCTCTACACCGCCGGGCGTAGCGCTGACCCGAAGGCCTTGACGCCGATACTGTTCTCGAAGGGGTTCGCGACGATCGAGATCAACGAGGTCGGCGGTCGGGGGGAAGGCCTCCACCGTGTCGCGGCCGCGGCCGAAGATCTGTACGGACGCGTCACGATCGAATCGAAACCCGGTGAGGGAACCGGGATTTCGTTGGTGGTACCCACAACCCGTGCGCTGCAGTGTGTGATGATTGTTCGCACGGGCGATCAGATGTGGGGCTTCCCGGAAGCGACCGTTGATGACACAATGCCCCTGGCTGAGGTCGTTCTGAGCGGATCTGATCCAGAGACAATGACGTGGAAGAGAGCGACCCTTCCGGTGGTCCATCTGTCAGACGTTGTGGGCACGGAAAGTATCGGTGGGCCGGGTCAGCAGCTTGTAGTGGTCACCGCTCGCTCGGGAACGGTTGCTTTTGTTGTCGATTCTTTGGCCGACGTCAAGGAAGTGGTAGCAAAAGAACTCGGACCGATCGTCGCGGGACCATCTCACATCACTGGAGCAGCGTTGCTCGGGAGTGGTGAGGTGGTACTTCTGCTCGACACTGTTGAACTGGTGGATCGGGTGAGTCGCGGACCGGTCGAACGGGTTACAGGAAGTCGCATCCTGGTCGTCGATGACTCTCAAGGAGCCAGGACGGTCGTGTCCGGTGCCCTTGCCTCAGTGGGTTACGCAACTGACGTTGCTTCGAGTGCCGCTGAGGCTATTGAGAAGCTTGCTGCCCGCGGTGCGGACGCGCTCGTCGTTGACTTTTCAATGCCGGACGCAGACGGTGTCGCCCTTGTGGATGAGGTTCGCGCTCGGTTCGATCGCCTCCCGATCGTCATGTTGTCCGGGGTCGCTACCGACGAGGACCAGAACCGTGCTCGTGCTGCCGGAGTTGACGTGTTTCTTGACAAGGATGACTTCCGCGAGGGGGCTCTCGCCGACGCTCTTTCGCAACTGCTTTCCCAAGGGGACTCACGATGAAGATCCTCATCGCTGATGACTCTCCGGTGTTGCGGATGGCCGTCTCCAAACTTCTTGAGGCTGAAGGCTTCGAGGTCGCGACTGCTGCTGATGGTGTCGAGGCGGTGACGAGTGTCTACGAGACACCGCCGGATCTGATACTGCTTGACGTGAAGATGCCTCGGCTCACCGGCTATGTTGCTTGTCGTCTCATCAAGGAAGATCCACTCACCGCCCAGATTCCGGTTCTGATCCTTACGTCGCTGGACTCTGAGGAGGATCGCTACTGGGGCGAGAATTCCGGTGCGGATGGTTATGTCACCAAGGACTCCCTGGGTACGGGTCTCGTCGCGGCAATCAACTCCGCGCTCGCAACCCGTGCGCTTACCGACCTGACAAGCGCGCCAACCGCACCCGTAGTGCCGACGATGGGTGCTACGGACGTGCTAACTCGGGTCTGTGAGATGCTCGATCGTAAGTTGTTCGAGATGACCGTTGTGAACTCGATGACCACCATTGGAATGAGGTCGTTGAGTGTGCCTGTCGCGATTGAGCAGGTGTTCACTGAGATTAGACACGTCGTGCAATACGATGTCGGAGCGGTATTGACCGCGGAAAACCGTCAAGTTCACTACTGGGCCGCGGAAAGTGTTGGCCAGGCCGGGCTGAGAGGTCTCAAGCAGATTGCCGCGGATAGCATTGCTCGTTTTTCAGGTACTGAGTCCCATCCGGATGCTGTGCGCCTTGTCGAGGTGGGTCAGACGGTCGATCGGGTGACCGAAGGAAAACCGATCGAGTCGGTGTACTCGGCGCCTCTGCGTGGCCATGGCACATTGATAGGCGTGCTTATCCTTGCATCGGCACGGCCCACGGCGTTCCCCGATCAGGTCCTTACGACCATGCGAACACTGGTTCCGGCTGTCGCAGGTGTCGTCGAGTCTGCCCTTTCATTTCACCAGGCGATGCAGCGAGAGGCGCAGTCGAATCTCACCGCTCTCAGCGGTATGTAGCTCTCTCAGGGTCGCCGCCATTCTTGGGGCGCCCGTCGTTGTTGTGAACCGTGAGCGGGTGGTCTCGGCACGTAGGTGTGGCAGCGCTGTGGATCGGACGACCCGGAATGACATCCCTGTAATCAGATTGTGGGGACGCCGTATACTTCGGGTTCCATGACTGACTCCTTGCTTCTCGAAGACCTCAATCCGTCCCAGCGCGAAGCTGTTGCGGCGACCGAAGGGCCTGTGCTGGTCGTCGCCGGCGCCGGCTCCGGAAAGACCCGTGTGCTCACCAGGAGGATCGCGTATCTGATTCGCGATCTCGGGGTGTCTCCGTACGCGATCCTTGCCATCACATTCACCAACAAAGCTGCGTCCGAAATGAAGGACAGAGTTGGCGAGCTCGTCGGCCCGATGGCTGAGCGTATGTGGGTGTCAACGTTCCACAGCTCATGCGCCCGGATTCTGCGGGCGGACGCCCACAACCTCGGGTATCGGTCTTCGTTTTCGATCTACGACTCCGCCGACTCTCTGCGACTCATCTCGCTGTGTATCAGAGACCTGGACATGGATCCAAAGCGCTTCCCACCCCGCAACATCCGCTCTGCCATAAGCTCGGCGAAGAACGAGCTGATGGACTACGAAACGTTCGCACAACAAGACAGCGGGTTTTTCCACGAGCGAGTTGCCGATGTCTATCGACTGTATCAACAACGCCTGATAGAGGCATCGGCGATGGATTTCGATGACTTGTTGATGCTTACGGTCGAGCTCCTGACGGCATTTCCCGATGTACTGGCGAAATACCAGGACCGCTTCCAATACGTTCTTGTCGACGAGTATCAAGACACCAACCATGCGCAATACATGATGGTGAAACTTCTTACTGAGCGGCACAAGAATCTGTGTGTCGTCGGTGATTCCGACCAATCGATCTATGCATTCCGTGGCGCGGATATCCGCAACATCAACGAGTTCGAAAAGGACTACAGGGATGCGCGAATCATCCTGCTCGAACAGAACTATCGATCGACACAAACGATTCTTGAAGCCGCCAACGCGGTGATCTCCAACAACGGTGGACGCAAACCGAAGCGTCTGTGGACCGACATCGGTTCCGGAGAACAAATCGTGACATTCGAAGGGGAGGATGAACGCGACGAGGCCGCGTTCATCTCAGAGACGATCGGCACGTTGCAGGACAGCTTGTCCCTGTCCGACATAGCGGTGTTCTACCGCACCAACGCTCAGGCACGCGTGATCGAAGAGACGTTTGCACGCTACAAGGTGCCTTACCAGGTGGTCGGTGGATTGAAGTACTACGACAGGCGCGAGGTGAAGGACGCGCTTGCGTATGTGCGTGGCATTGTGAACCCCGACGATCAGGTCGCGCTGAAGCGGATCATCAACGTCCCGAAACGTGCGATCGGGGACACGTCGATCGCTCACGTCGATCGGTTTGCCGAGGAGCGGGGGATCGGTTTCTGGGAAGCACTTCAACATGCTGCTGAGAATGACCGCCTTTCGGCTCGTGCTCAGAAGTCGATCGCAGAGTTTGTCAGCCTCATGGACCAGTTAGCGTTCGAATCGGCCATGGGACCGAAAGCGGCGTTCGAGGCTGTCCTCAACAACACCGGGTACCTTGACGCCATTAGGGCGGAACGCACGATCGAAGCGATGGGACGGGAGGAAAACCTGAGAGAGCTCGTAGCTGCTGCCGCTGAGTTCGAGGAGACCGGTCCCGCGTCGCTGGGTGACGTTGACTGGGACAAGCTCGACGGGCCGCGCAAACTGGAAATGTTCCTAGAGACGATTGCGCTCGTCACCGACGTGGACTCGATGACGGACACCGACACGGTCACCTTAATGACGCTACACAACGCCAAAGGTCTTGAGTTCCCCGTGGTTTTCATAAGCGGGATGGAGGACGGCGTGTTCCCCCATATGCGAGCCCTCGGGGACCCGGCGGAGTTGGAGGAGGAGCGGCGTCTTTGTTACGTGGGCATCACCAGGGCTCGACAGCGCCTGTATCTGACGGGTGCATCGAGTAGGAACGTGTTTGGAACCAACAACTACAACTCCCGGAGCCGCTTTTTCACCGAGATTCCGTCACATCTTCTGAAGGAGGCCAGGCGGTCCCGACGCCGGTCGACGATGGAGGTTGCGCGCACGACGGGGCGCCGTAGCCTGGTTCCCAATGCCGGTGCGCTTTCTTCGGACGAGATTGCGGCCGGGGATCGCGTCCACCATAAACAATGGGGGGCCGGCGTGGTCCGTGAGGTGCGGGGCTCCGGGGATTCCGCGGAGGCGTATGTGGTGTTTGACGCCACCGGAACCAAGCGGCTTTTGCTCGCCTGGGCACCACTCGAAAAGGTGTAGATACCCGAGTCGGAGTTCGCTCGGCGGGCGTGCATCTCGGTATGGGGAGATCGGCGCTGACGGGCTAACCTCCGTGGGTTATGCCAGCACGTGTTCTCATCGCAAAACCGGGTCTTGACGGTCATGACCGTGGAGCCAAGGTCGTCGCACGAGCGCTTCGGGATGCGGGGTGCGAGGTGATCTATTCCGGTCTTCATCAGACCCCGGAGCAGATCGTTGAAATCGCAGTTCAGGAGGACGTCGACGGCATCGGTTTGTCGGTTCTGTCGGGGGCTCACCTCACGGTGTTTCCCCGAGTCATGGAGATCCTGAAAGAACGAGGAATTGATGACATCGTCGTCTTTGGCGGCGGGGTTATCCCGGACCAGGATGTCGAGACGTTGAAACAAGCCGGCCTGGCGGAGATCTTTACCCCCGGGACATCGTTAAGCGATATCTCAGAGTGGGTTCGTGACAACCTTCACACCGACGAATGACGAGTATGTCTGACCGGTACAAAACCGTATTAGGCGTGACCATGCCAAGGAGGCCTCTTGAAGATTCATGAGTACCAAGCAAAGGAGCTGATGAAAGCCCGCGGTATTGCCGTCCCTATGGGGACCATGGCGACGACGGTGGACGGTGCAGTCGCCGCAGTGCGCCCCCTTGTCGAGGGCTCGGGCAATCCTGTCGTCGTTGTGAAGTCACAGATCCACGCCGGCGGTCGCGGCAAGGGTCGATTCAAGGAACACCCTGACCTCGGTGGTGTGACCGTGGTGCTCGACGGTCTCCAGGGCGGCATCGAAGCGGCCGAAGCGAAGGTTCGTGAGCTCGCCGGGAAGATGCTCGGATCCACGTTGGTGACGATTCAGACCGGACCTGAAGGCAAACAGGTGAACCGGCTGTACGTGGAGCAGGGCATTGATATCGCGACCGAGCTGTACGTTTCGGTCGTGCTCGACCGCTCCAGCTCTCGGAACATTGTGATGGTGTCCACCGAGGGTGGTACCGAAATCGAAGAGGTCGCTGAGCAGACCCCTGAGAAGATTCTGAAGGAGGAGATCACACCGGGATTCGGTCTCCTGCCGTTCCAGGCCCGAGCCCTCGCGTACGGTCTCGGTCTCGACGGGCCGGCCCTCAAGAACGGTGTGAAGTTTATGCACTCGCTCGCTGACGCGGCCGTCGAGCTCGACACGGACATGATCGAAATCAACCCACTTGTCGTCACAACCGACGGTGACGTGATGGCGCTCGACGGCAAGATGAGTTTCGAGTCGAACGCCCTGTTCCGTCACCCCGATGTGGAGGAGATGCGTGACGCATCTGAGGAGGACCCTGCAGAGTTAGAAGCGAGCGGATACGACCTTTCTTTCATCAAACTCGATGGCTCCATCGGATGTATGGTGAACGGTGCGGGACTCGCAATGGCGACCATGGACATCATCAAGTACGTCGGCGGCGAACCCGCGAACTTCCTCGACGTTGGTGGCGGCGCGACGGCTGAGAAGGTCACCGCGGCATTCAAGATCATCACACGTGATCCCAGCGTGAAGGGCATCTTTGTCAACATCTTCGGCGGGATTATGCAGTGTGACACAATCGCGGAAGGTGTCGTGACGGCGGTGAAGGAAGTTGGTCTTGAGGTTCCGCTGGTGGTACGGCTCGAAGGAACCAATGTTGAATTGGGCAAACAGATCATCAACGAGTCGGGTCTGAATGTGGTGAGCGCCGAGGACATGTTGGATGGTGCGCAGAAAATAGTGGAGCTGACCAAATGAGTGTGCTGGTTTCCAAAGATACCAAGGTCCTCATCCAGGGCATGGGGAAGACGGGCCGATTTCATACCGACAAGGCGATTGCCTACGGTACGCAGATGGTTGGCGCAGTGCATCCGTCACGGGCCGGACAGACCGAGAACTTCACCGGTGACACCGATCATTCGGGCGTGCAGGGGCGCGCCGATGCCTACAACGTAGACGTACCGATTTTTCGGACGGTCTCAGAAGCGATGGAGGTCACGGGGGCAACCGTGTCGGTTGTGTACGTCCCTCCACCGTTCGCCGCCGATGCGATTATGGAGGCCGCAGACGCGGGACTGGATCTGGTGATCTGTGTCACTGAAGGCATTCCTGTGGCGGACATGGTGAACGCCAAGCAGTACCTTGCCGAGAAAGGAACCCGTCTCGTGGGTCCGAATTGCCCCGGTGTGATCACTCCGCAGGAATGCAAGATCGGCATTATGCCGGGGTACATCCACACGCCCGGCAAGATCGGTGTCGTGTCGCGCTCGGGAACCCTGACGTACGAAGCTGTGTTCCAGCTCACCAACAACGGTCTCGGGCAGACGACCGCGATCGGTATCGGTGGTGACCCGGTGAACGGCACTAACTTTGTGGACTGTTTGGCGTTGTTTAACGATGACCCCGATACCGAGGGTGTCATCATGATCGGAGAGATCGGAGGCACCGCAGAAGAGGAGGCCTGTGAGTGGATCAAGGCCAACATGGACAAGCCGGTTGCCGGTTTCATTGCGGGAACCACTGCTCCTCCCGGGAAGCGCATGGGTCACGCCGGCGCCATTATTTCCGGAGGCAAGGGTACCGCCGGGGACAAGATTGCGGCCATGGAAGCCGCCGGCGTTGTTGTCGCCCCGACACCGACTGATATGGGGGCTGCAATGCTCGAGGCGTTAGCTACCCGAATTTGATCGAGACCATAGTGTCGGCCCCACCGGTTGTGGTCCGAACATGACCGAGTTCCTCACTGGTCTCACGCTTGGTCTAGCGGCCGGTGTCGCACCGGGCCCGCTGTCGGCCCTCACTGTGACCACTTCGTTGAAACGGGGATTCGGCGCCGGAGCGCGTGTCGCCATGTCGCCGCTTGTTACCGATGTGCCGCTTGTTGCCACGGTCGTCTTCGTTATTGCGGCGGTCCCGGATCTCTGGGTAAACCGCTTGAGTATCGCCGGTGCGGTGGCGCTCGTCGGACTCGGGTTGTGGGAGATCGGCACCGCTCGGTTGTTGCACCACGAACAACCACGTCCTGGCGACAGCGTCGGCGGCACATCAGCCGATCTGCTCAAGGGCGCGGTCGTCAACATGCTCAGTCCCCATCCGTGGCTTTTCTGGGTGTCGGTAGGAGCTCCGATTCTGGTCACCGCCTGGCGCCAGAGTCCTGGGAGAGCATTGGCGTTTGTTGTGCCGTTCTATGTTTCACTTGTCGGTGTGAAGCTGGTGCTGGCCGGGGTCGTCTCTGCGACTCGGACGAGGATCAGCGGGCGTACTCGATCCCGTTTGGTCGTGACCGGTGGGTTGCTTCTCATAGTGGCCGGCATCGCGCTGCTTGTTTCACGGTAGGAGCATGGTTGGGTGGGAGCATGGTTGCAGCCGAACTCCACCGGGTCGCCCGAGCCGGTCGCTCGGAGGCCACGAGGGGATGGCCTACGGGGCTGAGGCGCGGGGGCAGAATCCGTTGGCGGCCACGAGTGGCGACGATCGAGCGATGTGTCAACCGGTCCTGACAGGTGGAAGCGGGTATCGTGTTGCACATCGTCAAGCGGAAAGCCACGAATGAGCGACGGTCGTCAGCGAACATGGACCTTTCTCACGAATCATGCCCGGGTCCTCATCCTCATTGCCGAGAACCCCGGGATACGCTTGCGCGATATCGCCACCCGAGCCGGGATCACTGAGCGTGCATCGCAGCGCATCGTGGCAGAACTTGAGGCCGAGGCATACCTCACCCATGAGAAGGTAGGTCGACGCAATTACTACCGCTTGTTGCCATCCACCCGTCTCCGCCACCCCCTGGAAAACGGCATCGAAGTCGGTCAGCTTCTTGATTTGTTTGTGGATCGGCAGCGTTCCGAGAACCCGCCTGAGACTTCGTGACGTCACTGTGGGCGAGCGCGGCGACAGGTCCTGACTGGCGTTTCGAGATGTATTACCGACTGCGAAAGCATGATATCGTTAGCGCATGTTCAGCCGTGTCGTTGTCCCGAACCATGGTGACGAGCAGTTGTGCAAGTCGGTTCGGGTTTACCTCGGGGTATGGGCAGACAGCCCGTACCGGACCGCTCGGTGTCCGGGGACGCGGCGTTGGGTGCGCTCGGGGTCCGACATGAATCAAGACCGTTCGGTGTTGTGTTGCGACAACGGAGACGGCGCTCTCGGTGTGGGACATCGAAGCAAGCGGCAATCTACGGGGAGTGGTGCAGTCGGTGATTGAAGACCCTATCGTTCAACTAGGCGGGATCGCGGTCCTCGCCTTCGCCGTCACGTGGTTCGGTGATCGAATACGGGTACCGGTAATCCTGCCACTCCTTGTCACGGGGTTTCTGGTCGGACCCGTGTTTGGTCTCGTCAACCCGGATGCCCTCATTGGAGACCTGCTGACCCCGTCTGTATCGATCGCAGTCGGCCTCATCCTGTTTGAGGGTGGTTTGAGCCTCAAGGTACGCGAGATGGCCGGGCAGCAGCGTGTTTTGTGGTTGCTGGTCACTGTCGGCATGCTGATCACGTGGGCGGTCGGTGCTGCAACCGTGATGGCGTTCACGGACTTACGGCCGGGACTTGCCGTACTCGTCGGGTCGATCCTTGTTGTTTCCGGGCCCACCGTTGTCGGTCCCCTCCTCGCCCATGTCCGTCCCAAACGTTCGGTGGGTTCGATTCTCAAGTGGGAGAGCATCTTTATTGACCCGATCGGTGCCCTGGTGGCCGTCCTGGCCTTCGAGGTGTTCCTGGTCGGTCGTATCGGTGCGACGCCTATAGAGGTTTTCAGCCAGGTCGCTCAATTCGTGTTTGCCGGTGTTGCGGTCGGTGGTTTTGTCGCCGCCGCGGCGATCCCTGCGCTGCGGCGTCATTGGGTTCCCGAACACCTGCTGTCGTTGTTCGGGATAAGCGTGGCGCTGCTCGCCTTCATCGTTGCTGACTCATTCGCTGCTGAGTCGGGGTTACTTTCAACGACCGTCGTCGGTATAATTCTTGCCAACCATAAGACGATTCGCACAGAACAGATTGTGCAGTTTTCCGAGGTTGTGAGGGTCCTGCTGATCGGTGTGTTGTTTATCGTGCTCAGCGCACGCTTGACGCCTGATCAGTTGCGAGTCGATCTTGGTGCCGCCGCAGCAATCGTCGCCGCCCTGGTCCTGGTGGCCCGTCCGCTGGCCGTGGCGGTTTCGACATGGCGATCAAAGTTATCGTGGCAGGAGCGAGTACTGCTTGCCACGGTGGCCCCCCGGGGAATCGTCGCAGCTTCCATTGCCTCCGTGTTCGCCCTTGAGTTACAGCACGCCGGTATCGAGGGAGCCGACGAGCTTATTCCTCTGGTCTTTGCGGTGATTGTCGCCACTGTCACCATCTACGGTCTCGGGATGGGTCCTCTGGCGCGGTGGCTCAAGCTCGCTGAGCGACACCAGGAGGGCGTCCTGATCCTCGGTGCGGGGAGAGTAGAGCGGGCGATCGCTGACGCGCTTGCTGATGCGGGTGTCGAGGTTGTTCTAGCGACGACGAACCGAGACGACTACTACGACGCGAGGGCTGCCGGGCGGCGAACGTATTACGGCAACATCCTTGCCCGTGATGTAGATCTTGAACTTGACCTGTCTGGTATCGGGAGGCTTCTTGCTCTGACGCCGAACGATGATGTCAATACGCTCGCGGCGAGCCGGTACGCGGCGACATTCGGCGGAGGGTCGACCTTCCAGCTCGTTCCGCGCCGTCGGGATGGTGGCGTAGCGTCGATTCCGGCATCCGAGTTTGGCGGGAAGTTGCTGTTTGGCGCCGGGTGGGACTACCACGCAGTTCTCGACTCTCTTGAGAATGGTGCGCATGTACGGACGACGACCGTGAGCGAGCCGATCGAGGGTGAGGATGCAGATCTTGCCGAAACCGGTGCAACACCGCTATTCGTCGTCAAGTCAGACGGCAAGGTGGTTATTGCCGAGAGCGGGTCCGTCGGGCTCCTGGATGGCCTTGCCCCGGGTGATGCCGTCATTTCGCTCAGCGAGGGGTAGGTCCCGGTGCGGGCACAGAGTGCTCACGATATGATGCGCCGATGATGTCGGAACCTATCGGTGGCCCGGCCGCCACCGCACACCGGGTCGCCGACGAGCTGTTCGCCCTCTATCCGACAGAGTTTGGTGCGTTGTACGCCGCCTACCGCGGCCATGTTCACAGAGGGATCGATCTTGTAGGTGTTCAGATGGATCTTGACGAGGCGACGGCGTTGCTACTGGGAGCTGCCGCATTCTTTCACGATGCGGGGATCTGGCTCGACGACACGTTTGACTATCTGACTCCGTCTATCCAGCGAGCCCTCGACTATCTCGATGATGTCGACGAGGAAGGCAAGGAACTGGTTCGCACGGTGATCTTCGAACATCACCGACTGCGTCGGGCAAGATCGGATCATGCGTTGGTGGAGGCTTTCCGGCGGGCCGACCTCACCGATCTTACGGGTGGCCTGATACTCGCTCCCGGCGTTTCGTTTCGTGACTATCGCCGTCTCGCCGGGAGGTATCCCTCTCACGGGTTTCGCTGGAAACTTACCGTGATCTTTGTGCGGTGGATGATACGGCATCCGTTGAAACCGCTCCCGATGGTGAAGTGGTAGCCCTGAGTCGACCCTGCGAATCTGCACCCGTCTAAGGGATTGTGCTCCACATCTTCGTCGGGCCGCGACTCAGAGTTCCGATCCAAATATCCCTTGACATTCCTGTTGACTGGAAGGTGTACCGTGGCTGCGAAACCAGATGGACTACTCGGAGCACCAAGGCGATGGAGCAGGCAGGCATAGCTGTACAGTCTGAGCGCCCCCGCGGGCGGCCCGCAAAACGCTTCTCACCGGGGCGGGTTTGCGCCGAATCGGACTGCGTAACATTTCTCAGCACGTACAACCCGAACGACACATGTTTCCGGCACAGTCCGATCCGGTTTCCCCGAACTCGTGGGCGGGTTGATTCGGAATGACCAGATCGTCAACGAATCTCGCGATGGTGCGAGGGGGCGGTTCAGTGCGACCGCTTACCCATTCGCAGCGCTCGACCGTTGTTGGACGCCCGGGTGCAATGGTCGGTTCCACATCCGGTCTGCACATCGAAACCCTTGGCCATCAGGTTGTCAATGGGGAGCAACCCTTCGTGTTTCTCCATGGCCTTGGTGGCACGCAGGTCTATTGGACTGCAGCCGGCAGCTCCTCTTTGCTTCCGTCTCAATCGACGCTGGTGGACCTTCTAGGTTTCGGTCGGTCTCCCAGACCATTCAAGAAATACACGCTCGAGACTCACCTCGCCTCGCTGGAATTAGCGCTGGCCGGTCAGCCTCCGTCGGTCCTGGTCGGGCATTCTCTCGGTGCAGCACTCGCCCTTGCGTACGCGGTGCGCAATCCCGAGAGTGTGACCGGGTTGGTGCTGATCAGCCTTCCCTCGTACGGGGGACCTCAGCGTGCAATCCGGTGGCATCGAAGGCGGCTTCGGGGCTGGTTCCTCACCAACATGTTGCTCACCGGGCTGGCCTGTATCACGACCCGGCGTCTGCTCCGGCCACTGCTTCCGCGACTGTTACCCGACATACCTCGTGAGGTCGCGCGAGATCTGACGGAGCACAACGTGATGTCATCAACTACCTCACTGTGGAACGTGTTATACCGCCGCGACCTTGCCGGCGATCTTGATGCACTTCCGGAAGATCTTCCGGTCACATTTATCCACGGCACCGACGACACCACCGCTCCGATCGAGTCGGTCCGGCTCCTGGCCGCCGCGCTTCCGAGTCGAGAATTGGTCGAGCTTCCGGGGGTCGATCATCACCCCTGGTTGCGGCAACCCGCGGCATGTGCCGAGGTGATCACGGCTACCGCTGCAACAGTGAATGATCAGGGGCCTGAGGGACGATTTCTCTCATAGGACGGCTGTTCACCGATCCACTTACGTGGGCGGTCGAAAACCGACAGCCGCGCTTTCGGTTCGTGTCCGCTTCAGCTCCCAGAATCCTGGTGTCGATCCCGCGGCGTGGACGCCGTCCCACAACCGCAGCGCCGTGTCGATGTCGAGCTCCCGGGAAATCACCGGACCGAAGATCGCGACGGGATGTCCGTCGATATCGTCGAAGCCGATGATCGGAGTACCGACGTCATCACCGGTCATTGCCAGGGCCTCGGACATGCCTGCTGCAATCACTTCATCCCACGCCCGGTCATCAGCGGCTTCGCCGTAACGTCGATCCAGACCGATGGCATCGAGGGCCTCTGCGGGTTCGAAATCGAGGTCCTGCCCGAGGTGGATACGGCGGCCGTACTCGGTGTAGAGGTCACCGATCACCCCGTTACCCTCGTCTGCGCGGACCGCCTCCAGCACCCGCAAGAGTCGATGACTCTTTGTGTATATCCCGGTGTACGGGTGATCGGGGTTGTCCGAGTTCTTCATCTTGAGTGAAATCGATCGCCACTGAACGTCAAGGTCTCGGTGTGGTGCCACGTCAACGATCCACCGTGACGTCATCCAGCACCATGGACACACCGGGTCGAGCCAATAGTTCACCCTCACTTGAGTCTCCTGCTGTTTCTTGAGATGAGGCCGCACGATGGTGGCCTCCTTCGAACCGAAAAACGTGGTATTCGTGAAGGAATACTATCAACGACTCAAACCCCCGACGCCGGCCAACTTATTGTCGTCTCGAGATCCCGATTCGCTCTGACGGGCGGTAGCAACTGCTCGCCGGATCCCGCTCCACCGCGCCGTTTCGCACTGTCCTGGAGCGGTCCCTAGGGTATTTTGCGTGAGCAATGGAACGATGGAGAGGACACGTATTGCTGTCCTGGTTTCTGGGAGCGGGTCAAACCTGCAGGCCCTCATCGACGCATCTCACGACCCGGATTTCGGCGCGGAGATCGCTGTCGTCATCGCCGATCGCCCCCATGTGCAAGCGCTGGATCGGGCCGCCGCTCAAGGCATCGACCACGCTGTTGTTTCGTGGTCCGACTTCTCTGATCGCGTGGCGTTCACCATCGCGATCTGTGATGTCGCACAGCGCCACGAGGTCGCCGGACTTATGCTCGCAGGGTTCATGCGCATTCTCACCCCTGCTGCGATCGAGCAGTATCCGAACGCGATCATCAATGTCCACCCGGCTCTGTTGCCCGCATTTCCAGGTGCTGATGCTGTCGGTCAGGCTCTTGCGCACGGTGTGACCGTGACAGGCGTGACCGTGCATTTCGTGGATGAGCAGGTTGACCACGGACCGATCATCCTGCAAGAGGCCGTAGCTGTCCGCTCCGACGACACGGTTGCCGCGCTCCACCGACGGATCCAGCGAATCGAACACAGGGTGTTTCCTCGCGTGGTCGATGCTTTTGGCAAGGGTCTTTTGAGTGTTGAGGGTCGTCGAGTTGTATGGGCTCCACAGTGAAACCGGATCGTCTTCAACCAGCATCAACATGGGAATGAACATGACACGAAAACCTGTCAGGCAGGCCCTCATATCCGTCTTCGACAAGACGGGTGTTAGTGAGCTTGCGCACCAACTCGCAGCCGCAGGAGTGGCGATCGTTTCCTCCGGAGGGACCGCGAGCCACCTCCGCGCTGCCGGAGTGGTGGTGGTAGATGTTGCGGATGTGACGGGTGCCGATGAGATGCTCGATGGTCGGGTAAAGACGCTTCACCCGACGATCCATGGTGCAATCCTGGCCAACCGCTCAGTACAGAGCCACCTCGACGAACTCGCCGATCGTGATATTTCACCGATCGATCTTGTTGTCGTGAACCTCTATCCCTTTGAGGCGACCGTTGCCGATCCGGAGTCGACGCCCGCTGACGTTATCGAGAAGATTGACATTGGAGGACCCACGATGATCCGGGCGGCGGCGAAGAATCACGCTGACGTCGCCGTCGTCACGAGTCCCGCCGACTATCCGGACATCGCCGAAGCAATTGCACAGGGCGGAACGTTGCTTGAGGAACGCCGCCAGCTTGCTCGGAAGGCTTTCGCTCACACTGCTGCGTACGACGCCGCCATTGTGCGGTGGTTCGATCGAGATGTTCCGCTTCCGGCAACCCTTCCTTTCGCTCTCGAACGTTTTGAACCGTTGCGCTACGGGGAAAACCCGCACCAGCCGGCCGCGATCTACTCCGAGCGTGGTGTCGGCGGGTGGTGGCACGATGCGGTGATCCACCAGGGGAAAGCGATGTCGTTCAACAACTACGCCGATACCGAGGCTGCGTGGCGTCTGGTCGCCGATCTTGCAACATCCGGTGTGGTGATCATGAAACACATGAACGCATGCGGCGCAGCCGAGGCGTCGGCGCTTACCGACGCGTTCGATGCGGCGTGGGAGTGTGACCCGGTCTCCGCGTTCGGGGGAATCGTGGCGGTGAACATCGAACTCGACGAGAGCACCGCCGACAAGATCGCCCGCAACTTTGTCGAGGTCGTGATTGCGCCGTCTCTCACCGAAGGCGCCGCCGGTGTGTTCGCAGCGAAGAAGAATCTTCGTGTCGTCACAGCTCGGTTTCCCGATGTCGGTGATCTCGACCTACGGCGAATGGAAGGCGGGATGCTGGTCCAAAGGCGGGATGTCGTGGCGACCGGTGGAGGTGCGGTGCCGGCCGATTGGCGAGTTGTCTCAGAGCGTCCGCCGACTGATGACGAAATGGCCGCGCTGCGTTTCGCCTGGACAGTTGCGGCACACACCAAGTCGAATGCCATCGTGATCGCCAATGGACGGTCGGCTGTCGGGGTTGGTGCGGGTGACCAGAGCAGGGTTGGTGCGGCCGAGCGAGCGATCGTGAAGGCTCGCGAGCGAGCCGTCGGTTCGGTCGCCGCTAGTGATGCCTTCCTCCCATTCCGGGATGGTCTTGACGTCCTTGCCGCCGCCGGCGTACGAGCAGTAGTTGAACCGGGTGGTTCAAAACGCGACGATGAGGTTATCGCCGCCGCGAACGAAAGCGGCGTTTCACTTGTATTCACCAATCAAAGGCATTTCCGACATTGAGCGCACAGGTACTTTCAGGACGTGAGGTCGCCGCGGTCGTGCGGGCCGAAGTAGCACAGCGGGTTGTAGCCCTCAAAGATCAAGGTAAGACGGTCGGTTTGGCGACGGTGTTGGTTGGCGATGATCCGGCGTCACATGTGTATGTTCGCAACAAACACCGCGCGGCCGACAAGGCTGGAATGATTTCGATCGACGTGAACCTTCCTGCAGATGCATCTCAGGAAGAAGTGATCGCAGCGGTTCAGTCGCTCAATGCCGATGATCGTGTCGACGGCATGATCGTGCAGCTTCCACTTCCCGGTGGCCTGGACGGGAACGCTGCCGTTGAAGCGGTGCTTCCGGCCAAGGACGCAGACGGTCTCCATCCATACAACCTCGGGTTGCTCATCCTTGATCGCCCCGGTCCACGTCCGGCGACACCGTCAGGTGTCCTCCGGATCCTGGAACATTACGGTGTTGCGATATCCGGCAAGCGGGCAGTTGTGATCGGTCGATCGTTCCTCGTCGGGCGCCCCATGGCGATCATGCTTGGTGCCAAGGGTATTGACGCAACAGTCGTCCAGGCTCACTCGCGAACCCCCGACCTCGCGGCTGTCACGCTCGAGGCGGACATCGTTGTCGTGGCCGCGGGACGACCGGGTCTACTGCGTCGTGAGCATGTGAAGCCTGGTGCGGTCGTGATCGATGTCGGGACGAACCGCGTTGATGACAAGCTAGTCGGTGATGTCGACTTCGACGGTGTCTCAAGAGTCGCCGGGGGGATTACACCGGTGCCCGGCGGGGTGGGTCCGATGACGATCGCCTCGCTGCTTGTGAACACCGTCGAGGCCGCGGAGAGAACCGCTGCGCTGGAGTAGCACGGTCAGCCGCGTGTGAACCGACCCCAGGCGACCGCCACGTGCTCAAGTTCCTCGACGTCGACATCAACGCCGATGCCGGCATCGAGGCGCGGATGTATCACACCGTCTTCGCTCTCCCAGGAAGGCTGTGCGCTGTCACCTTCGAAGTAAAACGAGGTGGGCGCAAGGTCAGCAGGTCCCATGTCGCCGAGCGTGGTCAGCGCAACGGTGTGAGCACGCCCGACGCTCGACTCGATCAGACCCGACAGGCGCATGGCCATTTCGGTGTCGCGGAGCTGATAGTTGATCTCGAGGACGCCGGCGATCCCGACGATGCCGGGTTTGACGGTGAGCAGGTCGGCCGCATGCAACTCGATCGCCTGGACAATGGCTGCACGCGTGTGCAGCGACTCGTCGAGTGCGATGGGTACGTCGAGCCGATCACGCAGCTTCGCATGGCCACGGAGGTCGTCGCGGGGGAGCGGTTGCTCAAAGAAATCAAGCTCAAGTTTGTCGAACGCATCGAAGACCTCCGTGGCGGTGTGGTCGAACGACGCATTGGCGTCGATGGCCACGCCGAGGTGTGGAAATGTCTCGACAACAGCCTTCACAAACGCGACATCGCGTCCCGGTACCACTTTCACTTTGACAGCCGGGATCCCACATTCGACAGCGTGCTCTACCTTGGTCAGCAGCGAATCGATGGTCCGACCAGACACCGCAACGCGACATGCGACCGGGTGTGCAACGCCCCCGATTGCCGCCCAGAGCGGCTCGTTGGCAAGGCGCGCTGCGAGATCCCACCGCGCCTGGTCGACTGCAGCGGCGCCGGTGACCGGGATATCGGGGATCGTTCCCGCGAGGATATCGTCGGAATGCTGCCCGAGAGCTCCCCACACGTCATCGATCGTCTCTCGCGAATAGTTGGGATAGGGCGAGGCTTCTCCCCAGCCGATGATCCCGTCGCTTTCTATGCCAACAAGTGCAATGTCGCGACTCTTGACAGTGCCGGTTGCGGTGACGATCGGATCGACGAGCCGGAGCTTGAGTCTCGCGAGGATCAATGAGGAGAACATGGTGATGAGAGTAGACAGAGTGTTGTCGGATTTTGAGCACATCGATGCGTGGGGTGCCCGCATCGGGCGGCCCCACTGAGGGATCGTGAATCAGTACTACTCTTGGGGGCGAATTAGATGTCGATGACTTTTTCAGGAGAATGCACATGGCCGCGCCAATCACGATGGGTCCCGAGGGCCTCCAGGTACCCGAGAATCCGATCATCCCGTTTATTGAGGGCGACGGTATCGGTCCTGATATTTGGGCTGCAGCCAAGAATGTGTTCGATAGTGCGGTCGCCAAGGCGTACGGTGGCGAGCGGCAGGTCGAGTGGACCGAGGTCCTTGCCGGCCAGAAAGCCTTTGATCAGACCGGGCAGTGGCTTCCGGATGAGACGATCGACATGTTTAGGACTCACCTCGTCGGTATCAAGGGGCCGTTGACGACACCGGTCGGTGGTGGTATTCGCAGCCTCAACGTCGCCCTTCGCCAGATTCTCGACCTCTACGTCTGTCTGCGACCCGTTACCTGGTATGCCGGCGTGCCGAGCCCGGTGAAACATCCCGAGCTTGTCGACATGGTGATTTTCCGTGAGAACACCGAAGACGTCTACGCAGGCAAAGAGGTCGAAGCCGGGAGCGAAGGCGCCAAGGCGTTGCTGGCTTTCCTCGACGAAGAGTTCGGATGGGATATTCGTTCCGACTCCGGTCTCGGTATCAAACCCATCTCGGAAACCGGATCGAAGCGGCTCGTCCGAGCGGCAATCGAGTATGCCCTGGCCAACAATCGCAAGTCCCTGACCCTGGTCCACAAGGGCAACATCATGAAGTTCACCGAGGGTGCCTTCCGCACCTGGGGTTACGAAGTCGTTCGTGACGAGTTCTCCGATGTCGCCGTTGGGTGGGATGAGTGCAATGGTGAGCCCGGCGATCGGCTGCTGGTCAAGGACGTGATTGCCGACGCCTTCCTCCAGCAGATTCTCACCCGCCCGGCCGAATACGATGTTGTCGCAACGATGAACCTCAACGGTGACTACATGTCTGATGCGCTGGCGGCCCAAGTTGGCGGCATTGGGATCGCCCCGGGCGGCAACATCAACTACGTGACCGGTACGGCGATTTTTGAAGCGACTCACGGCACGGCACCCAAGTACACCGGCATGGACAAAGTGAACCCTGGTTCGGTGATACTGTCCGGCGAGATGATGTTTCGCTACCTCGGCTGGGACGAAGCGGCCGACCTGATCGTGAAGGGTCTCGAAGCCGCAATCACCGACAAGATTGTCACGTACGACTTCGCACGTCTTATGGATGACGCCACCGAGGTCAAGTGTTCCGAGTTCGCCCAGGCAGTCGTCGACCGGATGTAATCATGGTTCCAACAGTCGGACCGTGGCAGCAGCAAGCGGCAGCGATGATCGCCGACAAAGCGGTGACCCATCTCAGCGAACCGGTCGAGTTGGCGTCCGGTCGGATGTCGTCAGTCTTCATTGACGGCAAACACGGTCTCGCCGACCCGCATGATCTCGAGACAGCCTGCCGGGCGATCATCGAGATGGCCGGGTCCGCCGGATGCCGTTTCGATCACGTTGGCGGTCCGACACTGGGTGCTGACCACCTGGCGGTGGGAGTCGCACTGCTTGGATCGAAACGTTGGTTCATTGTCCGCAAAGAGCGCAAGGACCGCGGGACAGGGCGACTTATCGAAGGGGCCCGCATCGGTGCCGGAGATTCCGTTCTCCTGGTCGAGGATATCTGCTCGACCGGAGGGTCACTTCTCAAAGCGTTGCAGGAAGTCCGTGCGACAGGTGCCACGGTCACGCACGCGGCGACGCTCGTGGATCGCGGCGTTGTCGCCCGTACCGCCTTTCAAGATGCGGGTGTCGAATTGCTTGCCGTGACGACATGGGACGAGCTGGGAATCGATCCGATTGAAGGTTCTCGGTAGCGAGCGGATCAACCGTTGACGACGTAGGCAATGAGCGGTCGGTCAGGTCCACCTGAGATGTTTTCCCCGCGGGGGAAATCCCACACTTCGACCCACATCGTTCGAGTACCGATGGAGAACAATCCGGCGACGCGCGGTATCGATGGGTCATCGATCGCTGTAAACGACCCCGTCCAGCCGTGTGTTGCGAGACCTTGCTGCACGAGACCGGCCAAATGTTCGATGGAGGTGCTGTCGATGTCCCACACGTAATACGCCGGGGACGGGTCGATGATGCCGCTCTGGCGAGCGAGCTCCACGGCGAAGAGGGGGTCTGTCGACGTACTGTTCTCGGCGTTTGGAGGGATCCAGGGAGCCCCCCGGGTTAGGGTCGCAAGATCGGAGTCCAACCAGTCAATGATCCAGTCCACACGCGAGCGCGAGATCGAGTCCTCTGCGCCGGTGATGACCGCGGCAACCGAATCCGCCATGTCCTCCACCGGGTCGCTCCGGCCATACTCGGTGGTCCCTCCCGGTTCGGCGAGAGTCCAGATCAACGTGTCGCCTTCGATGTATGAGCTCCACCCTGTGGCGGAAGCGAAATCTCTAACCAGGGCGGATTCCCCGATCGCGTTGTCGGTGGGGACGAAATCTGCAGCCTTGGATTCGTCAACGAGGCCTGCAAACTGGGCGACGTGGACCAACTCGTGGGCGAGGATCAATTGCATCACGACCGGGGTGTCCGCGACCTCGAAAGTGTGGTCGATGAGGTAAATGTCAAAACCCTTTGAGTATGCCGATGCCAGTGTTGACACCTCCTCACCCTCTCCCACGCGAAAGAGCGCCTCCGGCGATGCTTTGTCAAGCAATGCCTGCGGGATAAGCCCAAACCCCGCAGCTACGAGATTGAGTTCGTCGAGGTTGATAGTGCGTCCCGAACCCGAAATCGAGTACCCGGCGACCGTTCGTGTCCAGTCGATTTGCGCCGGACGTTCCGCAACAAATTTGACAGTCGAATCTCCGACCGGCGCCCCGATCGCGCACGCGGCGAGCACCATCAACGGGGCGAGGGCAAGGGTCAACAGTCGGCGCATGAGTGCCATTGAACCACGTCTTGGCGGGCAATTAGTCGTGAACTGAAAGGCACTACTATTGGGAGTGATCCCAGGGGTATCGTACCCCGCCTTGAAAAGGAGCATGCGATGAGCAAGGTAACGGTCGTTGGTGCAGGCAAGTACGGTTCAACCACTGTCCAACGGATCGCCGAGGCAGACATTGTTGACGAAGTCGTGATGATCGATATCGTCGAAGGTTTGCCACAAGGTTTAGCGCTCGATATGAACCAGAGTCGCCCTGTTCAGCGCTACAGGACGAAGGTGTTCGGAACCAACGACTACGCCGATACGGCAGGGTCGGATGTTGTAGTCATCACGGCAGGCCTCCCACGCAAACCCGGGATGAGCCGGATGGACCTTCTTCAGGTGAATGCCGGAATCGTCAAACAGGTAACAGAACAGATCGTGGCGAATTCGCCGGACGCGGTCATCGTCGTTGTGACTAACCCTCTCGATCAGATGACGACGCTGTGTGCCGATGTCTCCGGATTTCCTAAGAGTCGGGTACTCGGCCAGGCCGGCATGCTGGACAGTGCGCGTTTCGCCCACTTCATCTCCGAGACCGCCGGGGTGGACATCCTGGATGTTGAGGCGGTCACTCTCGGTTCGCACGGTGCGACAATGGTTCCGGTTCCTTCGCTGTGTAAGGCCGGTGGAGAACCTCTCGTGGACGTTCTCGATAGCGATACGATCGATGAGCTTGTCGACCGTACGCGCAACGGTGGAGCCGAGATCGTCGGTCTCCTCAAGACCGGGTCGGCGTATTACGCCCCTTCCGCGGCCGCGGCGGCCATGGTTGAGGCGATCATCACCGATTCCGGAGCGGAGATGCCGGTTTGTGCGTGGATGACGGGTGAGTACGGCATTTCCGATGTCTACCTCGGCGTGATCGCAAAACTCGGTGCGGGCGGTGTGCAAGAGGTTGTGCAGAAGAGTCTCGCGGACTCTGAGCTCGCCGGGTTGAGGGAAGCCGCGACCGCCGTGAAGGAAAAGGTTGAGGACCTCAACGCGCTCTAACGGCATTCCCCGACGGTCAGCGCTGAACGAGACCCGCGCAGGGTGTTTTAATCACGACTGAAGGCATCGTCGAACTCCATGCGAGCAAACAACCGGTGTCAGCCGCGGTTCAGGGCGACTTCGAGTTCTCGTTTGGATTTCTCAGCTGCCTCGCGTTGTTTACGGATGCGACGGTTGTTCTCGATGATGTCACGCCGTTTCGCCCACATCGAAATTGCTCCAACGAGTACGATCGCGGCACCGGCGACCGCAAATAGCCAGCCGCTGGTGACCTGAGTGTCCTTGTATTGTGCGGCGATGTCACCGAACGCCCGTTGGTCGGTGAGAAGATTCGAACGCAGCGCTCCGGCCGAGAATGCGAGGGCGCTGAACGCACCGAGAGATCCGAGAATCAGGGTTCGGTTGGCGGCGAGCTCTATGGGGTCCTTCACCACTGAGGCGATTACGATCGCTCCGGCGAGGAGTACGGTGAACGGCACCGGAGCGAGCTGCGGATTGGCGGCGCTCAGTGGAACGTAAACGAAGCCGATACTGAGCAGCAGGACCACACGATGCTTCCAGGCTTCGGTGGTCGAGCGCTTTGAAGAATCCTCGCTCATCACTGGTGTGTACCGAGCAATGAGGCGTGTGAGGGCGCGACCGACAAGGATCGCGATGATCGCAGCACCGATCCCGCCGAGGTTCTTCGTTCGACCCGGGTCTCCGAATGCCGCAGCGACGGTTACGGCCAGCAACGCGATGCCGACCGCAATCAGCGGTCCTCGTTTGGGGTCCTCCGACTGTTTTGACATAACCGCGAGGGAGGAGATGAGTAGGACGATACCGATGGCAACAAAAACCGCGGCGCTGTTGGATTCCGTTCCGCGGATCGACCACGGCTCGACGAGGAAGCCGTAGTCGGGTTTCATCCGGGCGAACTCCCAGAAGATAGACTGGATCACGAACAGAGATCCAATTATCGGTAGGGCGTTGAATAGTTTCTTTTTCACGGTTGCTACCTCCAGCGCGATGCATTGTAGTGTTGTGCGGCGGGAGTTCGTAGTGGATGCTTCGGTGCCTCCGTGCTGGGATACAGGCGTTGTCATGTTGGCTTTTTTTGCGAATCGAACGGTCAACAGTAGGGTTACACGCGTGTAATTCGCCTCGATTGATTACCACAGAAAAAGGAGGAGACCTCATGAACAAGAGTGAACTCATCGATAGCGTCGCCAATGCGACAGGTGACTCGAAGGCAGCCGTGGGTGCGATGCTTGATGCAACACTGGGTGCGATCACCGATGCCGTCAAGAATGATGACAAGGTTCAGCTGACAGGGTTCGGCACGTTCGAACGCCGTCACCGCAAGGCACGGGTCGGCCGTAACCCGCAGACAGGTGACGAGGTGCAGATCAAAGCTGCCAACGTCCCGGCATTCAAGGCCGGCAAGGCATTCAAGGACGCGGTCAATTCCTAACCGGCTGTCCACCGAAATGGATGAAGTCGTACGAGAGGGAGCACAGAAGTGGCGCTCCCTCTCTTTTGTTCCGGGGGGTCCGTGAGGACCCGTGGAATCACGTCGCGTACGTGATGTCCATGGTCTTCAGGGCGTTGGCGAATGCCACGAAGACGTTCTGGTGCATGATCAGCTTGGACGGGTTGCCACCGATCTTGATCTTTCCGGTCATGAAAGCCATTTGAGTGTTGAGTTCTCCGCGCGAGATGCTTGACGCAGTTTCGTGGGTGCTGGTGATGGATGCATCGAAGTCTTCGATCGCGGCGAGCCTCATCTCAGCGCTCCCGTCAGCAATCGTCAGGGTGTAATTGACCGTACCGTTGTCCGGGACATCGGTAACTACGAACTGTACGTCGAGGGACAGCCCGGTGATCGCGCTCTTGAACGTGTCGTTGTCGTTGAGCTTTGCGGTCGCTTCTGTCATGAATTCTTCAGTGAGGAATTGAACGGCCACGCTGCCTCCTTTTGTTGAGTTGATCGGTGTGACAAGGTTAGTAGAACCATGACGCAAAATTTGAGTCACCGATCAAAAAGGTCCAGGGGCTCACAAACCTGCAATGTTCGGGTCAGCGTTGGCCGGCCAGCCTGCCTTGCTGGAATTTGGCCTTGATGTAGTCCCTGTTCATGAGAGCGATGAAGTCGATACTGATGCTTTTCGGGCAGGCCATCTCGCACTCACCGTGGTTGCTGCACGCTCCGAACCACTGCTCCATTTCGTCGACCATGGCAACGACACGCGTGTACCGCTCCGCCTGGCCTTGTGGGAGCAGGTTCAGGTGGGCAACTTTCGCAGAGGTGAACAGCTGGGCAGCTGAATTGGGACACGCCGCTACACACGCTCCGCAGCCGATGCAGGCAGCGGCGTCCATTGATGCCTCGGCGGCCGGTTTCGGTACGGGTATCAGGTTCGCATCCGGCGCCGATCCTGTCGGTACGGTGATGAATCCGCCCGCTTCCACAATTCTGTCGAATGCCGATCGATCGACCGCAAGGTCTCGGATCACCGGGAACCCGTCGGCGCGCCACGGTTCGATGCGGATCGTGTCGCCGTCTTTGAACTTGCGCATGTGGAGCTGGCACGTGGCGGTACCGAGCTGTGGACCGTGAGCCTGGCCGTTGATCATGACACCACACATACCGCAGATGCCCTCACGACAATCGTGGTCGAACGCGATCGGCTCTTCGTCTCTGTCGTTCAGGTCCTCGTTGACAATGTCGAGCATCTCAAGGAACGAGGCATGATCGGGAATGTCGTTCGCTTCGTACCGAACGAACCCGCCATCGGCATCAGGACCGGTTTGGCGCCACACGCTGAGGATGACATCCATTACTTGTAGCTCCTTGTTGCGAGTTCGACGTTCTCAAAGACCAGTTCTTCCTTACGTTTCGTTGGCGGTTGATCGGGTCCGTTCCACTCCCAGGCTGAAACGTGGGTGAAGTCTTCGTCGTTGCGAAGGGCTTCCCCCTCCTCGGTTTGATGTTCGACCCGAAAATGACCACCACATGATTCCTCGCGATCGAGGGCATCTCGACACATCAGCTCGGCGAGTTCGAAGAAATCGGCAACGCGCCCGACCTTCTCAAGAGACTGGTTGAACGATTCGTTGGTGCCGAGCACCTTTACGTCGCTCTCGAACTCTTCTTTCAGCCGGGGGATCTCGCGAATCGCCTTCTCAAGGCCCTCGCGCGAACGCTCCATGCCGCACTCCTCAAGCATGATCTTGCCGAGTTCGCGGTGGAACCAGTCCACCGAACGGCTGCCCTTGGTGGCAAGGAATCGGGCGGTTCGATCCTGGACCTCGGCTTTGGCCTTCGCGAATACGTCATGATCCGTCGGCACCGGGTCGACGTTGAGAAAGTCGGCCAGGTAGTCGCCGATCGTGTAGGGGAGGACGAAGTATCCGTCTGCGAGACCCTGCATCAGCGCTGATGCTCCGAGACGGTTCGCACCGTGATCGGAGAAGTTCGCTTCGCCGATGGCGTACAACCCCGGCACCGACGTCATCAGGTTGTAGTCGACCCACGTTCCACCCATCGTGTAGTGCGGCGCCGGGTAGATACGCATCGGCGTGGCGTATGGGTCGTCGTCGGTGATGCGTTCGTACATCTCGAACAGGTTGCCGTACCGCTCGCGGATCGTATCTTCACCAAGGCGATCGATGGCGTGTTTGAAGTCCAGGTACACACCGTTGCGTAGTGGCCCGACACCGTGGTCCGTGTCCACCTGGGTCTTGGCGTTTCGTGATGCGACATCACGAGGCACGAGGTTGCCGAAAGCGGGATAGATACGTTCCAGGTAGTAGTCCCGCTCACTTTCGGGGATATCACCGGCCGGGCGATGGTCTCCGGGAGCCTTGGGCACCCAGATACGCCCATCATTGCGAAGGGACTCCGACATCAAGGTTAATTTTGATTGTGACTCGTCCGACTGGGGGATACAGGTCGGGTGGATCTGCGTGTAACAGGGGTTGGCAAAATGGGCGCCCTTCCGGTGGGCTCGCCAGATAGCTGTTGTGTTGCAGGCCATAGCGTTGGTCGAAAGGAAGAACACGTTCGAGTATCCACCGGTGGCGAGAACCACTGCGTGGGCCGAGTGGGCGGTCACGTCGCCGTTGATGAGATCGCGGACAATGATTCCTGCCGCTCGTCCGTCGTGGGTGACCACCTCCAGAAGCTCAGAACGGTTGATCATTTCAACTGAACCTTTGCTTATCTCCTTTGCGAGAGCCTGATACGCCCCAAGGAGTAGCTGTTGTCCGGTTTGTCCACGTGCGTAAAACGTTCGTGATACCTGAGCGCCGCCGAACGAGCGATTGTCGAGGAGACCACCGTATTCGCGAGCAAATGGCACACCCTGGGCTGTTGCTTGATCGATGATGTTGTTTGAGACTTCGGCAAGGCGGTAGACGTTTGCTTCGCGAGAGCGGTAGTCACCGCCTTTCACCGTGTCATAAAACAAGCGATAGATACTGTCACCGTCATTGTGATAGTTCTTGGCGGCGTTGATACCGCCCTGGGCCGAGATCGAGTGGGCTCGACGGGGTGAGTCGTGGTAGGTGAAGACCTTGACGTTGTAGCCGAGTTCACCGAGCGTGGCAGCGGCAGAGGCCCCTGCTAGGCCGGAGCCGATGACGATGACCGAGTACTTGCGCTTGTTGGCCGGGTTGACGAGGCGGATTGAGAACTTGTGGTTGTTCCACTTGTCCTCGATAGATCCAGCGGGGACCTTGCTGTCCAGTGTTGTCATCTGAGACCCCTACAACTTGAGAATGCCGAACTGAACGGCAAGTGGAATGCTGATATTGCCAACGACGATGAAGGCGGTGACACCGTAGGCGAGTTTGTTGCGCCATTTGTTGAACTTCGCGTTGTTTACACCGATGCTCTGGAACAGGCTCCAGGTGCCGTGCCACACGTGCATGCCGAGCGCCAGAATCGCAACGATGTACAGGATGACCACGGGGACCCGCTCGAACGTCGCGACAATGTTGGCGTAGACATCGCCGTAGACAAAGTCAGGGTTGGCGCCTCCGAACGTCAGATCCGATAGGTGGAAGAGGATGAACAGAAACACCGTGGCGCCGGTGTATGCCATGAACCGACTGGCGTAGGTGGCGGCGAGATAGGTGCTTCGAGTCTGATATCCGACCGATCCGCGGGCTTTTCGGTTTCTCCACCACAACGAGAGAGCGGCATGGACGTGAATTGAGTAGGCCAGCAGCAGCCCGCCGCGCATTAACCAGAGGATGGATTGCCGGGGCACGAGCTCTCCGCCGAGATCACGCAGAGCCTCGGCGTACAGGTCGACGCTCTCGGGCCCGAGGAAGACTTTCAGATTGCCGAGCAAGTGGGCGAGGAGGTAGCCCAGCAGCAGTATGCCGCTGAGAGCCATGGCCCACTTCTTACCGACGTCCGAGCTGTAGAACTCGACGATGAATGGTCGTTTGCGCCGCGTCTTGACGCTTGCGCGCTTACCGACGTCTGTATGTGCCACGTGCCTCTCCTTGACTGTAACGCCCTCATTATGACCGGCTTTCGCCGGTGCTGCGAGACGGGAAACTTATTGCTCTGGCGGCGCTGCTAGATGGTAATGCGTCCCCTGGAATCTTCCTTCATTCTCCCCGAGATTCGCGCGGAGTGTGGTTGTTTCACACTCGCAGACGCAGGCTCTACTAGCAGTTTGTCTAGTAAATCAAAGGCTTTCCCAATTGACATTCGCGCGGAGAGTTGTCAGAATTACCACTAGGTAATTACGTCCACGTAATTACGTCACTGTAATTTAATGGATATAGGGGAGTGTGTGTGTTCACCCAGTTGATCGAGGCCTTGAAGGGAGCCGACTACGGTTGGCAGGACCTCGCAAACTGTCGAGGGGCAAATCCGGATTTATTCTTTCCGGAGCGGGGCGCGTCGACGCGTACGGCGAAATCGATTTGTCGTGAGTGTTCGGTGAGGCCCGAATGTCTCGAGTTTGCTATCACGAGTTCAGAGAAGTTTGGAATCTGGGGAGCGCTCTCCGAGCGCGAACGGCGTAAGATTCGTAAGGAACGCACCGCTGCGGCCGCGGCCGCGGCCCGCAGGGTCGGGTAGGTTCGACCGCCGCATGTGCACCGTAGCTTGGGTAATGAGGTAAAAAGTGGGTTGGGTAGTTTCTGTCATAGTTGTGGCTGTGGTTGTCGGAGCGCTGTTGCTTATCAGACGCGGCGCAAAGGAATCGGTCTCCGCTGCGTCGCCGCGCGACGCAGCGATTGGGCTGAGTCTCGAAGTTCTTGAATTCATTCCGACAATTCACGATGCGACTGTTGTTTTCGATGCGCCGCTGCCTGCGGGCGACGTTGGTGACGTGTTGCGTGATCTGCTGTTCGATGAAGCCCTCCGATACGTTGGCAAGAAACGCCAGGATGGGTTACCCATTGATGGCATAACATCGATTCGGGTTGTTGGTATACGTAACGGCGAACGGGTCGAAGTTGGTGTCATCGAGATCGAAGAACCCGGTGATCTACCGGAACCGTCGTCGGCGCCCCGCCCGCACATACGAGCCACCGGTGATCCCTTTCGGGGTCTGACGCAAGAGGAAATGGATCGTGCTCCCAAGTTAAAGGATCGTTCCGCAAAGGACGGGATCGAGCCTATCGGCGAGATGCTGCGGTTCTCCGAGCGGGTTGATGCCGGTCTGCGGCTTCACGGGGTCGAGCCTTCGACTGCCTCGTTGGCGGCGTTAACGCGTGGCCTCTTCGAATTCGCCGGTTACAGGCTTAGCGATGCTTCGGACCTCACGTTTGTTGCATCGCGAGATGGGGTTGATACGTATGTGAAAGTCGTTCCTCATCGCGACGGCGACTATCCCGAATTGCGTCAATCCGAGATGACGTCGTTCGTGATTGATTTCCAGCGATCGCGTACGAATCGGGGACTATTGGTGACTGAGAAGTTCGGTCCGTTCGATATTTACGCCATGGAGAAGCGTGTCCCCGAGGTCCGGTTTGTGCCGAATGAGCGTCTTCAGGCCTTCGTCAATTCTTTCGCTCTCGAGTGGGACAACTAACCAAGGGTACATTCCGGGTAGAATCACCCTGTCCATCAAGGAGATCAACCAATGTTCAGCAATCTCGGTGGTGGCGACTTCATCTGGATCCTTCTCATCGTTGTGGTCCTGTTCGGAGCCGCCAAGCTACCCAAGCTCGCCCGTTCGCTCGGGGCATCCGCCTCTGAGTTCCGTAAAGGCCTCGAAGACGGTGCCGAGCAGGAACCCGAACAAAACGAGCAGAGCACGTCAGAGGACGAATAGCCGCTTGATACGCGACGATCGATGATCGGCGCACCGATTTCCCGCCCGCTCGGGAACCGATCCGAAAACACCGGCGTTAGCTAGGTGGAGAATCGGGGAAGACATGGCAGAAGAACTCGTACCCGACTGGGAAGACGTGGCACGCCGCTATGGGCGGAAGATTTACAACTATGCCTATCGGCTCACCGGCAATCCTGACGACTCGGCTGATCTCGTTCAAGAGGTTCTCCTCAGGGTGCGCAAGGGGCTGGAGCGGTACACGCCCGGATCATTTGAGGGCTGGTTGTGGCGCATCACGCGAAATGTCTTTCTCGACGACGTTCGGAGACGGAAGCGACGTCCGACGGTTCCGCTTGGTGACGACGATCGTGGCATTGGTAACCCAAGCCCGTCTCCTGATGAGGTGTTGTCATCAGTTCGGCTCTCCGAGGACGTTCAAGCGGCGCTTCTCAAACTCCCGATGGACTTCAGGGAATGTGTCGTTCTCTGCGACGTTGTCGGCCTTACCTATGACGAGATATCCGATGCGGTCGATATCCCGGTTGGGACCGTTCGCAGCCGTATCCACCGCGGCCGCAGATTGCTCAGGGACACGTTGACATGGCCTCTGTAACGCATGCATGCGCTGTGGGAGAGCTTCTCTCGGCTTACCTCGATGGTGAGCTCGATCGTGACGAACTCGACACCGTCGTGTCCCATCTTGACACGTGCTTGGACTGTGTTGCCGAGTTCCATGATCTCCGCCAGGCACGGACGATGTTGCGAACGCTGCCACGTCTTGAGGTTCCCGATCGCGCCCTCCCGGACATTCACTATGGCGCCGAACTTTCTGCATATCTCGACGGTGAGCTGCCGACGGGTGAACAGCCGGTGGTGTTTGCGCACATGGCCCTCTGTGAGAAGTGTCGCAACGAACTCTACGAGTTGGACGCAGCCCGCACAGCCGTACGAGCGCTGCCGCGGCTCGAAGCGTTCCTGCAGCGTCGTCACGTCGAAGGAAATGTGATTCCCTTGCGTCCCAGGCGACGTTCCTGGGTGGCGGCGAGTGTGGCTGCCGCGGTCCTTGTCGCCGTAGTCTCGTTTGCCGGCAACGATCCACAGGGTCCCGTCGTCGACCTTGAGGTGTTCAGCGTCCAACATGGCGCCAGGTTGTCAGTCCAATCACCGGCCTCAATGTTCAATGCCGAACTGACCGCCGCCGATGTGAGCAGCCCGTGAGATCGCGTCGACTCGTTGCTGCATTGTTGGCCGGCCTTGTATCTGTGGCGGTGGCGTCACCAGCCAGTGCGGGCGACCGCGAAACCTCCGAGCGATCGGAGATATACAGCGGTGTTCGCGTTGTCGTGAGCGTTTGGGACGGTGTTGCTACGGCCGGCGTGTACGACATTGAGCACATCGGGGACATGGAATACGTTTCGATCGACGGTACCTGGTCGGTGTTGGGTGAAGGCTCCGCCACATCCGGTGGCGGCGGCATGGCGCTCGCCGGTTGGTCCACCATTGATCTGTCGAGCAAGTACCAGGTTCGTTCCTCGGCAGGGAAATCGATGCTGGGGCGAGCGACACGGTTGGTCGAGGTGATGGAGGGTGATCTCGTGCGCAGCTCCTTCCGCTTTGATGTTCGGACCGGAGCACCCTTATCCACGAAGATCTATAACGGCGACGCCGAACTGTTCCGATCGTCGACCATGGTGTCATTGGGCCGATCCAATCTGCGGCTCTATCGCGAACTGCTGGAGAGCGGGACGCAGGACATCATGATGTCCGTCCCTCTGGATTCGGATGTTCTTCCTCAGATAGTTGCAGATTACGAGGTTGCCGATGTGTACGAGACGAAGAGCGGTGGCCAGCAGGTGTTCTACACCGATGGTCTCTTCTCGTTTTCCGTGTTTACCCTCGCCAAGAACACCAGGGTCAGCGAGTTGGTAGATGCGGACGAAGTAACGATCGGGTCTGCGACCTACCGCCGTTTCGCGTCACCCACTGTTGTTTGGGTGACATGGACAGCCGGCGATGTGAAGTACGTGCTGGTTGGCGATGTCCCACCTGACAATCTCGAAGCGGTGCTTGGGGAGCTGCCACAACCGTCACGAGGAAACTTCCTGACGCGGTGGTGGGGGAGAATGTTCGGGTAACTCCCGACCATCTACCGAAGTTCAGCTCGTGCCACCACCATGCGATGAACCTCATCGGGACCGTCCGCGATTCGCAGTGTGCGTGCAAAAGCGTACATGCGAGACAGGCCGAAGTCATCGCCGATGCCGGCGCCGCCATGAGCCTGGATTGCTTTGTCGATGACCCACAACGCCGCGTTTGGTGCGACGACCTTGATAGCGGACACATCAACACGGGCTGCTCGGTTCCCCATCGTGTCGATCTTCCATGCAGCATGCATCACGAGAAGCCGCGCCTGGTCGATGCGCATGCGGGAGTCGGCGATCCACTGCTGGATGACGGCGTTGTCGGCGAGCGGACCACCAAATGCCTTCCGCAGTTTCACTCGCTTCTTCATCATCTCAAGCGCGCGCTCTGCCATGCCGATTGCACGCATGCAGTGATGGATGCGTCCCGGGCCGAGACGTGCCTGGGCGATCTGATACCCCGCCCCTGGTTCTCCAATGATGTTTGCCGCCGGGACCCGCACGTTGTCATAGGCGATCTGGCTGTGTCCTCCGCGTTCGTGGAATCCGAATACGGGGAGGTCTCGTTCCACGGTCATCCCGGGGGTGTCCATCGGGACGAGGATCATCGAATAGCGTTGTTTCGG
>VAPH01000503.1_pt1 | contig 59986 bp, 62 predicted proteins | sample 3393861 | NCBI WGS metagenome assembly VAPH01 (sample SAMN08290439, study PRJNA428436) | hydrothermal vent metagenome | isolation source: Deep-sea hydrothermal vent chimney | place: Atlantic Ocean: South-mid Altantic Ridge | reverse complement strand
TAATAGAGAAAATAGAAAATTGTGGTTTTGAATGTCAAGCGGGGCAATTACAGCAATGTGTGGATTGGGACGCATTAAAACAAAAAACAGACCTATGGGTTATTGTGGGGAGGGAACAGATATTAAAACATACAAGTGGTAACGGCGGTTGGAGGTTCAGTGTGCATACTAATAAAAAGGAGGCTGAATCCATGGCAGCAGCCTTGAATAGAACTTCGGCCTATGGTGAGCCTCTATACACTGTTAAACATTTACTCGATGTTACATAACGACAAGCCTAACTTGCCGGGCTGAGAATGCGGCAAGCCAACCAGTGACTACCCGGTCAAGTTTAGGCGCTAATTTTAACATGGAGACAGAAAAAATGAATGAAAAAATAGAACAACATCTATTGGCCTATGCCAAAAAGGAAGGTTGGTTGGATGACGATGGCAAGACAGATCTGGTAGAGATCATTTTAGAATATGGGGAAAAAATATACCAGAAGCTTATATCGGACCATAGATGGTGGGATAACTATTTTGTTGTCAAAAATATTGATGGGATGCTTATTGGGTTTGAAGATGCTCAGACTACTGGAGATGAAAACGCTTATGACAAGGGTTGGGAATTTGACCCTGAAACTGTTTGTGAAGTTGAAAAGGTTGAAAAAATAGTGTACGAATACAATCCCGTACAACAATCAGCATAAGGAGCGGCGCTTTTTGCCATCAAGCTTAATACACTTGTTATATTTCAATTTATGGGTGAAATTATGAAAAACTGGCTTAAGAAAAAATTAGGGATAGTCATACTTGAGGAAGAAAACAAGAGGCTAAAAGACTCTGTAAATGAGTATCGGGCAGCGGTTGCAAGGAACGAAAGATTTGTATCAGAGAAAATTGCAGAACTAAAAGAATATACAAGGGTTGATGCTGATATAGGGTTTCGTGGTAACAACACAATTATTCTTACCGGCGTTTATCGCAAAAAGGCATTTGTAAGATTTTATGATATTGGCGATGGTGAATTTGTTAGTTTAGTCGAGCAATTAAGAAGTATGAAAAACCATGCTCTTATTCGACACGTTGACACACCACCACAATTTTTCGGGACGTTTGAAATATAACGTCGAAAATTATCGGCAATATAAACTAGAAACTAGATTAGAAATATTAACTTAAATTTAACTACATAACAATTCAAGCCACACTCATATTGTTCGCGTATATTTGTTTTGTTAGATTACTTGGAGATGGCTATGAAACGGTATAGCACCGAAAGTTTTAGAGGGACAAATAAAGATGCAACGGAGATTGGGCTGGCCAGAAATCCCAAAAGAAGACTAAAATATCAACGAATAGGAGTGAAGCAGAATGGATATTGAAAAAGAGATACAAAATATCATTAGCAAAAAAGAAGGAAACACAGAAATAGCCTTTTTCTCCTGTGGTTCCATTTGGCAATTCCACTTGGGAAATACTTCTAATTCAGTGAATATTGGAGAACTTGATGGAGAAATTGTAACTTCCGGGAAGAGTATAGAAGACGTTGTAATAAAAATGAAACAGAAAATAGGAATCTAACGATAAATATATGAAAGATATTAAATGTCCTTATTGTGAAGAAGAGCAAGACATAAATCATGATGATAATTATGGATATGAAGAAGATCAATTACATGAGCAAATTTGTGTAGAATGTGAAAAGACTTTTGTTTTCACTACAAGTATTCATTTATATTATGAGGCAACAAAAGCAGATTGTCTAAATGGGGAAGATCATAAATATAAACCAACAATGACGGTTCCTAGACGATACATAAAAATGAAATGTATAGATTGTAATCATGAGCGAATACCAACAGATGAAGAAATGAAAAATATTTTGAATAAATGATAAAAATAATTTTAACAAGATTTATGAATGTAATCAATAATGGAGGATCAGTTAAAGATTGGGCAGAAAAATATATTGATTAAAATAGATTTAAATAATTTGTTAAAAAAATCAATAGATGAAAATTTAGAAAATAAATGAATATCAATATATAATAATTCTGTAGGTATTAATGAAATAATTTCATATAAAAATGATGCCTTGACAGATTTAATTAATTATATTGATGATATATTTAATCATGACATTTATTTTAAATTAATTTAAAGGGAGATAATATGCCAAGTATATGTAAAGTACCTGACTCAATGAACAGAATAGAAAATCCGGAACCACTACCAGGAAATGAACAACTTAATATAGTAAAGTATTGGCGTGAATCTAATCTTCATTATATAGAACTTAAAAATGGTGAAGTTTATACCAGTAAGAATAGTATTCAATGGAGCCTATTTGCGAATAACGATCAAAGACATGTAGAGGTATGTATTGATATAAACGAAAAAACCAAAGATCTTTTAAAACAAAGAAATGAAAACAACCAGAAAATAAAAGACCTGAAAAACAAGAATATGGAATTAACTAATATTATGTGCATTATTAACGGTATTTGCCCACAATGTAGAAACTGGCATTACCCACATTGTGGCATAGATTAGTAGATACAATTCTCTGTTAAGTCGCCATAATTTTATGGTAAAAATACAATAAGGAGAAATATTATGGACAATTTTATTGGAACAAAGATCATTAAAGCTGAACCTATGGACGAATGTACTTTTTTAAAAACAAAAGGCGAGGATGTAACTAATCATGAAACAAGACCAGGTTACAAAGTACAATATGAAGATGGTTATATTTCATGGTCTCCAGAACTTGCATTTAATAAATCATATCGTAAAACTGATAATATGAATATTGGTTTAGCCATTGAAGCAATGCGAAAAGGTCATCGTGTTTCCAGAAAAGGATGGAATGGAAGAAATATGTTTGTGGTATATATGTCACCATTAAACTTGCCTTCATTTAATACTCAAGGCACAGAAAGAAAAGTAAATGATCGAACTGCAAAATGGGTTGGAGAAGATACACCACTTGAGTCTCTTGGTTATTTTGCAATGTTCACTCCTGACAAAAAATGGCAACCTGGATGGTTGGCATCTCAATCTGATTTATTGGCTGATGATTGGGAAATTATATAACAAAAAGTGGAGAATTAATATCAATGTCAAGAAAAGGCAAAAGATATTGGGTTTAATAATGCAAAATTTTATGCAACATTTCCAGTTGGAATAAAAAAATGTCAGTGGGTAGATGCTCATATGGGTATTCTAAAAATAGATGTTGATGGTTTAAAAGATGGAATTATTATGACCAAACAAATAGATGAACAATTTCCAGATTTAGAATGTAGTGAACCATTTATTGAAACTTAGTCAATTAAAGGAGAAAAAGAAAGATGATTAGAGAACCTAAAAATGAAAATTGTGTAAAGATTAATGTATATTTAAAAAGCGGTGAAACATTTATTGATAAGGATATACCAGCTAATCTAATGGGTAATAATGATCAAATAATAAGCTTTTGGTATGGCAATATATTAAGGTTATATCCTTTATCTGAAGTTAAATATTTTGAATATACATTTTCAAATGAAAAATGAATAAATTATTATCTCGTAAGAAATTTCAAGAAAATGTTTTTAAACGTGATAAATATATTTGTGTTTTTTGTGATAAAGATGCCGTAGATGCTCATCATATTATAGAAAGACGTTTATGGCATGATAGTGGTTATTATTTAAATAACGGTGCCTCTGTTTGTGAATCTCATCATTTAGATTGTGAAATGACTAAAATCTCAGTTGAAGATATAAGAATAAAATGCGGTATAGAAAAACCAATTATTCCTCCTCATTTATATAAAGATGAAATTTATGATAAATGGGGAAATATTATATTATCAAATGGTCTAAGATTAAAAGGTGAATTATTTTTTGATGATGGTGTTCAAAAGATTTTAAGAGAAGGAAATAAGTTATCACTATTCACTGATTATATTAAATATCCAAGAACTTATCATTTACCCTGGTCAGTTGGTATGACTGATGATGATAGGATGATACAAAATATTGATATTTTTAAAAATAGACGAGTTATAGTTACAGAAAAATTAGATGGTGAAAACACTACATTATATAATGATTATATACATGCAAGATCAATTGATAGTAAAAGACATGAAAGTAGAGATTGGCTTAAAAATTTCTGGTCAAAATTTAATTATAATATTCCAAAAGGTTTTCGTATATGTGGAGAAAATATGTACGCTAAACATTCTATAGAATATAAGAGTTTAATTTCTTATTTTTATGGTTTTTCTATTTGGAATGATAAAAATGAATGCCTTTCATGGGATGAAACTTTAGAATGGTTTAAATTAATTCATAATCAAATTAAACATGTTCCTATAATATATGATGGAATTTTTAAAGAAAATTTAATTATAGATTTATGGGATGACTATGATAAATCTGAAGGTTATGTTATTAGAATTGCAGATAAATTCACAATGAGAAATTTTAAATATAAAGTTGCAAAATATGTAAGAAAGAATCATGTTAATACTATTACTCATTGGATGAATGAAAAGAGGATAATTAAAAATGAATTAAAAATTTAATAATAAAGTAATTCCGCTCAGTCTTTAGTTTATGGTAAGTTGACATAAAAGATATTAAAATTTAGATTAGGAGGAATTAGATGTTTCTATAATATTTTTAAAAGATATGAATATAAATTATGAATTAATTAAAATAGATATGATTAACAAAGATATTTTCAAAATAAATAGTAACAAATTTAAAAAATTAAATAACTGGAGAATTAAAAATGAAGAAAGATGAAAAAGAAAACAAAAAAATTATGAAATCAGAAGATATTGAAGATTCAAAAACGTCAACAAGATTATTGAATAAAAATTGGTCGCCATTAATTGTAAGGAAATATCAAGCAATGGGTTGGCCTCTTTTTATTGGATTAATATGTGATGTTAATTTGAACGATTTAGATAATGTTATTAATAAGTCAATTAAAATAGCAAAAGAAAATGATTTAGTAACAAATGATATTCAATCATTAAGAGATTTTTGTGGTTTTCTTAGTGATGAATTAGTGGAGCATTACAATAATAAAAAAGAAGGTTCTGTAGAGGGTGTTGCAGTTCTTGCATATTGGGACAAGATTTTTTGTAGTTCCTTATATGGGGACTTTATGGTTCATTATTCGTGCAAAATGGAATTATATTCCATCATAAATACTCTTCCACATATTTAAAACTGTATGAAAAATAACAAAAAAAAATCTAGAACTATTATTGTTGCTCCACATCCAGATGATGAAATAATCGGATGTTATTCTTATCTTATAAATAATAGATGTGATATTATTTATACAAGTTCAATTGATTCATATAGAAAAAAAGAAACAGAAAATCTATCAATTCATTTAGGAAAAGAATATATAGGTGATCAGATTTATAATTCTGAGATACCAGATGAATTAATTCAAATGGAAAATTTATATTTATTTCCAGATCCAATAAATGAAATTCATCCAGATCATAGACGACAAGGTCATATAGGTGAAGAATTTATTAGAGATGGTTTTGATGTTATTTTCTATTCAACAATTATGAATGTTGCTTGGGTAAATTTACAAAAACAATTTGAAAATAAAAAACTACTTTTAAATAAATGTTATCCTTCTCAAAAAAGTTTATGGAAATATGAACATAAATATTTTCTTTTTGAAGGATATTATAAATGGATTATGAAGTAAAATTAGAACAAAAAATCTGGTGGGGAATTTTAAATTCCTCATCAGGTTTTTAATTAATTATTTTTTTAGATAATGAATATTTTTAAAATGATACTTTAATGGTTATTTTTTTGTTAAAATTTTTGTAAAACATATTTCTCTACCTCCTCTGTCAATAACAATCTTTTAAATAATTATCTAAATTTTTCTTTTAATATTTAAACTCATTTGAATGTGAGGAATAAAATTCCTATTATTTATTATAGTTGAGAAATTTAAAAATAACAAATCTATATAGTTAAGTATTAATATATATAGTTTTCTTTATATTATAAGATTTTTTTTATTTAATTGTAACAAAATAATATTAAAGAATTTTTATTGAAAGGAGATTAGATGAAAGGTAAAAAACCAAGATTAATTTTTGTTCCTCAATATCCAAATTCTATGCGTTATAGTGATTGGTATTTTACAGATTTTCCTAAAGAACTAAAAAAATATTTTAATGAAATAATTATTTTAGGAGAGAATAAAATTAACTTAGAAGATTTATCAATAACTAAAATTGGTTCATTTTCATCTGTAGATCAATCTATTTATTTTGAACAACAACAAATTAAAGAATTTTTAAATTTACAACTTAGAGATAATGATATTTTATTATTAAATGATATTTCTTATCCTGGATTATTTGCAAATATTTTATATTTTAAAAGACCTAAAAAATGTTTTGCTATTTGTCATGCATCATCAAAAAATAAATTAGACTTTTTTGCTTCAGATAGGAAATCTAAACGTCTTATTGAATTAGGTCATTCAAAACTTTTTAAGAATATTTTTGTCGCTACAAATTATCATAAAGAAAAATTAAGTTGGAATAATACTATAGTTACTGCTTTACCTAAAGATCCATTTTCAAAAAAAATAAGAGGCATTAATAAATATATCCAAATTGTTAGTGCATCAAGACCTGGTTTACAAAAGGTTACTAAAAAGTTAGAAAAAAAGGTTAGGAGAAAATTTCTTACTCCAATTGTAAGAAGAGATTGTAAAACATGGAATGAATATCAAATATTTTTAGCACAATGTAAAGTTGTTCTTATTACATGTAAAGAAGAAACATTTTCATATCAAGTACTAGATGCTATAAAACAAGATTCTATTCCAATAGCTCCAAATAAATTTTCATTTCCAGAATTATTAAGTAAAGATTATTTATATTCAACTCCAGAAGAATTAATAAAAAAAGTTAGATTATCTTTAGATGGAAAATTAAGTGTTCCGAAATTAAAAAATATAAATTTAATAAACTCATTTTATAAAAATATTTCAAATTATATGTTAGATGATTAAGGGGATTTTAGAAATGAAAAAATGTTTTGTAGCACCCTTTATAGTAAAAGATGATATATTAAAAATACTTTTAAAATCTGATAAAAATGAACCAAATATAAAATTTAATCCACTTACTTTTAAATTTGATTGTAAGGAGAATGAAATTAAAAATTTTCTTTTAAATTCATTTATAAAAATATTTGAATCAAATATTGAAAATCAAAATATTATATCTTTAGGAAATTCAGATGATAATATTTTTTTATTTGGAATCAATTTAGACAACAAAGATATAAAAAAAATAAATTCAGATTATTCGTGGGTATCATACTTTTTAAGATTTGACAATCCTTTTATTTCAATATTATATCTAAGAATTCTTGGATATATTAATTTAAATAATTATAATAATAATATTTGTCCAAAATGTAACAGACTATTAAAAATTCAGACAAAGGAAGAATAATGCATCCAACAGCTCTTTTATCTTATTATCCAAACTATGCAATTTTAGATGAAATCTTATCAAATTCAGAATATAAAAATTTAAATATCTATATTGATTTAAAAAATAATTTTCAAACTCTTTATATGGAACATGCTATATTGTCATTAGTTGAAAGTTCATTGGCTACCAAATGTATTGATACATCTATGTTTAACGCTATTTTAAGTTTTTTATCTTTTCATAAATTATATTCAATTAAAAGAAATTTAAATTTAAATTTTTATATTTTTTTTGAAAGCGGAGAATCTTATTATCATAAAAATATTAGTAAAAAATATAAAATATCAAGAAAGATTGATAATTTATATGGATTAGAAAAAGATAAAAGAGATTTATTTAAAAAGATTTTACAAAAAAATTTTGGACTTATAGAAAAAGCTTTAAATAGAATTCCAAAAATTAAAGTAATAAGATTATTAAATTTAGAAGCAGATTTTATTCCTTATTATTTATTAACAAGAGGTTTTGTTAAATCTGATTCAGAAAATTGTAATATTATTTATAGTAATGATCATGATTTACACCAAAGTATAATAAATAATCATGTCTATGTATTTTCAAAATCAGGAAAATCAAATAAAAAAATTATTAAAAAAGATGAAGTAATAAACAATTTTTTTAAATCAGAAGATGAATTTTTTCCAGATGAATATTTACCATTTTTTATGTCAATTGTTGGAGATGTTGGAGATGATGTTGATGGAATAAAAGGCATTGGATCTATTCGTTTAAAAAAAATTATTAAAGAATTAATCTCTATGATAACAGATATAGATACTTTATATAATAATGTAAGAAAATCTGAATTTATTTTTAATACAAAACAAAGTATTTCCGGGAACAAATTAATAAATAAAATTATTAATAAAGAAATTGAAAATAAGAAAATTTCTAATAATTTAAAATTAGTTTCATTTGAATTAATTTCTAGAGAATTAGATGATCCAAGTTCAACAGATATTATTAAAAAAAGAAACCAAATAGATGAGTTATTAAAAAATTCAAATGTTGTTACATTGGGTACTTTAAAAGAGGCTTTAGATAAAGCTAGAATTTATCTTGGTGATGATTCATTAGATAATTTGTATTTTAATTGGGGCAAATAATTACGTTTAAAAAAAGTGAGGTAAAAAATATATGTTAAATCCAGATAGAGTTCTTAAATTTGTTAAAACTAATTTAGGATTTCCTTTTCATCAAATTGAAAAACCAGATGAGGAAATACTTGATTATATTAAAGAATTTACAATACGAGAATTCTCATATTATGCACCAGAAAAGAAAAAATTACATTTAGATGTTACTATTGATTCTATTAAAGTTCCTGGTCTTAAAAATGAATATTATTTAAATGATCCAGAAGGAATTGAAATTTTAAATGTAATAAGTTTAATTCCTCCTTTATCAAATCTTATGATAAATGGACATCCACCAATTGGACCTTATACTCCAGGAGAAATAAGAGAATGGGCATTACAAGTTCATAATTTTGGAATGTTTAAACAACATTCTAATTGGGATTATACTTTTGAATTTACACATCCAAATATAATTAGAATAAGCCCAGCACCAAAAGTTTCAGAACCAACATTTACTATTGAATATGAAAGAATGCAAAATTCTGATTTTAGAGGAATACCAAATGATTTACAGCAGATATTTTTAGATTTTTGTTTATCAGATATAGGAATTCTAATTCATAGAATTCGAAGTAAATATAGAGATATTAAAACACCTTTTGGTGAGGTTCCTTTAGATGTTGATTCTGTGTCAGATTATAAAGATAAAAAAAGAGAAATTTTAGAAAAATTAGAAGCTAGAGCACATACAAATTTAATTGTTGATTTTGGTTAAATTATGAAATTTGGAATTGGTATAGATCCATCAATTTCAAATACAGGTCTTTGTATTATAGATTCTAAATACCATGTTATTTATTGGGATTTAATAAAAACTTTACCTAATATTATTATAGAGGAAAGGTTTATTATTATTATAGAAAGAATATCTAATATTAGTAATTTTTTTTCATATGATATTATGACTAATTTCAATAAATATATAAATATTAATATTGAAGGTCTTAGTTTTGGTTCACAAGGTAGAGGAATGCTCCAACTTGCAGCTCTTCATTTTTTTATAAGAAATTTATTTTTTAAAGAAGGATTAAAATTTAAAATAGTTCCTCCAAAAACAGCAAAGAAATTTGGATCTGGTAATGGAAATGCAAATAAAGAATTTCTTATGAAAAAGGTAAAAGAAAGATGGAATCCAGATATTCCAGAAAATGATAATTTATATGATGCATATGTTTTAGCTATAATGAGTTTAGATAGGAGTTAAATTTTATGAAAAGTAGATTTGCAATACATTTACATTTAGCAAAAAGAGCGGGTAGGCACCATGATATAAGATTTGAAATTCCAAATTCAGATCTTTGGGCATCATTTGCAACTAAAAAAGAAATTCCTTTAGAAACTGGTAAAAAGATTTTATTATTTAGAACCAATGATCATACAGAAGAACAAGCTTTAATGGTTGGAAAAATTGAATCTGGTTATGGAGCTGGAGTTTTAAAACTATGGGATAGTGGAGATTGTATAATAGAAAAATATAGTAATCAACATATTGTAATTACATTTTTTGGAAAGAAAATAAAAGGTAAATATCATTTAATTAATTTAAATCAAATAACAAGGAAAAGTAATAAAGAACGAGCTTATATATTCTTTAAAGCAAAGGAAAAAAATGATGAAGAAATAAAAAAATTTATACAAAAATTAGATTTAAAAAAGTTAGGTAAATTTAATGAAAATATTGATAAATTAATTGATTATTATATTAAAAGAAATATTTTTAATGAAATAGAACAAAATAATACATAAGAATATAGGAGATTTTAATGACTCAATTATCAGAAAAAAATGAAAATAGAAAAGAAATTGAATTATCTGATTATCAAAAAACAATTTTAGAAAAAAGATATTTTTTTAATAATGAAGACTGGGAAGGGCTTTCAAAAAGAGTAGCATCATTAATGTCAATGGTTGAAACTAAGAAGAGTTTATATGAAGAAAAATTTTCAGAAATGATTTTTAATATGGATTTCCTTCCAGGTGGTAGAATATTAAGAAATGCAGGAAGACCAAGAGGATCTTTATTTAATTGTTATCATTTACCAATAGGAGATTCGAGGGAAGAAATAGGACAGTTTCTTAAAGATTCATTAATCCTATGGGGTGAGGGTGGAGGAGTTGGTGCTAATTTTAGTAATCTTAGACCAAGGGGTGCACCTATACAAGGAGTAGGCGGAACATCTTCTGGAGTTGTAAGTTTTATTAAAGCTGCAAATGCTGTTGCTGAAACAATTGAGAGTGGTGGACAAAGAAGGGCTGCTGCTCTAGCCGCTCTAGATGTTTCCCATCCTGAGATTTTAGATTTTATTGATGCTAAAACTAAAGATAAAGTAATTTCAAGTTTTAATATTTCAGTTCAAGTAAATAGTGAATTTATTGAGGCAGTGGAATTAAATAAAGATTGGGAATTTAAATTTAAACAAAAAATTCATGGTTCAATGCCTGCAAGACAAATATGGGATAAAATTATATATAATATGGTTAATTGCGGAGAACCTGGACTTCTAAACATGACTAATTTTCTTAAAAATAATTCATATTATTATGATCCAGTTATAGGAACTAACCCCTGCTTAACAGGTGATACTTTAATAAATGTGGCAGATGGAAGAGGATTTGTTAAATTTAAAAAATTAGCAGAAGAAGGAAAGGATGTTCCTGTATATTGTAGAAATAATAAAACTAATGAAATAGAAATAAAAATAATGAGAAACCCCAGAAAAACTGGTATGAGTAAGAAAATTTTAAAAATAATAATGAATAATGGTTCCTATTGGAGAGGAACTGAAAATCATAAAATTTCAAATTTTTCTGGAGAAATGATAGAAGCAGAAAATTTAAAAATTAATGATATATTAAATCATTATTTAATGCAAAAAGATATAAATAATAAAAAAATATTTATTAAACAAAATAAAGAATTAAGTTTTAAAATTTCAAGGATTTATTTTGATGGTTATGAAGATGTATATAACGGAACAGTTGATGATAATCATAATTATTTTATCTATATGAACGATTCATTTGATAATAATGTTAAAACAAAAAATATTTTAAATGTTAAAAATTGTGGCGAAACTTGTTTGGCTGCATATGATAGTTGTGATTTGGGATCATTGAATTTACCTAATTTTATCACAGGAACTAAAAATACAAATTGGAAAAAACTAGAAGAAATAATTAAATTAGGAGTAAGATTTTTAGATAATGTAATTGATGTTAATAAATATTCATTAAATGAATGTTCTATTAAGGCTCAAAACTCTAGGAGAATTGGTTTGGGAATTATGGGTCTTGCAGAATATTTATTTTTAAAGAAATTTAGATATGGATCAAAAGAATCTATACAAGAAATTGAAAAATTATTTAGATTTATTAGAGATATTGTTTATGAAAGCTCAATTGAGTTGTCAATAGAAAAAGGAGCTTTTCCAAAATTTGATCCTGTTCAATATGGAAAGGCATCATTCATAAGAAAACTTCCTGCTCAACTTAGAAGATCTATAAAAGATCATGGAATTAGAAATGTTTCATTAATAGCAATAGCTCCAACTGGTACAATAAGTCAAATAGCAAATGTATCTTCTGGAATTGAACCTTTGGTTTCTAAAGTATATTTAAAAAGCGATCGTGTTAGTGATCGTCTTATAGCTCATCCCATGTTCTTAGAATATAAGGAAAGGGGTGAAGAAATACCAGATTGGTTTGTAGATATTCATGACTTAAAACCAGAAGATCATTTTGAAGTTCAAGCAATTGTTCAAAAATATGTAGATAATTCAGTTAGTAAAACTATCAATATGCCTGCAGATACAACTATTGAACAGGTGGATAAATTACTTTTAGAATATATTCATGACTTAAAAGGTGTGACTATTTATGTAGATAAATCTAGAAGTCAACAAGTAAATTATTATTTAACAAAGGAACAAATTAATGATTATCTTAAAGGTAAAATTGAAGTTATGGATATAGTTGATACTGTAAAATGTTCATCTGGAAAATGTGATATTTAAAAATCTAATTATTTTTGGAGAAAAATCATGTCAGAGAAAGAAAAAGATAAAAAGAAAAAAGAAAAAAAGGATTCCTGTCTTTGTAAAAATGGATGCTGTAAAATAGAAAATTCTAAAAATAGTAAAACATTAACAGAAAATTCAAAATTAAGGATTCTTCATGGATAATGATTTAATATTTTCTGAAGTTGCATCTAATGATATTATTTTTGGTCTTTTATTAGAATTTAAAGATCAAAGGGATTCATTAAAAAAAATGGTTGAAGATTTAGAAAAAGTTAAAAAGACTATTGATAAACTTTTTCCAGAAAAATTAGATGCAAGAAACATGAGATTTATTGAAGAAAAAATTAAATCAGCAACTGCATTATTTTCATCTATATTAGATGTAAGAAAAGAAATAACAAAAACTGTAAAAGAAGAAATTGAATTAAGAAGAAAAATTGATCAATCGTTAAAAGGTGAAGATTCTGACTTAGAAAAACTTCTTGATATAAGATCAATAGCAAAAAGCATTAAAAAACTTAATAATGAAAATGGAGAAATAAAGAATGGATGATTTAGGAGATTTTACTTTAGATGACAATGAAGATCAAGAAGAAAATTCAAATAAAGATTTACAACAAGAATCATCAGTTGAAGATTTACAAGGAGTTTTAAATGATATTAAAATTAATGATGAAGATGAGGAAAACGAAATAATAGAAACAAAAAATAATATAAAAAAAGATTTACCAACTCCAGAAGAAACGAAAAATATTACAGAGTCTGAATTATTAGAAGTTGTAGATTCAAAAGTTGAAGAATTATATAATGAATTTTCTGAATTTCTTGAAGTAAAAACTGATATGAAAACTGATGACGGAATAAAAAATACAATTCCAACCGGAATAGATGTTTTAGATACAATTTTAGGTGGTGGATTTGCTATTGGATGTTTAAATTTAATAATAGGACAACCAGGATGTGGAAAATCAATGCTTGGAATGCAAACTTTAGGAAATGCACAAAAAGTATTCCATGATCCATTGATTGGTTTTTTGGATTCAGAACAATCCACAACCACACAAAGATTATATAATCTTGGAGTAAGAAATCCTAAAATAAAACCATATGCAGATATAACAATTGAGAAGGTTTTTAAATTTATAGAGGGAATTTGTTTATTTAAAGAAAAGAAAGGAATTATAGATAAACCATCAATTATGGTTTGGGATTCTTTAGCTAATACTTTATCTGAAAAAGAAAGAGAAACTGATAATTTAAATTCTGTAATTGGATATAAACAAAAACTTCTTTCATTTCTTATTCCTAAATATGTTCCAAAATTAAGTAATTATAATATTTGTTTATTAGCTATTAACCAATTAAGAGATAAAATGGATTTAGGAATGTTTGCAGCTCCAAAAGATTTAAGATTTATTAGTGGCAATAAAGAAATACCAGGAGGAAATTCTGTAAAATTTAATGCATTTCATCTTTTAGAAATGAAAGTAAAAGGCGCAACAGATCCAGAAAAAATAGGTTTCAATGGTATAAACATTGTTACTAAATGTGTTAAAAATAAATTATTTGCACCAAATATTGAAATAGAAGTAATTGGAGATTTTTCAAAAGGTTTTAATAACTTTTTTACAAATTATAATTTTCTTGTAAAGAATAAAAGAATAAAAAGTGGTGCATGGAATTATTTAGTTAATTATTCATCTAAAAAGTTTAGAACTAAAGATGCAGAAATAGAATATAAACAAAATGAAGATTTTAAAAAGGCCTTTGATGAAAGCTTGCAAGAAACATTAAAATCAGAATTTATTGATAAATATTCATAAAAATAAATTCAATACAATTCTTTTTTAGAACAAAAAAATAAGAAAGTTTCTAATTGTAAATTTGAATTATTTTAGGAGTTAAAAAAATGAGTAATTTATCTGAAGAACTTAAGGATTATGTTACAACTACAGTAAAATTATTAGTAGATATTTCTGACGATGTAGATGTTGAGGCAGTAAGTTCAACAAAAGCTATAATTATTCAAATCAAAGTAAATAAAAGTGATTTTGGAAAAGTGATTGGAAAAAAAGGCAGAACTATAGAATGTTTAAAAGTTTTAGTTTTGGCTATAAAAAATACAATTTCTGTTTATGATAAACGGAAAATCTTATTAGAAATACTCGATGATGGATCAACTTCATTTTTCGGAAAACAATTAGAGGAGGAAAAATTAAATGTTAAGTAAAGAATCAAAAATAAGAGTACTGGAGAATTTTTATTCAGTAGATTATGTTTTATTTGGTAAGCCAATATCAGAGGTAAAAAGTTGTTGTAAGGATGTAATAAAAGATTTTATAAATATAAAATCTGCATTAATTTCAACAGTTACAGAAATTCAGAAACTTACAGATCATACACCAGAAGTAATTAATGAAAAAATCAATGTTAAAGAAATAATGAAAATGTCAAGAGCAAGTGCAAAGATTGCAAGATCTAATTCTAAGAATCTTGTTATTAGTGAAAATGGAAGAAATGAAGTAAAACTAAGAGTTGAAAAATTATTAAAAGAACATAAAGATATTGATATAAATAATGCTGTTCAAAATGAAATCAGAACTAAATCATTTAGCCTTGCTTTGGATAATCTTTTAATTGCAAGAATGATAAATGAAAGCAATGAATACAATAATTTAAATGAATGGGAAGGAAAGATTCTTGAAGATTCTTATAAAATTTTAAGAAATGATCTTGTTGAATCTGCAGTTATGGTTTTGGATCTTATAGAAGAGGCTAAAAATAATTAAAAATAATGAATTTGATAATTTATTAAATTATCTTAATCATTATTTACCACCAATTAAAAAAGAATTACAAGTAAAAAGAATACAAGAGGATTATCAGGATCAAAAATTAGATTCTGATAATCCTCTTTTTAACAATATCAAAGGATTTAATATTCAAAAATTTGAAAATTTAGTAAAAGAAAAGTCAATAACAAAACAACTTAATATTCAAAAATATGAACGTCCATATATTTATGATAATGAATTATTAACTTGTTCAAGAAGTGTTTATTTTTTTAGAAAAAAATATAAAGATAATTTAAATAATCAAAATTCATACTTATATTTAAATGATAAAATTGATAAAAACATATGTCAAGAAATTCAAAAAATATATGAATTTGATGAAATTAAAAAAGTTATAATTAGTGAAAAATTTAAAGTTAAATGTGAGATTGATGCTATTAAAGATAATATTTTAATTGAATTAAAAGCTATTAATCATGATAAATTTAAATTTAAAGGAAATTATTTAGATCAACATTATAAGCATGGTATAATTAGTTCTTATATTTTAAATACAGAATATGATTATTCAATTAATTCAATTCAGATTATTTATTTTATTTTAGATTCAAATAATATAAAAAAAATTGAATTAAAATTAAATAATCAAGAAGCTTTAAAAAAATTAGAAAATTCTAATAAGCTAATTAAAAGTTTATTTTCAAATAAAATTCCAGAAATTTTTAATAAATTACAAGATCAATGTAATCATTGTAGTTATATAAACAATTGTAAAAATGAATTACAAATTGAAAAAAATAAATCTGTTTTTTTATTATAATCTTAGGAGGAAAAAATGGCATCAATTAGTGGAAATATATTACTTTTTCCTATGTTAACATCTGCTAGTATAAGTACTAATATTATTCCAGGAATAGCAAAATCTCTTGAATTATTTACAATTGCTTATAAAATAAATGATGTAATTAATATAGTTACAAAGGCTACAAAAAATAAAATTAAAATTAAAAATAATAGACTTATTTCAGAATCAAACTTTAATTCTGAAATAATAGTTTCTGATATGATTATTAAAGAACAATTAAAATTATTTTCAGAAATATCAGGAACAGATAAACCAGCTCCAACATCATCTGGGTTTGATTCTGTAGAAGAAGTTCCTGTATCACAAACCACATCACAAACCACATCACAAACCACATCAAAATCTGGAGAAAAAGTATCAACCGCTGATTTTTCTCTTCCAGATACAAAAACTATTTCTGTACAACCTACATGGATAAAGGTTGATACTCCATTTGGTTCTGCTGTTATAGGAATAAAAGTTGTTCCTATTAAATTTAAAGATGAAGAAAAAGCTATGAAATTTTTAGAAGATGATTATACAAGAGGAATGATTTTAAGTTATTTTACATCCTGGGGTAGAAGTATAGGTAGAGCTATGTGGGATATTTGGTATAAAACCATTGGTGGTATTTTGGGAAGACCAGCTGTATCAGGTATAGTTAAAAAAGATGTAATTATGGCAAGAACTAAAAGTAAAAGAAATACTTTTGTTGTTTTTAATTTTTTACTTTTAAAAAATGCATATCTTGATAATGCAGATAGAATTAGTGGGTTATTTGGACAAAAATGGTCATCAGTTCTTGCTGCAGATGATCAAAATAAAATAGTTTATTTTTGTATGAAAGAATTTAATGGAATTTGCTCAATGATTCCTTATGCATTAATTTATTCATCGTTAAATCAAACAGATGCTTTTGCAGATTTGGAAGATGCAAGAAAAACATCTGGTGCATTATTTAGAAGAAAAACAACCACTAGAAAATTATTAAAAAAATAATTTTAAAAGGAGAATGATTAATTCATATGGAAACAATAAATATGGATGCTATAACAGATGAATTAGAAAAAGAAATATATGAACTAAAATCAAATAATTCTCCATTTAATTTACCTTTAAGAATTTCTAGATTTGAAGATGGAAAAGATTATATAAAATTTGTAACATGTTGTGAAAAACTAATAAGAACAAGTATTGAATATAAAGAATGGAAAAATTATATTATTGATGATCTTGCTGTTGATCAATGTTTAATAACAAATGAGAGAATTAATGAATGCACAATTGAAATTCATCATCATTTACCAAATCTTATGACTGTGGTTAAGGCAATAGTAAATAAGAATTTAGTAAATAATAAAATATTTTGTAGTTTTGATATAGCAACAAAATGTATAGAAATCCACTTTGAAAATAAAATTGGTTATATAACATTATTAAAAAGCATGCATGAAAAGTTTCATAATGGATTTTTAACAATTCCTATAAATTTAATAATGGGAGATTATAATTCATTTTTATTAGAATATTCGGAATTTCTTGATGATGATGATCTAGAAACAATTAATAATAGAAAATCAATTGTTCATTCAAATTGTAATTGGTCAAGAAATATTTATTAAAATTATATGAGAACTATAGATCAAGATGTTAGTCAAAGATTAAAATATCCAATAGATATAAGTTTTATGACAGATTATTATATTACAGAAAATGGATATTTTACTTTTCCATCACCAGAATTTTGGACAATTGAACAAAATTTATTTTATCTTTTAAAAAATTCTATAAAAAAAGTTTTTGATTCTAAATACATAATGAAACCTTATTTATTAAGTTTTGATGAATATAAAACTGTTCAACTTTCTCCTTTATTAATGATTATTAATAGCGTTCTTTCAATTGAAGATTTTAATTTAGATAATGTTATTATTCCTTCCTATTCATCAATAATTAATATATGTAAAAATAATATTCCTAAAAAAGATAAATCTGAATTACAAAAAATTAGTTGGTAAAAATAAATTTTAAATGGAGGAAAAGATTTTAAAATGATAATTAAAAAAACTTTTTCTCTTTTGAAAAATGTTCCAAATGAAGTAAATTTATCAAATTCTGTATTAAAAAATATTACAGTTCCTGGAGGATTTACCAAACTTAATACCGTTCTTGAATTAAATAAATCAAAAATTCAACATTTTACAAAAGATAAAATATTTAAAATTATTTCAGATCCAAAACAAAGAAAAATATTTAAAATTATTTATTTAGAAGATTATATTTTACCAATAACTTATAATAAAAAAACAAAACAAATTTTAATAAATATTTCATTTTTTGGAACTGACGATATTTCATCTATCAAACCAGATTATAGAAATCTATATGCATCTTTAGTTTATGGTATATCTTTTCATGGATTAATTACAGGAAAAACAAATATAATTATCAATATGGCCCCACCAATTATTTCTTATTTAAATACTGTTTTAATAAGAATTTTTGGAAAAAGTTATGGCTTATATGGACAATATACATATCAATTAGCTAAAATGAAATTTGTTCTTTCTGTTTATATTCTTTCTTCATTTTTTGGAGAATCAGGAACAAGTCTTTATAGAAAAGCTATGTCTATTTCTGCTTATAATTATAAAGAAATAGAAGATGAAATTAAAAATATAAATTTTAATGATATTATGGGATTAATAGAAGCGTTGGATAAATTAAAAATTATGCCAGGAATCAATAAGCATAGTTTTGCTAAAAGAATTTATTCATTTTTAGGAGTAAATTTTTTACCAGCACTTGAAGATTTATCAAGATTTATATCTGTATTAAGTACAAGTACTGTAAAAGGAAATACAATAGCTTCTACAGGTCTTTTATCAAGTTATAATAAAACTGAATATATGAAAATAATAGAAATATCAAAAATTATTTTCAAAAAATATTAAAAAATAATTATGGAAAAATTTTTTGGAATGTATAGATCAAGAGTTATTGATAACAAAGATCCTGAAATGTTTGGCAGAGTAAAAATTCAAATTCCAGATCTTATGCCAGAAATTCTTGATGATGATACAAAAGGACTATGGGCAAGACCTGCTAATAATCCAATTGGTGGAAGAAATGTTGAAGGAGATGATCAGAATTTATATTCTGGTTCATGTTTAATTCCTCCAAAAGGAAGCTGGACTTGGATTTTTTTTGAAAATGGTAATCCAAATCGTCCTTATTATTTTGGAGCTTTAGATTTAGAAAACGCAAAAGTTCTTCCTGAAAACCAATTAGGTGAAAATTATGAACAGAAATGGACAATTTTAAAAACAAATAAAGGTAGAACAATAATAATATCAGATGATCCAGATGATGAAAGAATAGAACTAACTGGAAAAAAGAAAAATATATCAGAACCTCCAAGTGGAGATATAAACTCTGTTTATGAGATCGATGGTAATCAAACTTCAATTTTATTTGATGAAAGAAATGGTAAAGAGAAAATATTAATAAGAACCCATAAAGGTGATTTTTTTCATATTGATATAGATGAACAGAAATTACAAATGTATTTTAAAGAAGATATTTTAATTCAAACAGATGCAACATTTCATTTAAAGGCAAAAGAAATAAAAGTTGAAGCAGATGATTCTATAAATTTAAAAAGTACAGATTTGAAATCAGAATCTATAAATAATGCAAATATAAAAGCAAAAAATGTAAGAATAAAAGGTGATAATAATGTTATATGTGAAGGGGTTAAAGGTTTTTATGGAAAAGGTGGTATAAGTCTAAATATGGAATCTGGTGCTGCAATAAATGTTAAAGGTGGTGCTGCTGCAAATGTTCAAGGTGGTGCTTCAGTTAATATTTTAGCAGGAGCTATTTGTGCTATTAAAGGATCTGCTGTTGCAATTATGGGTCCAGCAATGCCAGCAATGTCATCAAAGGGTGCTAGTACAAACCAACCACAAACCCCGGATACACCAGTGGGTGATAGGGATACATAGTAATGGCCATTATTAATGATGTAATGTGTAAGCAATTAGAAGGACAATTAGATCTAGTTTTAACAACTCTGGATTCAATAACATCTGGTATTAATCTTGCTTATAAAAATTTAAAACTTGTTTCTAAATATCTATCAACAATTACTATTGCAAGTCCTGAACAAGATGTAATTAATGCAATGAATAATTTATCAAATGACATTAATTCAAAAGTTCCTGTAGGAATTGGTGCAGAAGTTGATGCCTTATTAACTATGATGCAATCTTGTAATCTTTTAGATGATGCATTAAATGATTTTGGAATTGATGGTATTTCTCTTGGAGTAACAACATCTATGTTTGATGATATAAATAATGTTATAGATCTTGCACTTGATACTTTAACTAATTTAGCAGAATATCCTGCAGCAGTTGCTATACAAAAATTTGACGAATACTTATCAAAATTAAAAATAAAGGATTTGATGGATATGGTTGACAAATTGGTAGTATGTTTTGATTCAGTTTGTGCTTCAAATGATTATTCAATAAAAATTAATCAATTTTATAATGCTTTAGATCAATTAAATATTAATAATTTTGGTAAATTAGATGTAAATAAATTTTATACAGATATTGGTGTTTCGTTAAATGATGTAAAAACTAATGTCCAAATTTCATATAATAGTATTGTTGATGCAAAAGAATCTGCACAAGCATCTATTAATTCTGAATTATCAAATTTAAAAATAGCTTTTGGTTTTTAAATTTTTGGAGATAAATTAAAAATGAAAATACCTTTTAAACCATCTAGATTAAAAGTTAGACATAAATCACCTAAATGGATAATCTTACATCATACGTCAGAATTATATAAACAACCGGATGTATCTGTAGATAATCCAAAATTTCAACTCACAGGAATTATGAATGGTGTTTTAGAATTAAAACAGGCAGATGTAAATTATCATTTTGTAATTGAAAGAATTAAAGAAGATTATCATGCAATTACAATGCGTCCATTGGTTTATATTTGTGAATGGGATGATATAGATACAAATATAAACAATTTAGCAGTTCATATTGCTCTTTTAGGAAATTATGATTTTATGATTCCTGAACGAAGATGTTATGAAGTTCTTGCTTATAAACTTTTAAATCCTATGTTAAAAATGTTTCAATTAAATATGCAAAGAATTAAATTTCATAGAGATTTATCTTCTAATAAAGATTTAACATGTCCAGGTGATTTTGTTGATCCTGTAGTAATTGAAGCAATGGTTAGAAGATTTGTTATAAAATAATATCTAAAAAATTCCTCTTTTTTAAAAACCCTCTAGTTTTAATCTTTTAGATTTTTTCCGTTTTAATAAATTTAGTTATATATATTAATAATTAGATATAAAGTTTTTGTACTAAAAGGAGATAATTATTTGAAAGAAAGAAAGAAATTGAAAAAAATAAAATGTTATAATTGTGAAAGAGATTTTTTTGGTTCTATATATTTAAGTAAAATTTCTGGTTGTCCAGATTGTAAGAAGAAGGGTTTTATTAGAAAAATACAAACCAAAAAAATAAAATGCTATAATTGTGAAAAATATTTTGAAGGTTCTGATAAATTACCAAATTTAATTTCTGCATGTCCAGAATGTAAAGAAAAAGGATTCAGTAGAAATTATTCAAAAGAGAAAAAAGAATCAATTATTTTGAAATTTAAGAAAACAATGTTAAAAAATCATAATGTTGAAATTCCATTAAAATCAAAAATAATTTTAGAAAAATTTAAACAATCAAAAAATAAAAATAAAATTAAACAAATAAAATGTTATAATTGTGGTGAGTTTTTTTTAGGTTCTGTATGTTTACCAAATTTAATTAGTCCATGTCCAGAATGTAAAGAAAAAGGATTTGGTAGAAATTATTCAGAAGAAAAAAGAAAATCAATTACTTTAAAATCCAAGAAAACAATGTTAAAAAATTATAATGTAGAAAATCCAATGGAATCAAAAATAATTCTAGAAAAGTCTAAATTAACAAGATTAAATAATATTAATAAAACTAAAAAAGTAAAATGTTATAATTGTAATGAGATTTTTTTAACCTCTATTTATTTTAAAAAAACAACACCATGTCCAGCTTGTAAAGAAAAAGGCTTTAGAAGTAAAAGAAAAATTGTAAAATATTCAAAAGAAAAAATTGAACAAACTAATTCAAAAAGAATAAAAACATATTTAAAAAATTTTAATGTTGATAATCCATTAAAATCAAAAGAAATACAAGAAAAATATAATAAGACTATGTTAAAGAATCATAATGTTAAATGGTCAATGGAATCTAAGAAAATATATGAAAAACATAAACAAACAATGTTAGTTAATTTCAATACATATAATTATAAATTATCAAAAGAATATCAAATTAAAGTTTTTGAAAATATTAAGAAAAAATTAGAAATTTTAGAACTTGAATTTGTAGATAAAGAATATAAAGGTTTTTCATTTATTCATAGTTGGAAATGTTTAAAATGTAATAATATTTTTCAACATTCTTGGATTAATATGTATAAATGTCCAACGTGTTATCCTAGAGAAATTAGAATATCAATTGGAGAATTAGAAATTTTTGAATTTATTAAAAGTTTAAATATTTTAAAAAATAATGAAAATTTAAATATTGAATCTTCAAATAGAAAAATTATAAAACCTCTTGAATTAGATATCTATATTCCAGATAAAAAAATTGCTATAGAATTCAATGGTTTATGGTGGCATTCCGAAGAATATAAATCACAAACCTATCATATGGATAAAACACAAAAATGTATTAAATCTAATATCCAACTCATTCATATATTTGAGGTTGAATGGATGTTTAAACAAGAAATAGTAAAGTCAAGATTGAAGCAAATTATTGGAGGAAATAATCAAAAACGAATTCATGCTCGTAAATGTATAATAAAAGAAATAACTCCAAAAAGGAAAAATGAATTTCTAGAAAAGTTTCATATTCAAGGACCAGATTCTTCAACTATTAAACTTGGGGCTTTTTATAATGAAGATCTTATTTCTGTAATGACATTTTCAAAAGGTAATATTTCAAAAGGATCAAAGTCAATTAAAGGAATTTGGGAATTGAATAGATTTTGTTCTGATTCAAATTTTCAAATTCCTGGAATTGCAGGGAAATTGCTTAGTCATTTTAAAAAGAATTATGTTTGGAAAGAAATATTTTCATATGCAGATAGAAGATGGTCACAAGGAAATCTATATTATAAGTTAGGATTTGAATTGATTCATATTACAGGACCTAATTATTGGTATATTAAAAATTTTAGAAGAATTCATAGATTTTCATTAAGAAAGAGAGAGGATGAACCAAAAGAAATAACAGAAAGAATTCTTAGATTAAATGAAGGTTATGGAATTATTTGGGATTGTGGAAGTTTAAAGTTTAGAATGTTAAATAAAAAGGAGAATTATTAATGATCAAATTTGAGAAGAAAGAAACAAAGAAATGGAATTTTCAAAAAGATAACAATGAAATAATCGAACTTAATTTAATTTCATCAACGGTTACAAATAAATATAATATAATTACAGATTACATTGAAAATATTTCAAAAAACATAGAAGGATTTGAGGATTGGTTATTTAATTTTTTAGTTACTTATGAAAATTCTGGAGAACTTAGATATTCATATATGGAAAGTAATGTTCCAGAAATAAAAAAATTTGTTGATTTATATGTTTCATTTTCTAATATTGATTATAGTAAATTTGTTGATCTTTCTAAAACAAAGAAAAATTCAATACTATTTACTCCACAAGAAATACAAGATATAATTACATTATCAGGATATTTAAAGATATATTCATTAATTTCAAATAATTTTGATTTCAAATTAGATCATAGTTCTCATAGAAAAATATATAATTTATTATCATATGAAATTTTACATAATAATGAATTAGCAGGAAAAATTTTATCAATCATCAAGACAAAAACCTATACATATAATATAAGTAATAAAAGCATGTGGTTTTTTCTTAAAAATATTCATGCAAAGTCAATTGATGTTCATGTTCTTGAAATATTTAATTTTGTAATGAATTCAATATTTATTCTATGTGAGGATGATAAAAATCCAATTGTATATTTCCTATCTGTGGTTTCAGAATCAGTTCAATGGTTTTTAAGATCTGTTTATAAAAATTTAATTATTTATGATGATAGTATAAGCACTGAAGATATTCAAACTGGGCAAAGCACAAATAATTTAAAAACATATTGTTATAATGATACCCTTGGAAGACTTAAAGGAATAAGTTATGAATATATCTGGAATAAAATAGAAAAAGAAAAATCTGTAAAATTTATTGAAAATGATAAAGATATTGATATAATTACAGAATTTCAAAATAGAATTTCTCAGGTTATTTATATTTCTCCACTTTCTGAATGTTTAACTTATCCGTTACTTTCAAAAATTACAAATATTCCATATGAACATTTAAGAACATTAAGTCCTGAACATTCTGCAATATTATCTTCATATTTATATAGTATTACTAGAGAAGTATTTAAAGATCAATATAATGCAATGTTTGGACTTCTTGATTATTATCCAACTGAGGCTCCATCTATAACAACCACATATAGAATAAAAGATAAATCAATTCATAATTTTCTTAAAATTCAAAATGAAGTAAAAGATTTTTTTACTTTTAATACAAAAATTTTACCCAATAAAATAATTAGTCATTTTATTGGAAAAATTTCAAGAGTTTCATTTCATAATATTTTTGATGGTTCTAGATTGAATGGTATCCCTTTATCAAAAGTAGAATCCAATATGATTCAATTTTATACTTTATTTTTTGCTAATAAATTTGAATCAGAAATAAAAGAAATGGTAAAAATAGTCAATTCAAGTTTTTAAAGTTAAATTTAACTGGATTGTTTTAGAACAAAATAAAAAGGTTTTTCCGGAGGAAATATGTCAAATAATTTATTATATTTAGAAGAATTATTAAGAAAGGCTCAAAATATAATTCTTCCTACAAATAGTATTGATGATGTTAAATATGTATTAAATAAAAAAATAAAAAAAACATGTTTCCTCTCGGTTAAATTTAAAGATATTGAATCATATTGTATTCCAATATGTAATAGATATGAATTTATTGATCCTAAAATTATACAATTTTCAATAGATCTTATAGATAAAAAATTGATTTATAATTTAGATATTGATCAAATTGATCTTCAACAAAAAAGAAAAAAACTTAAAAAGTTATTTATTAAATATTCAAAAAATTTACCGAAACCAATAAGTATGGCTATATTAAAATCTAAATCTACAAGAAGATTTAAAAAAGAATTAGGAATAAAATAATATGATAAATTTTATGGATCTTAATAAAATTTTAGCAGATTCTGAACCAGTTACTACATCTGAAATTTTTATTAGATCTGGTGGTTTTAATGAACAAGGATTATTTTCTGAATCAATTTTTGGTCCAGTTGGATCTATAGATAGAAGAAGAAAATTCTCTTATATTAATTTAAATGCAGAAGTTATACATCCAACAGCATTGCGTATTTTATATCGATTGGATAGAAAAATTGAAAAATTCATTTCTACAGAAGAAAGATTTTCATTGGATTTAAATGGTCAACTTATTCAAGATGAAAATGGTGTAACCGGTATGAATGAATTTATAAATTTATTACCTAATATTAAATTTAGAGTAGATACAGCAGATCGAAAAAAATTTATTATTGTAATTGAAAATGCCTTAAAAAATAAAACTTTAATAATTGATAAGATTCCTGTTATTCCTCCAGATTTTAGGGATATTTATCAAGATAAAGAAGAACAATGGATTCAAGATCCTTTAAATGATTATTATTTAACAATTATTAGAAGATCATTACAAATAAAAAGTGCAGGTAAATCTGGAACTTTATTTGATTTATTAAATTATGCACTTCAAGATTCTGTAATTGAAAATGATAAATTTATAAAAAGTAAAGTTCAAAAAAAGCAAGGATTAATACGCCAACAACTTTTAGGAAAGAGAATTGACTTTTCTGGAAGAGCCGTTGTTGTTCCAAATCCAAAATTAAAAATCAATGAAATGGGTATTCCCTTAAAGATGGCAATTAGTTTATTTGAACCATTTATCGAATTTCAATTATTAAGGTCTGGAATAACAGATAAAGAATTATTACAAAAAGAAATTAAAAGTTTTACAACCTTAGATCTTTCAATTGAATCTATAAAAGTTGTTTTTAAATCAATTAAAAAAGGTGAATCTATTCCAGAACCTTTATATGATTTAATTTTTGATGCAACTTTTAGAGCTATGAATAATAGAATTATTGCTGCTAAAAGAGATCCGGTTTTACAAACTGAATCATATAGGGGTTATAAAGCTATTTTAATAAAAGGAGATACAATTGAGATTAGTAATTTACAGGTTGGTGGACATAATGTAGATTTTGATGGAGATCAAATGGCTGTATTTCATCCTCTTTCAGAAGAAGCTCAAACAGAGGTTAAAGAAAAAATGATGAAAAGCTCATCAATAAATACATCAGTAATTACTTTTGAATTGAGCAAAGAAGCTTGGGTTGGTTTATATTTATTAACAGAAGATAAAAAATTATTAAAACCAGAAATTTTAGTTACTGATGAAACTTTAAAAAATGCTACAGATCCTTATTTACCGGTAAGTTATAGAGGAAAAATAATAACTCAAGGAAAGGCAATTTTTAATAGTTGTTTTCCAAAAGATTTTGAATTTCAAGAAAAACAAGCTACAAAGAAATTAATAAAAGAATTAATTTCAAGATTATTTAAAAGTTATGAGGAAGTTATTGTAAGAGAATCTGTATATAAATTATCACAGGTAGCCTTTAAATGGGCAACAATTATGTCACCAAGTTTAACTATTGATAATTTAGAAATGCCACCAGAAATTTTAAGATTAAAAGAAAAATTAGATAAAGCAACTCCAGAGGAAGCAGAGAAAATTGTTAAACAAGCCGAGGAACTTATAAAAAAATATCTTAAAAATACAAGTTTTTTAGCTCTTGTTGAATCTGGTGCTGTTAAAGGTTGGGGTCAGGTTTTACAAATATTATTTGCAAAAGGAACTGTTGTTGATACAGAAGGAAATATTTTAGAACCAATAAAAAGTTCTTTTTCTGAGGGACTTTCAAATACAGAATTTTTTAATATGTCATATGGATCAAGAAAAGGTGTTGCGGACAGAGTTTTAAATACTGCAGATACTGGTTATTTATCAAGAAAATTAGCATTTTTTTTAAATTCAGTTGAAGCAGATAAATATTTAAGAGATTGTGGAACAAAAAGAGCTTTAGCTTTAAAATTAGATTCAGATTTATTATCTAGATTAAAAGGAAGATTTATATTAGAAAATGGACAACCAATTTTATTAGAAGATTCTAAATTTAAAATAGGAGATACTATAAAATTAAGATCACCAATTTATTGTACTTCTAAAAAAATATGTTTAGTTTGCTATGGAAAATTATTACAAATACATAAAAGTCCATATATAGGAATTATTGCAGCACAAGCAATTGGAGAAAGAGGAACACAATTAATAATGCAAACATTTCATACAGGAGGAGCAATAACTCTTATTAAAAAGGATTTTTTATATGATATTTTAAATAATGATCCTTTAATTGAGTTATCTAGATAAAAAAGATGGCTAAAATTACTGATTATATAATTCAAGATGGAAATGATTTAATAGCAAAACAAAATTTAACATTAACAATTGATTTATTAAATTATGTACTAAAAGATTCACTTTTAATAAATGAAGATGAAGGATTTGTTTGGTTAAAATCTTTAATTTCCAGAGTTGAATTTTCTGATATTATATTTAATTTAATTTTAGATTATTCTGTAAAAATACAATTAACAAATAATTATCAAAAAACAAAAGAAATTATTAGTATTAAATACGAAAAAAATGATGTTATTTTAAATGTTGATACTGAAGCATCTGAAATGAAAGGTCAAATTAAATATGTAGAAAGATTAATAATTGGAAAGGAAATCTTCAAAGATGAATTACATTTATTAAAAAAATTATTAGCTGTATATGGACCAATGTCACCAGATATGGATTTAGTCCATTTAGAAGTTTTATGTAGTCAAGTTCTAAGAGATAAAAATAATATACAAATTCCTGCTAGATTAGGAAAAACATGGGATCCTATTTTAATAAATATGAAAAAGGTAGTTTTTTCTGAAGGATTTATTCAAGGTCTTGCCTTTGAAAATATAAACGAAGCTCTTCAAATGGGATTAATATCTGAAGCAAAAGAAGATACAAATATTATTGAAAAAGTTTTAACTGGTAAATTACAAGAGGAATTATAATTTAATGATACAATTTAAAAATTTTCGTCAATATACACAAATAGTTGATGGAATAAGATTTCCGAAAGATAAAAAAAGACCATTTTTAATAATTTATTTAAGCGAGAATTCTTTACTATATAATGATATTTCTAAATTAAATTTTCGTATTCAAGATTTGAGACATATTATTATTCCTACAACAACAATTCCAAGAACTAGATTAACCTCTGCAATAAAATCTTTATTTCAAAAACAAAAATTTTATGCTCTTTCAAGTTTACAAAAACCACCACAAGGAGTAAATTTATTAATAGATTATTCAACTTATTTAAATGAAATTGATAAAATCTATAAACCTAAAACTTATAGACAAAGATCTGGAATATTAATGACTACAGAAATTAATAAAACTTTTTCATTATATCCAAAAGATTATCAAAAAATTTTATTATATTCAATAGATGCAACAAAGAAATTTCCTCCTTTTATTGAAAGAAAAAGTTTTAAATTATTATTAGATTTAAAAGAGGAGTTATTTCAATTTGATCATTTTATTTTAAATATTATAAATGAAGAAAATTCAAAATATAGATTATTAGTAAAAGATAAAGATTTTTTATTAGCAAAAGTTAAAGAATATATAAAAAATATTTATGTAATATCTGATGAGGAAGAAAAAGAACAAGATTTAAAAAATGCAACAAATAATATTATAGATAAAGTAAAAAATAATATTATTCCAGGATCAGTTGAAAAAGTAAAAGGATCAGTTAAAGATTTTTTATCAAAAGATAAATCAAGTTTTAAGAAAGCTTTAACAGGAAAAATTTCTAAAGATAATGCAAATAAAATTACATCTACATCAATTTTACAATCAACAAGTGGAGATATTAATAAATCAAAAAGAATTGTTTCTATAATTTCTCCTTCTAATCAAGATAAAGCTTTAAAAGTAATTAGTAAAAAATTTAAAGATGAATTATTAGAAAAACAAAAAACAATTTCAACAACAACAGATCCAATTTTAAATGAAATAAATTTACCAAATGTTGTTGATAATAAATCCCCTGAACATATTTTTGAAAAAAGAAAAGCTGACTTTGATGTAAATCTTAAAAAAGATATGTTAAATTTATTTAAAGTTCTTGAAGAAAAAGAAATTCCATTAAAAGTACAATCATTGGAAATTATAGATAAACCTCAAAGATCTGGAGAAATTAAAAAATCTGATGAAAGAACAATTATTATTGTTTTATTAGATGAATTTGGTAAGAAACATAAAGTAAAAATTGATATTCCTAAAATTAGAGATGATGGAACTTTTTATGTAAATGGTCAAAAGAAAGCTTTAATTAATCAAATTGTTTTAAATCCAATTTCATTTCCAAAAGAATATGATTCTAAATTTGAAAGCTCTTATTCTACATTTCATTTAATTAGTAAAAGAACAAAAAGAGAAAAATATTTACAATTAAATATGTCAGGTAAATTACCATTTTTAATAGTTCTTTCATTTGCATTTGGATTTGATAAAACTCTAAATGATTATGGAATTAAATATTATATAACTAAAATTAAACCAAAAAAGGATATTCCATTTTTTTCTAAAATAAATGATAAAGATTTTATAGTTTTTGAAAATGTTAATACAGATCTTAAAAAAGAATTATGTCAATCATTCCTACATGTTAAAATTTCTGAATTAGGAATAGAAAAACCATTTGGAGATAAAGAATTTTTCAATGAAGTTATTTATAAATTAACAGGTAGGATAAATACTACTTTTTATATTCAATTAAATCTGGATAATATAGTTGATCCAATTTCAAAACAGATTTTATTAAATAAACAATTACCTACAGATCTTTTTTATATTTTAAAATATATGGCTACTAAAGTTGTAGAAGGATATTTTGAAAAAAGAAATGATATTTCAAATCAAAGAATTAAAAATGCTGAAGTCATTACACATTTAACTCAAAAACTTGTTCTTGCTTCTTATACTGTTTATAAAGAACAAGTTTTAAGTGGAAATAAAGAAGCAGATTTTGAGATTCCACAAGGAAAAGTTTTAAATGATTTTATCAGAACAGAAATTGTAACAAATATGGAATATGCAAATCCAGCTGAAGAAATGGCAACTCTAACAAGAGTTTCACCAGTGGGTAAAGCAGTGGGTGGGATTCCAGATAAAGAAGCAATACAATTAGCAGCAAGAAATGTAAGTGAAAGTTATTTTGGAAATATAGATCCACTTGATACACCAGAAGGTCCAAATGTAGGAATTGTTCAACAATTAACAGTAGATGCATTTATTTCTTCATCTAGAGGACTTTTTAATGTTAAGGAAATTAATGACAATGAAAATTCAGGGATGTTATCAACTTCTTCTGTTATGATCCCTTTTGTTGAAAATAATGATGGACCTAGAGTTATGTTTGGAGTCAATCAATCCAGACAGAGTGTTCCTTTGGTAAATCCAGAACCACCAGTTATCCAAAGTGGGTATGAGTCAATTTTAACAAATGTATTAAGTGATAGTTTTATTAAAAAGTCACCCTGTGATGGCAAAGTATTAAAAATTACAAATGATATAATAAAAATTAAATGTAAAGATGGAAAAGAAAAAATTATTGAAATTAATCCAGTTCATTTAAAATCTGGATCTGGAAAAAATACATTGAGTATTTTTGACCCTACTATAAAAGAAGGTCAGAGTGTTAAAAATAAACAAATTATAGCAGAAGGAAGTAGTATTAAAAATGGAACAATTTCTATGGGTAGAACTTTATGTACTGCATTCCTACCATATAATGGCTATAACTTTGAAGATGGTATTGTTATAAGTGAATCAGTAATTAAAAATAATAAATTAACTTCTATTCATGGTATTGAAGAAGAATTTGAAATATCTGAAAAAGATAGACTTGCATTTATTGTAGATTTAAAAACTAAAACTAAAAAGGGTGATCCATTAATTAAGAAAACAAGTGGGGAAATTGAAGAACTTATAGGTTTTGATGAGGAAGAACAGAATATTGAAAGGATTGGAAATTTATTAGTTTTGAAAAGTCCAGGAGGAATTATTGTAGATATTGAAGTTTTTTCAAATGTAGATAAAAATAAATTTCCTTTATTAATTTCTTTAATTGAAAAAACTGATAAAAGATATAAAAAACCAGAAAAACAAAAATATACAATTAAAGGAGTTCCAATTAAAGGAATTTTAGTTAAATTTATTATTGAACAAGAAATGCCTATGGGTGTTGGAGATAAAATGACAAATAGGCATGGAGCAAAAGGAGTTATAGCTTTAGTTGAAAAAGAAGAAAATATGCCTCTAACTCCTTGGGGTGATCGAGTGGAGATAATTTTAAATCCCATTGGAATAGTTAATAGAATGAATATGGGTCAATTATTTGAATTATATATGGGATTAATTTCTAAAGAATTGGCTTTAAGAATAATTAAATTAAAGAATAAAGAAAAAATAATTTCATTATTTCAAAAAGTTTTACCTTTATTAGATAGAACTAAAAATAAAGAATTAAGTACAAAATTTATTGCTAATTTTTCTAAATTAAATAAAACAAATTTTGATAAATTAATTGAAGATATTAATAATAAAAAATTTATGTCTTTAATAATTCCTCCATTCAAAGGACCTAAGAAAAGTGATATAATAAAGGCTTTAAAAGTATTAGATTTAAAATCTGAATATAAATTAAAACTACCAGAATATAATACAACAATGAAGAATGGTATTCCTGTTGGATATATCTATTTTTATAAACTTGAACATATAGCATCTGAAAAGGTTTATGCAAGATCAACAGGACCACGAGTATCGAAAACTTTACAACCAACAGCAGGAAAGAAGTTAGATGGAGGACAACGGCTGGGTGAGCTAGATACCTATAGCTTTCTTTCATTTAATGCAACAACAACTTTATCAGAGTTAATGGGAAGTATGTCTGATGACCAACAATCAAAAAATGAAATGTTATCAGAAATATTAGAAACTGGAACAACAACATTTCATGAAGCAAAAACATCACCGGCTAGAGATTTATTAAACTTTTATTTTATGGCTATGATGTTAGAAAGGAAATAGAGACTATATGAATAATTGAAAGGAGATTTTTAATATGAAAATGAAGAAAATTAAATGTTATAATTGTAATGATATTTTTGAAGGATATATTAGATTATCAAATAATGATTCATCTTGTTCAAAGTGTAGAGAAAAAGGTTTTAAAAGAAATTTTTCAAAAGAAAAATTAATAGAAATACAAAGAAAAATAAAAAAATCAATTAAAAATAAAGTTAAGAAAATTAAATGTTATAATTGTAATGATATTTTTGAAGGTCATATTTACTTACCCAATAATATAACTCCTTGTTTAAAGTGCAAAGAAAAAGGTTTTAAAAGAAAAATTTCTAAAGATAAGAAAAATACATGTTATAATTGCGGAAAAATTTTCATTGTATATAAACACTCTCCTAATGATATATTGCCATGTCCAGAATGTAAAGAAAAAGGATTTGGAAAAAATTATTCAAAAGAAAAATTAAAAACAATAAGTTTAAAACATAAAGAAACTATGTTAAAAAATCACAATATTGATCATCCATCTAAAATGGAAAATCATAATGGAAAAGTTAAATCTACAAGTCAAAGAAAATATGGAGTTGATCATTATAGTCAAACAGAAGACTGGAATGAAAAAATAATTAAAACAAATCAAAGAAAACGCGGATTTGATCATCATAGCCAAACAAAAGAATGGAAAGAAAATACAAAGAAAACAAATCAAATAAGATATAATTCTGATTATTATCAAACATCAGAAGATTATCAAATTCAAGTTTTTAAAAAAATTAAGAAAAAATTAAAATTATTAAACCTTGAATTTATAGATAAAGAATATCAAGGACCGATGTTTAATCATAATTGGAAATGTTTAAAATGTAATAGTATTTTTAAACATTCTTGGAATATGATACCAACATGTAAAATTTGTTATCCAAGAATTGGAAATTCATCATTTGAAGAATTAGAAATATTTGAATTTGTTAGATGTTTAAATATTTCAAAAGAAATAATAATAAATGATAAACAAACAATTAAACCATTAGAACTAGATATTTATATCCCAGATAAAAAACTTGCTATTGAATATAATGGTCTATATCGTCATTCAGAAGAACTTCAAGAATTGAGTATAAATGAAAAACATCCATATAGTTCTCAAACTTATCATCTTTATAAAACAGAAAAATGTTTAGAGAAAGGTATCCAATTAATTCATATTTTTGAGGATGAATGGATATTCAAAAATGAAATAGTAAAGTCAAGACTTAAACAAATATTAAATATAAATGATCAAACTAGAATTCATGCACGAAAATGTATAATAAAAGAAATAACTCCAAAAAGGAAAAATGAATTTTTAGAGAAATTTCATATTCAGGGTCCAGATAGTTCTAGAATAAAACTTGGAGCATTCTTTGGAGAAGATCTTGTTTCTGTCATGACATTTAGTAAGGGAAATATCTCAAAAGGATCAAAGTCAATTGAAGGAATTTGGGAATTGAATAGATTTTGTTCTGACTCTGATTTTCATATCCCTGGAATAGCAGGAAAACTTTTAAGCCATTTCAAAAAGAATTTTGAATGGTCTGAAATATTTTCATATGCAGATAGAAGATGGTCTCAAGGAAATCTATATGAAAAACTTGGTTTTGAATTGATTCATATTACTAAACCAAATTATTGGTATATTAAGAATGGTAAAAGAATTCATAGATTTTCCTTGAGAAAAAGACCAGATGAACCAAGAGATATTCCAGAAAGAATTCTTAGATTAAATGAAGGTTATAAAACTACTTGGGATTGTGGAAGTCTTAAGTTTAATATTACAAAGGAGAAAAATGGAAAATGATAATTTAAAAAGTTTGGCAGGTCAATCAGTTAATCTTCCAGAATTAGATGAAGAAGAAACAGAGAACTTTATAAAAGATTCATCAATTAATTATGACTTTACAGAATTTTTAGAATCTATAGGAAAAGATAATTTTAAAGAAATTTTTTATATTACTATTCCAGATATAATAAAATTAGAATCTAAAAAACAAGTTTCATTCTGTAATGAAATATTTGGAAAAATTAAAGATGTATATGATTTTGAATTTTCAAAAAATATATATTTATCAGAACAAGATGATTTCAACGAAGTATATAATTTAATTAGATATATTGAATTTGAATATATAGGATTTTTTTCAAATGTTTGGAAAAAATTACTTCCAGATATAATGAAATTGAAGAATTTAAATATTAATGATTTTGTTAATAAAAATCAAGAAGAATTAATGAGTATAATAGATAAATTTTCTGAGTTAATAGATAATGAGTTAATTTCTGAATTTTTAAGAACATATACAAAAAATAGTTTAATAGAATTATTTGTGAAACTTTCTAATAAAAGTAGAATGTTAATAATTTTGAAATCTACGGAGGAAATTAAAAAATGAATGAACCTATGGTTAAAATTAGTAAAGGTCCAATGAAAGTTGAATTACCAAAAGATGGATTATTAAATATTATAGAAACATCTGATGGAATAATTTTTAAAATTCAAGGCGGAACTGAGATAATTATTCAAGATTTAAAAATGCCTACAACCACCAAGCAAATTATATCCACGTCGTTTATGAAAGTTCTAAAAGGTAGTCTAACTATAGATCTTTTAAATTACAAAGCTCCTGTTTCAATCTCAATAGATTAAAAAATAATCTATATATATTAAATTTTATAAGATTATAAATGTTTGTATTCTTTTTATGTATATCCCCTTGGCGCTATACCCTGTTAAAAGAAAAATCTACCTCCAATAAGTAAAGGGTATAGCGTCCTTTTTTATATTCATATCTTTTTTAATAAATTGTTAAATAGATATATGAACTGTGTGTTTGAGAACACTATATTAATCTCCAATTATGATAATTTTCTTTTGTAAGTTATATGATATCGAACTGCCTAGGTAGCTTCGGAGTGATTAAAAGATAATAACAAAGAAATTATAGTTCATATATCCTTTTAACAATTTATGAAAAGATTTTTAAATATCCAATAAAGAATAAATTAAAAAAAGTCTAAGAAAGGAGAAAATTATGATAGAGAAATTAACGAAATAGAAACAAAGTTTAAACAAAAAAAAGTTATTTTTTAACTTAGTATTTTGAAATATTATTTTTTTATTCAAATAATTTTTTAAGTTTTAAAAAGGAGAATTTAAATTGTTTATAAATACGTTATGCCTAGAAAAATTTATTTTAAATTATAATGTAAAAGTATATCCGGTAACTTTATTAAAATTCCTTCTAAATAGAAGAAGAATTTTAACCTTTATGTACAAAGCAAAACAAGATGATTTTATTTTTACAGATTTAGCTACAAAAGTATCTGATTGTAAACCATGTCAAGAAACAAAATTAGATTATTGTAGACAACATACATCTATCACAAGAGTTTTAGAGGAAGCTCCAAAAGAAAAAATATTTTTTGATATTGATACAAATTTATATTTTTATAAAAATGAAATTTTTAGAATGATTGATGATAAATTAGTTATAGTTTATTGTCCCCATACCAAATTAATAGAAGGAGAATTAAATAATTTAAAAGTTAGAAAAGTTTCTGTAATTACTATTAAATATGATGAATTAATATTTCCAAAATATTTAAAGAAAGTAGAAATTATGTCAAGTGTTCAATTAATTAATTCAAGCTGCAAATGTTGGTTCAATCAAACTTTTTCAATAATAACAATACCAAATGGAAATGATTTTTCTAATTGGTGTTTAATATCAAATCACTAAATGGAGGTAGTAAAAAAATGGAAGATTTTAATGATTACAATGAATTACAAGGATCAGGATTTCAAGGTCAGAAACCACAAGAAGCACCAGAAGAAGCTTTTTTCAAATCAATTTACATAGCTGGAAAACCAATGCAAATTGAAGGAACCAAAATTAGAACAATGCCAGGATATTTACAAATTAGGGGATTGGAATATAATTTAGAAAAAGTTTATTTCATTATTACTAATATAAAAAAAATTTTAGTAAATGAAGTAAATCAACCTGATAATCATATGAAAAATATATGTTTTTCATATGATTTAAAAAATGGTAGAAAAGAAAAAGTTTGTGGTTCTAATTCTGCAGAAAGAACTAATGATCCTTTTTGTTCCACTTGTAAATCACAAATTTTAGTTTGCGGAATTTATTGTGATGAAACAGGTCAGCCAATTAAAAAAGACAAAAAATATAATTTTATCTTTTTAAGAGCAAAAGGTATAAAATATTCAAATGTTTCTGATTATTTAAATAATTTATATAATGCAAATTTAGAACCATTTTTTGAAAAATCTAATGACCCTGAAATTGAAAATAAAAGAATTTTATTTGAAAAATCTATAGTGAATTATAAAAGATTTGTTACAGAAGTGTCAGTTACAACCATACCAAGTAATTATGGAGATAAAGATGTTTTTCTTTTAAAAACAGGAATCAAATTAAATAATGAATCAGTAAAATCTATTTTAAATTTATCAAAGAAAATTTTGGAAAAATTTAATGATAAATTTGATTGGAATAAACATCAAAAAGAATCTAATTTTGATAGTTATACAGAACCGCCAGCCAAAGAAAATCAATTTTCTGATGATGAAATACCATTTGATACAGATAATGAATTACCAACAAAAGAGAAAAAAGAGGAGAAAAAAACTAATACTCCAGCAAATATAAGTTTTGATGATATTGAATTTTAAGAAAGGAGTTTTAAATGGAAACAAAGCCAGTTGACTTAATAGAAAATAATGATTTAGTTATTTTATATTCAGGTGGATCAGATTCAAGATTATTATTAGAATTTGCTTTAAAATTAAAAAAAATACCCATATGTTTATTAATTGACTATGGACAGGTACATCAAGAAGAATTGAAAATTTCTATAAAATCTTTAATAGATTTGAATATAAAACATGAATTAATTAAAATAAATAATTTTAATATTAATAGCGGACTAACCGGTGATGGTAAAAAAGGAACATATGAGGGTGTTCATGAAAGACATGTTCCCGGCAGAAATAGTATTTTTTTAAGTTTGGCTTTAAGTTTAGCAGAATCAAGAAATATTGATACAATTTGGATTGGTTCAGATTGGTCTGATAGACTTAATTTATTTCCTGATTGTTATCAAGAATATATTGTTAAGATCAATGAACTATTTCAAATAGCTGGATCAAAACCTGTAAAAGTTGAAGCTCCATTAATGGGATTTTCTAAAGATAATGTTCTTGGATTTTTAGAATCTTTAAATATTAAAAAAGAAGAATATTTTTCTGGATATGGAAATCATTAATTAAGTATTTGTTCAAAAAAAAATATTCCCCAATCTTTTGAACTTGATTGGGGAATATTTTCAGTTTGAAATAAAAATTTTAAAGGAAGTAAATATATATGAGTTATGACTCTTCAAGTATTAAGGTTCTTAGTGAAATAGAACATATTCGTCTTAATCCAAATATGTATATTTCCACAACTCAAACACCAGTACATTTAATTGAAGAAGCTTTTGATAATTGTATAGATGAAGCAATTACAGGAAATGCAAATGTGATTGCAATTAATTTAGATACAAAAAATAATATTTATTCAATAATTGATAATGGTAGAGGAATACCAATTTCAAATAATGTAGCAATAACAATTTCATCAAAATTATTTTCTGGAGCTAAATTTACAAATTCTAAATCTGCTTATAAAATATGTTCAGGATTACATGGAGTTGGATTAGTAACAATTTTTGCACTTTCTAAAAAATATTCTGTAGAAATTTATAGAAATAATAAACATGCTATTTATAATTTTACTAATTCAAAATTAAAATCAAAGAAAATTAAACCTTTTAATAATAAAAATGAAAAACCTTTTTCAACAAAAATTCAATTTACTCCAAATAAAGATTTTTTTGAATCTACTATTCCTGATATTAATAGAATAAGAAGAAGAATTTTATCTGCAGCAGTTGAACTTCCAAATTGTCTTTTTAGTTTAAATATTGATGGAAAATTAGAAACTATAAAGATTAATAAAGAAGAGTTCTTAAGAGATTATATTTTAACAAAATCAGAAATAGATACAACTCCATGGATTAATATTATAGCAAATAACGGAATTGAAAAATTTGGTGTATCATTTTGCTATTCTTTTAATAGCACTAATTCACCAAAAATATTAAGTTCTGTTAATTTGCTTCCAGTAAAAGATGGTGGATCACATGTTAATTTTTTTATGGATATTCTAAGAAATTTCTTTTTACTAAAAGCAAAGAAAAAAGGTATAAGATTTTTAGCCCAAGATGTAACTATTGGATTAAGATCTTATTTTAGTTTATCATTAATTAAACCAAAATTAGCTGGACAGAGTAAAGAAAAACTTGAAAATAGTAGGAATGATCTTGAAAGTTTAATTACAAAATTATCAAAAGAAATTGAAAATTATTTTTCTAGAAATGAAATATATCTAAATGAATTATTAGAAAGTTTTGAAAATTATAGAAGAATTTTAGATTCTAAAAAAGTTAAAACAAAAACTGGTTCAAGATCAAGATTTACTAAATTTACTAAACTCATGGATTGTATTTCTAGAGATGGAGAACTATTTATTGTAGAAGGAGATTCTGCTGGTGGATCATATGTACAATGTAGAGATCCAAGAAAACATGCAATCTTACCTTTAAAGGGAAAAATTCCAAGTGCAGTTAAAGCTAAAGATATTCTTAAAAATAAAGAAATATGCGAAATGATGGATTCATTTGGAACTGGAGCAGAGCCATCATTTGATATTTCAGGTTTAAGATATGGAAAGATAATAATTTCAGCAGATGCCGACGCCGACGGAGGTCATATTTTATGTTTATTAATCATGAATTTAGCAATTCTTGTTCCTGAAATAATTAAACAAGGATATCTTTATGCATCAATTACACCATTTTACGCTGTTGTAAAAAATAAATTATTTATTCCCATATATGACGATGAAGATTTGCAGAAGAAAAAGAAAGAATATCCAAATAATATTATTAGAATTAAGGGATTAGGAGAATTATCTCCTAATCAATTAAAAATATGTGCAATTGATGAAAAAACAAGAAAATTAGTAAAAGTTAATTTTTCTGATAATATGAAAAAATTAAATGATTTATTTATGAATGCAGATACAAAAAAATTATTAGTAGATGGAAAGTTTGAAATTTAATAAGGAGTTTTAATGGATAAATTAATTCCAAAATATTATAAAATTTATGGAGAACATTCAAATTATTTTAGAATGATACCTTTGGGAATTGACGGTTTAAAGCCTGTAGAAAGAAGAACTTTATTATCTGTTTATGATTTAGCAAAAGAAAAATTTGTAAAATGCGCTCAAGTTGATGGACATACAATTGGAAGATATCACCCACATGCTTCAATTTATGGATCTTTAGTTCAACTTGTAAATAGAGGATTTATAGATGGTCAAGGAAATTTTGGAACTAAAATTGGAGTTCAACCATGTAATGCTGCAGCATCTAGATATACAGAATGTAAATTAAATAAACATTTTTTAAAATTAGCATTTGAACTTATAGAATTTGTTCCATGGGTTGATGCAGAAATTCCTGGAAGAAAAGAACCAAAATATTTACCGGTTAAATATCCAATTTGTTTTCTTGGAAATGAATATACACAAGGAATAGGTTTTGGTTATAAAACATCTATTCCTTGTTTTGATGAAAAGGATTTACAAAAAAGATTATTTTGGTTATTAGGAAAGAGGAAAACCAAACCAACTATAAAACCAGTTTCTAAATGCAATATTATATCAAAGGATAAGGAATTAGAAGAATTATTAACCACCGGAAAAGGTAAAATTAGTATTAAGGGTATTTATAAAATTGATAAAATTAATTATAAAGTTATTTTAAAATCATGGCATCCAGATAATAAATTTGAAACATTTTTCTTAAAGAAATTTGATAATGAATTAAAAGATGGTGATATAAATTATGATGATTTATCAGCAGGAACAGAAACATCAATCCATTTTAAAGTTATAAAACAAAAAAATAAAACTTTTATTTTTGAAAAATTAATTAAGAAAATGGATAGAATTTTACATGGAGTTCTTAATTTTAATTGTATAATAATTGATGAAAATATATCTGTAAAAGAAATGTCAATTGATAATATGCTTTTAAAAACATATGAAATGTATAAAAATACAATGAAGAAAAAATTAGAAAAAGAAATATTTGATTTAAATGAAGCAATAAATGAATTAAATTTATTGGAAAAAATAAAACCATATATCTCTAAGTATTTGAAATCAATAGAAAAAATCAATATAGATGAAATTGCTAAAAAAATATCCATTGATGTAAATTGTAATGAGAAGGAAGTTACAGAATTATTCAATAAATATAAAATCAGAAAACTATTTACATTGAATACTGACATTTCTGGTTTTGTAGATAAATTAAAAATAAGTAATTCAAATCTTAATGATTTAGAGAATTTTGTTTTAAAACAATACACTGAATAAATAGGAGGAATTTAAAAATGATTAAAACATTAGCTTCATATGAATTAAAAGAATTATATGAGAGATTTCATAGACTTAATAATTGTATATTTGATAAATGTAAAAATGATACTAAATTATATCATTTAGATGGAAATGTTAATAAACTTTTAACAAATCTTGTATTATTATGTGATGTTCATTCTGATGAATTTTTTAAAAATCCATTGATAAAAGTTACAAAAGAATTTACTTTTGATTCTTGTCATAAATTAAATGACTATGACGGACCATGCAGTCGATTACATGGTCATACATATAAATTACAAATTACAATAAAAGGTCGTTTAATTAATAAAACTGGAATGGTTATAGATTTCTCTGATCTTAAAAAAGATGTTAATAAGTATATAATTGATGTATTAGATCATTATTATTTAAATGATATTTTTGTTTTCAATCCTACAGCAGAGAATATGTTAATTTGGATTTGGAATATTTTAGAGAGAGAAGCTTTAATAAAAGGCTTATATAATATTAAATTATGGGAAACTCCTACATCCTTTGCAGAATTATGTCAAGATGATATTTATGATTTTGATATAAATGGATTTTCAAAATGGATTTGAATTTAATATTTAAACGAAGATCAGGAATTACTATTTCAAGTGAATATAAAAATGAAGATTTCTATAAAAATATTAAAAGAGCTTTAACTAGGAAGTCAAAAGATTTTCATTCTGATATAATTATAGAAAGAAAATTTTATCTTGAATCTGAGAAGAATCTTATAATACCAAGATTCTTTCCAATTGAAAAATATATTAATTGTAAAATTAATGATTTAGCTCATGAAGGGAAGGATATTGACATAGAACATACTATAGAACTAAGGAACGAGCTACAGAAGGAAGTTACAGACTTTATGTTATCCAATAATAATGGAGTTATTCAAGTGCCTCCTGGAGTTGGGAAAACTGTTATGAGTATCTATATGATAACTATAAGAAAGAAAAAATCTTTAATTCTTGTTCATAAAGATTATCTTGTAGAGCAATGGAAAGAAAGATTTATAGAATTTACAAATCTAAATGAAGACGATATAATGAGATTAACATCTTCAAATTATCAAGAAGTACTTGAGGCACCAATTATAATAGTTACTGCACAAACATTTTTGTCATTAATAAAAAGAAATATTGAAGATTTTCTTATTTATTTAAATAAGGCAAATATAGGAGTTTTTGTTGCAGATGAAGTTCATACCACAGTGGGAGCTCCTTTATTTTCTGAATGTTCGATACATATTCCAGCAAAATATACTTTTGGTCTAAGTGCAACCCCATATAGATTTGATGGAAACCATGATATGATTGAACATCATCTTGGACAAATTAAAGAATTAGAGGATTTTTCAGGAACAGTTCCTGCAAATATAACCGTAATTTTAATGGATTTTAAAATTATAAAAGAAGGAACTAAAAATAGACATACATATTTATTCTTTGGCGGAAAATTTCAAAGGGCAAGATATTTAAATATTCTTAAGAATTCTAAATTCTTTATGTCTGTTTGTAATGGTTTATTAAAAAAGTTTTCAAATAAAAATGTTATTTTTATATCAGAAAGAATAAAAATGATAGATCAACTTTTTGAAAGTTTAGACCATAATGATAAGGGAATATTTATATCTGGATCAAAAAAGGAAGATTTACATAAACAAATAGTATTTTCAACTCCTGGAAAAATTAGAGATGGGGTTGATATTCCAAAGAAAGATACTCTTATTATGACTTCTCCAATTTCAAATATTGCACAGATTTGTGGAAGAGTTACAAGATCTTTTGAAGGAAAGGAAGAGGCAACTATAATTGATATGGTAGATATTACTTTACCACAAATTAGAAATTCTTTCATGACTAGACTGACGTATTATGAAAAAAGGAAATGGAATGTCAATTTTTTAAGAATTCATGAAAATGGAAAAAAAGAATCAATTAATAAAGAAGATGCTTTAGATTTAATAATCACCACTAAAAGGAGAGATTTATAAAATGAGATTTGCATTTATAGCAGATATACATTTGTCATATTATTCAAATGATTCAATTGTTCATGAAACAGGATTACCAGATAGGCTTCATCATTTACAAAAAATATTATTTCAAATAGTTAATTATTGTAAAGAAAATAAAATTGATAAAATAGTTATTGGAGGAGATATTTATCATACAAAATCTTTAATTCATTCTGTTGCTCAATCAATTTTGATTGATTTTATAAGATTGAATAGTGATATTTTCTTTTACATATTAGATGGAAATCATGACATGTCTTCTAAATCTGGTTCTGGAGTTTCTGGACTTAAATCAATAGATAAAGAACCAAATGTTAAAACTTTTCATGAAAAACAAAAAATAGAAAATATTCTTTTTGTTCCTTGGTATAATAAAATGGTAGAAGATATCAAAACAAATAGCGAAGATTATCTAATTACTCATCTTGGATTAAATGAGGCACAATTAAGTTCTGGTATTTCTATAATTTCAGATGTAAGTATTAAAGATTTAATAAATCGATATAAAACTGTTTTGTTAGGTCATTATCATAAACCCCAAGAAATAATTACAGATCAAATTAGAGTTTATTATGTTGGATCTATTCTCCAGCTTGACTGGGGAGAGAAAAATGAGGAAAAAAGATTTCTTGTTATTGATACAAATAATGATGAAATTAAATCTATTCCAATTGAAGGTTATAGAAAACATATCGTTTTAGAATTAACAAATTTGAATAAAGATCAAATTCTTAAAAGGGCATCAGAATTTAAAGAACAGGGTCATCATATAAGAATAGAAAAAGTTGATAAAGATGTGGATATGAAAGATATACCAAAAAATTTTATTGTTATTGATAAAACTGACAGAGATATAACAAATAGAGATATTGACAGATCTATGTCAGAAGATGAAAGGTTAAATAAAATATTAGAAATTAGAGAAATACCAGTAGAACAAAGAGGAGATTATGTAAAGTCAGCTTTAGAAATAATTTCAAGTTCTTCAGAAGAAAAATAAAGGAGTAATTAATGAGTACAATAGAGAGTTCATGTCAATTTAGTTCTGGAAATGATATTGATATAGAAGATTTTTATAAAAAATGGAAATTATCATTACAGAAAATACAGAACGTTATTGGAGAAGAAAATGAAAAATGTAAATTTTAGAGAAATAGGGATGGAGAATTTTGGTGGATACCAAGATGTAATGAGTTTGCAAATTGCAGATAGTAAACTCACCCTCATTACTGGACCCAATGGTAGCGGTAAAACTACAATCTTTGACTCTGTTGCTTATTCATTTTATGGAGTTACGACTAAGGGTCTTAGAGGCGAGGATGTTATAAATAATAGAGTTGGTAAAAATTGTTTTACTTGGGTTAATTTTGAAATTGACAATGTTCCTTATAAAGTTGAAAGATATGTAAAATATACAAAAAAGGGATCAACAGTTTTTCTTTTTAGAGGAGATGAAAAAATCCCATATAAAAAAGGTCATCAAGAAGTGACTTCTGAGATTGAAAAACTTTTAGTTCCAGAAAAATTATTTATGAATACTATTTTATTTGCTTCTAGTAAGAAAGCTAAAACATTTTTTACTGATTTAACAGATTCTCAAAGAAAAGAAATTTTTAAATATATTTTGCAACTTGAGCAATATGTTATATATCAAAAAGAAGCATCAAATAAAGCAATTCAAAAAGAAAAAGAAATATTAAATGTTAAACAAAATATAGAAGTTACAAAAGCTTTAATTGAGCAAAATAATTCTCAAATTGAAATATTAAAAAATCAAGAAAATGATTTTAATATTTTAAAAGAATTTAAAATAAAGAATTTAAAATTAAAAATAAAAGAATTAAAAGATTATATTATTGTAAAAAATGATCAAATCTCTTTATTAGATGAAGAAAAAGTTCTAAAAGAACAAAATGAAATTAATAAACATATTTCTTTAGTTCAAAAAGAAATAAAAGATTTAATAGATAAAGAAGAATCAGAAATAATTTTAATTAATTCAAAATCAGAAATAAAAATTTCAGAATTTAGACAACTTAGTTCTGATAAAAAATTACAAATTACAAAAATTAAACAAAATAATATTGATAAGTTAAATGAAACTACAGGAAAAGAAATTGAAAATTTAAGAGAAGAATTAAATTCAATAAAAAGTGATATACAGTCTACAGAGGCAAAAATAGATTTAAACAATGAAAATATTAAATCATTAAAATTATCCAATGACCAAAATATAATACATATTAAATCTAAAATTAATTCAAAAGAAGATAATATTAAATCTTTAAAATTATCTAAAGATCAAAATCAATTACATATTGAAGGAAAAATTGAAGCAAAAAATTCTCATATTAAAAATTTAGAATTAGCAAGAGAACAAAAATTACTTACAATAAATTCAAATATTAAATTAAAAGAAAATAATATAAAAAATTTAAATGAAAAGAAAGATGAATTTCATAAACATTTACAAGAAGAAATACCTACATGCCCAACATGTAATCAAAAAATAGGATTAGAAAAATTAGAAGAATTAAAAAAGAAAATTGTTAGTTTTGATGAAGAAATTAAAGAAAATAAAAAAGAAATAAAATTAATAGAAGAAGAAATCAAAAAAAATAATTTAGATTGTATTGATAAAATTAAATTAACAAATGAAGAAATAAAATTAATAGAAGAAGAAATTAAAGAAAGTAATATTGAATTTGATAAGAAAATTAATTTAGTTAAAATAGAAATAAAATTAATAGAAGAGGAGATTGAAGAAAGTAATATTGAATTTAATAAGAAAATTGATTCAGAAAATAAAACAATTGAATCTTATAAAAATATTCAAAATAAACTTATAAATTCTAAAACAGAAATAATTATAAAAGGTAAAAAGAAGAAAGAATATTATGATGAAAAAGTAAATTATTTTAATGATGAATTTAATAATAATGAAAAAGAAATAGAAACAAAATTAAATGATGCAATTAATAAAGTAAATATTTTTGCATATAATCAAATAATAGAAATTAAAAATTCATTTTCTGAAAAACGAAAAGATATTGAATTAAAAAATAATAAATTAATTCGATCAAAAGAAACTATATCTAATAAATTACTTGAAATAATTAATGGAAAAGAATTAATTAGTAATGCAGAATCAGATTTAAAATCTATTAAAAAGGAACTTCAATTAAAAGAAGAAGAAAAATTTGATGATAATCTAAAAAATTCTTTAAAAGAGGAAATAAAAAAGTTTAAAAAAGAAGTTAAAGAAAAATATAATAATATTGAAAATATTTTATTGTATCAATTAGATATTTTAAATTTTTGGAAAAAAGAATTTTCACCAACAGGAATTCCAAGTCTATTGATTGATGAATCCTTACCATTTATGAATGAAAGAATTTCATATTATCTTGATTTATTTTCTGGAGGAAGATATCAAGTTTCATTTGATACACAAAAAGAAACTAAATCTGGAGAATTTAGAGATAAAATTGAAATGAATATTTTGGATACTCAATCATTATCTGATAGTGGAAATAAATTTTCAAGTGGGCAATCCAGATTAGTAGACATTGCAACAATTTTAACTCTTTCTGATTTACAATCTGCAGTTCAAGATATTAAATTTAATATTATGTTATTTGATGAAATTTATGATTCTTTAGATTCATCAAATAGTGATACTGTTTCAAATGTTTTAAAATTATTATCAACAAAGAAACATATTTTTATAATTTCTCATAGATTATTAGATATGGATGCAGATGAAGTTCTTCAATTGAACAATTAAAATTATAGGAGAATTAAAATGATTAAAGAAAAAGTTCAAATTGTATCTTGGCTTTTAACAAGAAAATGTAATTTAAAATGTTCTTATTGTTCAATAAGTTCTAATTATAAAACAAAACCTTCAAGATATCCTGATATAAATTATTATTTAAAAAATGAGATGACTTTAGAATTTATATTAAATAGTCTTGAAAGGTTACAATTAAATAATCCTCATATGTTTCATATTTTCTATGGTGGTGAGCCATTATTAAGAAAAGATTTATCAGAAATAATTAAGTTTTGTAATGACAATTCTATTAATTATACTATTATAACAAATAATTCAGATTTAGTTCAAACTGAGTTAGATAATTTATTTTCAAAAACAAAATATATTACTGGTTTAACATCCTCTATAGATCCAATTTTATTTGATCCAAAAATAGAAAAAAATAATGATAGATATAAAAAAAGTGAAATTGGTTTTGAACGATTGAAAAATTTAAAAGATAGGGTAAAGGATCCTGTAGCAGAAATAACAGTTGATAATCAATCTATTCATTTTTTATATGATCTTGTAGAAAAATTAACAGATGAAGATATTAATAGCGATATTACTTTTATTGATATTGCAAAAAATAAATATTATGATTTTTCAAATATTACAGATCCAAATGTTTTAGTAAATCAAAATAATGAAATTTGGAATATTCTTATAAAGATTATAAATAATAAATTAAATGTGCATATGTCAGATGTATTATTACCAAAAATTTATAAACATTTACCTGCTAATATGGATTGTAAAATTGAAAAATATGTTCATAATTTAACTATTGATGCAGATGGATCTGTTCGATTATGTTTAAGAATAAGAGGAACACAAACTCCAAAATTAAAATTATTAGATTATATTGATAAAGAGGGAAATATCAATGAAATTTTAAAAATTCATTTTGCTTCTGATAAAATGAATTATTGTTTATTTTGTAATTGGACATGTATGGAAATGAGTAAGATTTTAAGTTCTAATGAATCTTTATCAAAAGATTTAATACATTCAAAAAAAAGAGGAGAATAAAATGGCTGAAGATACTATTGAATCTATTGTTGAATTTATACAAAAATTAAAAGGAATTGATGAAATAATTATTAAATATAAGAAAAAAGATAATACTATAAGAGATATGAATATAACTTTAAATTTTGAAAAGATTCCAAAGAAAGATCAACCTAAAGATTTTGATTTAACAAAAATTCTAAAACTTTTAAATGAGAGAAAAATGATACATGTATATGATATAGAAAAGAAAGGTTGGCGTGCAGTAATTTTTAATAATATAGAATATCTAAAACAAGGCGAAAAGAAATTCAAAATAAAGAAGATCTAATTTGAGGTTAAATCTTAAATATGTCAAAGAAGAATAATTTATTAAAGAATGTTTTGATAATAGGTTGTGGAAGTTTAGGTGGATTTTTAGCAAAAAGATTATCAAATTATAATAAGATAAAAAAAATTACTTTAATAGATTATGATACTATAGAACAAAAAAATTTTAAAAATTCAATTTATAATAAAAATGAAGGATCTTTAAAGGTAGATGTTCTTAAAAAAATAATTAATAAAGATAAACCTAACTTAAAAATTATTACAGATAGTAAAAAATTTATTGATAATGAATCAGATATTGATCAAAATAATTATATAATTGATTGCAGAGATTTTACATATAACAGATGTTCAAAAATAAATGCAAGATTTCAAATATCATATAATTATTTATGTTCTGATTTTAGAAAAAATATAAAATTTAATAATCCATATTTTGGAAAATATTCTGATATTATTATAAAATCAAATATTGAGGATGCAGCATTTTTAGCATCCTCAATATTAATTTTATTAGATAAAAGAAAATATAAAAATTTACTAGAAGAAAATGTATATAATTTTAATTTATTAGATTTATCTGATCATATGGAAAATAATTTAAATATAAATAAAAATATTTTAATGGATCAATTTATTTTTAGTAATTTAAAAGATCAAAAATTAGAACAAGATGTCATATTTGAATTACAAAAAATAGATATTACAAATATTGCTAAAGTTTCATATCAAATATTTGAAATAAATAAAAAACATGATATTACTTTTTATTTTAAAAATGGATCAAGAATTTTTAAACAAAAAACATTTATAGATATTATGACTGTTTTTAATAGTATAAATAATTTTGTTAAAGATTCTGAATATAATTCATATTTTATTGATTTAGATATTAATAGTAAAATTGCAACATTTATACAGTTAACTTCAGCTTGTTAAAATGATCAAAGAAGTAAAACCAAAATCAATGTCATCATTTTATATTCCAACAAAGGAAGAACTTGGTGTAAATAATATTTCAGATTTAAAAGAAGTAACTTCAATTAAAATTAAAAAAGATGAAAAATATATATTTATAAAATATAAAATATTTCCTTTAATAATTTCAGATATAAATTTAGATGGTTCATTAAAATCATTTAATATAATTTCACTTCCAAAAATATATATCATTAATGAATTAAAATTAATTACTGATTTAAATAATAAACTAAAAAGTATATTTGTTTTTAATGTTTGGCATCCAAATTGTTCAGATGAAAGAAAATCTATTCCTGATTATAATTTAATTACAAAACCACCAAATAAACAGAAATATTGTATGCCACCAAATTATTATGGAATTGAAATAAATATAGAAAATTTAAAAAAGATTAAAATAAATTTATCAATATATTATTACAAAGATTGCTTCTGGAGAGATTATAATAATATAGAAGTAGATATAATGGATGATTTTAAAGAATGGAGGGATTAAAAATGAATAAGGGAGTTATATATTTATGCCAAAATTATTAGATTTTAAAGAATTTTGTAAAGATTTAAAAGAAATAACGTCAATGAAAATAATCAATAAAAGAAAATTTCATTCTGAAGGACTTTTTTCTGAGCAGATTTTTGGACCACTAAAAAATTATACATGTCAATGTGGAAACTATTATGGTCCATCAATGGAAAATTCCACATGTGATAATTGTGGTGTAGATATTGTTAATTCTGTAGAAAGAAGGAAAAGGTTTGCTAAAATAAATTTAGTAATTCCTGTTATTAATCCTATATATTTAGAATTATTGTTTAGTATTTGTAATAAAAGTATTAAAAATATTATTACAAAATTAATGAAAGATGATGAAAGTATTTTATATAAAAATAGTAAAGAGTTTTTAGTTACAAATGACGAATCAATAATTCCATCTGGGTCTAAAAAATGGGATAAATTAGAAGCAATTAAATTTTTAGTTGAATCTATATCAAAAGAAAATTATGATAATAAAAAATGGAAAATAATTTATGATAATATAGATCAATTAATTTTAGAAAATATTATAGTTTTACCACCTGATCTAAGACCAGCTTCAAAGAAAATTAATAAAAATTCTCAAGTTGTAGATCAAATAAATAGATATTATACACAAATTCTTACAAAAAATAAGACAATGTTAGAAACAATATTTGATATAAAAAAAGATAAAAAAATATTTTATCAATATTATAAACAATTACAGTTGGATGTAAATGAATTATATGATCATATTATTTCAAGATTATCAAAAAAAGAGGGTCTTATTCGAGGAAATATTTTAGGAAAAAGAATTGATTTTTCTGGAAGAGCTGTTATTATTCCAGAACCAACAATTGATTTGGATATTTGTATCTTACCATATGTAATGTTCTTAGAATTATTTAAAGTTAAGGTTTCTAGAAAATTAATTGAGCTTGGAAAATTTAAATTACTAAATAATGCGGTTGATTTTGTAGATGATTGCATTGAATTTAATAAACCTTCATTATTTAGAATTTGTGAAGAATTAGCAAAAGGTGAATTATGTTTATTAAATAGGCAACCATCATTGCATAAATTAAGTATGGTAGGATTTAAAATAAAAATATCTTTAGATCCTGTTATAAAAATTCATCCCCTTGTTTGTTCTGGATTTAATGCAGATTTTGATGGAGATCAAATGGCTGTTTATATTCCAATCAGTAAAGAATCTAAACAAGAAATTTTAGATAAAATAATGGTCACTGAAAACTTTACAAATCCTTCAAATGGAAGTCTTGCAACAACTCCATCACAAGATATTATTTTAGGAATATATGTTCTTTCATATAATTTAATACCTGATTTAAAAGAGGAAGAATTATATAAAGGCAAAAAAATAAGTAAATCTATGGTTGAAATAAATAAATGTTTTCCAGAAGATTTTGAATTAATTGAAAAAATAACAAATGGAAAAGAATTAGTTTTTATTTTAAATAGAGTCAATAGAAATTATAATAATGAAATAATTAAAAATGTAATTGATAATATTAAAAGATTGGGATTTAAATATTCTACATTATATGGAAGTACCATGTCATTAGAATCATTCTTTATGAAAACATCTGACAAAATCAGAAAAAATATATATTTAGCAAAAACTGCTTCAGAACAATTAGATTTAGTTTTATCAAATGATATTAATTCTGAAATGAAAAAGAATTTTAAATATTCTTACATGATTGATTCTGGAGCAAGGGGAAGTTGGGATCAAGTTCGTCAAATGATTTTAACAAGAGGATTTGTATCAAATTTTGAAGGACAAATTTTAAAAACACCAATTAAAAATAGTTTAGTTGATGGATTAAATAGACAAGAATTCTTTAATTCTACATATGGTTGTAGAAAAGGTCTTCTTGATGTTGCTTTAAATACAGGACAATCTGGATATTTATCAAGAAAATTAATATTTACATGTGTTAATTTACAAATAAGTAAAACTTTAGATGATTGTGGGACTACTGATTTTTTATCAGTCTATGTTAAAAATAATAAAAAAGCAAAAATGTTAATTCATAAATATTATAAAAAGGATGATGGAAGTCTAGGAATAATTAATCAGAGAAATTATAGAAGTTTTATAGGAAATACTATATTAGTAAGAAGTCCAATTTTTTGTAAATCATATAAAGTTTGTAATAAATGTTATGGTGAATTATATAGAATTTTAAATAGCAGATTTGTAGGAATTATTGCAGCTCAAGCTTTAGGAGAATGCAATACACAATTAACTTTAAGAACATTTCATACGTCTGGAGTGGCAAGTAAAAGAGAAGATAGTAATTCTGATATGATTCAACAAGATATTATAGCAGATCTTTCTAGTGCTTCAAGATTATTACATAAAGTAAAAGATAAGAATTTTGAAGAATTAGTTTCAGAACTTTTTGATATTTATAATATTAGCAGAACTATTTTTCATGTTCATTTTGAATCTATAGTAGCACAATTAATGTGGAATGGAAATTTTAAATGGAGATTATTAAATGATAGAGATACATCAAAAATTGATATGTATAGTGTTCAAAGTGTTCCATCATATGAATCTTGGTTATTGGGTTTAGCATTTTCAAATCCTTCCAAACATATTATTAAAGGAATATTATATTCTGGACAATATACAGGTATCATGGATAAGATGCTATGTGGTGAAAAAATATAAAAAGGGGATTTTAATATGAATTTAATTAATCCAAATTTTAAGCTTCAAAAAGATAATATTTTTAATATAAGGAAAAAAGAATTTATTGAAATTGAAAATGTAATAAGGGAAATGTTGATTCCAGCTCAAGAATTAGGTTTTGAGATTAAAGAATTTGGAATTAAAAATTCAAAATATGTAAATGGTGAATTAAAAAGAACTTTTAAAGATATTTTTTCAATAAAATTAAAAAGGGGAAATTCAGATATAAATATTTCTCAAAATATACCAACCTTAATTGATGATAATTATATAATGATTAATGGTAGAAAGAAAATTCCATTGTTTCAATTATTTGATATTCCCATTGTAACAAGAGGAAAAAATATTAAAATAAGAACTAATATATGTACAATAATGATTATAGAAGAAAAGGAATTTCCATTTATAAATGTAAGTATTTTTAGTAAAAAAGTTCCATTGGCAGAATTGATGTTTTCATATTATAGTAGAGATGAATTGAAAAAAAGATTTAATTTGATAAATCCTACTAAAATTAAACTAGATAATATTTATTCTAAATTTTTAGATGATTTAATGAACTATGATAAAAATTATCCTGACTATAGTCAAGATGATTTTATTAGAGAAGTAGGAAAAAGATATTCAAAATATAATTCAAAATCAAAAGGTGAAGATTTAATTTATGCTTTTGATAATTTATTAAAAGTTGATATAATGTCAGCTAAATTTTTTAATTCTACAAATTTACTTGAAGAAATTATAAATACAATAAGTGGAAATTCTTTTGATGATTTAGATTATGTCAATAAAAGAATTAGATGTTTTGAATATATAGTTACTTCAAAATTTGCTAAGGATATTTTTACTTTATGTCAATCAAATAGAACAACAAGACAAGTAAAATTCAACGTTAATTCATCAGAAATAATTTCAAGTTGTAATGTTTCAGATATTATTCAATTTGATTTTTCTATAAATCCAATTGAGGAATTAACAAAACTTTCTAGAACTAGTTTGGTTGGACCAGATGGATTTAATCGACAAAATATTCCTAAACATTTGAGAGATATTTCTCCAAGTATGTTTGGAAGAATATGCTCTGTTGATACTCCAGATAGAGATAATTGTGGAGTTTTACAAAATTTATTACCAAATACAAAACTTGATAAAAATTTAAAATTTACACAAGAAAAATTAGATAAACAAACAATTTCAATTCCTGTAAGTATGGTACCTTTTTTAGAACATAATGATCAAACTAGATTACAAATGTCAGCATCACAAATGAGGCAATCAATTATGTTAAAAGAATTTGATCAACCAATGATTAAATCTGGTTGTGAAAATCTTTACACTGATTATACACAATTTATAAAAAAATCAAAAAAGAATGGAATTGTTGTTTATGTAGATAATAAATTTATTATTTTAATTTATGATGACAAAGAAGTTGATATTTTTAATATAGAATACAGAAAAATTTATACGGAAAATTTAGATTTATTTAATGTATATGTTAAACAAGGTGATAAAGTTAAAAAAGGAGATATTTTAGCAGAAAGTAATTTTTGTAAAGATGGAAGTATAAATATTGGTAAAAATCTTCTTACTGCTGTAATGGTATATTATGGATATAATTATGAAGATGGAATAATTATTTCTGATAGATTAATTAAAGAAGGTTTAATGACATCTGTTCATTATAAAGATTTATCTTTTAGAATTCCAGAAAATAAACTTCTTCTTAGTTTAAATAAAGAGGAATATAAACCTTTACCTGACCCAGAAGATTTTATAAAAACTGGAAATCCATATGCAATTTTAAAAAATATTCCAGATAATCCTTTAGAATTTAATGGAATATTTGAAGAAAAAATTGAATTATTAGTAAAGAAGGATCTTTGGATCACTGAAGTAAATATTTATGCTAATAATTGGAATGATTCTATTCCAGAATATAAAAATTGGATTGAAAATAAAATTCAAGAGCAACATGATTCTGAGAGTAAATTACAAGGTATTTTAGAAGAATATATACCAAAAGAAAAATTTATAAGGTTTATAAGACAACAACAATTAGATAAATTTTCTTCAACGGGAAAATATAAAATCAAAGGTGAAATAATTGATGGCATACATGTAGAAATGTATGGTATGTTTTTTAGACAAATTCAAGTTGGTGATAAAATAGGAAATAGACATGGCAATAAAGGAGTCATTTCCCAAATTGTTGAACATAAAAAAATGCCAAAATTAAAAGATGGTAGACATGTTGATATTTGTATTAACCCACTTGGAATAATTTCTAGAATGAACATTGGTCAACTTTATGAATTACATTTAGGAATGTCATTATGGGATTTAAAACAAAAATTATATAAAAAAATAAAAAATAATTCTCAAGAGGAAGTGAAAAAATATTTAATTAATTATATTAAAATTATTGATAATTCTGAAAAAGGTTGGTTAACTGAACAATTTGAAAATAAAATTAAAAATGAAGAAATAAATAATGATTTTATAAAAAATTTATCTTTAATTCAACCACCATTTGAAGCATGTAATCCAAAAAAGATTATGAAGGCTTTAAAATATACAGGAACTAAATTTGAATATGATGTATTTGATCCAATTTCAGGATTAGATATTATTAATCCCATTGCTGCTGGTTATATGTACTTTTTTAGAATGGTTCATATTGCAGAATCTAAAATGTCAGCAAGAGGAATTGGGTCATATGCAAGAAAAACATTACAACCACTTGCTGGAAGAAAAAATAAAGGTGGACAAAGACTTGGTGAAATGGAAACTGCATGTTTAATTTCTCATGACGCACCAGAAAATTTATTTGAATTTCTTACAACAAAATCAGATTGTATAGATTTAAAAAATAAATTTATAAAAGAATTAGTAGAAGTAAATTCAATGTTAGAGGATGATAAAACTAAAAATGATATAATACCAGAGTCAGTAAAATTATTTTATGCATATTTAACAGTTTGTGGTTTAAAGAAGTAAATTTAAAAAAGGAGATTTAAAACAATGGAATTAGAAAGAAAAATAACAAAATCAGATAATAAATCAAAAGTGAGATTATCAAAAATAAGATTAATTTTTAATGATCAAAAACTTTTAGATTTATGGAATAACGAATTAAGTGGTCAATTATCAGATGGAGCATGGGAAAATTCTTCAGGAGCTGAATGGTTATGGAAAAATTATAGTTCTGTTCTTGGAAAAGAAAATAAAGTTTTTATTTCTGATCCATATATAGTTAAAAGAAAAAATTTTCCATTTTTTAAAGAATTATTTGATATTGTTGGTGATAGGATGTTAATTGAAAATGGATTTGAAAATGAAAAAGAATTAAAAAAAGCATGTAAAATAATTCAAGATATGATTAAAAATCATTCCTATGATGAAAAAATAAGTAAAGAAATAATTATACAACAAAATACAATTAAATTAAAAAAAGAAAAGAGGATAAAATCTTTTTTAGAAAGATTAAATGGTTATGAATTTAAAAAAGAATATGATTGGTCAAATTATTTAATAAATATAAATAATTTTAGAATAGAAATTTTATCAGTTAGTATTGATAATATTATTAAAATAGAGGTTTATGGAAAAGAATTTAGTTACTCAAAATTTAAAATGTATATAGAAGAAAATGATTTTGATGAAATAGTTAAAACTATTGTAAAATTAACATCATTTTATTATACAGGAGATAATAAGAAATATGATTAATAATGATCTTCCAGATATTCAAGAAACTAAACCAAAAATAGAAATTCCAATTCAACAAGTTGGAGTTGAAAATGTAGAAGTTCCATTTTTGTTACAATGTAAATTTGGTTCCCTATATCAAACAAAAGCAAATGTTACATTGACTACAAATATTGATTCAGATAGTAAAGGAATTTCAATGTCAAGATTACTTTTAACATTGGCTCCATATTTAAATAAACCTTTGAATCATTGCATGATTGAAAGTATATTAAAAGATTTAACCAAAAAGGTTTATTCAACAAATAGTTTTATGAGATTTGAATTTGAATTACCCATAGTTAAAAAGTCAATAATATCTGATAATGAATTTCCATTATTTTATAAATGTATGTTTGAAGGATCTTTAATTGAGAATTATTTTAGATTTTTTCAAGGAGTTATTGTACAATATTCATCTTATTGTCCTTGTTCAGCAGAGTTATCTAAACATTTAGTTGAAGGAGGATCTTGTTCTAAACCTGGTTTTCCTCATGCTCAAAGATCATTTGCTCATATTAGTATTGAGACACAAGATCCGGATTATGTTTGGTTAGAAGATATTATTAATTTAGTAGAGAAAAGTATAGCAACTTTACCATATCCAATAATTAAAAGAATTGATGAACAGGAGATAGCAAGGATAGCAAGTGAAAATCCAATATTTGTAGAGGATGCAATTAGGCAAATTTCTAAATCATTAAATGAAAAAGAAGAAATTTATGATTGGTTTATTAAATGCAAACACGAAGAATCAATTCATACAAACGAGGCTATTGCTATGAATTGGAAAGGAGTAAAACATGGATTTTCAAGCCAAGGAAAAATATAAGGATTATAAATTAGTAATTAATACTTTAGATCAATTTAAAAATGTTACAAAAACATATGATGGAACTATGATTATAGAATGTGATAATGATGATGATTTATTTGAAATAGATGATTTTCATAAAGCAGAAATTACAATATGTGGAAAAACTAGATGTAACATTGTAAATTCTCATATTGAGTCTATATATGGAAATACAAAAATCAATTATATATATAACTCTTTAATAAATGAAATTACCGGAAATGTAGAAATTTATCAAATTAATAACTATTCAATAATTGATTATATTTGTGGAAATATTAAAATTGATCAAATAAATAATGATGTTTATATTAAAAGTATTTGTGGAGATACTTATATTAATAATATTTATGATAATGTTATAATTAAACAAATTTTTGGAAATGTAGTAATTGATAATATTTTAGATTGTTCTATAATTATAGTTTTAGATAAAGATGTTAAAATTAATAATACATTAGGAAATTGTAAAATCGTTTATTCATATACATATGATAAGGAAATTAATTTAGATGATAGTAATAAACTAAAAATGAAAAATGATTTATCAAAACCAGATTATCAATTACAAAGATTTTTTATTATTAATAATTTAAAAGTAAAAAATGATAAAATTATTTTATATAAAATTATAGGTAATGATTTAATTGATCTTGAAAATAAAAAAATAAAATATAGTTTAACAATTATGAACTATATAGATTGGAATCCAAAAGGAGGTTTTATTTTATATCCAAATATTAAATTTGATAAGTATTATAATATTAAAAATATATGTAAAATTATAAAATGTGAAGTTGAAATTGATCAAATAGTTATTAATTGTGAAAATATAAAACAAGCTGAATGTAAAAAAATTAAAATTTTAGATATTATTTCTTAAAAATAAAAAAGGAGATTTAAACTATGATAGATAATATATCTACAATCATAAAACACCATCAAGATAAAAAAGAGGAACCTGCAGAAAAGGAATTAAATATTCAATTAGAAGAAAATAAACAAATAAAAGTTACTAAAGATAAACAAATTATTAAAGATTATGATTTACAAATAACTAATTTTTCAAATTGGTTTAATAAGCATTATAATGATTTTTTTAATATTAATTATATAGATATTAATATACATGGAATTGATAAATTAGAAACAATAATTTTAACAATCCCTGAACATAATGATCCAGAAAAAAGAAAATTAAAAATAATTAATAATGCTAATATTATACCAGTTTTAAATTATAAACCTATAGAAATAAATTTTTATAACAATGGTTTTTCTATATCATATATATTTATAAATGAAAATAAATTATTAAGATGTTATGGAGTTAAAAAAGGTTTAATAATAACACATTGTTTATTATTAAATGAATTTGAAAATTGTCCAATTCCATATAATATAGAAAAAATAAATAAAAAAGAAAAAGGAATTAATTTTAAAAGTATAGATAGTAATATAATAAAAGAAAAGGTTGAAAGTGAAATTAATTTTGAAGATATAGTATTATTATATCCTCAATTATTAAAAGAAAATGTTAAATTTAAAACAAATTTAGAAGCAATTAAATGGTTTAATAAAAGAAGAGAGGACATTTTAGATATAAATCATCTCTTAAAAATTGATAATATTATAATTAAAATTTGTGAAATTAAATAAAGATTGTGCATTATTTTTACAAGATATTTATTCATATGATATAGTATCTTGTCATCCAACAATTTTACAGAAATTAGGATTTGATATTTCAAATATTATAAATAAAAATAAATTAAAAAAAAATATTGAAATTGGAATGTTAATGAAAGATAATCCTAGACTAATTCATCTTTTAAGAAATATAACAGAATCAACAATTTCTGAATATATCAGAAGAAATAATCTAAAAGATGAAGAAATAATTTTAAAACAATATGATGGAATTTTTGTTACAAAATTATTAAAAGAAAAACAAGATAAATATATTTCTATAGAATTAAGATCAATATTTAATAAAATAATTATAACTCCAGATAGAATGAAATATATAGCCCTTAATAAAAACAATAAAGTTATTATTAAAGGTTTATCATTTAGATATCATGAAATTGATAATATATTTTCTAAGATTATAAAATTAAATTTTATTAGTAAAAAATCTTTATTTTTAAATTTAGATAAAATTAAATCTGATATTTTATATTCAGATAATCCTATGTTATTTTTAATTCCAGTAAAAGAAGATAAGTTTAATATTTTCTTAAAAAAATATGGTGAAATAACTATAACAGATAATATGATTAATTTTATAAATACATCTGATATAGATAAACAAAAATATTTTGATTTTTATATTAAACCATTCTATCAAAGTCTAGTAATTGAATTTTCTTAAGGAGAAAAATATGAATAAAACTATTTTAAATATAGGTGGAGGTAAACTTAAACCTCTCGATATTGATGTATTAGATAATTACTTTTTAATTAATATAGATCCAATTTATCAAAGTGATAATTTAAACATAATTGATAAATTTAATGAATTTAAAAATGAAAAAAAAGGAAAACATGAATATTT
>VAPH01028888.1_pt1 | contig 60666 bp, 60 predicted proteins | sample 3393861 | NCBI WGS metagenome assembly VAPH01 (sample SAMN08290439, study PRJNA428436) | hydrothermal vent metagenome | isolation source: Deep-sea hydrothermal vent chimney | place: Atlantic Ocean: South-mid Altantic Ridge | reverse complement strand
CCCGCCACACCTTCAGGGTCACCAGGCCAGTTATCCACATCGGTTGTGGTGGTAAGCTGCCCACCCTGTTCAAGCCCTGTGACAAGTACCGGGTTCAAATTTGCGCGGGCTGCATAGATGGCCGCAGTGTAGCCGGCAGGACCCGACCCGAGGATTAAAAGGCGGCAATGCTTTGTTTCGCTCATGTATACTGGCTCCGATCTTGAAAATGCTGAAAACTGTCAAAATTTGACTGTATAAAGCTAAAATGGTTCAGTTCTATCGTCATTTGCAACATGTAAAGATGCTAGTGCTCTATCCATGTGATAATTACGGATTCAGCGTCCCGGTGGTGTTTCGCAGCAAGGCGCAGTGCGAAGGCAATGGCCATTGCCTGCGAGACACGCCTTGCCGTGGGCGTTGACAAGCTAACTGAACTCGCAATTATCACATGGATAGAGCACTGGTAATCTTACATCAACACGGATTATTTTTCGCCATGAAAATTGGAATACCAAAAGAAACCAAGGTGCTGGAAGGTCGTGTGGGATTGATTCCACAGGCCTGCAAGGAACTGGTCAAGTCAGGGCACGAACTTTATCTGCAATGCGGGGCAGGTTTGCTGAGTGGTTATGCAGACCGGCAATATGCAGACCTTGGTGTTCACCTTGTCAAGGAAGCTGGAGATTTGTATGGCATGGCTGACTTGATCATAAAAGTTAAGGAACCGGCAGGGGAAGAGGTAGCACTACTGGAGGACAGGCATCTGTTGTTTTGTTTTTTACATCTGGCTGCCAATGCCGGTCTGGCCAGCAGCTTGCAGCAGATCGGCTTGACCGCGCTGGCATTTGAAACCGTTGTTTCAAATGGCAGTTTGCCCTTGCTGGCACCGATGAGTGACATAGCCGGACGGGTCGCCATTCAGGCGGGCATGCACTTACTTCATCAGCCTCAAGGCGGGCGGGGTATTTTGCTGGGTGGGGTTCCTGCAACAGAACGGGGAAACGTTGTTATCATCGGAGCAGGGGCGGCCGGTGGCAGCGCTGCCATCATGGCGGCCGGGGTCGGCGCAAATGTGACGGTGTTTGATCAGGTCAGGGAAAGGCTTGAACACGCCCGTACAATAGGAAGCAACATAACGGCACTTTACCCATACCAGAACGTTATTGAAGAGGAGCTGGCCAGGGCCGATCTGGTCATCGGTGCGGTATTGATACCGGGTGCCAGGACACCCCGCATCGTAACCCGTGACATGATAAAAAACATGAAAAAAAGAAGCGTTATTATCGATATTTCTGTAGACCAGGGTGGCTGTGTTGAAACAATCAGGCCAACCACATATAAAGACCCCACTTATATAACAGAGGAAGTGCTACACTTTGGCGTAACAAATTTACCAGGTGCAGTGCCAGGAACGGCCTCCCAGGCCCTTTCAGCAGCCATTCTGCCCTATGTTGAGAGGCTGGCTTCAGAACACTGGGAAAAGGACCCGGAACTTGCCGATGCAGTGAACCTGAAGGCCGGCAATGTGGTTCATCCGGTGGTCAAAGAAGCACTTGCCTGATTGTATAATATATATAATAATTAATATGTTATAATACATTGTTACAGTAAAGGTTGATTAAGTTGGCACAGGCGAGAAAAAAGAACCCGGACGCAAAACCACTCGGTAGCCATGTTGCACGCGGTTTGCGGGAAGGGGCCCTGTTTGTTTTCGGGGCAATCGGAATTTATTTTCTGATTATCCTTGCAACATACAATATCACCGACCCGGGATGGACCAGTAACGGAGCAACGGGTGTGGTCAAAAATGCGGGTGGTCTGGTCGGTGCATGGTTTGCCGATGTAACATTGCTGTTGTTCGGTTATCTGGCTTATCTGGTTCCGGTGATGCTTATCTACACCGGGGTGCTGGTGTATCGTGAGAGTAAAATAACAGGTGAATTTGATTTTCGTGTGTTCTCGATTAAATTATCCGGATTTCTTTTAACCCTCTTCACGGGAACCGCCCTGGCATCCATCCATTTCATGATTGAGCCTGGCATGTTGCCAGAACAAAGTGCAGGGGGAATTCTGGGTTCCCAGGTTGCCCTGTCTTTGCTTACGGCCTTTGGTACGACGGGCTCAACCTTATTATTGCTGGCCTTGTTTCTGACCGGCATAACACTCTTTACCGGAATATCATGGTTTAAACTGATGGATCAGACCGGGAATCTGGGGCTTGGCCTGTTTGCGTGGGTACGGGGTTTGCTGGTTAGTTTCAAAGGGTCACGGGAATTACGCAAGGCCAGAAAAATTCGTGTTGAGACGGTGACGGTTGAAAAAGATAATAAAGAGAAACGCAAGCCGGTAAAAATCGAGCCATTTATCAAGGAGCTGTCTACGAGTGCAAGGATGGAAAAAGAAAGACAGGTTCCCTTGTTTGAGGCAGCACCCAATACCGAGTTGCCGGCATTGTCATTACTGGATCAACCCGAGCCTCATGGCAAAGGCTATTCCAAGGATGCACTTGAGGCCTTGTCGCAGCTTGTCGAGTTAAAGTTGCAGGATTTTGGCATTGATGTCTCCGTTGATTCCGTTCATCCTGGCCCGGTGATTACCCGGTTTGAGGTTCAGCCAGCGGCGGGCGTAAAGGTCAGTCAGATTTCCAACCTGGCCAAGGACCTTGCACGAGCCATGTCTGTTATCAGTTTGCGTGTCGTGGAAGTGATTCCAGGGAAATCAACGATCGGGCTGGAGATACCCAATGAGTACAGGGAAATTGTTTGCCTCAGTGAAATTCTGCGTTCACAACAATATGATGATTCCAGTTCAAATGCCACACTCGCCCTGGGTAAGGATATAAGCGGTCATCCCGTTGTTGTGGATCTTGCAAAAATGCCTCACCTGCTGGTGGCAGGGACGACAGGCTCGGGTAAATCCGTTGCCGTCAATGCAATGATCCTGAGCCTGTTGTACAAGTCCACACCAACCGATGTCAGGTTGATTTTAATTGACCCGAAAATGCTGGAATTGTCGGTCTACGAAGGGATTCCACACCTGTTAACACCGGTTATTACAGACATGAAGGACTCGGCCAATGCCTTGCGCTGGTGTGTTGGTGAAATGGAGAGGCGCTACCGTTTGATGGCATCAATGGGTGTCAGAAATCTGGCCGGATACAATCGCAAGGTCAAAGAGGCGATTGACAAGGGTGAGCCGATACCGGACCCGATGTATAAACCTGAAGAGGCCTTTGACCCCGATGAACCGGCACCAACATTGGCCCATTTACCATTGATTGTTGTGGTCATTGATGAATTTGCCGATATGATGATGATTGTTGGCAAGAAGGTTGAGGAACTCATTGCACGTCTGGCACAAAAGGCACGTGCAGCAGGCATTCACTTAATTGTTGCAACCCAGAGGCCCTCCGTTAATGTAATCACAGGTCTGATCAAGGCCAACATACCCACCAGAATAGCCTTCCAGGTATCTTCGAAGGTGGACTCGAGAACGATACTCGATCAGGGCGGTGCCGAACAGTTGCTGGGTCATGGAGACATGCTTTACCTTAGCCCCGGAAGCGGCCTGCCAACACGTGTACACGGTGCATTTGTTTCTGATCAGGAAGTGCACCGGGTGGTTGGCCGCCTGAAAGACAGGGGCGAGCCTGATTACCTGGATGATATTGTTGATGATAATCAGGGTGGTGTGCCTGTCCTGCTACCCGGTGAATCTTCTGACGTTGATGATGAGTCTGACCCGTTATATGACGAGGCAATCTATGTTGTCACCGAAAGCAGGCGCGCCTCGATTTCATCCGTGCAGCGGCGCTTGAAGATTGGTTATAATCGTGCTGCCAGAATGATAGAGGCCATGGAAGCGGCAGGAATAGTCAGCGCCATGCAATCCAATGGCAGTCGTGAAGTGATTGCTCCTCCACCCGTTAAGGACTGAACCAGACACCAATTTATATACAGGAAAATTATATGCGTTTTATATTTTTACTGGCCGCTTTATTAAGTACTGATGTGATTGCATCGACAGGGCTTGATCAACTCAATCGTTTTCACAGTGATGTGGCATCCTTGCAGGGTGAATTTATCCAGGTTTTGCGTGACGACAAGGGCAACAAGGTGCAGGAATCAAAAGGGACGGTATGGATTAAAAAACCGGGTCTGTTTCGATGGGAATACACCGATCCCTACCCGCAAATAATCGTTGGCGATGGCAGACGAATCTGGATATATGATCCTGAGCTGGAGCAGGTAACGGTTAAAAAAGAATCAAATGCGATCGGTAAGGCACCTGCGCTGGTGCTTAGTGGAAAACAGCCGTTGAATAAAAATTTTGTTGTAACTGAAATTCAACGAAGTGATGGTTACGATTGGGTCAGCCTGGTTCCAAAAAAAGAAGACAGCGATTTTTCAGAAATTTCCGTTGCCTTCAAAAAAGATACCCTTGCCATTCTTGAGTTGAAAGACAAGCTCGGACAAAAAACCAGCATTCATTTTATCGGCCTTAAAGTTAATTCGGATATCGATAAAAACAGATTTAAATTCAGAATGCCAGCCAATACAGATATCATCGGCGACGAATAAAAAATATTTTCCCTTGAAGTCACAAACCGACAATCAACAGGACTTTCGACCTTTAGCCGACCGCATGAGGCCTGGAAAACTGGATGAAGTCGTTGGTCAATCCCATCTGCTGGGTGAAGGCAAAACACTGCGACAGGCACTGGATATGGGAAACTTGCACTCCATGCTGTTCTGGGGGCCACCCGGAACCGGCAAGACGACCCTGGCCCGTTTGATAGCGAAGGTCAGCAACGCCGAATTTATCAGTTTGTCTGCCGTGCTCTCGGGGGTTAAGGATATAAGGCAGGCCCTGGAGAAGGCCAGGTTGAACCGGGAAATAAATAATCGCGGGACGGTATTATTTATTGATGAGGTTCATCGGTTTAACAAGGCACAGCAGGATGCATTCCTGCCACATGTAGAAGATGGCACAATTACCTTTGTTGGTGCCACAACCGAAAACCCGTCCTTTGAATTGAACAATGCCCTGTTGTCCCGAGTGCGCGTGTATGTATTAAAAAGCCTCGAGCCGGAAAGTATTATTACACTTATTGATGGCGCATTGGAAAATAAGGAAAGGGGCCTGGGTAATAAAAATATCCGGATGAATGCAGAGACCAGGTTAATACTGGCAAAGGCGTCAGACGGTGATGCACGTTATGCCCTGAATATGCTGGAGATTGCTGCCGATCTTGCCGAACAATCAGAAGAGGGTTGGCAGATTAGTGTGGACATCCTCAAGGATGTCGTTAGCGGGGGTGTCAGACGTTTCGATAAGGGTGGGGATGTCTTTTATGAACAGATATCCGCCTTGCACAAGTCAGTCAGGGGTTCTTCACCCGATGCGGCATTGTACTGGCTGGTTCGCATGCTGGATGGGGGTTGTGATCCCCTGTATATAGCCCGGCGACTTGTCAGAATGGCCAGTGAAGATATTGGTAATGCCGATCCGCGTGCATTGCAACTTTGTCTTGGCGCATGGGATGTGCAGGAACGCCTCGGTAGTCCGGAAGGGGAGTTGGCACTGGCGCAGGCGGTGATATACCTTGCCTGTGCTGCCAGGAGCAATGCCGTTTATACCGCCTTCAAGTCCGCCAAGGCGGACGTAAAACAGTTTGGCTCACTCGACGTACCCATGCACCTGCGAAATGCACCGACCCGGCTGATGAAAGAAATGGATTATGGAAAAGACTACCGATATGCCCATGATGAGGCAGAGGGTTATGCCGGTAGAGAGCAATATTTCCCGACTGAAATGGGTGAGAAACAATATTATCATCCGGTTGACAGAGGGCTGGAAATCAAGATCGCAGAAAAGCTGCAATACCTGCGTAAACTGGATAAAAAAACGACCACCAGAGGAAAAAATAATGCAAAAACAGTACAATAAATCATGAATGTATTCAAGAGATCAGTTCTTGTTTAGGGTGATAGCAATTGCCTTGGGCGGTTCAATTGGAGCGGTACTCAGGTATGCCATCGCAAATGGAATACACATGTTTCTTGGGCGGGGTTTTCCCTATGGTACACTGATTGTTAATGTTGTCGGTAGCCTGGGTATGGGTGTGCTCTACGTGCTGCTCCTTGAAAGGCTGAGCCTTGGCCCGGAGTGGCGCGCTGCATTACAGATTGGCTTGCTGGGCGCATTAACAACCTTTTCAACGTTTTCGATGGAAACACTATTACTTTTTGAGAATGGTGAGGCGCAAAAAGCCATATTAAATATTACTCTGAACGTTGTGCTCTGCCTTGGCGCAACCTGGTTGGGTATGGTGTTAGGGAGACAGATATGAAAACCATGAACATGACAATGGTGCGACTTTACCTTACCGAAGAGTCGGCGCATCTGGAGAAGTTGTTAAAATTATTGCATGACACCGAAAAGGTTAAGGGTGTTACGGTATATCGCGGTATTGAGGGTTATGGTGATTCAGGGAAGGTTCATACATCCAGTCTGATCGACCTGTCACTGAACCTGCCACTTGTGGTGGAATTTTTTGATAAGGCAGAAAAGATAGAAGCTATTCTTGATCATCTTGATACTACTATTAAATCAGGTCACATCGTCACCTGGCCTGTTCACGTGAGAATATAGTGTAAAAGGATCCACTGGATTATGTTAGACCCGAAACTTGTCAGAAGTGAACTGCAGTCAGTAGCAGAAAAGCTTCAGCGAAGAAACCATGAACTGGATGTCAAGGCAATTTCGCAGCTGGAAGAAAAACGAAAAGAGGTACAGATCAGAACGCAGAACCTGCAAAATGATCGTAATACACGTTCCAGGTCCATAGGTAAAGCCAAGGCGGCCGGTGAAGACATACAGCCCTTGCTTGACGAGGTTGCCAGCCTGGGTGAGTCATTAACACAGGCGGAGTCAGAGTTACACGACCTGCAACAAAAGCTCAACAGTATTTATATGGGTATCCCCAATATACTGCATGACAGTGTTCCCGATGGTCGGGATGAAGTAGACAATGTAGAGATCAGACAGTGGGGCGAGATACCATCATTCGATTTTGAGCCCATGGATCATGTAGACCTTGGTGAGGGTAAAGGTTTCATGAACTCTGAAATAGCTGCAAAAATTACCGGTTCACGTTTTATGTTTTTAAGTGGGCCACTGGCCAGGTTACACCGTTCCCTGACCCAGTTCATGCTGGACTTTCATACTTCAGAACATGGTTATGAGGAGGTATATGTACCATATTTGGTCAACACAGACAGCCTGCATGGTACAGGACAGCTTCCCAAGTTTGCCGATGATCTGTTTGCGCTGAAGGGAGAGCATGAATACTTCCTGATACCCACAGCTGAAGTACCTGTTACTAATATTGTGCGTGATGAAATTATCGATGCAGATAAATTACCATTAAAATACACAGCACATACCCCCTGTTTTCGCTCAGAAGCAGGTTCATACGGGAAGGATACACGTGGTCTGATTCGGCAACACCAGTTCGAGAAGGTTGAACTGGTTCAGTTAGTCAAGGCAGAAAATTCCTATCAGGCCCTCGAAGAATTGACCTCACATGCCGAAAAGGTGTTGCAGAAACTGGAGCTGGCGTACCGTGTCGTCGCATTGTGTGCCGGGGATGTCGGTTTTTCATCTGCAAAAACCTATGATCTGGAAGTCTGGTTACCGGGGCAAGCTAAATACAGGGAAATATCCTCCTGCAGTAATTTTGAAGCCTTCCAGGCCAGGCGGTTGCAGGCCAGGTGGCGAAACCCGGATACCGGCAAGCCTGAATTACTACATACCGTAAACGGGTCAGGGCTGGCCGTCGGCCGGACGCTGGTTGCGATTATGGAAAATTACCAGGACAAGGATGGTAACATCCATATTCCCGATGTCCTGCAATCCTATATGGGTGGTTTAACTGTAATTTAGGCATGGTGTCATCAGATGGATTTTTTTCCTGTATTTTTAAATATTCGTGATCGTCCCTGTCTGGTAGCCGGGGGGGGTGGCGTGGCCGGTCGCAAGATAAACCTGTTGCTGGATGCTGGAGCAAATGTGTATTGTGTGGCACCGGAGTTGTGTGACAATCTGAAAGCAATGGTCGATGAAGGTAACATCGAGTATATAAAGCGCGATTTTGTACAAGACGACCTGGCCGGAAAGGTGCTGGTCATTGCGGCAACAAATAATCAGGCAGTAAACGAAAAAATCAGTAAGCTTGCAAACGAAAAAGGCTTGCCGGTCAATGTAGTTGATAACCCGGATCTATGCAGTTTTATTATGCCGTCCATTGTTGACCGGTCACCCGTACAGATAGCAGTTTCAACCGGGGGTTCTTCACCCGTACTGGCAAGAGCGCTCAGGACCAGACTGGAATCCATGATCCCGTCTGCCTATGGTCGACTCGGTACCTTGATGCGTGAATACAGGGAAAAGGCCAAACAGGTTTTTTCCAATGCCGATGAACGCCGGATTTTCTGGGAAACCATTCTGGCAGGCCCCATTGTGGAAATGGTGATGGCAGGCCAGGATGACAAGGCAAGAAAAAGTCTGGAACAGGCCTTTGAAGATGCACAACAGGGTAATGAGCCTGAAACCGGCGAGGTGTATCTCGTTGGGGCAGGGCCCGGCGATCCGGATCTACTGACCTTTCGTGCGCTACGCCTGATGCAGCAGGCCGATGTCGTGGTATATGACCGTCTGGTATCCAAAGAGATACTCGATATGGCCAGGCGTGATGCCGACAGGATTTACGTCGGCAAGGAGCGTTCAAATCATGCGGTTCCACAGGAGGATATTAACCACCTGTTGGCCAGGCTGGGCAAGGAGGGCAAAAGGGTATGTCGCCTGAAAGGCGGTGACCCCTTTATTTTTGGCAGGGGAGGCGAGGAAATCGATACCTTGATGCAACAAGGTGTCCCGTTCCAGGTTGTGCCTGCCATCACCGCGGCATCAGGCGCCTCTTCTTACGCGGGTATCCCGCTGACCCACAGGGAGTATTCACAATCCGTTGTATTCGCCACCGGGCATCTCAAAGACGGATCAATGAATCTTAACTGGAAAGGTCTGGCGCAACCAAACCAGACAATAGTATTTTATATGGGCCTGCAGGGAATAGCCGTGATTTGCCGTGAACTGATTGCCCATGGTATGCCCGACAGTACTCCGATTGCACTGGTTCAGAAGGCGACAACACCTCAGCAGAAAGTGGTAACAGCAACACTCGGCACCATGCCGGATGAAGTGGAGAAGTCAGATATAAAACCACCAACGCTTATTATTGTTGGCAATGTGGTCAAGTTGCATGAAAGGCTTAACTGGTATCAGAGGTGATGCCTGAGAATACCTGAATTACATTCAAACGTTTTCAGTGCAAAGGCGTCAGGACACACAGGGTGAAGGAGTATCTGAAATTATAGCGAGTCTGACACTATTTCTACAAATACAAAATAAATATGCTATTTGCCGCTATATGGGCGCTTGAATCTTTTGCGTGCATACTCTACTTTACCCCTGATCACACAGCCCTCAACATGATCATTGATCAATCCCATTGCCTGCATAAAGGCATATGCCGTGGTGGGACCAACAAATTTCCAGCCCAGCTTTTTTAGATCCTTTGACAACACAATCGACTGTGCCGATGTCGATGCAGTCTGAGGTTTTACGAGTTGCTTCGCGTCTGGTTCGTAACGCCATAAAAAAGTTGCCAGTGAGCCTTCCTGTTTGACGAGTTCCCTGGCTTGTTTTGCATTGTTGATGACGGCCTCTATCTTGCCGCGATGGCGAACGATGCCTTTGTCCTTGAGAAGACGATTGATATCATGCCGGGTGAAACGTGCTATTTTATTAAAATCGAAGTTGTGAAAGGCAGACCGGAAGTTTTCACGCTTGGCGAGGATAGTGCGCCAGCTCAGCCCGGATTGAAACCCCTCCAGACACAATTTTTCAAACAAGCGATAATCATCACTGACCGGGAAACCCCATTCAGTATCATGATAACCAAGAAATTCCGGTGCAGAATCGCACCATTTGCATCGTAATTTACCATCAGTCCCCCTTATTGTCTCACCCATATATCGACTCCTTGTGTAAAAATTGTGAGGTGGCTATCACACACTCAGTTATACCGGGTCACCCATAAGCCAGCCTTAGTCAATAGTGCAAATAAATTTGGCGCTACCCTGTTACTCGTTAAAATATAAGCTCACTCACTGCTTATCCCCCTCGCCCTCATCAAGGGCTTTCAGAAATGGCGCGATTTTTGTGAATACAAAAAACCGTAAACCATTCACCGCATCGGTAAGTATTTTGACTATCAAATCAATGCACTGTCATAGAAGCAGTTAATTAACTATTTCTCCGATCTTCTGGGCACGCACTATGTTCAGCCGAGTGCTGCGCTCGGCTTTCATATAGGTAAAACAAGCTGATTTTTACCTGTTTGTGCATCACGTTGCCGCAACGGCAACGATCATTGCCTGGTCTTGAGATTTGCGGTTAATGCAACGCTTAAAATCCAGTGAGATCCAAAAAGATATTTTCATAGCTAAAATCCCTTCTTAACCAAGGGGCTTGTCCAACAATCGGTTCAGATTGTGGTTCGTTCCTCACACAATCTAACTTTATTCGTTAGCAATTAATTTTACTCAGGTTAATGTTCTGGATGAATCAGTTTAACTTGAGGAAAATAAGTTATGTATTTGTTCATATCCCTTGTTATTAAATCAAACTTTTCCACGGATACATGTGCTCCGATAAAGAAATCTGGTAACGGTGAATTTTTTGTACCTTTATTTTTTCTATATTTTAAATACGTTTTTCCAGTAAGAAATAGTGCTTCCCGTGGAATTTCTAGAACCTTTATACCTAGTCCTGAAATAACTTTTTCTACATCTTCAATTTTATCAAAGCCAATGGATATTTCTGTATAAACAATTGAATTAATGTATAAAGTATTCGTTTTGCTGTATTTCTCTAATATATTTTCTGACCACTCACCCCAGTTTGGGTCATCAGTAAATAAATCTAATAAAACACATGAATCTACAAAAACACCATTCATCATTACTCTCTTGTTAAGCTCATGATTTCATTGGTTGACATTTTTGCGGTTGCTATACCTCTGAATTTTCTAAATTTTCTCGTTGCAGTGGGTTCGTCAGTTTTTACTAAAAAGAATTTACCATTTTCTTCAACAAAGTCTATTTCAGTTTCAGGGCTTATGCCTAAAATCTCTCTAATATTTCTTGGGATTGTAACCTGACCTTTTGTGGTAACTCGCATAATTTTTACCTCTAAACAAATGGTAATACCATTATAGTATTACTTTATGCCAGTTTGCAACCCCATTATGTATTTTGCTTTGCTAACGACCACGGCAAGTTGACGGGGGAGCCAGATTATTTATTGTTGTTACTGTACCCATATTGTTTAGAGGTGCTACGTCCCGGTGGGTCAGATCGAAGTGATTGTTGGACGAAGCCGCTACGCGGAGAAAAGCCACGCCGCCCGGAAAATTATAAAATGTAACCTCAATCCCTCACGTAGAGGGATTATTCAACCACGAATCATGAGGTTACAATGCTATGACATCATCATCCGATTCAAAATTCAAGCAAAATTATCAAACGCACCTGCAACACCTTAAGCTCAAAGGTCTGTGACCCAAGACCATCGAGGCTCATTCACGTGCCATTCGCCGCATCGGTAAGTATTTTGACTATCAAGTCAATGCACTGTCATAGAAGCAGTTAATTAACTATTTCTCCGATCTTCTGGGCACACCGACAACTATCCTGACACAGGGGGCATTTGTTCTGGCCTGACCTTTGACTCGAAAAAGGCGTCACCTTCTTCAATATCGACGGCTTTACCTTCACTGTTTTCAAGTTTTAGTTCGTAGTTATTCCAGCCTGCCAACCCTGTTTTTAGTGAAGATACGTTATTGTATCCCATTAGTTGCATTGTATAGGCTGCCAATACGCTGCGGTTACCCGACCTGCATATCACTATAATTTCCCTGTCCCGGCTGCTGGCGATTTCGGGCACTGTTTCCTCATAACCCCAGTCGCAGGCGGCTTCCAGTACTCCTCTTGGAATGTTGATAGAATTTTTAACATGCATAACTTCATATTCATATGGCTCGCGGATATCGAGCAAAACAATATTCGGGTCTTCTTTTAGTTTCTCTTCAAGATCCCATGGGAACAGCCCGGTTACATTCGGCAGGGTTTCCTCAATGAGGTTTACAAATGTCTTCATACTCATATCCTGTTATTTAATCCCGAATTATTTTTTCACAAAGATTCTTTTCAACTGCAATGACGGCGGCCTCTACTCTGGAATGAACATCCAGCTTTCTCAGTATGGCCTTGACATGCAATTTAACTGTGCCGTCTGATATGCCAAGATTTTTTGCAATGACTTTGTTACTTTGCCCATCTGCAACATGGCAAAGGATTTCAAGTTCTCGCGGGGTGAGTTCGGCAAAGGGATCGCTCTTGTCTTCTGAATGATTAATGCCTTGTTGCACAACTTTTGCCAACACTGTAGTCAGTTCGGGGGCGACTATTGTTTTACCTCTTTTTATATCGTGCAGAGCAGTAATCAGATCATCTGGGTCCATATCCTTCAGGAGATATCCCTGCGCGCCATTTCTAAGAGATTCAATCAAGTCACTTTCTTCGTTACTCGTTGTTAACATGACAATGGGTATTGTAATGCCATTATCACGTAATCTTTTCAGAACCTGTGTTCCGGAAAGAAGTGGCATTCGCATATCCAGCAGGACAATGTCCGGGGTTTGTTCTGTGACCAGGCGAATGCCTTCTTCGCCATCACCAAGCGACGCTACAACATTTACGCCGCGCCGTTCAAGTATACCTTCAAGGCCAATTCTGAACAGGGCATGATCGTCGATGAGTATTACATTCATAATATTAAATCAGGTCAAGGATATTTCGTTGGCTGGTTTCAGGTGTATTAAATGTTAGTGTGATGCGTGTTCCCTCACCGGCTTCACTTTCAATCAATAGCTCCCCCCCCAGCCTCTGTGCACGTTCCTTCATAATAGACAGGCCGATGTGTTCACCCGGCCTTTCATTCAATGCAGGTTTGCCCATGCCAACTCCATCATCTTCTATCATCAAAAGATGTCTCCCTTTTTTATTGCAGCGTAATAAAATGCGTACTGCATGTGCCTTGCTATGTTTCCTGATATTATTGAGAGACTCCTGCGCTATACGTAATACCTGCATTTCCAGTGTTGAAGGTAACTCATCCTGATCCCATTCATTCTGAAAAAATATAAAAATACCTGTTTCCTTTCTAAAACGGTCGACTGATTTTGCAATGGATTGGGCCAGGCCTCGTTCATCAAAGGGGGCTCTGAAATGTGCAATCAGTTCACGTAATTCTGTGTAGGCTTCATTCAGGCCATTTTCCAATTGTGCGACTTCACGTTCTGCGGCCTGTTCATCACCTCCAGTGATAGAATCGTCGAGGTTCGCTACCTGGAATCTCAGGCTGGCCAGGGTCTGGGCAAGAGAATCGTGTAATTCACTGGATAGCAGATTACGCTCCTGGATTATAGAGCTCTGTTTGGCTTTGGCATCAAGACGTGATTTCTCTATTGCCATGCCCATGTGACGCCCGATGCTGATTAGCAGATTTTTAATATCTTCGCGGTTGACCAGCCCGGGTTTTTCAACAAACAGGTTATATACCCCAAGTGTTTCCCCACGGTACTGAAGCGGTATGGCTATCATCTCGATATTATCGTCTTCAAAAAACCGGTGACCTGCATGCAGGTTACATTCCTTTATATTCTCCTGTGACAGCAATTCACCTTCAGTAATTGCCTTGCCACAAAGACATCTTTTAAGGGAGATCAGTTTTTCCTGCTCAACTACTTCGTCGCTCAGGCCAACGCTGGCCACCAGCCTCATCTGCTCGTCATCAGTTACCAGCCTTAAGGTGGCGGCTTTTGCATTCACAACATCATTCATGATGCGTAAAAATCGTACCAGTAAATCATCAAGGTCTCTTGAAATATTGATACTCGCAGCCACATCATAGAGAATTTCAAGGGAACGATTCTTTTGTCCGATACGTTCCGTTTGTTGTGCAACGCGTTCATCCATTTCCCGGGACAGGTTCATAAGGTCTTTGCCAAGTGCATTAATATCATTAGCAAGGCTTGCAAAGTCTCCGGAGGAGGGGACGGGTATTCTGGCAGACAAGTTACCTATGCGCATTTCCTTTGACCAGCTCTTCAAGTGCGAGAGCGGTAGCATCAGTTTATGCTGGATGCGATACAAAAGTATCGCGACCAAGGCAACCGCTGTAAGCATCAGGGTGATTTGTGCCAGTATAAATATTTGGGTATTTTCTGGATTACTTCCCGCCATAAAACCGCTTAAACCCAGCAGAATTACATTTATCAGCAGGCCGATGATGGGGCAGAAAAGACCACTGGAGACAAGTGCCCTGTATTTTTGTTTCCAGTCAGCTATAAACTGAATGGTATAATGCCTGTGGCAGTGATGTTTTTCTTTCTGATTCGTTATATCGGATTGCGAATCATTTTTATTGATGATAGATGACATATTTGGCCGGGTTATTTGTCTTTAGCTGCTGTTTATCTGCCTTTTGCAGGTGCCTTGTAATTGGGATCCAGTGGATTGGAAAAAATAAAACTAAACTGGTCTTTTTCAAGTTCAGCATAGTCCATTTCTGTCTCTTCCAGTAACTCTGCACTTTGTGGATCAACGATAATATCAACGCCGTGCTGTGTGATTGTGATGTCAGCTTCTTTGCTTTCATCAAACCCCATACCATACTCAAAACTGCCATCCTGGTTTGTTTTGGCCGCAATGCGAAGAACCATTTCCTGCGAACCAGATTGTTGGGTCTGTGATTTTATTTGATTTGCTGCAGCTTCAGTTATTCTTAACATGGAAAATACCTTGATTATTGAGTAATGGTCCTGGAGTTGACTATTGAATCTTTTACTTGACGTGTGAACCGGACAAAACGAAATGCCCATTGGTTATCCTGTGTATTTCTCAAATGAGCATAATTTGCCAGAAGATTGCGGTAGCTTAGTCCATCATTCTCGCCATCAATACCGGTTCCACGCAGCACCTTGTATGCATAGGTGTATTGATGATCAAGATTAACAAGTTCGGAATAATGAAATTCATGCGCAAAAACAACTGAGTTGTTCACTGTACTTGCCCATGGATGATGCTCTGTTTCCTGTAATTTAATATATCCTCGACCCTGCGGCCGGCTATGCATAATGATGTCGCCCTGAATGACGCCAACCATGTCAAAGCGGGTATTATTCCAGGTAATACTTCTGGCCAGATACATCATTCCCCCGCATTCTGCGTAGGCAGGCAGCCCGTTTTCAATTGCAACCTTGACTGAATTTCTGAGTGATGCATTGTTGTACAGCGGTTGCATTTGCGTTTCAGGGAAACCACCACCAATAAAAAGGCCGTCAACTTCCGGTAGGTTCTGGTCTGTCAGGCTGTTGATGGTTATCAGTTCGGCACCTGATTGTTGTAATGCCTCCAGGTCATCGGGGTAGTAGAATCCGAATGCCTCATCCTGGAATATGCCGACCCTGACAGGGCTTGCTGCCTGTTTGTTGATACCTGAGCTGATTGATGATGTGTCCTTACCGGGTGTGATGCCTGATTTTTTGCCCAGCGTAATAATTTCTTCAAGATTAACCTGGGCCTTGATGTTATCAGCGATAAGCTGAATTCTTTTATCTGCCAGATGTTCTTCGTTGCTGGGTATCAGGCCAAGGTGTCGCTCGTCTATATTGAGAACACTGTTTTTATGTACTGCGCCAAGCACGGTGACATCTGTGTAGTGCTCCAGTATTGCTCTTAATTTTTCCTCGTGACGACTACCACCTACCTGGTTCAGGATGACACCCTGGATATTTATATTGTCATCAAAATTCTGATATCCCAGAACAAGGGGAGCAATGCCTCGCGTCATACCACGGGAATCCATGACCAGTATGACAGGTGCATCCAGCAGTGTAGCCAGGGCTGCATTGCTGTTACTGCCATCGAGATCCAGACCATCATACAGGCCTTTGTTTCCCTCGATGATGCCGATGTCGGCACCCGACATATGTTGATTGAATGTCTGAACGATTTCGGATTCGCGCATGGTGTAGAAATCCAGATTATAACAATTTCGAGCTGATGCACGTGAGAGCCACATCGGGTCAATATAATCCGGGCCTTTTTTGAATGTCTGAACCTGGTAACCCATGTTATTTATTGCCGCAGACAGGCCAATAGAAATCGTGGTTTTACCGGATGATTTATGGGCTGCTGAAATAAAAATGTGTGACATGGAATTTCCCGATCAGGATCAGGCGGCAGTACCGAATCTGTTTTTTGTTCGAGAATCCCACATGATTCCGGCCTGTGACAGTGCGTCATCCATGGAATTTGCACGGCCCATCAATTTCAGTGTTATCGCAACAGTTCCCGTTATTGCAGCTTTGCCATATTCATCACTGATTGTTCCGTTCCAGATACCGGGCAAACGATCCGGGTTCAAATTATCGTCCCGCATGTGGCGTTTGGAAAATATGGCGGGCCACTCTTCTTCACTCATTGCACCATCATGTACACTTTGTACAAGACAGACCATATCCGGGTTTCGTTCAATCTCTCCGCCGTCACCCTTGACGACAGCAACGTGTTTCATATCAAGCAAGAGAGCTGCTTCCTGATGTATGGGGCGATATCCCGGGTGAAAGATTCCCTGGATTACGTAGTCAGCATTAAAAGGATCAAGCATGCGTGATACGGTATGGACGGGTGAGCGCAGACCAAGTATGGGTCTGAGTTCGATAATTTTATACATCTGAGGGCTTAGATATTCAATATCCATATAGGCTACATTGTTTTCAACAATGGATTGTTTGACCTCTTCCATGTTCGTGCAGTTTTTCAGGCCAAATTTATGTATGATTTCTCTGGTGTAAAGTCTGCCAGGGGTATGCCCCGATGCGCCATGAATAAATGTTGTAATACCATTTTCTGCCAGCAATAATGTGGCCAGCATATACCAGGGTAACTGCCTTTTTTTGCCAGCATAGGATGACCAGTCAAGATCAATTGCCGGCATGTCGGCAGGTACATTGATCGATTCCCTGACGGCCTTGACGAACCCGGCAACTTCTTCCGGGGTCTCTTCCTTGACCCTTAACAACATCAGGAAGGCACCCAGTTGTTCCGGTGTGATTTCATTCGCCAGTATCATGCTCATGGACCGGTACGCCTCATCCATTGTCAGGGATCGCGAACCATTTTTCCCTTTTCCTAATATGCGGACATATTGCGCGAAAGGATGTTCTGTTGTCATGAGTTGCCTCCTGAAAAACAAACCCGGATATATCCAGTATATCCGGGTTTGCATGATGACACTATGGAGCTTAAGTAATCATTGTAACTTTCTGATAAATATAAGGATAGTTATGCCTTTTGGTGTGGGTCTACATCTTTATCCGCTAGACTGTCCGGCATGAACTTCAGAACCCGGACACCCAGAACGACGATCAGCAACGCAATCGCTATACCGCTCACACCGAGAACAGTTTCGGCAAGACTGGGACTATAGGCATGATAGGCAGCGGCATCGCCGAATGAACTGCTGAGTACTTCCATACCCGGGAATATATTCAGAGGGTAAGCCTGCCCGCCGATGATAATGACATACATCTGGGCTATTCCTCCAATGATAATGAAAAGTGAAGCCATTCCCACCCACATTCTTGACCGGCCTAATTTGCTGTAGAGGATGATCAAAGGGACGATACTTCCAATAATTATCTGTACGACCCAGAATAATGTAGTGTGGATGGTGTTTCCGGCCAGTATAAAACGTTCAACGCCATGATGTTCTGTTTCATACAGGTTGGTCAGATGAAAGACCAGTACAAAATACATGACCGCTGCTACAAATACACCCAGCAGGTTTTTAAGACGGTATATAATAGCATCACCCAGTGGACGATTTGTCCAGTTGTAACCCAGCATCAGGACAAGCAGGAAAATGGCCAGGCCGAATGAGAAAGACATAATAATGAACATGGGTGCCATAATTGCGGCATCATAGGCCGAACGCGCCACCAGGAAACCGAAGATTGAACCGGTACCCGTGGTCAGTATCAAGCGCCATATAAAGGCAGCCATCCCCGCCGGGCGATAATACTTGTTCATGCGTTTTTCCATCATCATCCAGACATAGACGATGGTGATACCGAAGAAGCCACTATAAAGTATAATATTCCATGCAAATATAGACTTGAAGTTGTAGTAAGTCATGGCCACGATCAGTCGGTCGGGTCTGCCGAGATCCAGTAACAGTACCGCCAGTCCACCTGCAAGCAGGGCGATGGCCAATAGTGATGAAAGCCTGCCCAGGGGTTTATATAAAGTCTTGCCAAAAACAGTACCAATCGAGGCCACATTCAGTGCGCCCGAGGCCGCAACAATCAGAAAAACAGCGAAGACATGAGGCAATCCCCATACTATCTGGTTATTCATCCCGGTGACGTAATGGCCATTGTGTTCCATGTAGTATGTTGCGCCCAGACCGGCCAGGACAAAGATCCCCAGTATGCCCAGCAGGGCTATGAAACCACTGCTGCTTCCTTCAATTTCTTGATAGTTTATTTTATTCATCATTCAGGTTCCTTAATAATTAAATACCACGGTAGCGAATGCCGGGATTTAATTCGAGGTCAGCACGTATAGCCTTGCTGCTATGCATTTTTAATTGTTTGCTGACTTCACTATTGCTATCTTTCAGGTCACCAAAGTACATTGCCTTGTGGCCGGCAGCATTGCAGGCATCAACACATGCCGGATTTCTGCCCTGATCAACACGATGCACGCATAAAGTGCAACCTTCTACAGTGCCTTTACCGCGAGGTGCGTATTCGAACTGGTGGGTTAATTCTTCATGGATAAATGATCGCGCCTTGTAAGGGCAGGCCATCATGCAATAACGACAGCCGATACAAATGTGCTTGTCTACCAGTACAAGGCCATCCTTGCGTTTGAATGATGCGCCTGTCGGGCATACATCAGTGCAAGGTGGGTGCTCGCAGTGCTGGCAGAAGAGGGGCAGGGATACCTCGTGACCAGTTGCCTTGTCCCGTAAATCAATCTTGCGAATCCATTGTGCCTTCTGGCCCGGTCTGGAGTGTTGTTCGTCGCCTCTGTTAAGACCATTTTCAGTAAAACATGCATCAACACATGAGGTGCAACCCTTGGAACACTTGTTTGCATCAACCAATATGCCCCAGCGCTGTTTACTGCTTACTGGCTGATCAAGAGGTCTGGCTTCTGCAACATTGATCAGTGAAACACCTGGCGCAACACTCATGCCTGCCACGGTAATGCCTGTTCCGAGGAATTTACGGCGACTGATTTTACTGGTTTCTGAACCCGGTTTACTCATTATTTCTTACCCCCGGTAGAGGAGATAGTGCCCTTGGCTGTTGGTGTAGATGCATGACATTCAAAACAGTCTATATTCACCGCTGCATAGGTATGGCAGCTATTGCAAAAATGTTTTTTGTCTTTATATGAAACAATCTTACCCGCATCATCTTTCACGGTGTGACAATCAATGCATCCTTTTAAGCTGAATTTTTTTGTTCTTATACCCCTGTGCATGGTTTCATCACGCTGGTGAAGAATATAGTTCATGTGGTCAACTCGCATTTCTTCTTTAGGTAGCACACACTCTTCAGCGTTACCCTTTGGAATTACAGGTTTTGGCACATCGGCTAAAACGATTGTGTTACCCAGTAGCACAACAGTGAGCAAAACCAGCATCATACGCAGATACTTCATAATTATTATCCTGATTTATTATTCACCCATACCCATATCAATGTAGCCTGTTGGGCAAACATCGGCACAGATATGACAGCCAATACAGCGACTATAGTCAGTGTAAACATAACGACCCATGGTAGTCTGGTCTTTCGGAGTACGTTTAACTGCATCTTGTGGGCAGAAAATAACGCAGTTATCACATTCGAAACACATGCCGCAACTCATGCAACGTTTGGCTTCAGCCTGTGCTGTTTCTTCACTCAGGCCTTCCATGCGCTCACGGAAACTGCCAATAATATTTTCCGGATCCACAGGAATTTCAGTTCGTAAATGACGCTCTTCAAATTCGAAATGGCCCAGGAACAGTTGTGTGGATTTAATGATTTCATTGTTGGAACGGTCTTCATAATTGTGGACTGCAAAGTCTGAAGAGCTTGTGCCGCGCAGATCACCATCTGCCTCATAATGGCTGGGTTCCAGGCCAGTTTCCCGTAGTTTCTGCAGCAGGTTATAGTGGTGAACGTCTACTTTAGGTCGTTTTTCCATCTCTGCATCAGTCAGGAAATCATGGATACTTTCTGCAGCAATCGAAGCCTGACCAATTGCAGTAGTCAGCAGGTGCGGACGAACGATGTCACCTGCAACAAAGTGACCGGGTTTGCCGGGTACCCCATAGTTCTTGTCGGCATCGATAAAGCCGTTGCCATTATCTATGTTCAGGCCACCCAGTGCGCCACTTTGACCTATTGCAGAAACCAGCAGGTCACAGTCAATCTCAAACTCTGAACCTTCAACAGGAACCGGACGGTTACCATCCATTTCACACTTGGCATATTTAACCTTGACGATACGGCCATCATCACCCTTGATCGCTTCAACGGGCATAACACTGCCGAGAATAGTAACGCCTTCATGCCTGGCGTCTTTTACTTCGTGTTCTGCGGCTGTCATGTTCTCAACAGGGAACAGGGAAGTCAGTGTTACATTTGCACCTTCACGTGCTGCGGTAGAGGCGACATCATGAGCCGTGTGACCCAAAACGATATTTTCCGGCCTGTCATTTTCGTTGATGTTGGTAATTGCCCCCAGTCGGCGGGCAACTGATGCAACGTCGATAGATGTATCACCGCCACCAATGACAATGATATTGCCGGACACAGCCTGCAGACGACCTTCATTAAAGGCGGCCAGGAAGTCGATGCCACTAATGCTGTTGGAAGCGTCACCACCGGTAACAGGTGCAATTTTTCCGGAGTGTGTTCCTAATGCCCATAAGATTGCATCATAGTCTTTTTCCAGTTGTTCAACAGTGATGTCTTCCCCGATCCTGGTGTTGGTCCTGATTTCTACGCCCATGTCTACGATGCGTTTTATTTCGCCATCCAGTACGTCGCGTGGCGTACGATAGCCAGGAATACCATAACGCATAAATCCGCCAAGCTCGTCATGGTTATCAAAAATAGTACAGGCGTGACCCATACGACGTAACTGGTATGCACCTGTCAAACCTGCCGGCCCGCCACCAATGATGGCTATTTTTTTGCCAGTATCCGCAGGTGGTGCTTCAAAGGTAAATTTGTTTGTCAGTGCAGTATCACCAATGAACTGTTCAACTGAATTGATGCCAACGAAATCTTCTACCTGGTTACGGTTACAGCCGTCCTGACAGGGAGCGGGGCACACACGACCCATTATTGAAGGGAACGGATTGGCATTGGTAGAACGACGGAATGCATATTCCTGCCAGGCCATATCATCTTCCGGTTTTTCTATGCCACGTACGATATCCAGCCATCCACGGATGTCCTGACCGGAAGGGCAGCTTCCCTGGCAGGGTGGTGTACGATGCACATAGGTAGGACATTTGTATGAAGTATCTTCTTTAAAGATCTTCTTGGTCCATGAACCCCATTGAATGTCACCTTCTTCAAATCTTCTGAAGGTAAGATCTTTTTTCATATCGTCGCTGGATGTTGCCATCATTCAGTCTCCTAATAATCTGCGTTTTACAGCCTTGGCTGATAAATGAATAATAATTCTGTCTATGAGCTATGCAATTCCAAAAACCGTTACTCGTTCGCGCCCTCGGCAGTCTCTTCCCGAGATGAATCTGCCTCTGACCCTGTCAGGACTATCGCATCGCCAACCAGTTGATGTACACTGACGATCATGTCCATTGGCATCTTGTAATAGGGCAGCACCTTGGTGAACTGGCTCTTGCAGATGGCGCAAATTGCCGCCATATGGGTTACGCCATTGTCTTCTACTATCTCGTGCAATGCCTCCATTCTGGGGAGGGCGCCTTTTACACGGATCTCCATCAAGTCATCTGTCAATAATCCACCACCACCACCGCAGCAGAAAGTACCTTCCTTGATCGTATCCTCATCCATTTCGACATAGTTATTACACACGGCTTTAATAACATTTCGTGGAATCTCGAACTGACCGCCGGGTTTGTCGCCCATACGCGTTGCGCGGGCAACATTGCATGAGTCATGGAATGTAACAACACGGTGGTCATTTTCTGATTTATCCAGTTTAAGCCCACCATTTTGCATCAGATCCCAGGTGTATTCACAAATGTGTTGTGGAATCGGATATTTCTGGTCAAGGAAATCCCAGGGGCCAATTAATGTGTTCCAGAAACTGTAAGCGACACGCCACGCATGGCCACACTCACCGTGAACAATGCGCTTGACATCCAGATCCAGTGCTGCCTGGCGAACACGCATGGCAACTTCCTGCATGTTTTCATAACTGCCTATAAACATACCGAAGTTACCTGCCTCAGAGGCATGTGAACTTAATGTCCAGTTAACACCGGCCTCATGGAAGACCTTCGCATAACCGATAAGACCATCAATGTGAGGTTCGGCAAAGAAGTCAGCGGACGGGGTGATCAGTAATATATCGGCACCCTTTACATCCAGAGGAAGCTTTACGGGTATGCCGGTATCTTCTTCAATTTCCTCTTCCAGATCCAGCAGGGTGTCTTTGAGGGCACGTTCCGGCAGCCCCAGGTTGTTACCAATCTTGAATACCTTGGCTATAATTTCATTACAGTATTTCTGGCCAACGCCAACGGCATCCAGGATTTCACGTGCTGCCATCGAAACTTCGGCAGTGTCGATTCCGTACGGACAGTAAACAGAGCAACGTCGGCATTGTGAGCACTGGTGAAAGTAACTATACCATTCGTCCAGTACTTCTTTGGTTAAATCACGCGCACCAACCAGTTTCGGGAAATATTTTCCTGCAAAGGTAAAATAGCGGCGATAAACGCTGCGGAGCAGGTCCTGACGTGCAACGGGCATATTTTTCGGGTCTGCTGTTCCTATAAAATATTGACATTTGTCTGTACATGCACCGCATTTCACACAGATGTCCATGAAGACCTGGAACCCCCGGTATTTGCCGAGTAATTCACCCATTTTATCAATCGCCACCTGTTGCCAGTTTTCAACCAGTTCACCCGGGTAACCCAGTGGTTCCTGATGGGGTGGTTTGGCTATGAAAGGTGAACTGCCAGCCATGGCCCCTTCATTGATGACGGGGATACTTGGATATTCTCTGTATTCTGGAGTTTCGAAATCAGCCACGGTTTATCCCTTTATCTCTATTTTATGACCACGAGTTGCATCCAGTTTCGCAGCCCAGGGAACGAGATGACGTTTTTCCCTGGCATCGTCCACCTGGTTACGAGTCGGACTAAAGAAAATACCCGGGGCATGTAACAGCTTACTGATGGGGAAGACAATCATAAGTAAAGCAACCATGGCCAGGTGCGTCTGCAATAACAAGCTTGATGGCAAAGGTTGAAGATTAAATCGGAACAGACCCAGTACAAATATTTTCAGTGAAACTATATCGGTTGGATCCAGAAATGTAATCGACAAGCCGGTACCGGCAATGGTAAGAATCAGTATCAACATCAGGTAATCTGACGGGCCTGAGATGTAGCGAACTCTTTCAACAAAAATCCGGCGAGCCAACAGGCCGAGCAGGCCAATTAACATGAAGATGCCTGCATATTTCCCCGCAGCCTGTACCAGCTCCAGATTAATGAGGGGCCATAAAATATTGTCAGGGCTGATTGCATATCGCAAGTGGCGAAAAAATGCCAGCAGCAGGGAGACGTGGAACATCCATCCGAAAATCCAGGTCCACATACTGGATTTAAAAAGGCTTTCAAACAGTACAACTTCACGCGCCATTCTCATAACAACACCAGCCTGCGTTACAGGGGCCGGCATTGTGGGAATCTTGAGTGGTGCTGGAGTGCGCCAGTACTTTAAAACCCTAAAGAACACTCCGCCGAAAAAAACAGCTGATGCCACATAGAGTAAAATTGCATATGCTACCGACATTTTAATGCAACTCCTTAAAATCTGTTATTGCTATATTTTTGATGATTTATTTGCCCGGTAATATACAACAGGGTTCAATAACACGAACCCTGTTTGCGTCAAAAAACCTAGATACAACCAGTAGGCTTGGGCAGGCCGGCTATCTTACAAGCTTGCTTGCCGGGACCGTACGGGAATAACTCATACAAGTACTTGCTGTTACCCTTGTCCTTACCCAGCTTCTTGCCGATCGCCTTGGTCAGTACGCGAACCGCAGGGGCAATCTGATACTCTTCATAGTATTCGCGCAGGAAGTTAACAACTTCCCAGCGAGGATCGTCCATTTCCATGTTTTCACTTTTTGCAAGTTCCACAGCAACTTCCTCTGTCCAGTCGCTCAGTGTTACCAGGTAACCCTCTTCATCAGTCTCAATTGACTTTCCACCAATTTCTAGTGCCATTAGGTATTCTCCTATTCTGAAAATATATTAAAATTAAACCCAGGATTGAACTTTATCGTGCTCAGTGACCAGATTAACGAAACCCGCATAGTCAATCAGTTCAACTCCATCCAATACCTTGCTTTGTACCCCGCGGGCATTGATATCATCCTGCAATGCATAGACTTTTCTGGTTTTCATTGTGTCTTTGACAGAATCACTTACGGCCGTGCCTTCGAGTGCTGCATAGATACCATCTTCAATCAGCAGTATTGAAGACCCGTCTTTGGAAAGGCGCAAACAACTGTTTAGTGAGTCCTTTTCAAAGGGTGATTTATTCACTGTGTGTAACATAGCCATGATTAATCTCCCCTAGAAAGTCAGTACAACTTCTTGCTGATCCATCAGGTCGGCAAGTTCAGTTGCAGTTACAACTTTGATTGAATCTTTCTCAGCCCAGTCTTCATCTTCATCTTCCCAAACCAGGTGTTGAAGATCATCAATGGTGAGGCCACGAGCCTCAAGGGACTCTTTCTCTACATAGATCTTGTTGACATCATAATCGCCAAGCGCCGAGTAGGTAGGGGAGAAATTTTTCATCCCGATACCGGTAGTATCCTGTCCCTTGGTCAGTTGATAAACACCGTCATCAACAAATGCCAGGGTCACGTCCTGCTCAAAGGCGGCGCCGATTAATATGACTTCCAGGGATTCCCAGGCATAGATAGTGCCATAGGGGGCCCTGCGATTAACGTAGAGGAATTTTTTGGTTATTGACATATCTAGCTCCTCAATCGCCGAATACAACAAGACGGTCAGACTGGATACCCGCCTCGATCAATTGACCCAGACCCGAAATACGGAAACCGGGAGCCATGTTATTACCGTCTTTTCCATTACGTTCCTGCTCACCTTCATCTACGATGCCGCGACGTTGAGCCGCTGCAACGCAGATAACCAGATCAAGTTCGTGGGCCTCTGCCAGCTCTGACCAGCGGTTTACAACATTGCGGTCATCCTGTGGCGGAGTGGTGAAACGTGTACCGTTATTGACACCATCATGGTAGAAGAATACACGGAAAATATCGTGTCCTGCCTCAAGTGCTGCCTTGGTGAAGAAATAGGCAGAATCTGCAGCCTGGTGCTGATAAGGCCCTTCGTTTACCTGAATTGAAAGAATCATTTACAACTAACCTCTTTCTAGAAACGGATATGTGTTGAAGCATTCAAGCTGTTGCGAGAACCGCGCCATGTATCAACATGGAATTTGGTGAACGGCAGTTTTGTCAGCTCGAAGAAACGAGGCCAGCCCACACGGTCAACCCAGTCATTCATGCGTTCCCAGTCCTTCGCGTCTTCCTTGTAAACTTTCAGGATACGCTTGACGATGGCAGTAGCTTCCGGCCAGCGTGGAGGATTGTTCGGGATGCCAGCCGCAACCAGTTTCTGGAAGCTTGGCTTGCTACGTGCATTGGAGTGGTTACCGCCAATCCAGATAGCCAGCTTGGAGTGTTCTGCATCATTGATTTGCATTGGAGGACAGGGTGGGAAGCATGCACCACAACAGATACATTTCTTCTCATCTACTTCCAGTGAAGGTTTGCCATTAACCAGTGCAGGGCGAATTGCCGCAACCGGACAGCGAGCAACAACCGAGGGACGCTCACATATGTTGGCAACCAGGTCATGATTGATTTTGGGTGGTTTGGTGTGCTGAATGTTGATCGCAATATCAGCCTGGCCACCACAGTTGATCTGGCAGCATGAAGTCGCGATATGAACACGGTTAGGCATGTTCCAGCCCTTAAACTCATCAACCAGTTCATCCATCATGGCCTTGACGACGCCGGATGCATCAGTAGCAGGAATATCGCAATGAATAAAGCCCTGTGTGTGGGAGATCATTGCAACAGAGTTACGGGTACCGCCGACGATAAATCCGGCGTCTGTGATGGCGTCGATCAGTGGTTGAACCTGCTCTTCCTTTGCAACCATATATTCAACATTGCTGCGAATCGTAAAACGGATGAAACCATCAGCATATTCATCAGCAATATCACACAGTTTACGCAGTGAGAACAGATCCAGGATACGCTGTGTACCACAACGGACAGTCCAGATTTTGTCACCGGATTTAGCTACGTGTAACAGAACACCTGGTTGTGGATCTTCATGGTAAGACCAGTTACCAAAATTCTTGACCATAACGGGATGCATGTACTGGAAGCCATCCGGGCAACCGCTTTCAATTGGCGTACGCGGAGTTGTTGTTTCAGACATATTTTCCTCCAAAATTCCTACAGACTAGATTAGTTAAAGGCGGGGTGACAACCAAGCGACACCCCACTTTGTTTTGTCAATGCTTAACTGGCTTTTTCTGTCTGAGCATTATTCCAGTTCGCAGCTTCCTCTTCCCATTTATCCAGACGGATATATGAACTTTGACGAGGACTGCTGACGATGTTGGGGTCAATTTCAAGACCGATGCCTTCCATATAGTTAACCAGGCCAATTCGTTCTATCATTTCACCTGTACGCTCGTGTTCAAGTGCATTTTCAGCAAAGAAGTCAATCGCTTCTTCTCCAATTTCAACCAGACGTTCGTAGTCTTCGTCAGTTTCCAGTTTCATGAATGGAATAACTACAGTTCCCATCAGGTCACCGATCTTGAGTGTACGTTTGCCACCCATCAACATGGTGATACCTTTGTCGTTACCTGGAGACAATGCCTTGGGCATAACATTCAGGCAATGCATGCAGCGTACACAGTTGCGGTTGTCCACATCGAGAGTATCATCATCGTTCAGGGACAGGGCCTGTGAAGGACAGCGGTTGACAACATTATCGATAATGTATTTACGGCCTTTCTTTTCAACGTATGCCTTGATCTCGTTCTGGTCAACAATCATGTCATCGCGCCATGTACCGATGATAGCCATGTCAGCACGTTCAATCGAATTCACGCAGTCATTTGGACAGCCAGAGACCTTGAACTTGAATTTGTATGGAAGGGCGGGGCGGTGCATATCGTCGAGGAAATTATTAACCAGTAGACGATGGATTTTCTGCTCGTTGGCACAGGATTGCTCACATCGTGCAGCACCTACGCAGGACATTGAGGTACGTACAGCAGGGCCTGCGCCACCAAGATCCCATCCGTATTCATTGATTTCATCAAAAAACGTCTGGGTGTTTTTGGTGCTGGTACCGATAAACATGATGTCACCGGATTGACCATGGAAAGTGACCAGCCCTGAACCGTATTTTTCCCAGTCGTCTGCCAGTTGACGCAGCATGGCAGAAGAATAGTAGTTACCAGCAGGGGGCATTATACGAAGTGTATGAAATTCCCTTGATGCCGGGAATGCATCACCCACTTCAGAGAAACGAGGAATGATGCCTCCGCCATATCCGAATACAGATACTGTGCCACCCTTCCAATAACCCTTACGTGTTTCATAAGAGTGTTCCAGCTGACCCAGCAGCGAATGATTCATGTCCTGGATAAATTCACTTGGATGCTCATTAGCAAGACGGCGGATACCAGTAATAAAACTTGGCCATTTGCCTTCTTCCAGTGTGTCAAGCATGGGAGTTTCATACTTTTTGACCATTGTGTATGCTCCTTCAGTTTAAAAAATTAATTGTTAAAAGTAATTACTTTAAAAAATATTTCAGACCATAGCAGTGAGACGTAATAGTCCGACCAGTGTTAAACCTTGTTTGTTTGCAACCCAAGCGGGAAATTATTCACTCTGTCAAAGCAGCCCGGCCCGGTAAAAAGTTATCCAGCAAACTGATTGCAGAATTCTAGTGCCTAATTACCACCCAGTCATACCCTGCCGATGGGGTGTTTGTGTGAAAATCTTATATCCACAATGGGGTATACGATTATTTGTTTAAATAACAGGTGAAGTCTGTTCAGCCATAATTCACTGGCGCCGAATTATATCACAGCGGTAATAAAAAATAAGAAGATTCTAATGTGCTTTTTCAGTTACACGGTCGGTATTTGTATCATATAAGGAATAAATTGGGTCAAATTTCCGGCAAAACGGCATAATGTCCATTATATAATTGTGTAATCTATTGATTTCACCCTGTTCTGGTGGCAAAATCCGACTAAATTACTTATATATTAGTAATTGATTAAGGTATAATATATTCACATATAAGTTGGTTTTCAGGGTAGCGAGAGGTTTGTAGAGTGAGGAGCAAGTCATGTTATTTTTAAGTGAAGTCATGCTTGAAAATTTTGAAACAGAGTCTTTTTCAGAATTGGAGAATCTGATTACCGAAAAAGCAAAAGCAGGTGAAATTCATTTTCAGATGGATGTAAAACCTGAGTACCCGGATACCCCTGAAGATTGGCAAGACCGACTGGAGGCCGCATTTAATTAGCGGCTGAGCATTTAAACGGGAAGATTTTATGATGGAATACCTGGATGAAAGTATAATCATCGGGAAAGATGAGGGCGATGATAACGACATCGCAACGGCCGGAATTGAGTCACAACTGATTGCATTGGAAGATCGTTATAAAGAACTCAAGGATGATGCAAGCCCGGTTGACAAGGCGTTTATCGAATTACAGATGGCACGTTTAATGACAGGCCTTGACAGAAGTGAGGCATCCTGGGGAATTGCCAGGCGTGTCTTTGATGTATTTTTGCAGTTCTGTGAGTGGGAAAAGGCTGTTGATGCCTGTGATGTCATGTTTTTATCAGAGCAGGATGGTTCTCTCAGTGCGCTGGGGCAGGGTATCTGGCTTGCAGTGACCTATCCAATCGATCCTGAATTAACCGTTGCAATGTTACAGCATATTATCGAAGAAACCCCCGACGATGCAGACGGGGCCGCAGTCGCGGCAGCAACGGCGGCCTACATAGCTGATTTACGTGCAGATGAAGACAATAAAGATAATTTAATGTTTTTTACAAACCAGATGCTCGGACAGGTCTCACGCCGACACAGTGATGTTGATACACAGAAGCAGTTTGATTCCTGGATAGAAAAACTGGAGCTGAATGATCCATCAAAATTTCTGGTCAGGCTCAGAAATGTAGTTGATGTCCTGGTGCAGGATGATTGGTGGTTCGATCGTGAAGAATTGCAGCAGGCGTTACCGGTAAACTAGTTGTCATGTACTGGAGCGATAAAAAAACATCAAAACCCTATCAGGTCCCTGATGACATTGTGGATATGGTATTCAGGATAAACTGTAAATGCCTGCCACTTGAACATGCCAGATCACTGTCTATGGCCATCCATCGGGCCTTACCCTGGATTGCGGAGGAGGAAATGGCAGGGATACACCTGTTACATGGCGCCGAGTCCGGCAATGGCTGGCAACGGCCGGAAGATCCCCGCAATGAACTTTTGTATCTGTCCAGGCGAACACGACTGACCTTGAGGCTACCCAGTGAGAGACTGGGTGAGGCGTCTGAATTGAAGGGTGCCGTACTTGATATTGATGGCCATACCATTGAAGTGGGCATCAGTTCGGTCAAGCCATTGAGCACACAAAGCACCCTGTTTTCGCGTTATGTTGTCTCTATGGAAACAGAAACCGAGGAAGAATTTTTAGGTCGGGTATATGCCGAATTACACAAGCTTGACGTCGAGCCATCCAAGTTGTTGTGCGGTAAAACTCACACCCTCCAGGGACACCATGGTGACATCCACACACGAAGCATGATGCTGGCGGAGCTAAAGCCTGAGGAATCGGTCAAGGTGCAGCAACATGGTCTTGGGGAAGGTCGCAAGCTTGGCTGCGGTTTATTCATCCCTCATAAGGGAATTGCACCGGTTATGGAAGCCGAAGAAGACTATTAGGGAGCCTCTGATTAATTCTGGACGAAGCAGATTGTGCTCGGAAAATACAGATTCAAGGCGTCGAATCGCACGTAATAGCAGGTTATTGCGAAGATTCGCAACACAGAAGCCGGGTTTTCTGAGTGCAAGATGCGAGTTCATGAATTGATCAGATGTTCCTTAGGCTTCTGTTAATATAATTTGCTTGGCGAAAGCCCCGGTTTTTATTAGAATACCCGATATTTTTTGCGATTTAGAAGCCTGCACATTTCATCAGAGGGCGGGATTGTCGCTTGATCTTTGATTTTACAACGGGTTTTCTGAGGGGGTGGAATGCGGACCGGATTTCAGACAGAAGAAAATTCGCTATTAAATAAAAGATCAAGCAACGACACACCATCCTGGTGAGATATATGGGCTAAAATTTTTGTATGAATTTACAGGAGACAGTAATGGCAATTGAAGTTGATGGCAAGATAATTGAGACTACTGATAACGGCTACTTGATAAATGCAGGTGACTGGAATGAGGACGTAGGGAAGATCCTGGCCGGGGATGAAGGTATAGAAATGACTGAAAGGCATTGGGATGTCATTAAGTATTTACGCGATGAACACATCAACAATGCCGGCAATGAACCAAACGAGCGTGGTATTTTAAAAGCCATGGGGAAAATCTGGGGAGAGAAGGTATCTTCCAAGGTTATGTATGAGATGTTTCCTGCGATGCCATCCAAACAGGGTCGTAAAATTGCAGGTTTGCCGCAAAGTACCAGAAAAGGTGGCTATTAAACAAAAATGTGATAATTATTATTCATTGATAAAGGGAAGCATCTGCTTCCCTTTTTTGATCATCATGGAATCGTTATTGACGGCACAGGAAACGGGTTATGAGAAAGATCGACAAATCCGATGAGGAATGGAAATCCGGGTTGTCTGATGACGTATACACAGTATGTCGTCAGAAAGGTACAGAACACCCGTTTAGCGGGAAGTATTACGATCATAAAGATACCGGGATTTACCAATGCACATGTTGTGGCGAACCCTTGTTCGATTCACAAACAAAGTTTGATTCCGGCACAGGCTGGCCAAGTTTCTATCAACCCGTGAAAGAAGGCAGTATTGAAAATATCGAGGATGTCAGTCATGGCATGACACGAACGGAAACGGTTTGTCATGCCTGCGGTGCCCATCTGGGTCATGTCTTTGATGATGGCCCTGAACCTACCGGTATGAGATATTGCATTAACTCGGTTTCACTGGATTTTAAAAAAAAATAGTGGTAGTAATATGTCAGACAATCTGTCTATTCTCGTACAACCCACAGGCGGGAAATGTCGAAACCAGAGGAAGCAACAAATAATTCAGTGAACATATATCAAACTGTATTCCAGAGGTCGCCATGAAGAAGCTGAAGAATGAAGCTGAACTGTTAAAAAAGGCGATTCTCGAAGGCGTAAAATATGGTGAGGCTCGAGGTGTAGTGGAGTTTGAAGCCACGGATTCGGCCAGTGAAAAAATCGAGTATATCTATCGATTGCTTATCCACGATAAAGTGATACAACCCATACCTGAAGATCAGGTTACCCAGAAAACCATGAAACACAAGCTGGCTATCTGGGCATCGAAGATGAAATGATATAGCTCCCGGGAGCCTGTGGTTATTGAAAACATACACAGAGATGCAGGTACAGTTAAGGTGACAAGAAAACTAACAGACTGGGATGCAGAGCTCCCGGAATCGATTTTACAAAATCAGCAAAAACTTTGTGACAGGCGTTTATTTTTTTCGCAGATAACCTCCATTGCCACGACAGCGGCATTACTACCGGTTATCGTACATGCCGGTGCGGATCGCGTTAATACTTCTTTTCTTGAACAACAGCCGTGGAAAACTTTTGCCGCGGTTCAGGAGCATTTATTCCCGGCGGGGAAAAACTCACCAGGGGCCAGGGATATTAATGCAACCTTGTACCTGAAAAACACACTGGACACACCGGACATGGAAAAAGAGGATAGGGACTTTATACTCAATGGTGTGAAATGGCTGGATGCCATGTCAAATGAGATGAAGGGAAAACCGTTTATTAATTTACAGGCGAAAGGCCGGGAAATTGTTTTGCGTCATATAGAAAAGAGTAGTGCAGGTGAGAACTGGTTGGCAACTATAATACTCTATATTACAGAGGCATTGCTGGCGGACCCGGTCTATGGTGGGAACCCGGGTGGTATTGGCTGGAAATGGTTACAGCATCAGCCCGGCTTTCCCCGTCCACCCGAAGATAAAATGTATTATAAATTATGAACAAGGATTATGACGTATGTGTCATTGGTAGCGGTGCAGGCGGTGGTCCCGTTGCTTTTGCTTTATCCAGGGCGGGTTACTCCGTCGTTGTCCTGGAGAAAGGCCCCTGGTTTACCGAAAAAGATTATTATAAAGACGAACTGGCCTGTTGTCGCCGGAGTGTGTATACCCCTGATCTCAAGGATGAACAGCATGTGATCGAAGACTATGGTGGCATGGATAAGCAGGGAAATTACAAGTGGAGTGCAGAACCAACATCGGAATCGGGCTGGGATTTCTGGAATGGTTCGTGTGTCGGTGGCTCATCCAATTTCATGAGCGGATTTTTTTATCGCTTAAAACCGGAGGATTTTCGGTTGCGTTCAACCTTCGGCCCCATTAAGGGAGCAAATGTTGTTGACTGGCCTATTTCATATGCCGACCTGGAGCCGTATTACGCCATGGTGGAAAAACTGGTCGGTGTTTCCGGACAGGTTGTAAAACATCCGTTTGCCGAGTCCCGTTCCACGCATGATTTTCCTTATCCACCTACCCGGGAACATCCCATTTCAAATCATTTCGATAATGCCTGCCGTCAAATGAACTTAAATCCCTTACCAACACCGCGTGCCATATTACCATATGCAGACAAGGGCAGACGGGGTTGTGAATATTCCGGTTATTGTGGTAGTTACGGTTGTTCGACGGGTGCAAAGGGAAGCTCAAGGGCCGCACTGCTCGATTCGGCGATAAAAACAGGGCACTGTAAAATCCTTGCGCATGCAAAAGTACATCGATTGATAAATGACAACAGTGGAAAAATTACCGCAGTAGAATATTTTGATAAGGCGGGCCGAAAAAAGCGGGTTGATGCAAAAATTTATGTTGTTGCGTGTCAGGCAATTGAGACATCACGGTTACTGTTAAGTTCTACTGGCCCACGACATCCAGCTGGATTAGCCAACAATCATGGCCAGGTTGGCAAAAATTTATTATTTTCTGCGGGAGGTACCGGCACGGGTGAATTTAACTATCGGCATTTGAGTAAAGTGGATGCAAAGGCATTCAGGATACGTGGCCCGTTTATTAACCGTGGTCTCCAGGATTGGTACTTTTTTGATGATCCCGAGTTTGGTGGTCGGGTGAAGGGCGGGACGATAGATTTTCTACTTCGGCATCCGAATCCGATTTCACGTGCAAACTCACTAAAATGGGGCGACGATGACAAGCTGGTCTGGGGCAAGCCATTCAAGGATAAACTGAAATCCACATTCACGAGCACACAGGATTTTCGCTTCGAGGTCTTCTGTGACTGGCTACCTACTGATGATTGTTTTGTCAGTCTCGATCCGAAAGTAAAAGATAAATGGGGCTCGCCTGTTGCCCGGGTTCGTGTCGGCTACCATGATCATGATCTGAAAATAGGACGCTATCTAAGTAACAAGGCAGAGGCGGTATTAACAAAAATGGGTGCCGGGAATATTCGTTCCAGTGTGAGTGGTTCGCCACCACCCAATCTGGTTGCAGGGGGATGCCGGTTTGGGACGGACCCCGGGAAATCCGTGTTAAACCCGGACTGCCAGGCACATGACGTGGAAAACCTTTATGTGACGGATGGGAGTTTTATGCCGACAGGAGGAAGTGTGCCGTACACATGGACAATTTATGCCAATTCTTTTCGAGTTGCCGATAAAATCATCAAGCGATTAGGCCCGCCTGCATAACAGAATCGGCTGGATACGGCCCAATTTATGCAGCCTGACTAAAGCTTGTTTTCTTCAACCAGGGCAACGATGTGTTCCAGGCAATCTGTCTGATATTGTTCGAAAAGTGAAAGGACCTGTTGAGCAACCCCCGACCAGTGCTGCGCACCTTTTTTTGCAATGGAAAATAATTCCTCATCATTGCCATTTACATTCCATTCATCATAGGCACTGTAGAGCGATGGAAAAATTTCCCTTCGCATGGCATTAAAATTTCCAAAATAAAAATGCAGTGAGGCATGGCGTTGCATTTCAATCAACATGGGTAATGTTGAGCAGCAATCCGCGATATGATCGCGGATTGCACGTACCATGAATTCCCCGGCCGAGCGAGGGAGTATTGATAACATTGAATGCCATTGTTCCCCGAGTTGCAGGCCGGCCTGGATTTCACCAATCTCGTGGTATAACAGTACGTCAGACTCCTGCTCTGTCATTCTATCCAGGGAATCTTCCAGGCTGTTATCAAGGTCATGGTACTGAAAGGCCCGTGACAGGGCATTTTCTGCCCCCTTCCAGCGCCATTCCTCCAGCCTTTCCCAGATCATTCTTCTAAGGGATTCGCGCCTGATGTATATCGTCTTTTCGTGAGACATGGCAGGGGGCGCAGTGAGATCCCTGGCCAGTTCCTTGCCTGAAACAAAAATATTTTGTTCATCAACAGACGTACGTGAAATGAGTTCGGCAATAAAAAAGTGGGGCCCTCCATTTAGCCCGATACCGCCACTATAAATCAGGTTATGTGGAATGAGTGCGTTATTTATGCCGGAAGAATCAAATGGGGAATAACGGTTATTATTGATTTCTATATCAGCATAATCCCGGGAATCCAGATCATTCCAGAGTTGTTCGCGTGCACTGATCCAGTTGCCGATATCTTCTTTAGGCAGGGCCTCGTTAAATGCCAGGTTTTTTTCCCAGCGATAATATTCTCTCATTTTCAGTAAATAAATGCATAGGGTATAGTTACTGGCAGAACGGGAATCTGCAATATTACAGTTGTACTGTACTGACTCGATTATATCCTTGTTGTTGATCATGGTTTATCCTGGCAGATAGAGATTTAACTATACCCTTAACCTTAGTAAAATAGTATACTATTCTGCCCGCTGGTGAATACAATGTTGTAGAATAGCCTTAATAATTGACGCACTGCTGTCCCGTTAACCTATGACGAATGTAGTTGAAATGTAAGCGGCAAGTACGTCTTGGGCCAATCCGCAATCCGGACATGAAACCGGTAAGCCGGATCAAGACACGCAAAACATGCCATCCATGGCGGCTCGGCAACAGCATCCGTGCGGCAGGCGGTCTTGATCAGGCTTACCGATTCCATGTCCTCACATTGTTATGTGCTTCATAAAGTTAACGGGACAGCAGTGTAATTGACGGTAAAATTGCAACGTATTAATACTTCGTTGTCTTCGACGGAGTAATTTATTACAGAGGATAATGTTTTGGCAGTTAGAATCAAGAGTAAATGGACAGAAAAATCCAGAGCAAAATTATCTGACGAACTTGCCAGGGAAAATGCCCAGGCGTTGGCATTTATTTACTGGCGTGTCGCACTCGAAAATGCCAAAAATCTGCATTGTGAAAGATTTGTTTATGATAATGATGAACAGCGTATCAAGGTTATAGCAGAATATCTGGCCATGTTCCTGCAACTTTCGGACAGGCTTGTTTATGGCAGGATAGAGGATAAAAGCAGGCAGGAATTTATCACTACTCTGGCAGTCAGGCTATCGGATCATATGCAGGATAATGCAGTCGATTTATTTGGAGAAGGGGATTACCGTCGTTCCTTTATCAATATGTTGAACGAACGCTCTGCTGAATACGCTGAATATGAGTTTACCGATGAGGGACCGGGTTACAGTTTCATGCAATGTTTTGGCAGTAAAGTGCAAAAGGTCATGGGTGACGAACATCACGATAATAAATGGGTGATAGACCAGATAATGGATGTTGATGGCCCGAATGCGGTCAGCAAGGCGACAAAGGCCTTGAGACAGTTATTTGAGTAATATCAAGATTTGTATCAAAAAAAAGCGGGGTTAACCCCGCTTTTTTTATTTGGGAAGAGCCACTGCTATTTTTTGTATTTATCAGAGTTGTCAGTGTTCTTGTTAGAGCCATCTTCGTAGCCGGAAGTATATGCCTCTGTTGTGCGTTGTTCTTCGCGTTCCGGGTTGTGGAGATAGCCACCAGCCCAACCGATTACGTAATCCGGGTCAGTGCCCGTGTCTTCTAATTTAGTTATGGTCTCGTAGTACATGGGATCCATTATATCCTCCTGCATGTAAGTTTATCTAACCGCAAATCACAAAGATCATGCGATATCTAAATTCTGAAGTGTGCATTATCGCATATTCTTAATTCGTCTATCAACATTTGCTTATAAACGATGTCAGATGAAATATGACTGCTACCAGACAGCAATTAATATATTAAATATCATATAGATATCGCCATATCCTGATCAAGCTGTCGAAGCCGGTATGCTCAATTCGTGCGGAATATTAGTATTTTTCTGGCCATTTGCATAGTATTTTCTGTAAATTTAACCCTGTTTGAGATTTGCGGGGGTTATGTGCGGGTTATGTTGCCCCCTGCATGATAGACAAGAAATAAAGTGTATGCTTAAGTTATAATATGGAAGTTTGTGACAAATACGGAGAATCGATAGATGGCAAAGGTAGTAATGTACAGCACGGGTATGTGCCCATATTGTGTACGGGCAGAACAATTACTCACCAGAAAAGGTGCAGAAGAAATAGAAAAAATTCGTGTTGATATTGAACCGGAGCGACTTCAGGAAATGATGGAGAAAAGCAATGGCCAGCGCTCGGTCCCGCAGATTTTTATCGGAGATATACACGTGGGTGGTTACGACGATATCGTCGATCTTGATATGGAAGGACAATTGATACCCATGCTGGGCTCATGATTGAGAGGGTCACACTTTAAAGATTAAATCCCTGACTTTTCATTATGGAATTAAGTCCCGAAGACTCACTGCGCCTGAATGTAATGCTGGCAAATGCCATTGCAGTTCGAATCGACGAGGGCATTAATGTTGTCCATTGCCTGTCTGAAGATGGCAATAAGGCAAAAGTCCAGTTAAATCCAAACTGTCGTACGGAACAGTACATCCGTAATGTCAGGGAATTATTGTCCAGTCATGTGATGGGGTCACCTGGCGGTTACCCTGTCTATCTTAAAAGATGGACACGCATGGGGCAGACCAGTGATACCAGGCTGGACGATCTGTTGCTGCTGGGCGAACCGGAAGCGGTCGTGGCCGTGACAGGGGCACCTGCATTGACAGATGAACTGGCAAGGCGGGCCTGGTGGATTATGCCGGATGCTGCCAATGCACGACGGATGTTACACAAAGAAAGCGTCGTAAACGGAGAAATGGGTAAGATACTATCTGAATTTCTGCTGGAATTCCTGCCCTTTGAAGAGTCACCCGCTGATATTATCGAAAGTGTCAGGCTTGTGCTCCAGCCCGGGTTGATCAGTGAAGACAAAATTTTCGGTATCTGGAACAGGGGAAGGCAGAAAAATGTTTTCCAGGTAGGGTTCCTTCACAGCATGTCAAACAACCTGCCAGGGCCGTCAGAACAACGGGCCGATATGGAGACCCATGCAGAAGTGTTGCAGGATTTGGTGAACCTGGGCAATCAACATGCCGCACTGCTTATGCGCGTGTTGTCTTCACAGGGGCAGTTATACCTTGAGACCTGTTTGAGTATTCTCAAGCGCCCTGCCAACCAGGATGTGGTCTGTTCATTACTGGAGGCGATAGGGGGTTACTTTTCACCGGTACGGCTTTCAGCATTTCATTTTGATTCAGTGCAGGCAATCATTGATGAAGTAGACAATTCCCTGCAAGGAAATAAAAGTGAAATGAGTAAAGACAGCAAGTTGTCCGAGATACTGGCGTGCCTGCCGGAACTGGCTTCGGAAGTAAGAGCCATGCTTATTCTGTCGCATGTTGGTGAACCCGTAGTTCGTCCGATATTTGCAGTTTCTGATTCGGTCGGCAGTGTTATGCGCAAGAAGATAGAGCACGTTAGCCAGCCGATAGTTGAATGCATGAACAGCTTGAATCACGGCGGGTTGTATCCCCCTCCACCCGCCTGAATCGCCTGATTTTTCTCCTCAGGCGGACAGAAACAAACCAGGATGCATCTGCCATATGAAGAAGCAGCCAATTTATAATACGCACTATTATGGTGCATACTGGACCTCAGTGATACAAATGAATCGATGATCCAGGGATATATATTCAATAATAACAATATGTTAGAATATATCTAAGGTCATGGCATGCTGTTTGCTATATAAGAAATTAATTATATGTCAGCAGCACGACGAATGAAGAAGGTTAAACCTGGAGTCTGGTATGAAAGAAAAATTGGTTCTGGTCGGGAATGGCATGGCAGGTGTTCGAACCCTGGAAGAGTTGCTGAAGCTTGACCCTGAAGGATATGAAATAACCGTTTTTGGTGAAGAGCCATACGGTAACTATAACCGGATCATGTTGTCACCCGTTCTTGCGGGCGACAAGACTATCGATGAGATCATGCTCAATGACGAACAGTGGTACAAAGATAATAATATAAAACTGCATAAGGGCAAAAAGGTTGTTGAGATCGATCGCCTCAATCGCATGGTCATCGCTGAAGATGGAACGGTAGAAGAGTACGACAGGCTGTTACTTGCAACAGGTTCCAAACCATTCATTATTCCCGTACCTGGCAATGATCTCGACGGCGTTATCAGCTTTCGCAATATCCATGATGTTGACCAGATGCTCGATGCATCAAAAATACACAAACATGCGGTCGTCATCGGTGGTGGTTTACTGGGGCTGGAGGCCGCCAATGGTTTAATGCTCCAGGGTATGAGTGTGACCGTGGTTCACCTCATGGATCAACTGATGGAACGTCAGCTTGATGAGCCCGCTGCCGGGATGTTGAGAAAGTCACTGGAGGAAAAAGGTCTGCATTTTCTAATGGAAGCCCAGACCGAGGCCATTATTGGCAAGGACAGGGTAGAAAAAGTCCGTTTCAAGGATGCTTCTGAAATATATGCCGATGTTGTTGTGATGGCGGTTGGTATCAGGCCGGATTTTGAACTGGCGCAAAACGCGGGTATTCATTGTGAGCGTGGGGTTGTTGTTAACGACACCATGCAAACCTTTGACCCGCGTGTATATGCTGTTGGTGAGTGTGTGCAGCATCGTGGTATGACCTATGGTCTGGTGGCGCCCTTGTTTGAAATGGGCAAGGTCTGTGCCAATCATTTTGCCAGACATGGTATCAGTCGTTATGAAGGTTCTGTCACATCAACCAAATTAAAGGTAACCGGCATAGATCTGTTTTCTGCCGGTGACTTCCTGGGTGATGAAAATACTGAAGAACTGGTGTTTCAGGATGCCTCTCATAACGTCTACCGAAAACTGGTTGTGCAAGACAACAGAATCAAGGGTGCGGTTATGTATGGCGATACCATAGATGGCAGCTGGTACTTTGACCTGATGCGTGATGGTACAGATATTACCGACTTGCGTGACAAGATCCTTTTCGGTCAGGCCCACCTTGGTGATTCCGGCCACGGCGATGATAACCGTGTTGCCATGATGCCCGACACGGCCGAGATATGTGGCTGTAATGGTGTCTGCAAGGGAGACATCGTCAAGGCAATTACTGAAAATAATTTATTTACCCTGGATGACGTACGTGCCCATACCAAGGCGTCCAGTTCCTGTGGGTCCTGTACTGGCCTGGTTGAAAGCCTGTTGGCCCACACGGTTGGTGGAGATTATTCGGTTGCGCCACACCTGAAGCCAATGTGTACCTGTACCGATCATCCACATGATGAAGTTCGAAAGGTAATTAAAATAAATGAACTCAAAACAGTGCAATCCGTTATGGATTTTATGGAATGGAAGACGGGTGGTTGTACCAAATGTCGCCCGGCTATTAACTATTACCTGTTATGCCAGTGGCCTGATGAATACCAGGATGAATCACAGTCCCGTTTTATCAACGAACGTGCGCATGCCAATATCCAGAAAGATGGTACTTATTCTGTTATTCCACGTATCTGGGGTGGCGACACAACACCGGATGAACTGATCGCGATTGCCAATGCAGCGAAAAAATTTAATGTTAAAACGGTACACGTCACCGGTGGGCAGCGTATTGGTTTGTATGGCTTGAAAAAAGAAGAGTTGCCCGTGATCTGGGAAGAGCTGGGTAAGGCCGGGCTGGTTTCAGGCCATGCATATGGAAAGGCCCTGCGTACCTGCAAGACCTGTGTTGGCAAGGAATGGTGCCGGTTTGGAACACAGGACTCAACGGGCCTGGGTATCAGGCTGGAGAAATTGACCTGGGGCTCCTGGACACCTCACAAGTACAAACTGGCGGTTTCCGGATGTCCCCGAAATTGTGCGGAAGCCACCATCAAGGATTTCGGTGTGGTGTGTGTGGACTCCGGTTATGAACTGCATATCGCAGGTAACGGTGGCATCAAGGTGCGTGCAACGGATTTATTATGCATTGTCAGTACAGAAGAGGAAGTAATGGAATACTGCGCCGCATTCATGCAAATTTATCGTGAAGAGGCACATTACCTGGAGCGCACTGCACCCTGGATCGAGCGTATCGGGCTGACCTACGTCAAGGAACGGCTGATAGAAGACCCGGATGGCAGAAAGGCCGCTGCCGAACGTTTCATTTTCTCGCAAAAGTTCGCACAGAATGATCCCTGGGAAGAACGTGCGAAAGGTGCGCAAGCGCATGAATTTACACCGATCAAGAAAATCAGTTAACAGGCTGACAACAGATTAAAGGTAAAAGAGAATGAGTGAAAACTGGATTGAAATAGGCGACCTGAATGACATCCCGCGACTGGGTGCCCGTGTGGTTGAAACCCCGGATGGTGATATTGCCGTCTTTCGAACCAAAGATGACAGGGTATTTGCCATACGCGATCATTGCCCGCACAAGGGCGGGCCATTGTCGCAGGGTATGGTTACAGGTAACAAGGTAGTTTGTCCGATGCATGACTGGAAGATCAATCTGGCTTCCGGGCAGGCAGTTGCACCGGATACAGGTTGTGCCGCTACTTATCCTGTCAAGATGAATGGCGACACGATCATGCTTTCCTTGACTCCCAATAAAGATTGTTCAAATAAATAATTAAAAAAACATTACCCTGTTTATCTAATTCCTGTCCCATGATCCATAAAACTATCCAGACAACCTGTCCCTACTGTGGAGTGGGTTGTGGTGTGCTTGCAGACCTTGATGAGCAAGGCATTATTTCCGTAACGGGCGATCCTGAACACCCGTCCAATCTTGGCCGGTTGTGCTCAAAGGGTGCCGCCCTGGCCGACACACTGGGCATGGAAGGCAGGTTACTTTATCCGGAGCTGAACGGAAATACGGCCAGTTGGGATGATGCACTCGACTTTGTCGGCCGCCGATTGCAATCCGTTATCCGCGAACATGGCCCCGACAGTGTTGCATTTTATGTCTCGGGTCAGTTATTGACCGAAGATTATTATGTGGCCAACAAGTTAATGAAAGGTTTTATCGGTTCTGCCAATATTGATACCAACTCCCGCTTATGCATGTCATCTGTTGTGTCTGCACAAAAACGTGCATTTGGTGGCGATGTGATGCCGGGTTGTTATCAGGATCTTGAGCGTGCCAGGCTCATCGTCATTACCGGGTCCAATACCGCCTGGTGTCATCCGGTGTTGTATCAACGTATTGTCAAGGCAAAACAGGACAACCCGGATCTGATGGTGGTCGTGATCGACCCAAGAAAAACAGCGACTGCCGATATTGCCGACAGTTTCCTGCCCATCAAACCGTCAACCGATGCAATTTTATTTAATGGCTTGCTGGTCTATTTGTCAGAATCCGGTGAAAACAATATCCAGTTTATAAATGCATGTACTGAAGGGGCTGGTCAGGCAATTGAAGAGGCGAAATCCTCGTCACCGGATATAAAAACGGTTGCAGAACTGTGTGAACTGAACCCGGATGATGTAGAAGATTTTTATCGTTCATTTGCCCGTACCGAAAAAGTAGTTACCGTATACTCGCAGGGCATTAACCAGCACAGCAGTGGTACCGATAAAGTAAACAGTATTATTAATTGTCATTTGTTGACAGGACGCATCGGTCGCCCGGGCATGGGGCCATTCTCCTTGACCGGACAACCGAATGCCATGGGCGGTCGTGAGGTTGGCGGGCTGGCAAACCAGCTTGCCGCCCACATGGAAATAGACAACAGTGATCATCGTGAACTCGTGCAGAATTATTGGCAATCACCAACAATGGCTGATTCGCCTGGATACAAAGCGGTAGAACTGTTTGAAGCCGTCAATCAGGGCAAGATCAAGGCACTGTGGATCATGGGTACCAACCCGGCTGTGAGTATGCCTGATTCCAGCAAGGTGCGCGAAGCATTGTCTAAATGTGAACTGCTGATTGTTTCCGACTGTGTACGCCAAACCGATACCAATCAATATGCACAGGTCATGTTTCCTGCCCAGACATGGGGTGAGAAGGACGGGACAGTCACAAATTCGGAGCGACGCATCTCCAGGCAACGATCATTATTGCCCATACCGGGTGAGGCCAGGGCAGACTGGTGGATAATTACCGAAGTAGCCAGGCGAATGGGTTTCGAAAAGGCATTCAGCTATGGCGAAGCAGCAGATATTTTTTTCGAACATGCTGCCTTGTCCGGGTTTGAAAACAATGGCAAACGTGGTTTTGATATCAGTGCCTATGCCAAATTGACATATCAGGAATACGATGATCTGCAACCGCAGCAATGGCCCATTACCCGGGCGGTGCCTGAAGGCCAGGAACGTATGTTCGGGGATGGTGTTTATTTTACCGACAGCAGGAAAGCACAGTTTGTTGCCATCAACCCCAAACCACCCGCAGTTGAGGTGGATCATGAATACCCGCTGGTGCTGAACAGTGGGCGAATACGTGACCAGTGGCATACCATGACACGGACAGGGCGGTCAGCGCGGTTGTCGGGTCATATTACCGAGCCCTATGTTGAAATTCATCCAGACGATGCGGCGCAGTATGGGGCAGTCGAACAGTCCTTGATCAAGGTCCGGAGCAGGTGGGGCGATCTCATTGTGCGCGTGAAAGTTTCTGAACAGCAACGCCGGGGTTCTGTTTTTATTCCCATGCACTGGAATGATCAGTTTGCCAGCCATGCCTGCGCAGGCACATTGATTAACGCTGCTGTTGACCCTGTATCAGGTCAGCCTGAACTTAAACATACACCGGTCAGTCTGGAGAAATATCAACCACAGTGGTATGGATTTTTGATGTCGCGACGACGTTTATTGCTTACCAATGCGAGTTACTGGGCCTGCTCGAAGGGACGTGGCCACTGGAAATATGAAATTGCCGGCACAGAGTTACCAGGGGACTGGGCCTCGTGCGCAAGAAACCTGCTATGTTCGCATGAGCAGGATGTAGGCTGGATTGAGTATTTTGATAACGCCCTGAAACGTTATCGTTCAGCCAGGCTGGTAAATGGCAGGCTTGAAAGCTGTGTGTTTATCGGGCCTGATTTTAACCTTCCCCCCCGGGATTACCTGGCGGAGCTATTTGAAAAAGAAAGTCTTGATAATCAGGACAGGGCCAGTCTGCTAAGCGGTAAACCACCCCCTGGATCAGAGGACCGCGGCCCCGTGCTTTGTGCCTGTTTTAACATAGGGCTTAACCAGATAAAAAAATCCATAACAGGAAATCACCTGAAAACTGCTGAAGAGATTGGGGCGTATCTTAAGGCAGGAACGAATTGTGGCTCCTGTATTCCCGAGTTAAAAAAGATTCTGGAGGGAATGCAACCGGTATAACTCAAGGAACCCCTTGTTTATCTCACCATCATAATTAACAGAATGACAAAACCGACAACGGCAAGCAGAACCATAATGGCTGTTTGCCAGTCCTTTTTACTGCCTTTGGGACCATTTTTCAGCCACTGATTTGCTGCGGGCCACAGTCGCCAGACCATAATCCCCAGAAAGGCAGCGGAGGCAATTTTTATCCAGGTATCCATCTACTTATCCTTCAGGCAATAAAAAGGCAAGCCATGGGAAACCATGGCTTGCCTTGTATATAGTGATTAATCATCCCCTGAGAATGCGCCCAGAATGTAGAGAAGGTTCACAAACAGGTTATGTATATTCAGATACAGACTGACTGTTGCACGAATATAGTTCGTTTCACCACCATGGATGATGCGACTGGTATCAAACAGAATGAAACCACTCATCAGCAAAATAATGCCTGAAGAGATGGCCAGCGAAAATGCCGGGATTGAAAAGAAAATATTCAGAATGGCAGCACCCAGTATCACCAGTAGTCCAACAAACAGGAAACCACCCATAAAGCTGAAATCCTTACGGGTTGTCAGAACGTAACCTGACAGTCCGAGGAAAATAACACCGGTACCTCCCAGTGCAGTCATAACGGTATTGCCGCCATTGGGAATAGCCAGATAATAGGAAAGCATCGGGCCGAGGCTTAAGCCCATCAAGCCTGTGAATGCGAAAACCACAAAAATACCTGCAGTTGAATTTTCAAAGCGGGGTAAAACAAGCCATACCAGCACAAAGGCACCGATGATCGAACCCAGGGCCATACCTTGTGAAATACCCACAGCCATTGAAACACCGGCCATAACACCGCTGAAAATGAGCGACATGGAGAGCAGCATATAGGTATTGCGTAATACCTTGTTGGTCGCCAGAGCTGACTCGCGACCCCTTGCGACTTGTCCGTAATTATTCATTGTAAATCCTCTTGTTTAAATAAAATCGTTTAAAGCTGTTACTGACTAAAGTAAGGGTTAATCTTTAATAATTCAACCCCTTATTTTATCTTTTGCCACTGGATTTTGGTGGCGATTCTGCTATTCTAACGCTTCGAATTTTGGCCTGTTTGGCTGAAAATGAACATGTTTATAGATAGACATGTACGGGTACCAAAAGTTTCAGGTTAATAACCTCTAAAAACTATGGGTAACTCAGGAATCCGGAGGGCTGGCTGAGCGGTTGAAAGCACTGGTCTTGAAAACCAGCGTGGGTTTGTAGCCCACCGTGAGTTCGAATCTCACGCCCTCCGCCATATTATTATGTTAACTACTTGATAAGTAATAGTATAATATTACTTATCAAGTAGTAAGCCCACATTTAACTCACCAGCTTGTTTTCTTAACACCCATGATTTTTGTCATTATTATCAACGTGTAATCAGTAAATAACTAAAAGCTCAGGATAGTGCCCATATCCCAATGATATATACTATTTCAGCAAGGCACATCAAATCATAGATAAATTGCCTGCTTCCCACCCCGCCACTGGCGACAGGGTGCATATTCTGTCGAACGTGAACACCGATTCTGGTGATTGCGTTTTTGTATATAATTCTTATTGAAAGCCAAAAGTTATTTGGTGACCTCACTTTTTACCGATTTGATCATTCGCATAATCTCGTCATTTGTCTTTACTGGAACAAGCAATATATGTGGATTTTTATTAGCAAAAACTCGAAATACCTCATCTGCAAATGCCTGGCCGATATAATCAACGCCATTGAAATCAAGTAATACAGTTTTAAACATTTCAACTCTACATAGTATGCGCTTGGCTTGAGATCTTGAAACCAGTCTTTCACCTTCATAGAGAGCAAGTTTCACAGGAACCACTGTAGTATTAAATGCGTAGTCTTCATCTTCATTGCCAGAAAAGTCTTCAAACACTGTTTTAAGATTCTTTTGGCTGTCTAGACTAATACGCATAAACACATGGGTACCAGAGTGGGCTTCATCATTATGAAGCAGGTAGTTTTCTGCATCTCCTTCGTCATGAGTAAATATCAAGTCAGAAGAAAATATGTAGAATGTATCAAAGACACGAGAAGTAAAGAATATACCCTGCCCAGTATGATTGTCTGGATCTGTAGTTAACTTACCTTTGCTTAGTTCGAGTATTGATTCTCTTGGTTCTGGCAGTTTCATAATTCGAGCTATATGATTAAAAATACCTTCACCATTATCTGAAATGCGTATTTCAATTTCCTGACGGGTTCTCTCTACACCTATATGTGCATGTGTTCCACAAGAATGATCTATGGCATTGTTGAGCATTTCTGTGAAGCCGTAATGACAAATATCTTCGATATTTTTCGGCAATCCGTTAAATATAAATCCGAAATTACGTGAATAGACATCACTCTCATGCAATTCTTTAAGTTCAAACACGCCATCCTGTGATCTATGCGAACCTAATCTATATGTGCGAGCACGAGTATTTCCATCCGCAGCTAAATACCCCATTTTTACAAGAGCGGCTAAATGGCTGTGAACTGTTTGCCTCGTTACATTAAAAGTCTCAACAGCGTCATGAATAAGGTGCTGATTTCCTGCCTTAACCGAATTTAGTAGCGAACGCCTAATAAGATCAGCTCGTTTTGTTTTTGCCAGCATCATGAGTTTTTTTGTATGGCTTCAGTGGAATTATTGTAAAGGTAACGTTGGTTTATTGTAAGGGTAATATTGGTTTATTGTAAAGGTTCTATAGGCAATTTGGGGACAGTCGGGACAGATAACTGCAAAAAATTACAATAAAACCCAACAGGTAACCCTTTGATCTAATTATTGAAATATGTTGTAACTTGTTGTGTTTATTAGTATTTATCGGTATTGAAAACCAGCGTGGGTTTGTAGCCCACCGTGAGTTCGAATCTCACGCCCTCCGCCATATCATCGATAAATAATCAAATATATCTATTTATTAACACTTCAAGGCCCTGCAATCTGCAGGGCCTTGCTTGGTTGGGCACAATACGGGGGTGTCTGGAAATAAATCGGGTATTGCATACCATTTTCCAGCGCCTTACGCGATGGTATGATTATCAGGCACCATATAGAAATATAATAGGCAAAAGGTGGAAAAACGGCTCAGGAAGACACGGCCGGGTACCCAGTGTAAATTTGCTATGAAAAGAATCATCTTTAAACTTTCGGCAACCCTGTTCATGTACGTTATGTATATGCCTGCTTACGCGCAACAAAACGGTGTTGCGGGCACTCCCTTACTTGCCTCCGGAGAATCGCTTGCGTATGAAATGGGAAAGACATATCAGTTAGCAAAAAACTGCGGCCAGAACCTGGACAACATTGCGGAACCCAGGGCGGTTATACTATTGCTGAATTACCTTGAAGAAAATGATGTAAAAACAGCCATGAGGCAGTATAAACATTCGCTAGCAAGGGAAAAGGGCAAATCCTGCAACCTTGAAAAAATAGAAATCCATACCTTGATGAATAAAATAGCAAAATTTATGCGTCAGTCGGCTTCCTTTGCCAGGCAGTAAAGCCGGTTGCCCGCGTAACCGGGAAAATCCAGTATTTTATAATAGTTTCCTATAGTTACGGCGCACTGGTGTCTAAATACAGGTAAGTACCGCCATAAAAATAAAGAGGGTCATCTTCAGGGTGGCCTTTTTATTGCATTGAATATCTATCTAATATAAATAAAAACAATATTATATAGAATATATCTATATTTATTCTATTATACCTATGTAAGTTTATGTTAGACATATTAATTAGCAGTTAATAAAATACTAATGTATAATGCGGGCAACATGATGGCAAAACAGACTGTGCAAAAGACTTATTTATTTACTTCCATATTATTGTTGATGGTACTGAACAGTACTGTCAAGGCTGATTATTCAGCGGTTAATTCTGAACACTGGGATAGCCGTTATGATGAGATGTTCCGGAAATATTCAGGCCGCTACTTTGGCCCGCATTTTGACTGGCGCTGGTTCAAGGCCCAGGCGATAGCTGAATCCGGATTGCAAAAAGGGGCGATGAGCCCGTCGGGTGCCCGCGGTTTGATGCAGATATTGCCCTCCACCTACCAGGAAATCAAACAGACCAAACCCTATATTGGAAATATTAATGATCCATCCTGGAATATTGCAGCGGGTATATTCTATCTCAGGAATCTGTTCAGGCGGTGGCAGGGAAGACCGGATAAAGAACGCCTCTATCTGGCGCTGGCCAGTTACAATGCAGGGTATTATCGAATTTTAAAGGCCTTCAGGAGAGTAAAGGGCACTGACAAGAAATGGACCGATATCAAAATGCACATTCCAGGTGAAACGAGGGAATATGTGGAAAGAATACGCCGCCTGATGAATGATAAACGCACCTTGCGTATGGCAAGAATGGATACTATTCAGCCTTGATGTCTGGTGCGGTCAGTCCAGCAGGATTGGTGGCGGGCATGATCAGTGAGTCAAATACCCAGGCCAACCGTTCTTTCCCCGGGATGTAGACCTGTACCCAGCGTTTATTACGTGAGATAGCGACTATTCGGGTATTGTTATCGAGCACATACAATACAGCACTTTTAACCGACGGTTTGCTGCGGGTGTTTGCCTTCTGGACCTTGATACGGACACTTTTTCCAACCAGCTTCCATTGTTCTGTTCCCCACTTTGATGTGATTGATGCCATCTGTGCAGGGTTCTGTTTTAACAGATAGGCGAGCATGTTACGGGCATCGCTGTGGCCTTGCATGGCGGCAACCTGAAAGAAGGTAGAGGCCGCAGGTATGTCCGGACGCACTGATTCATCGCCATGATAGAGCAGCAAGCCGAGTGTAAAGGAGGCCTCTGTATGCCCCTGGAGTGCTGCTTTTTGCCAGAGGCCCCGGGCCTTGATGTTATCAATAGCAAGGCCATAACCATTGTGGTACATCCACCCCAGATTGAATTGAGCCGTTGCATTGTCGGCATCTGACATGGGCTTCCAGATACAGTAGGCAATGGCATAGTTACCTTCACGCATGAAGGAGAGGGCTTTTTCTGCTTGTTCCATGTCTGTGGTGGTATTTTTCTTCTGGCCTGGTTTTGCTGGAATTTTTGCCGCTGTTTTATTAATGGAGGCGGGGTTTGATGTGTCTGGTTGGCCGGCATTCATGTGCGGGTGGTCAGAATACGGTGATCCGTCGGGACCCGGTTGCCGGGCAGGCTGGTTGTCTGCTACGGCCATCGAACTTATAAATAACAGGCAGACAGTGATGGCAGGGGATAATCGCATCACGGGAGTATACCAAAAAGTTGGTAAACCCACATTAAGCAAACGGGATTGTGTTATTTCGGGTCAGAGTCACTGCTGATGTCCCGTTAGTTTTATGAAGCACATATAGATGTGAGGACATGGAACCGGCAAGCCTGATCAAGACCGTCTGCCGCACGGATGCGGCAGCCGAGCCGCCATGGATGGCATGTTTTGCGTGTCTTGATCCGGCTTGCCGGTTTCATGTCCGGATTGCGGGTTAGCCCGAAACGCACTTGCCGCTTACATTTCAACTGTATTCGTTACATGTTAACGGGACAGTCACGGGTCAGAGTAAAAACCCTGTTCTCTCCGAAATGGTAGCAGGCTACAGTGTATCTAGATAACAATATCCCTGCCCACCTTACCTGTATCTAACACACACCTATACCTTCACTAACATGGCTAACGTGTCGTATTCCGGTTAATGCGACAAAATTTATTACGAATATATAAATGTAATATGACAGAAAGGCTAGTAGAATATCGTCGAAGTCTCTTTCTTGTTTGTAACGCATGTGACGCTGGCAGGATGGCAGGTTCTATGCTGGCCAGGCATGCAATCGGGGGGAGGCATCGATGAGTATCAAGTGCTTCCGGTCAACGTGTGAATGCGTGGCTGAAGTATAACATTTCGTAAATGCACCTCTTGCAAAATCGGGTTAATCGATCATGCCGAGGTGATTATTGGAGGATGTAACGATGAGTAGAATCATAAGAGATGCAAGCCTTGTTTTTTTGATGTCACTGTTTATTCTTGGAAATACAAATGTCTATGCCGGGGATAAAACGCTTCATAAAGTGGTAATCCAGGTTAGTACTGATGATCCAAGAACCCAGAAAATAGCATTGAATAATGCCGTAAACCTGCAAAAGCTTTATGGTATGGATAACGTCAAAATCGAGATTGTTGCCTATGGCCCTGGTCTTGGGTTGTTGACGAAAAAAAGCAAACAACCTGATCGGGTGAAAAGTTTGGCCATGCAGGAAATAACCTTTAGTGCATGCCAGAATACAATGAATAAAGTGAAGAGAAAAACCGGAAAGCTTCCCGTTCTTCTTGAAGGTGTCAAAACCGTCAATGCCGGTGTTGCCCGTATTATTGAATTGCAGGAACATGGGTACGCATACATCAGGCCATAAAAACCGGGCTGGATATTCGGGGTCAGAGTAAAACCCTTAATAGTCCTGCTGGCAGTACATTAGTGGCCGCCACCGTGCCCCCCGCCGTGTCCACCGCCCCGGTGGGCACCGCTACTGCCAATGCCACCGGCGTGTGCCTGCCCGCTGTTATGAATGCTGCTGCCGATAATTCCTGTGTGAGACGGGCCATTATGATTTGCTATATGGGGGGCGCTATATGATGCCGCACCTGTTCCGTTATGAGCAATGTTGTTCATTCCATGGTTTACGGGCTGCGCACCTCTCGATCCATCATGTCGGCCTCCAGCGATCGTAGAATGCTGGCTGTTGTGACCAATATGGTTACTGCCGGAATGCACTGTTCTGTGTCGGGCACTACCTGATGCATGAATAGCATCATCGGTATCTGTCCCGTGGTGTTGAGAAAAGTGAGCCGTGCCGTTGCCGTGATGTTGGTATGAATGGTTGCCTGAGTAGTGACCGTTATGGGGGATATATCCACCATGATGGACGTTTTCTTGATCATGCCCGGCCCCTGAGTAATGCCCAAACCAGGTGTAGGGGTAGCTCATGTATCCGAAAGAATAAGGGCTTCCATAGTAGTATGGCGTGTAATAATAGCTCGGGTAAGTGGTCACGCGGTAAGTCGTTACCGGGGAATCCGGGGTGACATCCGTATATGTTTTCGGGCTGATATCTTCATATGTTGTCGGGGTGATATTTTCGGCCGGGGTTTGCACCGTGGCTTCCTGCGACAACAGGTAGCTGATTATCTCCTTGCTGACACCACTCAAAAGCAGTTTGTCGATTGCCCTGGCATCCAGAATAAACCCTAACTCACGGTGGTCAAGAAATAACAGTATGGTCCGGTCAGAGAGCCCACGTTCGTTTAAGAGTACTATATCGTCGAGACGGACTTTTAAATGGCCGGCCGTTGCATTTGCAAGCATAGCCAATCCGAGTAATCCTGCTAGATACCGGTGCTTCATGGCTGCTCCGTCAAATGAGAACCACTGATCAAAAAATCGTGCGGCACGGTGATCGCCAGACGTAGCAGATGTTGTTGCTGCCGTCGCGGTAGCAACTGGACTGCATCCACCAGCTGTGCCGACTCCATTTCACTCGATTTTTTCCATTGTTTGTACAGGGCTTTTAATACCTCTCCTTCGTGAAGGTCAGAAAGTCGATCCGGGGCTACCCGGTTAATGACGATGGACCAATAGTCGGACAACAGATCGCTCCAATAGGCGGCAAGCAAGACCGGTGTCACGGTGCGGCCACTGCGCCGCTGGTAGGCGCGAGCATCCGAATGCGATACCTTCAGGATAATCACAGGCCTGTCCGCATTGCGGCCATAAAACATAACCTGGTTATTTGTCATTGCAGAGCCCGGGAGAAAAGTACCTTCACCCGCCAATGCGGCCCACTTCAGTCGTTTTACTACGGCGTTAGCCCGGGCCACTACCGACGGAAACGCCCCCTCGTCCCGTAATACCAGCAACCGGACCCCCGCCATGTTAACAGCACTGTGGTGGTGGCGACCAGACCCCGTCTCCTGGAATGACCCATAATCAAAGCGTCCCACGGCAACGGTTTTTCCGGGCGTCGCAAAAGACGTTACTGCACTTGCTCGAGTGCTGTTAACAGGGGCGGGCCCGTTATGGTTGTGAGCGGTTGCCGCAGCGTGGGATGGAGCTGAAGAACCTGACGCCGGTCTGGCATCCGTTTTTTCATGAGTGCCCTTTAACATAGCCTGAATGACTGACTCGGAAAGCCCCAGTTCCTTCAGGTGAACGATGTCTTTTGCCTCCAGTTCGAAGGCAGAGTCGGTAGCCTGGATCAGGGCCATGATATCCTGGTCACTGTAGTTTTTCTGACTAAGCTGAATGACGTCGTAGATGCTGAGTGCATAAGCCAGTATCGGCATCACAAGTAACGGGACGGCCGCGATAATGAGCCTGCGAATAACGGGCACTATAGTCATGATTACCTCACGCCTGCCTGCAGCAATCCACCGGGATTGAATCGGCGGGGTAGTGGCATCCGGGCATTTTAAGCACTGTCTGATCTGACCCGTTGCAGCACGTTTAGTTCCTGACCCTTCAGAAGCTGCGAGGGCAACGGGGTATAAGGTCTCCCTGCGCCCGGTCGACTTGAGCAAGTGCCATTCAACACTATCTCATGTATGGAAAACAGTACCGGGTTGTTACGGGTTGAAGACATCATCAGGGAAGGCGATATGCACAATACGTCGACATGCATGCCCTGTACTCAGGTGTGATGACCCTGTTTTATGTTACATTGTCCATATGGTGAAACAGATTGCGCCGACGACCGCGGACATCAACAAGAAGTGTCCCGCACCTGGGTTAACAGCCAGGCGGAAAGATCATTTTGGCATGGTTGCCTGGGAATTTGAATGCAACTTTGCAGAAGAGGTTTCTCTTGAATCAGGCAAGATAGCCATTCACTGCTCGGAGCTCGCGGGTAAATGTTGTGTGGATAATGGCATGGATTATTTTGTCAATTCTCCGCAGATATCACCCCTGAAGAGCTTTCTCGAGACATCAATGAAGTATTTCAATCGGTAACCCCGTACAGAATTTGTTAATGAGTCTTCAACTTTTGCAAATTTGATTTAAGTCAATGACACTTCTGATTCGTTTTTATATAATCGGCCATGACTGCGGATGAGCCGGAATGAACAGCAAAATAATACACATACTTGAATACCCCTGCGCATTGATCCATGACGATATCATGCTGGCAGGGTGTGAACACAGCGGCAAATACAATGATAATGAATATCATTGTGAGTACTGCCCTGACAGTAAATCATGCACCTGGATCAACATCGTCAATGTTTCAGATTCGCAGACTTATACAAACAAGGAATTTACAGAGCATCTGGAGTACGCACTCGACAGGATGATAGCTTATGTAAGCGTACTCGAACACAACATCTTTACCTGTCCATGCAATACCTGCTCATGGATACAGGAAGCGATGTTGGCCCTTGAAAAACTCTCTACACGCCAGTAATAATACCCTTTAATATTGTTTTTTATCCTTTGTTTTATTTGATAATCACTGGCTGATTTTTGTGATGTATCAGGGTGCCTGATGAAAATATTTTTCTGCCGGTTTTTTCCGACAGGGTGCCATAAAACCATAATATTTGTATACCTGAAAATCATGAAGTGACTGTTCAACGGTGACGCCTGGTCAACCAAAAAAACCACGGACCGGCTTTTTACATGGCACCTTAAAATTAAAGTAAACAATAAGAATTATTCTATAACTATATGTATTTAAATATATAAAATATCACTGCTGTCCCGTTAACTTTATGAAACACATATAGATGTGAGGACATGGAACCGGTAAGCCGGATCAAGACCGTCTGCCGCACGGACGCGGCAGCCGAGCCGCCATGGATGGCATGTTTTGCGTATCTTGACCCGGCTTACCGGTTTCATGTCCGGATTGCGGGTTAGCCCGAAACACACTTGCTGCTTACATTTCAACTATATTCGTTACAGGTTAACGGGACAGTCGTGATAAAATATTTTTTATTTCACGGAATTTCAGTTGAAACAAGATGCACCTGAAAAAAACAATATGGTGTGAAAATACGGATTCTTGATAGAATGATATGATTGATTTACAAAGATAATAACAATACCTAAACAGTTGTCCGGGGAGATTAAATGATAAAGGTTATGCTGGTCGATGACCATGAGTTGGTACGAGCCGGTATCAAGCGCTTACTGGAAGATACGGATAATATCGAGGTCGTGGATGAGGCCGATTGTGGTGAATCTGCCATTCAAAAGGTACGTCTGGTCAAACCTGATGTTATATTAATGGACGTTAACATGCCCGGGATAGGCGGACTGGAGGCCACCCGCAAGATCCTGCAGATTGATGCCGGTATCAAGGTTATCGTGGTTACCGTTCATGCGGGAGAGCCTTATCCCACTCGCTTGCTTGAGGCAGGTGCATCCGGTTACCTGACAAAGGATTGTGGTCAGTTGGAAATTATTAATGCCATCCTGGCCGTCAGTTCGGGTGAGCGCTACATTGGTACCGATATCGCGCAAAAGCTGGCGTTGTCGTTGATGCCTGGCGCGAATAAATCGCCATTTGATAACCTTTCGCAACGGGAAATGCAAGTCATGTTGATGGTGACACAGGGCCAGAATTTGCAGGAAATTTCAGACCGGCTTTGCTTGAGCCCTAAAACAATCAGCACTTACCGTCATCGACTATTTGAAAAGCTGGACGTCGATAATGACGTTGAACTGACACGTCTGGCTATTCGACATGGAATGATTGAAAATGGCCTGAACGCCTGAAACCGTTTGTTACCTGTCTAACGCAAGGTGCGTTACAAAACAACATAAGGACTATGTATGCCTGAAGCGCGAATCCGCGCCCCCGAATTACCCGATACCCTTGAGTGGATAAATACGGAGCCTGTCAGGTTGTCAGACTTGCGAGGCAAAATCGTATTGCTGAATTTCTGGACATCCGGCTGTGTTAATTGCATGCACATGCAAGAGGACTTGCGTGACCTTCTGAATACATATCGAGACAATCTGGTTGTCATTGGAATACACACGCCAAAATTTCCGCACGATAACAACAGGGGAACTGTGCACAAGTCGGTAAATCGACAGCATATCAAACATCCTGTGGCGCATGATCCGATCAGCAGGGTATGGAAAAAATATGCCATCAAGGCATGGCCTTCAATCGTATTTATAGATGCAGAAGGTTATGTTGTAGGCAGTTTGCGGGGAGAGGGACGTCGGCGGCAAATTGATGATCTGATACAGAAATACATCGGTATTGCGCAACAAAAGAAAATCCTTAATCTGGATCAGGTCAGCGTATATGCAACGCCGGAACCGGCAGGTGTGCTGAATTTTCCTGGCAGGGTTCTGGCGACCGGGACCCATCTGTATATCAGTGACAGTGGACACAACAGGATTATTCAGGCCAATCACCATGGCCGTGTAACACAGATATTCGGATCAGGAACTGCCGGATTGCTGGACGGTGTTGGCGCATATGCAGCGTTTGATAATCCACAGGGCCTGGCAATGGAAAATGATTTTTTGTTTGTTGCCGATATGGGTAACCATGCAATCAGAAGTATCAACACACAAAATGCCGAGATTATTACCCTGGCTGGAAATGGTGAAATGCAATATACGGCAGAAAGGGTATTTGCAGATCCATTGCAGACACGTTTAAATTCACCCCGGGACCTTTGTTATAATCATGGTGTGCTTTTTATTTCAATGACCGGGCAACACCAGATATGGAGAATGGAGTTGACGGCAAACGAGCTGAGTGTGTTTACGGGCTCGGGCAAGGAGAACCTGATTGACGGCAAGCCCGGAGAGGCATCACTGGCCCAGCCCTCGGGCATGGCCATGGGTGAGTATTGTATCTACATCACTGATGCGGAAACATCATCAATACGGCTTGTCAGGTTGCCGGATGGCCAGATCTCGACGTTGATCGGTGCCGGCCGGCTTGAGTATGGTGATATCAATGGTGGCTGGGCACATGCCCGTCTGCAACACCCGCTGGACATTGTGTTTGATCAGCAGCCCGGTCTTATATACATTGCCGATACCTATAATAATAAAGTCAAGGTCATGGACCTGCAAAGCAAGGGGATACGCAGTATTGAGACCGGCAAGGGGCTTGACGAGCCCGGCGGGATCAGCCTGTACAATAACCAGCTATGGATAGCAAATACCAACGCCCATGAGATACGAAAAGTTAATTTAACGACCAACACAGTTGAGGTAATCGAGCTTAATGAGCCAGAATTTGATTTTTGACGTGAATTGCCGACAATGTCTGCGACTGGCAACATTTCTGGATGACCTCCGATCAGAGCACCCGGGTTACCATAACCGGCCGGTTGAACCATTTGGTGTAAAGAATGCAAAACTGTTGATAGTAGGCCTGGCACCGGGCATGCATGGCGCGAATGCAACAGGACGGCCCTTTACCGGTGATCATGCCGGCATCCTCCTTTACGAAACGCTTTATAAAAACGGCTTGTCAAACAAGCCGGAGTCCATTGCGCGTAGCGATGGTTTAAAACTGATAAATTGTCGCATTACCAATGCCGTAAAATGCCTGCCACCGCAAAATAAACCGGTTGGAAGTGAAATCAATACCTGTAATCAGTTCCTGAGAGAAGAACTGATGACCCTGAAGCCGGGTTCGGTTGTTCTTGCACTGGGTACCATTGCCCACAATGCAGTCATTCGTGCATTTGGTGAAAAATTATCAGCATTCAAATTCGGTCATGAAAATTTGCATAAACTGAATAATCTGACCTTGATCGATTCATATCACTGTAGTCGTTATAATACCCAGACCAAGCGACTTACGGAAAAAATGTTTAATAATGTCTTTAAAAAGGCAAAAAAAATCATGGCTGAATAGTGCGGATTCATTGATTCACTGAAATGCTTTGTGAATTCCCCCATCCTTCCAGGACGACCCCACGGAAGTGAAATCAGTAGTGAAAGCCGATTGGGGCAAGGGGTGGCGATTTAATACGGCGTAGCAGATAAACAGGGATATACTTAACCCATGCCCGATCAAGTCGAAGAAAAATCCTTTGATTCCATTGAATTCCTGAAAACACTGACACATCTTCCCGGTGTCTACAGATTTGTCGACAAGGCGGATGAAGTTCTCTATGTCGGCAAGGCCAAAAACCTGAAGAAAAGGGTGGCCAGCTATTTCCGTAAAACAGGGCTTGGCAATAAAACCAGGGTATTGATGGAACAGTTAGACCACGTCGATGTTACGGTCACGCATACCGAAGCCGAGGCACTGATACTCGAAAACAATCTGATAAAAAAACACCGTCCACGCTACAATATCCTGTTGCGGGATGATAAAAGCTATCCCTATGTTTACCTGTCGACCGAAGAGGAATTTCCGCGCCTGGCATTTCACCGTGGTGCGCGCCGCCTGCCAGGGCGATATTTCGGGCCATACCCGGACGTCGGTGCGGTTCGTGAAAGCCTTAACCTTCTGCAAAAAGTTTTTCCGGTACGCCAGTGTGAAGACAGTTTCTATAGAAATCGTTCGCGGCCCTGCCTGCAATACCAGATAAAACGCTGTACCGCACCCTGTGTGGGTTTAATTGATCATGAAAATTATATGCGTGATGTACGTCATGCCATCCTGTTCCTGGATGGCAAGAGTACCGAGATTGCAGATGAGTTGATCAAACAAATGGAAGAGGCATCAGCAAGGCAGGATTATGAACAGGCCGTTCTCTACCGTGACCAGATCCGTAGTCTGAAAAAAATGCAGGAGCGCCAGTATGTCGAAGGAGAGCATGGCAACCTGGATGTTGTCGCCTGCTATACCGAAGGGGGGGTGGCCTGCGTCCAGGTTTTTTTTATTCGTCAGGGAAGGAATCTGGGCAACAAGTCATTTTTCCCGAAAATACCGGAGAAATTATCGGCCACGGAAGTGCTGGAAAGTTTTATTCCCCGGTATTATCTGGATCGCGATGTCCCGGAAGAAATACTCATCAGCCATCCCCTTAAACAGCCTGATTTACTGCAAACCGTCCTTGCAGAAAACAGTGGGCATGTCTGTTATATCAAGGACAAGGTCAGGTCAGAGCGCAGACGATGGGTGAAAATGGCCAGGCATAATGCCGAAAATTCACTCAAGTCGCGTCTGGCAAGTCAGCAAGGCGTACTTAAACGGCTGGAAGCACTTCAGGATGAGTTATCATTAGACCAGATGCCGGCAAGGATGGAATGCTTTGATATCAGTCACACGATGGGAGAGGCCACCGTGGCATCCTGCGTGGTATTTGATATTAATGGCCCGCTTAAAAGCGACTACAGGCGATTCAATATTGAAAACATCACCCCGGGCGATGACTATGCCGCGATGAATCAGGCACTGACACGCCGATATACCCGGGTAATAAAGGGTGAGGGTAAACTGCCGGATCTGCTGGTTATCGATGGTGGTAAGGGGCAGATCCACCAGGCCGAAGACGTTTTGTCGGAATTACAGATCGAAGGCGTCAGCATATTGGGCATTGCCAAGGGACCGGGACGAAAACCTGGCCTGGAAACCCTGTTCTTGTCGTCACAGGGTGAGCCTATTATACTGCCTGAAAGCTCGGGTGCCCTGCATCTGTTACAGCAGATTCGTGACGAGGCCCACCGGTTTGCAATTACCGGCCATCGCCAGAGGCGGGCAAAAAAAAGAACAACATCCGTACTGGAAACCATCCCCGGGATGGGCCCCAAACGCAGGCAAAACCTGCTAAAGCAGTTCGGGGGATTACAGGAAATAGAGAAGGCCGGAATAGAGGATCTTGCCAGTGTAGACGGGATCAGCCCGCGACTGGCACAAAAGATCTATGATGTCTTTCATACAGACCAGGGATAATACTGCTGTCCCGTTAACCTATAATAACTATAGTTGAAACGTAAACGGCAAGTCCGTTTTGAGCTAAACAGAGCATTCCGGACATGAAACCGGCATGGCCAAATCAAGACACGCAAAAGATGCCATCCATGGCCGCTCGGCTGCCGCATCGCTGCGGCAGACGGTCTTGATTTGGCCATGCCGGTTCCATGTCCTTACATCTATACTCACTTCAAAAGTTAACAGGACAGCAGTGCAGGGATAACATGAAATTAAATTTTCCAACAATATTGACTCTCTCAAGGATAGCGGTAATCCCGGTCTTTATCGTGATCTATTACCTGCCGGTCGACTGGTCTAACGTGGTCTGCACAGCGCTATTCATTCTGGCCGCTGTAACCGACTGGTTTGACGGGTATATTGCCCGGAAGTACAAGTTGGCTTCCCGCTTCGGGGCATTTCTGGATCCGGTGGCGGATAAGCTGATGGTGGCGGTTGTGTTGATACTGCTCGTAGACCGCAACCCCACGAACCTCCCGGGCCTGTTACTGGCAATCCCGGCGGTTATTATTGTCGGCCGCGAAATAACCATTTCTGCTTTACGTGAATGGATGGCCGAGCTCGGCGAAAGAGGCAAGGTGTCGGTATCCTATGTTGGCAAGGTTAAAACGGCTGCACAATTATTTGCATTGCCGTTTATGATTCACCGGGATCCGCTCTGGGGTATTCCAGTGGCCGAAACAGGCCTGCTTTTGCTTTACGTGGCTGCTGCCCTGACGCTTTGGTCCATGTTTTTGTATATCAAGGGAGCCTGGCCGGTGATGAAGGATAATATTGAACAATAAGCAGTTTTTCTTGACACTTTGACCTCAAACATTACAATAGCCTCTCTTTCGAGGATGGATACTGCGGGAATAGCTCAGCTGGTAGAGCACAACCTTGCCAAGGTTGGGGTCGCGAGTTCGAATCTCGTTTCCCGCTCCAGATTCATATAAAAGCCTCGGTCTGCTGGCCGGGGTTTTTTGGTTTGAAATGACTACAATAATACAGAATATGGCCGAGTGGCAGAGTGGCTATGCAGCGGATTGCAAATCCGTGGACCTCGGTTCGACTCCGGGCTCGGCCTCCATATTTTCAGCTGTTTGACCGCCGATGGTTACAAATAAGCCCAGGTGGCGAAATTGGTAGACGCAAGGGACTTAAAATCCCTCGGTGGAAACACCGTGCCGGTTCGATTCCGGCCCTGGGCACCATTATCAAAAATCAACAAGTTACGCTTTTTGCCGCTTCTTAACACTTTATGCTTTAAAACAGTAAGTTAGGATGTAAT